>Ga0065711_1000789_pt1 | contig 55185 bp, 37 predicted proteins | sample Hoacrofraction12_FD_59098 | JGI IMG/M metagenome (GOLD analysis project Ga0065711, IMG submission 59098) | Hoatzin crop microbial communities from Cojedes, Venezuela - Epithelial fraction 12 v2 (version 2) | ecosystem: Host-associated > Birds > Digestive system > Esophagus > Crop | place... | reverse complement strand
TGGAACCACCACTGGTTCAGCACAAAGCCATAACAAAAAATTAACTTTGCCCTTTTTTTAAGAGCATAAGTGACCTATGATGTTCATTGATTTCTGATTCAGATAATGATTGACAAAGTATGCTTGAGACTGTTGTTGTACAGCTTAATATTCCACCTGTCCCTTCACTCTTGATTTTGTGAATTACCTGCTTGCCCTTTTTCCTTGAACTTGGCTTAAATGCTTATTAGTCTCCTCTGTGCCTTATGCCAAAGGGATGCTACTATTTGTCCTTGAGATAAACACCACGCTCCATTCAACAACCTCCTTTGAGCTAAGAAGTGCTATTTCCTACATCAAACAGCTTACAGTGGACAGGCAGGTGCAAATTCAAGGCCAATCCCTCCCCATCCTCCTCCAGTGATGCCAATGGAAGGCTTCCTCATTTCCATCCTCTAAAGCAATAGGCAAGAGCGCAGCGAGGATCTAGCCTCGAACTGTCGCCCCATGTTCTGTCAGTCCTGAGGAGACGCAGGGAAAGGGAGGCATCTTGCAGCAGCGGAGAGATTCAGCAGTGTTGGTTGGCATCCAGGGATGATTCAGAGCACAATTTACAAAAACGTGCTTAGGAGCTGTTTATGATTTTAAACCATTTTTATACATTATTAACTCAGACTGGAAGGACAATAGGATTACTGAATCCAAATAGGGTCTGTAAAAAGGAATTGTCTTTCTTTTGTAGTTTTGTGTTCTTTCTTGTTATCTCACCATCTCACACATCAAACGAAGCTAATGGTTTTCTTGCATTCAGTGCTGTAAAACATATAATGAAGCACAGTCCCAGCTGTAAGAAGATAAGAGACAAAGGAAACAATATTTTGCATCTGCTAGGGAAATGGGACACAGAAATATGAATGCCTTGATTTTCATTAGCATTTAAAGTTGGCAGTACATTCGTCTGCTCTTAAAGTGTATATAGACCACTTAAAAATCCCACTTTAGGACTGGAATAGTGTAAAATGTCCTTGTAAATCCAGCTAAGGAGAGGGTCTTCTGACCACAGACACTGTAAAACTCTAATATGGTGAAGAAAGCCTGCAGCTTTCCTGCATGTTGACAGGTTTAGATGATCGGGAAGAGCGCATACAATGTCTGCTTCAGCTAGCTTATACACATGAATGCCAGTTGCCTAATTACGACATATAAAAGCTTCCCACATCCTAAAAATGGCAAAGAAAATTCACCCCAAGTCACCCTGGAATTCTGAGTCTAATTTGTGAAAGGAACCAATGAGTTCTGCTGCAGGATTTTAAAAATCAGATGTGTTTCACTTCAAAAGCAAAAAGAAAATCTTTGCGACGGTGTGGTTGCTCACAGGACTACCCCCTCAACCTCTGACTCGCCTGACTTTCTCTGTGTGATGTTGTCCTTCACACAGACTAATTGTCAACACATTCTGTCATCCAGCTTCCAGCATATTATAAGATGCTCATAGAGGAAAACATACCATTATTATGAAAGGTAACATGTTGCCCCATGGGAGATACGTGGTGGAAGGAAGAAGGAAATAAAGTTGGTCTGAAACCATAGCTGAACATTTGCAGATTATGTTACAGAGCCTGCAAAACAGAAGAAATCCCAGCATGTTTCAGTTATATTGTCTCTCTTGTATTATGCACCCTGTCATCTAGACAGGTCTGATCCACAGTTCATGAGGAGTCATACTGGGAGAGACTAGATTAAAGGCAAAGAACAAAAAGAGGCAAGGGGAAGAGAAAAAGCTTTCCTAGCTTTTGATGAGGAATATCTAATATGAATTGTAAAAGCTGACCTGTTCTCAGAAATGTTTGCTTATAGTTCCAAATTCTTATAATGCTTCATGAAAAAGATTTTAAGCCTTCTATTTCATAGAATCATAGAATCATAGAACAGTTTGGGTTGGAAGGGACCTTTAAAGGTCGTCTAATCCAACCCCCTGCAATGAGCAGGGACATCTTCAACTAAATCAGGTTGCTCAGAGCCCCGTCCAACCTGGCCTTGAATGTTTCCAGGTATGGGGCATCGACCACCTCTCTGGGAAACCTGTTCTGGGGTTTCAACACCCTCATCATAAAAAAATTATTCCTTATATCCAGTCTAAATCTACCCTTTTTCCCCTTACAACCATTACCCCTTGTCCTACTACAACAGGCCCTGCTAAGAAGTTTGTCCCCATCTTTCTTATTAGCTCTCTTTAAGTACTGAAACACTGCTAGAAGGTCTCCCTGCAGCCTGCTCTTCTCCAGGCTGAACAACCCCAACTCTCTCAGCCTTTCCTCATAGGAAAGGTGCTCCAGCCCTCTGATCATTTTTGTGCCCCTCCTCTGGACCCCCTCCAACAGCTCCATGTCTTTCCTGTGCTGGGGGCTCCAGAGCTGGACGCAGGACTCCTGGGGGGGGGTCTCGCCAGAGTGGAGTAGAGGGGCAGAATCACCTCCCTCGACCTGCTGGCCACACTGCTTTTCATAGAATTATTTAAAGACCATTGTGTTTGTGTGTGTATGTTGTGGGGTCTGCATTTTAGTTCTTCATCTTGGAACAGCAGCTCTTTTTTCTGCTTATGAAGAACTACTCATATGGTAACGATAATGGTGTTAGAAGCAACATACTGAAGTGCTTGTAACCTAAAACAGAAGCTAAAATCTCCAGATATCAAGACAGGCAGAGGGCTTGTCTAGAAAAAGTTAGAAAGTTGGTCCGAGCAATGACTAACAAAAGATTCACATTCCAGTTAGTAAATAAACTAGAATGAAAATAACTGCTGTCCATAGGTACGGCAAAAATAACTGATTCCTGTGACAACCATGAACAGATGCATGAGGAAAACGTCTTCCCACGGTTTGCAAAGCACTGCTTCAGGGCACCAAAAAGCTTTGTAGCCTGGACTGATTGCTGATATTCTACTGAATACCACACACATACTACCAACCACCAGGGAAGTCAGAGATAAAGTGATTTTGTCTGAATCCCTTCCCCTCACTGCTTTGCACACATCAGCACACATCCAGTCCCATGCAGGACTTTCCAAATTGCAATCACACATTGTGCTTCCCCTGAAATGTGCAAGCCATCTGCCACAACTCTGCTTGGTTTTGAGCCATTTCTTTGTGAATAGGTGCTTATCAGTTACACTTGTTATTATTTGTACTTTGAGGTAGACGATGGGGAGTCCAGGACCACCAACACTGTCTTCGTCTGACCAGATGCATACAGAATTATTTTCTATAAATAATAGAAGAAGGTTCTGAAAACTGTATTCCTGTTTATATTTCTGTTGGATTTTTTGTTAATTCTGGCTAGTGTATTTATTTTTTAATGTGTCAATAAATAAGAATAGGATAGTATTGTAAGCATATTATGACAAAAGTGCTAATAACTTCAAAGAAAAAAATCTGGTTTATAGAAAAGGGTGAAGACAGAGTTTATGATTCACTGTGCTAATGTTGAGATCTGATGTTTTTAGCAAGTGTTTTGAAGTATGTGAAGTACTAGTAAGCAGTACTTTTTTCCCTCTGTGGATAGCTGAGATGGCCGTCATTGATATATGGGAGGCAAGAGGACATTTTTCTTTTGTTTTGTTTTGTTTTGGTTTTGAAGAAAACTCTGCTGAAGAAGTGACTTTTTCATTCGTTTGACCTACATGAGCTTAGGACGTGGTCTGCTCTCCCATAAAGAATTCCATAGCCAGTAATTCTATTCCCCAAAACACTCCCCCTGAACACTGCCTAAAAGCCAAAATATGTCTTTCTTTTCACGTATTGTCTCAGTGGAGCACAGCTGCTCTGTGGGTTAGGGACAGAAAGGTGATCTGGTGCACACTTTCTTTGTGCATGCATGTTAATATATGCATCTACACTACTTTTTTCCACAGGAATTATCCTGAACATAGTAGAGAAATAAATATGGTATTCTCTCACAAACTCAGTAATTCAATAACCTGAAGTATTAGTTTGATAGAAGTGTCTCTCACTTCCCTTTGAAGATAGTGGGTTTAGGTATGTGTGTGAAAATAAGACTTAAAATCAAAGGATCATAAAATAATTTGGGGTTAGAAGGGACCTGTAGAGCAGGGATGATATTAAAATTATTTCACGTTGCTCATGGCCTCATCTGGTCCAGTTTTAAATACCTCCAAAGACAGTGAACCCACAACCTCCTTCAGCATGAAATACAATTTCTTCATATGCTTCCGTATTTTAAATGGGGATCTCCATGCCCAGCTTAGTATTTCCACAGTGAATCTAACCTTTTATATCCATTACTGGAAAAACACAGTTCAGCTCCTTGTACAGTTAATTTAGATTTTCCTTTTCCACAAGACTTCGGAGCAAGGGAATATGTCAGGTATACCAGTGTTTAGTAAATAGTCACACAGATAAGGCAATAGACACAACCTGTAAGCTTAAGTACCACTAGTCAGACAGAATGATTCTAGAAAATAACTTTCCAGAAGTCTTCAGAATTTTTAAAGCAAATTCTAATTTGCTTTTCACAAAAATTGAAAGTGTTCAGTCCATATGGGGCCTACTTGCCAGGAATATTTTAGTAAATGAACTTCTTTTGAAAAGAAAAAAAAAAATTTTTCACAGGAAATGCATTTAGAAGTCTTACCAGAAACCTGAACCTGAGTTTTAAGTTTATCCTATGACCATAACACTCTGTCCAAAGAAATAGAATGTTGTATGCTTGCAACAGACAGCAGTGCAAACAAATTACAAACTGAGACTCAGTAAGTAATGGGTAAATTCAGGAAGATGGCATCCTTTCTGCAAATACCTTTCAAGCAGAAAAAACAGCAATATGTGCCAGCCTCAATACTTGTAACAGTTTTTCATACACCTCTTACATGGGTGCAGTCTGGAGAACACGTTATTTTAGAAAGTTGAAAAACCAGGTTGGCTGCTTGGTAAAAGGGTCATCCAGTTTCTCAGTGTTTCTTTCTTAGCCTACATTGTTTGCACCACTTCTAACAACAATCACTAGGAAAATCTCTGCTATATACAAAAAATTTGCGAAGGTCTTGTCATGCATGGAGGCAGGTCCTGTAACGGTCTCCAGAAAATAAGAGAGTTTTACCTGGTAACCAATACCAAATGCAAGCTGCTCTGCTGTACCAAACCACTGTTGTTCACTTTCTTCCAAATAGTTTACTGGAGGGAAAAAATGCTCTGAAATGTTTGGCAGCACTTTAAAATCACGAAGGTCAATTCTTTTAAAATATAGCCATAAAGCCAGATGCCTTAGGATCATGAATGCGATTTGCGGATGTCTGAGAGACAAGAGGAAAGTGTAGCTGATGCTTTTTTCCTCCATCTTATTTGAACTGTTCTTTTTCTTGCCTGCATAAATTTTGAGGAGATGATTTTGAAGTATGGTATCACTTAAGGAAAAGAAGGAAGAACCTCTCCTAATGTGGCAGGCCAGAATGCCACCTGCTCCATCAGATAGTCCTGTGAATGGGCATAAAGTATTGGATTTTTAACTTCTCAGACATCTAGGAGTACCTGTATTCTTTTTCTCCTTGGACAAGTGTGTTTCTTTCTCATGAAGACACAAGAAGAGAAAGGGGAAGCAAAATTTTCCGTCAGATTGCATTTAAATTTGTTCTGAATTGAGGTCTTTAAAGATTGCAAATGTTTCAAATACTGAGCAGAGTATAGACACAGGCTTGGTAAAGTTACATTAATGCCAAGGTTCTGGACTTTCTCACACAATGTCACCACCTGGATGTGCCTATGCTTTCTTTCCAGACAGAACTGACAGTACATGTAGGACTCAGCACCCAAGCATGTAGCAGTGCAGTATCACACATAACTTTGGAACTGTAAGTGAAGACCTGATACAGGTCTTTGTTATATGGTGTGTGAGTACAAAAGTATGGGAGAGTTTGGGGCTTTATGTCTTATACATAACGACGCATGTAAATTTGCAAAAAAAAAGTGATATTTAAATAACACCAAAGCCTCACTGTTCTTTCTTCTTTTATAAGCAGGCAGATGTAGTAAAACCTGCAAGAGGAGCAATAAAAATTAGAGAAATTTCTGCACGTGTTTTGCCAGAGACCTGCATGCATTACAACTCCATCTGTGTTTGTCTAATCTGAAACAATATGATGTCCTCCTTAATAATCCAAACTTAGAACCAGAGCAACAGGCAAAGGGGGAGATCAGTAGCAGAAAAGTAACCTGGGCCACATTTAGATGCTGACCTTAGATCTGTGAACTAGTCTTTTAATGAGGACCGCATAATTAACAAATGTTTCATTAACAGCATTTCTATGCATTTGCATTCTTTATGTTGTAAATTTTCTCACAATAAAATCAGCTCTTCCCATGCTATCTCTGATATTTCCCTTGGAAAGAGGCAGCATTGCTGTGACCAGTGTGGGACTATATACATTATCAGTAAGTATGTGTGTACTTTGGCAAGGTTTCTACAGCTAAATTGTATTTAGAAGGGCTAAGTTCTACTGCATTCTCTCAGAGTCTTTCTTCTACCCAACAACATTTGACACCAGTTGAAGGAACTTCATTACCTATCTCTCTTTGAAACTTGGTTGAAATCAATCACAAAACTCAAGCGACTGAGCTGGGCAGGCAGAGATATAGACACTTGTATCTAAGTCCCATCTCCTTACAAAACCGAGAAGAACCCACAAATTTTGTCAGTTTCTGGGGTTGCAAGAAGACGACTGAATTAAGTTCTAGAAGTGTCCAGCTGAAGGCATGACTTGGCATCAGCATATGTATAAAAAGTAGTCTCTTTTACAATGATCTCAAAACTTATAATGCTGACCCCATAAATGTCCTTTCACACTGTCATGATGTTCCTCTTTTAATCTGAAATTTCCCAGCCTGTGAAATTAGAGCAATATAGAGGAGTAACAGCTCAAGATTGTGACAGTGAAGAGGTGAAAACTTTATGGATTTTCTTACTAAAAATGTGGGGCATGTGTGAGTGAATTAATTCTTAATGAAAAGATTACAATTCCTGTTCAGGAAAGTTTTGGTGCGAGGTAATACAGTTCTGGCAGGAAGAATTTTGAGGCTTTTTCATCAATATAATTTTTAAAGACTCTAAAAAAATCCAGTCCAATGCTGCAGACTAGAAAAATCAGTGTCCTCACACACCCTGAGTCTGGGTGCCTACATCCAGAACTGCTGAGCTTCGAGTGTGTTGGAAGCAGCTTCCACTTTTTCCGCAGCCCAAAAAGTTTGGATGGGTTCAGAACGGCATCAGATCTCCAAAAGTAAAGATTTTTAAGTTGTAAGCTTACATGTGGCTTGTTTTAAATCCTACTGCTACATCCTGTAAAACATACTAGGACTGCTGTTACTTCTTTATTGACTTGTAAAACTTTATCATCTCTCCCAAATCCACTGTTTACCAAGCTACTGCTTCCTATTTCCCAAAAGACACCAGACACCTATAAGGAAAATTTAGCCTAGGAACCAAAGTTTGTCAGCTTATTCTGAAGTTTTGGTTGGAAAGATGATGGCGAAGAAGATGCTGTTAGCATCAGAATCGCAACAGTTTAACTGCAGATTAAGAAGCCAGTGGCATCTTTTTGAGCACCCCTCCCCATTGATGTTACTGTCATTTGCTGTTACTACCCACTGATATGTGCTGAAACAGTCTGTACATTTGCAATGAGGTGATCATTATAAAGTTGATTATCTGAGCGCTGCTAGTGTTGTTTCTGATGGTCTGGATGCATAATGGAAGGCAAGATTCAAGCTAACACAGGCTTACCTAATCATTAGTAAGGATTGACAGTTGTACTTGATGATCTTAGAGGTCTTTTCCAAACTTAATCATTCTATGATTCTGTGATTTTGATGAGTGATAAATCAAGGCCAGCTGACTTCACATACCTTTCCTAAGTTTCATTAACAAATTTTGGAGTACTAAATTACTTATGTGACTAGTGCCAAGTTCACTACTGCTGGCGAATACGCTGCTGGAAGACAGCAGCAGGAAATTCCCTGGCCAAGGAGGTGAGATACAGCTGTCCCCTGCCCGTAGAAGTGGTAGTCAATGAACAGTTGGCAGCGCAGGCTGAAAAGGGATGTATCAGCTGGACAGCTGGGTTTCTTCTGAAAACACCATTGCTTTTAACAGTGAATATGATCCAAAGCAGGTAAGAGTTTAAACTAGTTGGTGGAGCAAAGGGGATTACTATTCCTAGTGCTGGGAGGTCAGCAGTCCAATGGCAGTAGTTTTGGATTTATCAACCAATTTGCTAACCTGTTAGCGTCTAAACTTTCTCCAGGTACCTTCTTTTAGGGCTGTATTGTCAACTCTTTGAAGATGGTCTTTGCTGCAGTCTGGAGGAAGCTGTAGGAAGCAGAATACAGGCTGAACGTTTTAGCAGCAGAGAGATGTGGAAAGTGTGGGTTCTTTTGCCAAACCTTGCTTTTCTGTGCTGAATTTGACTCATTTTTTTATGCTTTGACCTCTTTGACTCTGTTCTTTAGGGACTTTGTATTGCATATAATTGAGTTGCTAGTGTGGCTGAAAACTCAGTCACAGCAAAAAACTAATGGCTTATTCATCAGAGATGTCAGGTTTTCAAAATTCAACTTATTTTTTAGTAGCCAGCACCTTTCTTAGCTGCAATTGTACATCTCTTGGGCGTGATGTACGGACGCAGCAAACATTCTCATAAAATGAATGTTTCCATCTTTTAAAATGTGGACAGAAATGGTGAACGGGCTTCATTAAACTTGTAAATCTCCCAGTCTTTTTTATAGCGTGATTCTCATTAAGATGTCATGAAAGTTCTATTCACCAAAAGTAATAATAGTAATTTTTATTCCTTTTAACACCTTTCCTCCCATAGGGCTTCAGAGACTGATAAACTAGATGTAACGAGTAACCACAACTGAAGTGCAGCCAGTTCTGAGGTGAAACAGAGCAGCTATAAAATGGCAAATAATAACATTTCAAAATGGGTTAGGAGAGGACAGGAGGAGTAATAGTATACGCAAGTGAAAATGCGGGGGGAATGTAGGAATACAAAACTGGAATTTGGTCAGTACATATCGTATTTAAAGATCATACTAAAAACAAAATTTGCAGGGGGAGAGTTAGTAGCTGAATGCTCTTTTGATCCCACATTCAGCTTGTTGCCAAGCACATTCAGTTTGTGATAAAAGCAACTGAAATCTTTGACCAAAATGTGAAACATTTGGATTTTGTTTCACATTACACCTAGAATTAGGAAATTATAATTATTTTCATCGGTAAATGCTATTCTATGCAAATTAAATAGCTACCCAGGAAGAGAAGTAGTCATGGGGAGGATCAATCAAATTCAAGCCAAGAAGCACTCTGTGTCAGTCGGCACTCTTATTCCCCGTCATGCCTCGTCCATAGAGAGGGATGTGACGCTCACTGTTTGACGCTAGGGCACACAGTGTCTTGATGATTTTCTATATTATCCCTCTGTATTCCGTAAGGAAAATGAGATAGCCAACCACAGACAGTTTAATTTGCAACTATTATTGTCAGAGGCCCTAGAGCTAAGGTGTCTCTCAGTAAACTCTGCCTTCTCTGTATTGTCTTATATCCACTCTTGTGACTTCCCTGCTGTACCTCTTGGGCAACGTAAACAGCTCTCTATTCAGCCTATGAAAACTCCCATTTGCCCAACCGCCTCATGGAAGTGCAATGATTTTAATTATTTTCAGCAAGGTAATACTGGGGTTTGGACAATGTAGACCCAGCTGTGTTGTTAGTCTTTTCGTGGCAATTTTTCTTTATCCGCTTACTACATTTTTGAGGTAATGCTTAGCAGGCCTTGGTGCAGAGCCCCATGGTGCCCACCCCTGTACAAACATCCAGCTCGCAGGTGCTGTTGATCAGTAGGTCTGTTCCAATGGACACAGTAAACTTTCCACACTGGTGAAGGAAGCTGGTAATGGCAGCTAAGTGCTGCCATGTACAGCAAAATCTTGACTTCAGCTTGAGAGAAGACACCCCAGCGTTGTACATCCATCTCAGCCTAGGTCTGGTTCAGCACTAGAAGCAGACCTGTACCCTAAGCAGTGTCTTCCCTGAACAGCTCAGGGCACTAAGCCCATGTGAAGGCACATCCCCAGGGGAAGGGAAACCAAGGCTGGGCAGAGCTGCCTGCCTCCCACATCCACTCTCCTCATCCACATGTCTGTGCTGTCAGGGGGGAGCCCAGTAAGCACCCTATTAGGGAGAATATAGACAATTCCTATGGTTAATCTCTTCTCCTGTCCCCTTGGCTGGCATTGTCTCTGGAAGCTGGAGGAACATCTCCAGAGCTGGCTGGGGAGAAGGTGAAGAAGGGAACTGCTCTACTGCTCGTGCAGGGTTGAATTTTGCCACATCTGGGCTGAGGACAGAAAAGGAATTTTTGGCTTTTTTCCTCCCCTCTATCATTAGGACAACGACATTTGATTTTGCATATTTTTCTAGGAACTACCTTTCAGTAGGAGGTAGAGCTTTATGTCTTTTTAAGTCCCTGATGTTGCTTAGCTCTCCTGAAAAAAAGCTGACTTAGTGTGTAGCCTGAAATTTAGATAGATACTCCATGTTGTTAAAATTATTTTGCTGTTAGTCCAGCTAAAATGTGAGGAAGCAATGTAGCCATTTGACACATATTAGACCCTTCTGATAGCCAGTATAACCTCCAAACCCAGATGTCTCAGACCAAATTGTTTAGCAGATGAACATACATTTCACAGGAAAAGCATGTTGCTCAGTCTGCGTTGTAGGTGTGTTGGGAAATATGCTGTATTGGTGTCCAGCTAGCACAAAGGCCAACTTCATTCTCTTTGCTGCATTGACATTCTTCAGCTTCTTTTCCACATTTTTTTCTGTTTGTTCAGACAATGTGAATCTCAAAATGATGGAAAGATGCCTGCAGCCTCCTGGGTAAACTGGTGCTGTTGGCAGTTCAGCCAAACGCTTTGCTATAGCTTAAGATTCCACCAGAAATCAAAGAACTCAAATGTCCGTACACTCCAGCCCAAGCAGACAGTGTGTAAATGTTTAGTCTGAGGTATTTTATTATCTTATTTCTCTTCTATTTGAGAAGCAACATTTAACCTGTCCTGGATTTTTACTGGGGGTTTTTTTCTGCAGTGGTTGAAAAATATAGTGAAGTCAGTTTGCTGAACCTGTGTCCTCCTAGTCTCAGTGAAAGAATAAAAATTTAAACTTTCTCTAGGTTGAGGGAGTAGGAAATTATTGCTATGGACTATGCTTCTGTGAAATCCATGATTTGCGTGAAAAAAAAGAAAAAAATCTCTCAGAATATTTTCAGAATTTTTTTTTTTTTTAATTGTTGAGCATTCTATTCAATATGGACAAGAGAAAACATTCTTCCATGAAATGCTGTAACGGACAGCTGGGAAATGGGACAATGTAATGGACAGCTGGGAAAAATTATAGATCAAAATAAAACCTTCTGAATTGTATTTTTCATGGTGGTTGGTGATTATTACTTATTACAGTACATGTTAAATTGCCTTTGCCCACTCCTGATGAATTAGCTTAGATATTCACTCTTGAGTAGCCGACATGTTTCAGCGGAGGAATTGATTCCACTTGGAAAGAGGCTCACAGACTTCAGCATAAGATATATCTTTCTGGTCAAGTATTTCCTGCCTTTCCTGGCTGGAAGTTTTTGTTACAATGTGATGGCTTGAAAGGCAGATCTCATTATTATTTATTGCAGAGATGCGTGGGTGCTATTTTTTAGTTTTACTAGGTCATATAATCATGTCTGTCTGAAAATAAACGCTTGTTGTGAACTTCATTTTCACAGACATTTCAGGTCAAATCCAGCCAAAGCACTGGGCCAGCAGCCACCCCAAATAATTGGGGCCATTAATTTCAGGAGAATGACATCAATGTTCAGTTTGCCTAAGAAGCAGAAGATTCAAGATTAGTGACCTCAGTTAGGATGTTGAGTTGCTATTTAGGTTATTCAATTCACTCGAGGTGAATTGACTTAATGGCAGTATAATTGGAGTACCCAGCTATATACCAGGGATCCAGTGATCCAAACCTCATTGTCCGTCTTCATCTACAGTGCATCTTCGTATTTTATGGTTGTCGTGACCAATAGTACCAAAGCTTATAAGTTTTTAGAGTTATTTGAATGTATATATTATCAAGAGGTCCGAAGGAGAGGAGCAGACTCCTCATTTAGTAGATTGCTGTACTGCTATAGGTGCTAGTGAGATGAAAGTATCTGCAGCACCGTAGGTTGTTGTGACATTCACCAAGCCATTTATTCAGTAATGACTTTGCAACTAGAGACCTGCAATTTGAATCACTCATAGCCTTTCTCCTGCTCTTCATCCATCCAAGTTCACTTTGCTCTGAGGTAATATCTGACAAATGCTTCAGCAGTATTGTTTGTTACATCTGTACTTAACAAGTTGGGCAGAACTGCAACAACTTGTAACAATGAAATCTTAAAACCAGCATGAAAATATTTTAAAGCTTCAAACAAGGTGGGTGATTTCTCTGTCCACTAGAACTTCCCTTTGGTATGAGAACAGGCAGAATTAAGAACGTGAGCTTTTTACTTTTATGTTTACAAATAAGATGGTTCTTTCTTGTCACTCAAACCCTCTGAACCTTATTCCTCTTGTCATTGTACAAAGCTATCTCCATTGCTCAACTTAGCAGAAAAACAGAGGCTTTGTAACACCCTCTGAACCTTATTCCTCTTGTCATTGTACAAAGCTATCTCCATTGCTTAACTTAGCAGAAAAACAGAGGCTTTGTAACACAGGGATGTTTTTCAGCTAGGGTAGGAAAATACACAGACAAAGTACTGCTTTGTTGGGTTGAAAGAGAAAGCTATTTAACTTTCTTGCCATGTCGCATGATGGAGGAGCATGAGCCACATGTTTAAAGAGGGTGTTAAAGCCTTGTTACCCTCACTAAGTAAATCCATGCTGCTAGCTTCTACTGTCAAGATGGATTACATTGCTTTAGTGTATTATTTAGGTATTGACTCAAAGGTCTATTAATACCAGTGGGTTCTCCATGTGGCCTTTGAGAGAAAGAAAACTTGAAAAATATTCTAAAATTTCTTAAAATTAAAAAACCCTTTGAGAATTTTCTCTTCTTTCCATACGAACATGGGCAAATATTACAAAATGTGTTCGGTGAATTTTCATTCAAAATTTTAACTGGATGCTTAATACATAAGCATCAAGATAGTTCTCTGCCTTTTTCTACTCAACATATGGACAAAATTTCCTACAAAGCAAGATTTTGTTAGTCCTTCCTCTGTAATCATATAGGAGCTCCAAAATTTGAATTCTTCCCTGCCCCCTTAGTTGTAATGGTTTTCCTCATGATCTGAGAGTTAGCATATATGGCTTTGCATCTGGAAACTTTTTCTAGTTATCTCAAAGATCTTAGTACAAATGATACAAACAGGCGACCAACCAAGGAAATTATGATGTTTGGACTGTGTCTTTGAAAAGGATGTTTTGAGTGATGCATGGTTATAATTTTCCTCATTGCATTCAGATGTCAGAACTGGCAGTTGCTTCCCCAAACAGCAGGTATTCAAGCTGACAGACAAGGTGGTAGTAATAACCAACAGAAAATTTTACAAGGAATTCTATATAGCACAATATCCATGTTTGACTACGTGCAGAGTCATTAGGTAGTGAAAGTTTTAATAAATCCACAGACTGATAATAACAGAGACTGAATTCAGTCACTAAATTTGGGGAAAGTCGGTAAACAATGTGTATGAGTGGTGCTTTATTCATTATTAAAATGACAAAGACTTTCCCAGTGTGATCTGCATGTATTTACCCCAGGCTGTTCCATGTGAGCACCCCTGTAAGCACTCCTGAGACAATTATCTGTCCTAGCTCCTGTGATTGTCTCACTGCAAACTAAAGTGATGAAAAAGATAGCAATAATGTATGAACTGTGTAGTTGAAAAGTTCTGAGGCACAGACATGGGTGCTGTAGTTAAATTTACAATTTGATGTATTTTTAACCAGAGCAAGGCTACATCCAGGTGTTGAAGCCCTTTTGTATTACAGCTCACATAGAAATGTCATGGGATAGTTTAGAAAGAATCAACACAGTATTTCAATGCAAACTTGGCAGAAGCAGGTTTAAAAAAAAAAAAGAAAAAAGGAAGAGTCTGTTTTTAGGATGTTTCTGTTTTAAGAGCATAGAAAAGATACAGGACTTGTTCTAAGCTGCTGGATGATCCTTCTGACAGACCTATGCTCCTAATCTGACACGTACATATTCACTTAAAATATACATTGTTGAAATTTCTTCCAGGACAATATTAAGCTAAAAAGATGGGTGATCCAAAGAAAATGTGCTTGCTGTCCAAAATGCCTGTTGTTCACTCATTTCAAATATTGACATTTGTCTGGGTGCTTCTCATTGTTTAGGTTGTCCACAGACCAATTTAAGTGAGGCCAGCTTGCCAAGAAATAGGACTTGTCTCAGTAGGAAATTTCATAATCATTACCAGTCTTTAGTGCACTTTCTGTCTCATTTCATTTTTTTATTGTAATCAGTCAATGTAACTTACAAATTGATGAAGCTTGCTACCTGAATGTCGCTATGCCACACTGTTCTGCCTTCACAGTAATATTAAGTGCACCATTGTTTCTACGTTTGTTTTCACTTAATGTTTAGGCATGCATTACTAGATCAATATTGTTCAAACTCTGTTCACTGGTATGTTACTTGGGGGTTTTGATTCAGTACAACGTGCTTGGTGTCAGAGAAAGCTATTATAAGAAAAGTATCACACATTATTACAGATCTATAGTCAGACAGAAAGTAGTTTTCATTCTAGAAAAATGTTTCCTTCAGTCTAGTTTTCACTCTTAGAATGACTGAAAGATCTTGGGAGAAGACAAATTCTCATAAAGACTTGCTAATCTTAAAATGTGCTTTAATCTCTCCTTATTGTGTTGTAACTTTTGCTTTATAATTACTTTACACATTACTTTATAATTCCTATAGTTATGCTGTCATTTCAAGGGACAGTTTAATGGCACAGAAGAACAGAGATAGCAAGGGAAAATCTGATCTGAATCCAGAAAAAGAAATTCACAGTGAAGGAGATCAAACACTGGAGCAAGATGCCCAAAGAAATATTAAAATCTTCATCCTTGGAAATATTCTAGATTTGGCTGGATGTAATCCTGAGCAACCTGCTCTAACTTCAAAGACAGATCTGCTTTTGGTGGGGACTTGGACTAGATGACCTCCAGAAGTCCCTTCCAACTTAAATCATTCTCAGATTCTGAGAATATTCTGCTCTTCTGTCAACAGTTTGTGAAGCAAGTGCTAGCGTACAAAGGCTTATAAAATCTGAAATTTTTAAGGATAGCAGTAAAATTATAATAGTAAAAATTTCTCTCTGAATATTACTTACAGTGACACAAAATAATTCACCAAGTTACCATCGACTGAATTCACCATCATTTGTACCAGGGAGGTCCCTAGTGTCTCTCCCTGGCTAATGGGCCTAACTCTTTTTTCTTTTTGATGAAAATAAAGCATTGGCCTCCACCTTCCACTGATTTTTTGCTGGCATTTTGCCAATTAAAATAGCATAGATGAACACCAAATGAAGGGTCCATTCCACCTTCCAGCAGTGGAAGAATCTTCCCTGCTGCATGCTGATGGTGCTTTTCCTTGTCTCATTTTAAGTCTCCCAAACGACAGGGTTTCCACTACTGCATTTGCCAATCTAATTATTAAATAGCAGAGAGAGCTCAATCTCATGAAGTTTTCCCTAATCCAAACCTAAGTTTTCTCCTCTCTATCTTTTCCTGTTAATCTTAGTTCTATCCCTCATATTATATTAATATACCTGTCCCACTCCTTGTGTTCAAATATTTCTCATTCTTTTAGCAGCTTATGTGTTATCACCTTCATTTTCCTCTGGGTATTGCTCTTCCCAGCCCTCTTTTTCTTTTCTGAAGTCTCGCCATCTGTTTGATCACTGGACACGTGGAACTAAGCAGCACCTTCAAAGCCCACGTGTACCAGAGCCAAGAAGTATTTGTTATTTTTCCCTTGCTCTGTGATGAGGTACCTCTGCAAAAGCAGGATAGAAGTGCATTTAACTTTGCTTTCCTGTATTTATATTACAGTGCAGCTGTAGAAATTTATCATCCACTGTCCCCATCAGGGCTTCTTCAGCATTGCTGCTTCCCCATGGAATAGTCCCACAGTGTAGGTGTGCTCTGGGATGTCAGAGATGATCCTTTAAGACAGGTTGTTAAAGTTACTGGGTTCATATTTCTTATTGGAAAAACAGAAATGGAGGATAAATGTAGTGAAATGCTCTATTGCACTGAAACCAGCCAAGCCATGGGATCTGGCTCCAGCATAGCCTTCCTTTCAACATGTTTAAAATATTAATAAATGCTATCTACATGCCATGCAATTGTATGAAAGCATAGACTATGCAGAGATTTTCAAGCAGCTCTTAACTTATGTCATGTGTTATAATAAGGTCATCTGATGGACTTGGGACCAAATGAGAAATACTTCAAGCATGTGAAGACAACAAGTGGAGAAAGGGAGAAGAGAACCAACTCAGTGTGGGAATGGGGAGGAGGGAGCAGGTCAAGGAAATTATAATTCCCCAATGTAAATACACTAGATAGCTCTCAAAGTTTGCAAGATAAACTAACAGATATCCAAATTCTCATTCCCTTTCCTCCTGCCAATCTCCACTCCATCTGACTCCAGCTCTGAAAAGGCCTGCTGAGTGTGTGTCTGTGTGTGTGTGTGCACAAAAGGACCACTTGTATCTGCTTATCTTTTGGGTATGTTCTTCATTCAATGCTACCAGGAATATCTTCCTGTTTAGCTAGAGAAAGAACATGTTCTATTTCACATTGAAGCTCACTTGAGGGAAAAGCAAACAAATCTCTTTAAATTGGAAGAAGAAAACATTCACCAATTCAAAATAGTCTGATGGTTCTCTAAAGTCAAAACAGAAGCATGGGAGGTTTGCCCACCGGTATGAAGATGTGAGTCTGAATCACCAGAGAGGAAAGCCAGCATGCCAGCTAAGCTGTCCCTTCACTATGTCAGGAAAAATCAAGGGCCCTGTGTTAACTGACAATTCATCAGTCCCTGACAGCAATCCACCCACAGGCAAAAGTGCTGTGCATCTACATTCCTACATCAGCTGTGGTGAGGCACACAGGCAGCCTTGCAGACAGATGAATATTCAGCCCACTCCCCAGGAGATGCTACCACACAAAGTCTGACCTGAGGGACACAGACGGTGAACCCAGGGTCCATCATTCAGAGACCTGTCTATACCTGCTTCTGTCTATCGTGAAACATGACTGTAGAATCTATTCGGTAAAACAGCCTCTATTAAGCCTCTAAGTAATAGCTGTGCTACAGTAATAAGCCAGTCGCATCTGTCAAAAGCTTGGGAAAAGCTGTACTCGGTTCAGAACAGTACTTTTATTTCCAACTTTTTAACAGAGACCAGCTTCTAAATATGATACCTTTTTGCTAAGGTTTCTGGAAGTCAACCTTTCTGACTGTTTTTCTTTGGCATCTACTATTTCAGCAAAGAATGACCTTAATAATTTTGCATAGAGTTGGTTAGTTTTTCATCTCACAGTTATTAGAAAAGCAGCGCTTATGAATTGCTCAGTGTTTCCAATATATTCCAGTTTGCATCTCCAAAGTTAAAGTAATAATGATTTCTTTTTTATTATTTGAGCTCATCTTAGGAACAACACAAACTTTCACTTTAGCCTGCCTGTGGGCTCTGTCATGCCATGTGGTTTTCCAGCAAGGTTTGCACTGGCTTCTTGGCTTGTCCTTTGTGTTAAGTGATAGCAAAATGGCTTCCTCTCAGTGGCCAAAATTGTTATAGCCTTTTTGCTCTGTCTGGCATCTGCCCACAAATTAAAAGCCCACAAAATTGCGCAACAGATTTCATCGAGATGTGCCAGAGCCCTATACCAGACTACTGGACTCTGCAAGAGAAAATACTCCAAGCAAGATTTTTAGAAAACCTTCTGCTGATGCTGCATCTCTTGGTTTGAGAGGAGGGGTGGGCACCATTAGATACTCTAAATGAACCTAATTTTCAGGAGATACAGATTCTGAAATGGGTCCCCTTTAAAAGTATATCAAAGTAGGAAAATCTCTTCAAACATCTTTTTTGACCAGCCATTGTTTCTCTGTCTCTCTTTTGTGTACCTGATCAATATTACCAGCTTGTCCTAACAATCCTTTTCTTCAGCTGTGTAATTTCCACACATAATACATAAATATCAAGTGAAAAAATGCTGATGTCTTAACAGGATCTTACAGATCCTGTTAAGACATCAGCAGAAAGAACAGAAGCTTCCCTCTTTGCATCTAATATCTCTGTGATGCAGGAGTAGGTAGCCTAGTTATTGACGTAGATATGAATGGATATATATTTTATTTGTGAAACTAGAATCTGAAAATACTCATTAGAATTTATTAAGGAGTTATTTTTATTTCCTTGAGAAAACTTTTGGCAAAAATATAATTATCAAGAGATATAAATCTTATTAAAGAAGGATTTTGCCATGGGATGTATGCTCTGTTTTTTTTTTTTCTCATCTTTGTCCTTTTGCTGAAGGAAGGTGAAATATCTGCAATTCATTGTCAGAAAGCAACAAGGATTGACTGCTCCCTGAAGGCTGGGATGCTGGGAGTGGCCGGGGCTCATCAGGCTGTGGTCCGTCCCACCACCCTGAGCCAGAGAGCAGGCCAGGCTGGGGTGCAGCCAGGGGCAGCCCCAACCCTGGGCATCGGGCACCTCTGTGGTGATATGGCAGGTCCAAGACCAAGCTGGAAATATAAGCCAGTGAGTCAGGGTCAGGATCAGATCTGGTGAGTGTAACCAGGGCCAGACGCAGCCAAGTGATCACCAGACATATCCATCATGAATGGGCAGGCACAAGGTCAGCCTATAGGTCAGGGTCTGGGCCTGGATCAGTGAGGTCCATGGGCAGGCACAGGCTGCGATGTGGTAGGGGCCATAGCCCAGGCTGGGGCCAAGCAGAGCCTAAGCTTGGAGCAGCTCCTACAGGAAGGAGGGTCACCCCTGACTGAGTCCTCCTCACAATCACCAAAGGAAGGGACCAGCCCTCAGTTGTGTTACCTCTACGTCAACCCTGGGCCCCAGCAGCCAAACCTACAGGACAAAGGATGCTATTTGAAAATAGTATTTTTAAAAACCACAAAGTCGTCTGTTTCTAGTGGAGACTGTTTATTTTTATTCATAGAAGATCTAAGGCTAGGTAGCTACCCTGATGTTTTTTTCAGGGGGTGACAAAATTCAAACAAAAGGCTTCCAATTGCCAACAGTGCTTCTCCATGCAGTACCAAGAAACATAACATGCAGGGACTGTGCTGTTCTAAGGATAGCTAATACCTCGTATTCCATAGATCTTTTTAAAGAAAAGATATCTGAGAGGTCAGAGGGAGAGAATGAGATCGGATGAGTGATGTGGTTGGGTTAGAAGTATACAGATTGTTCAAAACTGACTGTGAGGAAACACTAAGTTTCTACTTTAGTGCAGTTTATCATTATCGTTATTATAACTCGTTGGATACAGCAGGCTCTTTCCCCCTCTCAGTCTCTGCACTGAATTCCCAATTAGAGTTTTCTTGGATAAAACTAGTAAGATCAGTATTAGGGATTCGATTTCCTACCATCTTTTATAAGGGATGTAAACTGACATTTAGCTGGATTCTTTGAAGCTGAGAAGCCGTACCTTATTCATTCAATATAACTGTGAAACAGGGATTTCACACACAGATATTGAACTTGAAAGGATATTGATCATTTGTGACATTAGCAACTTGATGCTTGTTGCAGCACCTGGCTCTTTGCTGTGTTGAACACCTGCCATTACAATTGCCTCAAATACTCAGAGATCAGGCCTGAAAACAGAAAAGAAACCCAACTGTGCTGTCCCAGTCAGCCTCTGTTCCGTCCTTAGCAATGAGCTTGTTCTTTCTCAAATTATGTTTTCTCACTTCTCGCTGTTGAAAACTCTTCCATTGTGAACTCAGACGATTGGTTTAAAATTGTCTCTTCTGCCCAGCAATGACCTGTTATACACAGCCTGGCTGCAGCACATGGAGAAAAATCTCTCTTTCTGGAACAGCAAATGTAATCATCTTTTCTCACCCAACCCCATATTTTTTTTAGCAAACTTGGGGGGCGGGTGGGGAACAGAAAGAAAACTGTTTATTCAGGCTTTTGCATTGTGCAAAATATCAATATAGCAGGGGCCCTGGAAAGCTTAACTCCTGAGAGTTTTGCCAAAAGTATCCTTAAAGAAAACAGGGAAAGAACTAATTATGTTGTATCATTCTGGAAATGAAGAGGCTCTGTGTTGCAGTAATACAGCATCGCTATAGATCTGGATATAATATTATTTGTAGTAATAAAATCTAGTTCTTATTTGGCATTTTTTCTGACTTGGTCTCTAAGTGTTTCACAAACTAAGTCTCTCATCTCCATTTTGCAGATGGAATAATTGAGATACTGACTGTAAACTGCCTGCGAAGGATTACTCCAAACACTAGCAGTAGAGCCAGGATCAGAATTTGAGACTTGTGTGCACTACCCTTTGCACAGAGCAGGAAGCCACGCTGCCCCTGCAAGGGCTCTGGCACCACCATGTGAGAGCACCAAGTGACAGGGGCAATTTCTTTGGGGTGGATTTTGGAGCACTCTGCTTTCCCTCCAGTCAGCCATAGTTCTGCTACTGGAGTCAGAAGGACCTGAGTTTTCGATCATGAGTTTTCTTAAGAAACCCCCATCTTTGGTACATCTTATGTGTAGCATCACCTATTATTAGGGTACCTGTTTGCCTTATTCACCATGAATGAGTCCCACATGATTACATCTCTGCAGCCAAAAGCCCCTTCTGGACTCCACTTGGGGATGAAGTAGCTGCTCTGCAGGCTGTTAGAGTCTGCACACTTAGAGATGATACACCAAACCTATCACACTAGCAACTTACGGCTTACAGAGCTGTAATTTTCATGTGTAAATAATCAGTCAAGGTTTGGTCTATTCAGTTGTTGTCCTGCTTCCAAAAGGGCAGATGGTTAGCTTCAGAGTGCCTTGGGTTTTTCTCCTGGCTGCAGAGTAGCCTGAACCCTCACTAACATGGGAAGTCCAGAGCCCCAGTGGAGTACCAGCTAGCAGGTTTCAAAACGCTAGAGAGAGGAAGACCTTTGAAGATCTTAAACATCTTATCTCCTCCTGACAATATATCCCTTCCTCTCTGCTAAAAAGAAGTCCCCAATGCATCCTTTAAAAATAGGGATAACAAAAGCATTCAATGCAAAATAATTGTTACTAATAAGAAACTGCCTCCCTTTTATTCACTGTAATTTGAACAGCTGCAGCCTTCTTTTCAGTCTTGAAGGAGGTAATTCTGAAATTACTCTATCCTGACATTTTGCATTTTGAGGCTAATTATGTTGTCCCAAAACCTGGGGTTAATTTACCTAGTGTGCAATATGCCACACTACAGAACAGAGGTATTTTATTGCCTGTTTGCGCAGATATGGGTGTCTGTCCCAAGACAGCACACCTCGTTCACAGATCAACAGTCATTTATACACTTAATATTACCATATTCATCTTCCTAATACATATGCATCGTTATTCTATTTAATGATTGGTTAAAACCTTCTCATCTAGTATGTAAATTGGTACGCATGATCAGTTTCTCCATCTTTTGATTCTGGGGTGTAATCACGGTTGGTGGTCTGTGGGTTGATGGTCGCAGTCCAATCCACTAAAATTGGGATAGTATGTTAAAGTTAGTAATGTGTTAATTAACTTCCTGACTTACCTGACCGAAACCGGAGTCTAGTGGTAGTGTCCCCCTTGTCTAAACAATCTCATTAGACTAGTGGCATTCCTTGGAGGAAAGTCTCCATTCAGCTCACATCTGTAGGAGGGATATGTATTACAAGCTTAATGCCAAGAAGGAACTGGAACTATATTTACGATATAGAAGTTACAATTCTGATTCTCAGCAAGTTAATTTATTGTGATTTTAGGTAATAAATTGAGCTCATACAACATTATGGTGAAGTTTTCTCTCACATGCTCGAACAGGCTAGTAGATCAGTATGCATCGTTACTGACACAGTACCAACAATTAAAATTCCACTAATGCTAAAGTGATCAACATCTGTAAGTCTTGATGACGAAGTCTAAGGCAGACAAACATGTGAGAAGACACTGGACCAAAGACTTAGCATCAGGAATATGTGGGGAGTTACTCTAGAACATGAACAAAGAAAGAATAGCTTTGAAGGAGTAGATTTTCAAGGTCATGAAAGTATGCATTTTGCAGAGTCTCAGAAAGCAGGTATGGCTGGGAATTATGCAAGAGGTCTGAGAGCATGTGTTGCAGCATATCTAAACAAGAAAATGTTGTTTTCATTAATGCTGAAGAAACACTGTCTGTTCTAATGTATATACAGAAAGGCTGTATCCCATTTGTGCTATCGCTGTCCTAAGTTAACCAAAGTCACCAAGGGACTAAAGCTTATGATGAGTTGGTTCTGTCTAACCCAATGGTAACCCCACTGTTCCCCTGCCACTAGAGACCTTATCTCAGGCTTTAGTCCATATGTAAAATGCACATGTATCTTTCTTATCATTTTACTACATGAAAATGTCCCCTATGTCTACTCAGTGAAAGTCGTTTACAGTGCAATTTGAGTTCTCAAATATTTCTTTGTTGCACCTCCTGAGACACATAGCACAGGAGGTGAGAAGTGAAAATGTGAAACTGTGTTAATATAGCTTAACACCTCTCTGGTATTAATAACAGGCTTTGTATTTCTACCGTATGGTGCTCCATACAACGACGTTGGTATTTAGCAGCACGGTGAAACTAAATATAGTGGGACCACCATGCACAGACATGACAAATCTCATGCTGCTGGTATGAGACGCTTGTCCCTGCCTCCCACTTCCCAGCCTCAGCTTCTGCAGCTCCCTCCTTTGCCACACAGCATGTCGCCTGCCTTGGCTGCACGTGGGGTGCTGAGCTCTGAACCCAAAGAGAAATGCTGATGTGCTCTGGTGAAGCTTGAGCTGTGCCTCCCAGCCAGGCCCCTTGCCTCACCTTCCCTAAGCCCTGCCCTATTATGAGGCCCAGGACATGCGGTGGCACTGCGGTGTATGGGCACACAGCTCTGGGCTGTAGAATAGCTTGAAAGCAACAGTGAGAGGCCAAGACAAGGTCCACTCTGGTCCCTTTATGTTGACAATGACTTCACATTTCTCCTATTTTCCTCTTGAATTTACCACCATCCTAGGAAGAGTAAAGTCACTTCTCAGGACAGTCAGGGTCTTCTCTAAGGTTCATTCATTTGTCTGCTTTAGAGGATGTTATTTTCCCTGCCACAGGGATCCTCCCAGGCTGCCTGGCTGTTTGACTCCGTAAGAAGGACTTGGAGGCTTACTGCTGCTACAGCTGAAACTGAAAATGTTAAAAACACAAATACAATTATTCTTTCATTTCTCATTTGGGTGCGTTGATTTCAAAAATATTATTTTCATAGCTGCCTTTTTAATATTACTCATTACCTTCCTGGCTGCTTTGCACATATTTTTCCTTTTCACTTAAGATATATTGCTTACACTGGGAGAAGTTGTGTGGCCAATGGTTTGAGAACAAGGCCAGATGGCAGGAGTTACCACATCCAGCATCCAGTTTGCCACTGATATTATATGTGGCCTTGGGCAAATTGTCTAGTAGCACTGCATATCAGGTCCCCTATGCATTTGTAAAAGGAATAGAAACAATAAGATCTACCCTACGGTAAGATTCTGACTGTGCCTTAAAGATCGCAGTGAGTAGACAGTGCCCAGTGCTTTGCAGGAGCGAAGTGCTTTTGACGGTGGCAATAACAGCAAGTGGGACCCTGACCTCCCACAACATCACTGCCTTACCGTGGCGGTTGTGTTTGCACACTCCAGCAGACACATCCACCTCTGTGTTGTCAATGGATTTAATCTGAAAATGTAGCATGGAAAAGACGGTGTAAGAAGAAAGAAGAGTAAGTAGGGGTAAGGAGAATGCTGGCCCAGTTCTCACCAGCATCATTCTCCCTAGAGGAAATCAAAGAAACATGAGTTTTGCAGGCACTAGCCTCTTAGTTTAAATGCCTTCTGTGGTAAGCTTGATTACAGCTGTTGTTGGATACCTGTGCTTAGGCTTCACATAATTTTTTCCAGTGGAATAATTCTGTAAGTATAAAATTAGAAATGTTTGTTATTTTTCTTGGAAGACTTTTTTTTCATAATAAAACTAAAATGTTTTCTAACTGCAACATAACCAGAAGCCAAATTGGCCAATACAGTCCTGCTGAATTTTTTTCACCAAAGTTGCCTTCAGATGTGAAGAGTGTGGTGGGGAGCTGGTCAGCGTTTGGCAAGTTCTGCCAAGCAAGTGTCTTCTGCTTGAACATGGGAGGTTTTTAACCTGAAGCACAACGTTTTCCATTGTGTATAATCCCAAAGCTAAAGTGACTCACAGAAATGAGCAGGTCATTTTACTCATAGAGAATTAGTATGCAAAGATTACAGAGTAAGCCACTTTCTTTTGTATCTTCAATTTTAAAAAGTGTATTCTTCCTTTTGCTTGTAAAGTGTTCCACAGCACTCAGATCTGTGTAGCTGCTAACTAAATGTCACTGAGTGAATTTAAGTTTTCTCAGCACAAGGATGGTTCTAAGATCAGGTTTACAGCTGAAATATTTTCCTAAAGGACCAGTCAGCCATCCCCAGAAGTATACATTGCAGTCTGTGAAGTTTTATTAAATCGTGTAACCTTTTAAAAAATGGTAACCTTCTATGGCTACTTAAAACTAAAGAAGAAAGTATTAATATCTCTAGGTGATTTTTTTTTAAGGATAGTTTCCTTCAAACATGATTATCAGAAAAATAGTTCAAGAAAACATTCTCTGTTGTTAAATATTTTCATGCAAAGCAATGTGTTATGATTGGTTTTATTAAACATTGATCAGAAGGATGAGCCAGGGAGCCAGTGAATTCTCTGTGATAGCTTTCCTATGGGCTGTTTGCTCAGCTGTAGGAAAGGCAGTACTGATGTTTCAAAAACACAATTCCCTAAATGTTTCAGAAAGAACCAAAAAAAACCAAGAGTTACATCAGGTCCCTCTGCTCACATTGCTTATTCTCCTGTGGAAGCACCTGTATTTAAAATCCACTCTATTATCCCCGTGATGAAGCCAGGAGAATTGTTATTGGCAACATTTTCAAGCCTTAGATACCCAGATTTAAGCATCTAAATATGTGGCTGGATTTTTGAAGTACTGAACAACGCACACATGCACACAGACACACACACACATTTTACTGAAGTCATCTGGAAAAGCTGGATCATAAGCATTTTTGAAAATTAGGCCACTTCTTTAACTGTCTAAATATGGACTCAGGAGCCTAACTTTAGACACACCCAAGTCTAGTTGTAGGCTCTCACAGATACTAGTATATTGTCCCAGCTCTGTGTGTTCTACACACTACAGACTGACTAATTTTTAAGTCCCATTCCAGAGCCACACTTCTTAAAATTAGGCTGGATGAAAAGAAAATTGCTTTGGAGAATTATTTCCATCAATTAAACCCAAGATTTATTATTATTTTGATTCTAGGAGGGAAAGGATATTATCCTTCCTTTGCAGTAACTGGAACCTAACTACTGTAGCCCTGCTGTTAGTAGTGGCGCAGCTTGTGATTATTGCTTATAAAGAGCAAGGGGATCCCCGGATACCCCTTGCTGTGCCACTGCAGCACTGTAATTACACACTGCTTTCTACTCCAGGCTTGGGACAAAATGCGACCTTCCCCCAGGGACATTATAATTGAGCCCTGAAACCCACTTTACTAACATTTTCCTGTGAAAGCTGATGTTGACAAGGTGCAATTCTGTTGATTAGCACCTGAGCAGGTGTTTGTCTACAGTACGAGTTCATGCAGACCTTGGGAGGGCAGAGTATTGCAGTGCCAGAGAGGTTTGCTTTCAGACCTTCTTTTGTGTCATAAAATCTGGTGTCATAAAATTTGTGTCAGGAAAGTGTGGAAGAATATTTCAATCACTGCACATCTCTCACACCGTTCAAGTATATTCAGCCAACTGTTTGCATCCGGTTACAGCACAAAATTGACAAAATTGACCTGAAGAAATAATTCTTGGAGTCCTGGTTTGCTTGGTTCTTAGCTTGGAGACTTTTTCCTTCATCTGACATCACATCAGCTGCTAATTCTGTTCACCAAGCGTTGGTGTGAAGCATTTCCTTTACTGAAGACCTGACTTTGTCCCCTAATCCTGCCCACTGCAGAACAAATTCAATTTCTTCTTTTCCCATAGTTGAAGGATCTGTGTGTTCTCAAAAACTAGCGGAGTTCGTAGTTGAAGGTGGTCCAGAAAACATACATGCACAAATAAATTTGTGTGTTTTGATTTAGAAATATATTTTACAGTTTAGTTTACTCTCTCAGGAACCCTTAGACCATCTTTTACACTGTAGTTTTTTTGCAATAGAGTAGCAGCAGCAAGGCTGGAGTAAAACAAAACAACTCAGTGGGAGGTAAGAGCACTCAACAGTGTAAAACCTAAAATTGTTTTGATTCCTAACATTATTTTTTAGAAAGGCATTTCTAAAACAATTGCCTCTGAGCTGGAAAAGACAGGAAGAGTATTTTAATAAAATCTGATAGAAAGGTCAGTTGAAAGATACAAAGTCAACCTGGACAAGCATAACTATCTCTTTGCTTCTTTCTTACTGTGAAGGTTATAAATGTAGGGTAGATTAAGCCCTTTTGAATCTTTACAGAGTACAAATCTTATTTGGGATGGTGTTAGTCTAGATTGGTACTAGTTAATGGAACAGAATCATACACATTAAGTTTCACTGAATAAAGTGCAAATTCAGCTGTCATGGCCAATTCAGCTGAAGTACATTTGTTTTCTTCTTTTCTTTTCTCTCTCCCCTTACCACAGAGAAGCTGTTCAATGCAGAGGGCACCACAGGGCTGAAGCCAGCTGGACTAGAACTTTTTATCAGATCTGAAATGGTTCTTTCTCCTGCCTCAAGACATCTTTTTTTCCTCTGTCTTTTCCACACATAATTTATAAAGCATGGCCTAAAATTACCTGAGTACTGACAAAATAGGACCTAAAATGCAAACCAAAGAATAATTTCCAATGGCTGAGTCCACACAGGAAAACATCTAAGTGAATGTCAACAGTGTTTCATGGGCAAGGTTCTAGAAGTGTCTTAATTTGCTTTATGAAAGAATTGACGTACTTTCAAAAATTCCCAGAAACATACATTTAATATAGAAATTCCATTGATACTCATTTTTCTCCACTGCAGGATGGGGTTCTCTGCTATTATTTCTGTTGACTAGCTCTATCTTTCTTATCCTTTTCTGCAGTACCTCACTTCCTAGATGCTCCTTACCAACTTCATAAAGAATGAGTGACAGATTAAGGGGAAAGAATTAGCAGCTGCTCTAGTCTCACAAAAGAAATAGCAAAAGAAATGAAATTTAGCTCTGAGAATAGTAGAAACAGACAAATAAGAGAGGAACAGTTCCAAGTGAAGAGTGAAATGTGCACGTCAAGACCACAAAGGAAAACTGGGAAATTTTTTCTCCAGACACCCAGTAACAAAAGCTTCAGTCAACAGAAGTGGGAGATTCCCAGTTCACTTAAATGACAATAGTGTCGGGGCCTACCTTTCTGGACAAAATATCACAACAGAATAAAAATATGCTTTTCGCAAGCAGTGGAATTGTTCCTCCCTCACAGATCTTAATAATTTTGAAAACAAAGAGGGAGGGAGATCAAGATGTAATATTGAATAAAGGGACTAGGGCACAGGCAGGTACAAGATGTTTGGCTGGGTGGCTAATAATGACTTTTTGATTCTAGATGTATAAATGTCCTAACTTTTAGCTTCCTACCATGATTCAGTTCCTTCTTTTTTGCCTGCATCAGTTCACTCTCCATTCAGCATCATCACCCTGCTACTTCCTTACAGTTTCCCTCTCTTGTCAATGAGAATATTGAGACAGTAAGTATGGCATCTGCTTAGCTCCTTGCCTAGAAAGCCAAAGATCTTCAAGAAAGTAAGGTGGCCTGTACAGGGAGTATACTCCACAGTGAAGAGGTGAAAGGGAAGAAGTGAACTTGACAGAGTGATGCTGATGACGCTCTGCAAAGAGTACAGGAAACCAAGGATGATACAATCAGACAGAAGCATGGGTACATGCAGAGTATGAAAGTCAAATTACTGATGTTTTTTTCACTCATGCAAACAATTAACGTATCGGTGTAAAGTTACCTCTGGTACTTTCCATCACATAAACAGGCTGTCTCACAGTCTGGGAATGATCTGGGAATCATCTGAAAAGTAGATCATTTGAAATAATTGTGCCAACCCTGGACAGTGAAGCAATAAGAAAATCTAAATTTGTGAGGACAGGAGGGTTTTGAGCTAGTCACACTATAATAAGACATTAAACAATGACCAAAAAATGCATAGGAATTGGAGATCATGTCAGAAGATGAGATGTAAGAAAGGCCATTTGAGGTGAGAAACAAATCAACGTGTTACTAAGATCTGTAAGCAAAGTATGTTCCTTTCTCAACCATAGCAAGATTTTCAGCCACTGGTTACTTTCATCAATAAATATCCCATTAAAATGAAAAAAAAAAAAAGACATCAGATTTTTTTTGAGAGCAGGACATGCTCTCATGCAGGACATGCAGTACAAAGACATTTATGACATCAACAGAATGGGGATTTTGTTGTGGTGGTTTTCTTACTGATTGCTCTCAAAAAAAATTACAAAATAGAGCAGAACTTTCGTTTATGGAGTAACACACATATGCACACAGGCAGGACTGTGTGAAGAGGTCTTGGGCTGATGTGGTATAACTCAGGATTTGGCAAGCAAGGTTGGTTACGTGTTTCCATGTTCACTATTAGGAGAAGTAGAATTGGTAATAGATGCCCCACTTATGGGCACACTAGGTTTGGTACAAACACAGATCAAAGAAATAGTTCCTTTTCCAAAAGGCATTAAAGCTTTGTTTTCTATTCAGTTATAATACAGAAGTTTTTTGAACACATTTGAAGTTAGACAAGCTAAAGCCTATTTCTTACAGTCTTAGAACCTTGAGTTTTCTAAAGGGACCTTGGACAGAGTGTTAATGTATATTTTACCCTGCTTCACTTCCCCCTTATACAGTGATGTGGTAGAAAGATGCTTCTCATCATCATTAAGAACTAGGTACATAAAACTATCTGCCTGTCCATGTACACAGAACAATATGCTCTGATTTCTCTCCTCATCTAATCTCCCCTGAATCCCCAGCAGCACGCTTAAGCATTGTCATTTTTTTCTCTGTTATTCTCTAAGAAATATATTTACCAAAGGCTGGTCTTCAGGAGTACAGTATTGATTTGAATTCTGAATGCAAATACGGGTGAATTGAACTGATTTTTCTTATACATATGAAAAAAATTAGAAACCTTTAAATTAAACTATTTATAACAATAGAGCAAGTAAGCGTATATTGTTTTACTGAACCACATCATGTAGATCATTCTAGAACTTCTGGATTCATTCTCATATGAATTTGGTTTTCCAAAGAGCACCTATTTACCTGAATTGCTCTTATCCAGAGGCTTTAACTCACACAGTGCATGGTCCTTTTCACAAGTCATTTAGAAGCACGTGAATCTGAAGTTTCCGTAGGTTCCATAATAACAACAACCAAAAAATGCACAAATTGCAAAGCGTATCAGCTTTTCTACATCTTTACCAAATGCAGAGAGGATCTGCAACTGTTCCTGTGTTTTTTTCAGCATGTCTGGGCTGATGTCATCATGTAAGATGGTAGCGAGGAAAGGATTTTCTCTATCCTGTAATGCAGCCTGGCATGGTAGGATTGAGGTGAGATGTATTTAGGTCCTTTTTAACGCTGGAGCTTCATCTGCCCTTGGGAATAATTTAGTAAAGGGATTTGCTTGATCTGTTTTGGTGTAATGGAGTGCTCTAAGGATCAAATTCTTTTTTGGGGAAAAGTGATACCAATCTTGAGCATAGAAATTGCAGCAGATGGCATGCAGAAGTCAGATATGTGGCAAACGGATGTTGTTGTGCACACCAGCTGAAAATGCTTATGCTTGTCAGACAAAAAGAGGCCTCAGTCTTTGTGTGCTTTGTCAGTAAAAGAATAGTTGATATTGTTGATGCTATATGTGAAGTTACTGCCTGTAAAATGTCAAAGTTAATGCCTGCTTGACAGGACACCGGAAAATCCATATGTTTCAGTCTCAGGCTGCATATAAATTTGTTGCCAAATTTGTAAAACATACTGCTGATAGTGTTTTGTCAGTTGTGAATCCTGTAGATACAGGATTACATCCTGGCCCCACTGAAGTTGGAATTTTGGAATTTTGGTCATTTACTTAAAGCCTGAGCCATAGCACCAGAGAATCATGACTTGCATGGGGTTTTGAGATAGCACAGAAGTAGTGCTCACAAAAGAAATACAGTTTTGTCCCACCCGTGCTCCTTATTCAGCCTCTGCTGTGGTGCAACCTTATATGATCCCTACTCGTACATCTTCCTGCGCTTCCTCTTGCAGGAATTTTTATGTGCTTTAAGGGTGGTAGCCAAAGGGCTCTGAAACCCATTCTCATTTGACTTTGCATTGTTTTAGAAGAGTATAACTATGTAAGCATGAACAGAATTTGTCCTTATTTACAGGTGATTAAGCCTAGTAGGTAAACTACACTTGAGTTGCACTGTACTCCGGTAAAGCCAGTTGAGTTGCATCAGTGTAGCTGAGAAATGAATGTTCATTAATCATTCCAGCACGGGCTGTCTCCAGTCATTGTTTTCATCTGCTGCTGCCTCTGAGCCCCCAGCTCTTTCTGCCTGAGAATGTTTGAATCCTTTGTTTTCCTCACCACCTAAACTGCATCCAATGGGCAACACATTTTCCCTTAGATATTTAATATTGATTGGGTAACTGAATTTGAATTTTAGAACTATGAAAGTTTGGAAACATCTGCAGACATTGAATAAAGTCTGTTTTCTCTTCCACAGTCTGCGAACAGCTGGAATCTTCAGCCTGAAAAGCCTTCTTTGTTTCCCAGGTTTCCATTACACATTTTTGTACCACACATGCAAACTATCCAGGCCTCTGAAGGAGGGACAATTCTTATTTTTGTGGAAGATGTTTGCCAGTTTCCATTCTGCGCTCTTCAGACCTCTCCTTGTCCAATAAATGTGAAGTTGTTAAAAACATTCCTATTTTTCCCTCTGCAGCTATATTTTTAGCACAGATACAGGGCCAAAGTTTGGTTTTGCACCAAATTTAATCCTGTTACACACAGTTAACTTCAGCAGGGTTTCTCTAGATTTGTATTGAGGCATGACACAAACTTACTTCTTGTTAATTTCTCCCATGGAAGCTGTAGAACAAATAGGGCAAGTATTAACTGTGGTACCCGCTAATAATTTTATCAGTAGCATTGGTGAAGAGCTGTATGTTCCTTTGTTTCCCTCATATTTGTAAGCATAAAGTATGTTAGGTAAAGATTTATAGACCTCACTCTTCAATCTTTATTGAGCATAATTCTCATCTTGATACGTGAATTCACTGATGTTCCTCTAATTTTCCATGATAAGGCCTATCAAAAACTAGTCTTTAATAGCATGCTGAGCATGTTGTTAGTGTATGAAATTCTTCAGTAATTAAAATGTCACATGGATAACATTTGCTTCTGAGTATTCATCAGTAGTCTGACCCTAAATCCTTGGAAGAACAACAGTGTCTGGTCAATACCTGTCTTATTTTGTCCAAGGTAACAGAATTCTTTTCAGCATGTAGTACTTGGTTAAGGAGTCATTGAGTATAGATAGAAATGTCTATGAAACTGAGTGATGACCACTCCCTAGTGGTATATGACAATGTCAAACCTGGTACTTAAAAAAAAAGACTGAATGCAATATGTATATATTCTTTGTCCTTGCAATTCTACACTCATAGAAAAAGAGTGGGACAGTAGAAGGTTGCTTGCTCTACCCTTTACCAAAGGCAGGATGAACTACACTGCACCATACCGTACTATACTATACTATACTATACTTCTAGGTATTCCTGATGGAAAAAAATCCAGCCTGATAACTAAAAATGTTCCATGAAAACTCTCTTGCTTTCCCATGCTGTGTATACTAGGCTGAAATAACTTGATGCTTTGAAAGGTTTTCCTGTGTCTTCTCTGAATCTTGATCTTTTTTCCTGCCACAGTGCACCATGGTGAACAGCATATACATCTCCTCTTTGCATCAACCTCTTGCTTTCCGGAGATTGTGCCTTCAAAACATTTTTGAATAGACAGACAAAAAGATTGTGATAATCAAGGCATTTTGACTGAAATGCAGAGCAACCTGGATTCAAAGAACTGCCTTTTGGTGACCGTGTCCAAAGATACTTGAAAAGACCTGGAACAAATATAAGTAGAGCATTTATCTGTGCCATGCTTTTAGTCAGCCTTCTGCATGATCTTGAGAAGTCACCAACTCTATATTTACTAGAAGGAGTTTTTTTTGAGGATAGACAAATCAGGATCACATGGACAGCAATGTGCAAAACTGGTATTGAAAACTGCTTAAAATCTCTGTTAATCTCTAATAGGGAGATCAACAGTAGTCCTACAACTAGGGATATTGATTATGTAAGATATGTCAATTTTTTTTGAATAACACACCACCAGAAGGAAAATGAGAATAGTATACACTAATGGTCAAACTAGTTAAAAGACAAGTTTTCTAGATCTTAAATGTATTTCCACTGAGAGCCCAGGTTAAGGACAGGGTCCTGAGGTTTTTCTATCAGTGTGGAACAAATTTTTGGAGAAACATGTTTCCACTAAACCCTCATCTTTCAATCTGTGTGCTGAATGGGACTGACTGCTCATAAAATAAGTTCAAGCACAGATTTTAAAAGTAAAGTTGCTTCATTATTATTAGGTTGATATGTCATATTAACATCACATTTGTCCTGCCCTTTCAGGAGTATGAGATACCTCATTTCAAAGTGACCTTTTCAAAAAGACTCCTGTGTTAGCTATTTACATCAATTTAATTTCCTAAAACTTCCTTTTCTTATTTCTAGGTATTCTGTCCCCTCTACCTCTTTACATTGACAGTATTTCTCTTGGCCATAAACAGAAATGTGACATCTCTGGATTTTATGTTATCCCAGTCAAGACAAGAAGAGCACAGGAGCTCAAATAAGTTATAACTCTGAATAATGCTAGTTATAAAAGAATGCCAAAGCTTCTTGGCAACCACATTTGTGAGCCAGAGCCAGAGAACCAGAAACTAATGTCTAGTAAAAGATGTCAGATGCAATTCTTGCTGCCAGTGTCTGGTGAGAAAAATCTGCTCAATAGGTGTTTTACCTCATATGACCCAGTTGGTACTCAGAGCGAGGATGCCTAATCATCAGAAAGATAATACAGGTAAATTATAAGGAAAGCATGTAGTAGCTCCCGTACATCTCATTTCTTGCATACTGATGTTCTCTGGATTTTAATACTAGGCTTTTATCCATAACAGTACTGTCAAGGAACCTCAGTCTGCTTAAAACAGTGAAATATTTAGGATTTGAATAACTGCTGGCAGTGGATGCTAGCCTAGTGGATTCAAGAGAGCTTCTGCTCTTCTTCACTGACACTTTATCTCTTTGACTTCATTTTCATAAGGGAGCAAAATTTGCAAAGTGCTTGTATTTCTGTGAAAAGAGTAAACTTTCTTTCCCTTTGGCTTCCCCACTTCCAAATGAGACACCTTCTTCCTGCTTTGCTCTCTCCTGAAAGTGATTTAAATTCCATAGACTCTTGAGGGGAGTTCTTTCTGTCTCCCCAGAGCCACAGGTACCTGAGCAACAAAGCAGTTTTATTTGCTGCTTTGGTTGAGTCATGTATATGTAACAGTATTCCTCTAAGCGAAAAAGGCCAGGGAAGGATGCTAGCCCACCTTTTGTAAATACAAACAAGGCTGATCATTCTCGTGATAGCCAGCCGATGCACAAGTGATACTGTTATGTTCTAATGGATGTCTGCAAAGATGATACACTCTCTGCCTGGTAATTGTGCCCCCTACGTCCAGAAGCAATGCTGAATATCACCACCCAAGGACCAGAGAGTGTGACCTGCCTGGGGCTTGCTGCTTCTGGTCATGGAGAAGGCCAAGAGAAGAGAGAGCTGGAATACAGTTTCCTGCTCTGCCACTGTTGCCATAGAAAATGATTGGATAGAGGTGGAAGTTTAGACATGCATAAGCCTCAAAGCATGGCATAAGCTGCAACTGCGTGTCTTTCATTGACCAACACAGGCACACTAGGCAGTAGATCCATGGCTGCATTATCAGCTCCCAACACTTCATTGACCTAGGCAACTGCCTATATGGCCTGTACTACAGCTAGCTCTGAAGCTGAGCAACCGAAGTCATATATTGAATTGTACAGTGTTATTTTAGGGGTCAGAACACATGATTTCTGTCAAATACATGAAGCAGAGCTAGCCACATTTCAGCTCTTGTTCCAGAAAGTTGGGAGACTGTGTGCTAGATTTTGGTGGCCTATATGAGCTATTATTGCTCAGTCCAGAAGCAGCCCCTGAGTAGGTCCTCACCTGTCTTGAGTGTGATGGAATTGCTTGAAAGCAAAAATGGCCAGCAAGTTTATCTGGTTAGTGGCTAATTGGCAGTAACAGGAGCTCATATCCCCAGAACTGTGACACCAGCACCAAAGTGACATATCTGAGAGTATGCCTTAGATGGCCCGATAAATTAGAGATGCTGTTTTTAAAATGTCATTTCCCTCACGCTATAGAGAAGCTATTCCCTGCACAATAAGCTCAGCGTGCACAAACTGTCACAGCTTGACAAACACATGCTCCCAAAAAAGTCCCATCTTCCCTACTTACTCCTGAATGGATATCCATCAGGCACTCCATTACCTTGACAGCTTGATCCTAGTGAGGGCAATCAGATGCAGCTGACTATTTTTAAAAAGCAGGTACCAGCGCATCTGTCTTGCCCTCCTTGGCAAAAGAAGGAAAATAAAGTGCAAAGAAAAATTCCTGGACCCTTGGTAAAAGAACAAGACAAGCAGGTTCAAATTTATGCCTACTTACGATAGAAAGCACAAATAATGTGAATACCACCTGTATTCCCCGAATAGCATTTCATTAGCATTCTGAGACGGCTTTGCAAAGCCAAGAGATCAAATAAAAGCAAGAAAAGCACACCCAAAATGAAGCAGAACTCAAGTTTGATCAGTTAACACTGACTGGCAAAATGTTAAGATCAAATTGCTCAGTGCGTGCATTGGTCGGCAGGGTACCGTCCAGGAGATCATTTCTCTGTGATGCCCAAAATGTGCTCAGCTTTGATATCAGCAGCTTCTGTGGTCATCAGGGAGGCCAGTCCACATTAGGGCTGCCCAGCACGTTTAGTCCAGCTGGCTGGAGACATGCCATTTACAAAACAATGATGTTTTCAGTGCTGCTTGCAGTGTTCACGCCTGACAAGATTCTGACTGGCTATGCAACTCCCAGATAGCAAAGACATAATTTTCAGTTTATAAAATCTGATGAATAAGCTGTCCCCTGAGGTTTGGCAGGACTTACTAACTGCCTGAGATCTGCTGTAACTTTCTCCACTTGGCCTAAACTCTCTGATATGGAATGCCTGAAAGTTACACAACTAACAGCCATCTTTAACCACTCAAAAGAGCAGACTTCTTTTAGAGACTCTGAAACTACAATTCCAGCAGGAGCATATGGGAGCAGTTGCTGTGAAAATCAGGCCATTGTCATAAATGAGTGCTATAGGCACACAAGTCTGGAAAAAAAAGGCCAATAAACTGAAAGGTGTCATTGGTGAATGACCCGCCAGTGGCATTCAGTCAAAAGCTTGGAGGTAGCAGTTTGGATTTCATTCATTAAGATTTGCATGCAACTATTTTTCCCATCTGCTGTTTAAGGAACATTATGGAACAACAGCGAGAACTTTATTTTTTTAGTTTGGGTTCTGTGCTTTGAGTGCATTTTTTCTGAAGCATGTGTTTGGCTAATAGTTGCAATTTCATCTTAGCGGCCTCTTTGATGGCATGCATTTTTGAAACAGACGCTTTGTGCTGATGGAGTGACATGTTGTGGGGTTAAGCGGGCCCTCCAAGACATAGCTCTGACTGCCTGCTGCTGGGGTCACTGAAATACTTCAGTGGTTTTATTTTAGCTCCCTGAATGACACCCCTTGTGCTTCAGCCACATTCTTTTGCTTCCTAAGAGACTTTCCCTGACTTCTGCATGCATGCAGAGGACAGTGTTCTAACAAAGCAGTCCTGACTGCATTTCTTTTTTTAGAGGCACTTATAATTAATCATATCCATGGGTTACATGTTGGTCTGCCTGCCAAAAGACAATACACAGCAGCAAATGAATATTGTTAGTCAAATTTTTACAAGCCAAAGTGATCTCTTAGTTTGCAGCCATCTCTCACGGAGATGCATGTGTCTCCATTCAGCACTTTAAAAAGCTTGCAAGAGAAGAGCAGCCCAGCTGCCTACTCAAAGTCTCCACTGACTGGTGTTCAACTCATAATTTGTCAAGGCCATATTCTTATATTTCTTGCTTTGTCATTTGATCTCTCAATGCTTCAGATCCCTCTCTGTATAATGAGAATACTACATGCTCCCTCGTCTTACAGTCTGTTGTTTTCAAGTGTAACTTTTCAGGGACTAGGAGGAACACTAGTAATATGGTAAGAAGTACCATTATTTTACTCCTGTTTACAAACTGGTCTGTCTATGCTTATGTATCTCCCACTTTTAAGCAAACTTGCTCCTAAAGGGTCAGAAGTAGAATTCAGAATCAGCACTTGTCTCTCTTCAAGGCTTCAAGGAAACCTCACTATTTGCCCTCCAAGTATTTGTCTATTCCTCTTCAAGTTCACCTTTCAGGTTGTGTTGTATGAGAATAACACAAGAGCAGGTCCATGTAAGTCTTAGGTCCTTGTCATTGTCCCCTTTGTCACAGTGTACAAGAACTTCATAGTACCTAGCATAGCTACCCTGACTTCACTGTTGTAGGTAACAGCTAGTACCCCTTTCACAGGTAACACTTTCTGCCTCTTATGAGGTGCCTTTTGGCAGTAGCTCTAGAGGAACACTGAAACCCAGTTTCCCTGTTTTTCAAAAGAAACAAAGAAAAGAGTACAGATCAAGTGCATAATGCCCTTTTTTAGCTCTGAAGTGAGATTTAAATAGAGATTAGGTGCCAAGTCCAGGTGTGAAATCTGACTTTGTTATGCACTCACATCCTCTAGCATTGGCAAGAAAGGATCTCCCAAGCACTAAACCTGTGTTTCTGTGTATGTTTAGGACAGCTTCTGATTTGGCAAGGTTCATCCACCCCTAGATCTGCCATTCAAGAATTTAATCTGATGCCTCTGGTAATTCCTAGCCCAGCCTTCTGCTACAGGCTAATTCAGGTATCATTTGTAAACTGGTTTGGGTAGGATTTATGTATTGCAGCTCAAGGCAATTTGTAGTGTTAATAATGCTACTGTAGGAGCATTATCAGATCTCCAGGGTTTACTCCTGAGCAATTCATCTAATTTACCTGAAATTCTTGAAAAAACATGTACTACTTCTACTCACAGTTGATGTCCAGACATCATTTTGGCTAAAGCAAAGCATCTCGATCTCCTGAAGATGTTTCCAATATCTTCTCACCAGACAGGCATTACTTCCCATAGGGCAAAAATACTACTGATTAATTTTTCCTTATGCAAGGCAACAAGTATTTACTGGGAACCAGAAACCACCTCATATGCACCAGAGAAGACATAACTAGAATACATTTGGAAGAGAATGAGCAGACAGTTGTAGAAATAGCAGGTTTTGAGATCTAGGAGGCATGGGGCTTTGCATCAGTGCTTCAGGAGATGGAAATGAGGAATCAGAAAAGAAATGGAGGCATTATATGCCAGTTCCCTATAACGAGCAATAAATTAACAATATCTCACATTCAGGTTACCCTATATTTGTTAAATACGGTGATCAATAAACTACAGCTATAGATTAAAGACTTTGGCAGCTTGAAATTCACTCAATTTATTTAAAGAATGAGTGGAAAATACTCGTAGTCCCAGCACCTGTTGTTGAAGTCCCTGTTTTTCTGTGGTTTTACTATTACATTTTCCAGTTTTAAAAGAAGTGAAGCAGGCTAGACACAAGATATTGTCAAATGCCCAAGGTAAATAAACTGGAAAAATATTAAGAAAATTATATATAATTTTCTGTAATAGCAAAGGGAATATTAAGTGAACAATATTAAATTAAGTAAGGATTCTGACAAGAAAGGTAAAAAGTTGAATGGTGTCTCTCTAAATCGAATATCTAAAATGTCCACTGAGCCCTAATGGGTGGAATCTTTCTGCGTTGTTTCAACACAGAATATGGAATATGAATAAATTTTAATTTATGCAGTAGATTAATTACACATTTTTTATGTGAATCAGATCTCTCAGGTTCTGTACTTACAAAAATCACCTTTATTGGCCCCATATGAAAACATGGTGCCAAGACCACCCAGTGACATGGCTTTACTTTGAAGGATGGAGGAAACTAGTCTTAAATTCTCATGCAAACGCTGATTCTCAAATTCCTGACTTACAGAATAGGAAGATGGAAACTCATAGCACATTGCAATAAAAACACCCTCTGCACCTAGAAGAGAAAAAGTCAGTTGTAAGGTTCGCTTCTGGGTTTCCCTATGCTTCTCTGGGATGTCCCCAAAAGGGAACAAAAGAGCTCTTGTCTTAAAGGCAATTATCACACATCCACTACTTTCAGCCCAGGGAATTACGTAGGTGCTTGAGAAGCTGCATCCTTGAATCCATTCTGCTGTTCTGGAAGGGAAAGACCTAAAATGGGAAAGAAGACCAGTACCATGTTAAACTACTTAAGAGGTCAAACAAAATCGGACTGTGGCCAGCAATGTTTGGATTTTTCCTTTGGCTCAGAGAACAAGCTGTAAATCATCCAGCAAATGTGTACTCTACAAGGGGTCAGAGGAAAAAACATCTGCCCATACTGGGCAGTCACTTCTGTCCCCTCTTGTTGCCAAGTTCCTAAAAAGTGCTCAGAAGCACCTAGTCTGATGCACCAGGTCTCCTGCCTCTTCATGGGCTGGTGGGTTTATGTCCACCCCAGACCCTTGTGCATTAAATGTGAATGGAATATGCAGAAAGAAGGGGAAGAGCACTCACAAAGCATTTGTCTGTCTTTCTCCTGACAAGGCTGCACCTCTTAAGTTTTTAAGCCCAGCTTGAAGGGTGTTGTGGAAACCTTGAGAGGCAGAGACAGCTCCTCCCTCTTTTGCTGGTTTGCATCCAGCCCATAGGCTTAAAAATCAGGTATGTTCCAGCCTTACCCTGATGACAGTTTGTCTACCTGCAAGAACGGAGATAAAATTTTCAGTTCAGTGGAGAGCACAAAACCATCCTGCTCCCACTGCATTCAGTCTCAGTAGAAAAGCCAGCAATGCAGGAGGTGGTGAAACCTCCATGGCAGCATAGGGAAAAGGCATGGCATATGGAGGGGTGGTTAACATTTCCTGACCATGTTTTTCCTGTGAATATATATTAAAATATATACACTGATTTGTGTCTCTGTATTTGTCAGTCTCCAAAGCTACCAAAAGTACAGCATTTGTCAGTAACAACAGGGATGGACTTTTAACAAAATCAGCTGTTCTGAGACACACTGAAAAGAAGAGTCACTTCATAGATGTGGGGAAACTTTTTTCATTTTCATATATCTGCATCTGAGGTGGATTTCTGACAGAGTAAAGCAAATAAATACAAGGAGAACACCATGGTGCACTAAGCATGCTGAACTTAACAGCTACCTGCGCTCATGACATTTTTAGTGTTTCAATATGGTCTAAGATGGCAGTAATCCGCAAAAGGGATGGAAATGATTTCTCGTTTTTCTCTGAATATGTTATCTACCGACCTGACTTCACTGAAAAGCATTTACATTGGAGCCGGCCCGGGTATTTGGCTAATACACTGCCTCCCTGCCTTCACCTTGAGCTTTTTTCCCCCCCTAGGCACAGAAAAACTCAGCAGTCTGCTTAAAAATGAAGAAGTCGTGACACCTAGCGGGGAGTTAAACACCGAGAACTTTGATTTCCTGCAGAATCCGTGCTTGTTTTCCGTAGGCACATTGTTCTTGGATTGTAATGTCAGAGGCGTGGGCATTACCCTCATGCCTCTAGACACCCAGGCAACCCCTCATTTCTTTTACACTCCCATGCAATATGTGTGTGTGTGTGTGTGTGTGTGTGTCTTGTTGCATCAGGCTCCTGTGCCTCTCCACAGAAAGCCCCATTCATCCAGGCCCACTGTGCAGACCCTGGGCATGCTCCTTATTGAACATGACATTTTGAATAGCCATTTATATTGAGATCAGGTTAAGTGCTTTGACTTCAGAGAGAAAGGGAGCATGGCAGAATCCTGGCGTAAGACCAAGTGGGAATTTTAGACTTTTTTCTTGTGGAGTACTTATTCATCAAGGCTGTTTTAGGAGGCGACTCAAAAATGTATTGTATGGCATGCAGTAAGTTCCTGGCAGGCAGTTTAAACTGACTCAGTTGCTGGCACATTCTTTTGCTTTTGAAGACTACTCAGAGTCTGCCTTGGTCAGCAGCAGTCAAAAAGTATGCACTGGCTGTGATACCATGACAATAAGTTGCACTGAAAAAGCAGTAAACCAGTCTAGACATGTGCAAAAAAAGTTATAGGTTCTTTCCAAACAGTGGCAAGCCTTGGAGATGTTTTTGGGGGGTTTTTTGCTTGGTTTTTTTAGGGAAGCAGAACAGTGTTGAGTTGTGCTAGCAGTAACTAGGCTGCAGTCACCAAGTGGCAAGCTTTCTTGGATTGTTGGGCTAGCTTGTTGGGGATCTGCCATGTTTTATCACAAGAATGAGCTTCAGTACAAGAAATTTCAAGTCAAAACATCACTGTGTGTTGTTCGGGAATCTGGGTGCATGCTTCTTTGCATCTGTAAGAGCTGTTAGCAGTGCAGCCTCCCAGTTTCATGTCCATATTTGTGCATGATGTATCAAGCATATTTTCCATTGCCTTCAATGAGACAAACTCTTTCCTCCTCCTCTGTCTTTCAGAAGACATGCATGATAATATTGCATGTTGTAACCAAGAAACGGAAACTAGATGACTTGAATATAAACGATTTTCTTCATCTAAAGATTTATTTTGCCACACTTCCACATGTATTAGTACCTGTAACTTCCCCAGTTTGCTGTCTTGGGTGTCATTAACACTTCTACCACCAGAGTGTCTGGATAAAAGGCAAGGGAATACAAAAACATTGGTTCTGTTCAAAATGTTCCAGTTTCCATCCTTTGAATCATCAGCATGTGACCTGTTCTGTGCCAATATTAATAACCATTGCTCATGGCTTTCAAACAACTCAAACTATTTAAAAATTAATTCTGTTTACAGTACCTTCTAGAGGAAGTATTTTGTAAAAGTGAATAACTCAAACTGACTAGTGGCTACCCACAAAATATGACTATCCAGTAACAAAATGAATCATTTAGAATGAATTGGCAAGGAATGGGCATATTGTTGGAAAAAACATCAAGTGGAGATCAGATCCAGCAACTGGGAGTCCTGGGTTCTCTTTCTGCTGTACCATACATTTCCCATGCTGCTCTGACATAGGCAGGCCTAACTGTGCCTGTGTAGGCAGCAACTAGCCGCAGTCATTCCAGATCACGCTGTTTACTTTTTTACACTGGGCTGTAAGCTGTGGGGCTGAAGTTCAGTGCCCTGTTCAGCTGTCACTCCTAGAAACACTTGCAGTCATGAGTTGGAGCCCATAGGCATGCTAGCTTATGCTTTGCCTTTGCTTTTCCCCCTGTAAAATGGAGATGGCAACCAGCTGAAGCATGACAAGCTTGTCTGAAGTCCCTGGTGTGGGTATTACTTCAGCCTTCACTGGCAGTGATGCCACTGCCATTGCTGAAGAGAAACAATACAAACCAGAAAAGGAATACTAATGCTGGCAGCCCTATAACCTGAAATACGTAATGCAGTCCTGGACAGAACAAGTGCAACATCTGGCAGAGCAGAAAGTTAGGTTCTGCTAAATCCTTGGGTGCCACTGCTTCCATTTTGTATTTGCCATTGTTGCTGCAGTCTGTGAGCAGTTCCAAAATAGTCACAAACAGAAGTAAATCTTTCTTCTTCTAGCCTCTCTTTTGGAGAAATAGCTTGAAAAGTTTATAAGGGAAAGGAAGTTTCACACTACTTAGCATGGCTGTGCTTGCCTGTGAGGCAAAGTTTTTGGAGTGCCAAATTATAAGACGTGACTTTGGACTGTAGGCCCAGCAACAATGATGTGTTTGATCATTCTCATGCCAGGCAGGACTCTGCTGCAGTCTATGTTACATGGGCACACCAGAACCTCTGCTATCTCTTGCACTTGCGTTTTCATGATTCTCTTACCGACAGATGCGACACAAAAAGAGTTGTGAGGTATAAAGTAGCTGTCTCCTACTATGCCAGATGCTCCAATTTGTTTGTCATTTTTGTGGCCCTTCACTGGACTGGGTCCAGCGTGTTCATGTCTCTCTTGTACTGAGGAGCCCAGCACTGGACCCAGCACTCCAGATGTGGCCTCACCAGGGCTGAGTGGAGGGGAAGAATCATCTCCTTTGACCTACTGGCCACCCTCTTCCTTATGCAGCCACAGATGCTGTTGGCCACCTTTGCTGCAAAAGCACATTGCTGGCCCGTGTTCAACCTGTCATCCACCAGGACAGCCAGGTCTGCAATCCGATGTCTAGTTCCATATTAATGGCTTGTTCCAGCTGTAGCTTTCTTCGGCTTCCTAGATTTAATGGCCTGAATTTCTCTCTAATACATAGATGAACATGTCTGTTATGTTGAATAGCATGGGCTGTTTCTGCATCAATGCTATTTAATTATCCAGTAGCACTGAGAGATCTAAAAAGGCCTCCAGACTGCTGACCAGTTTATCAGACTGGATGCATACTTAACTGCCTAGAGCAAACAGAAGCAGCAGCAAGTTACTGTGTTTTCTGTAGAACCAGGATAATACTAAACCTCTTGCTGTGTCATAAACTTTAATGACATTCTAACAACTGCAAAACAGCTTGAATTGAGGGAGGAGCTGGAGCTGCTTTTCCTAGTAATCTGTTGTTGTCCTTGTGGGCCGAGCAATGACATGTTTGCTGCATACACATTTGGGGCACCTTTCAGGCCTACACTTCTTAGGCCTACAGCAGAAAGGAAAATTCACCCTTTCCCTGCTAATGGAGTGCAATCCTTCTACAAAAACACAACTGCATTTACCAAAGAGCAACAAAAGTAGACACAGTGGGTTAACATTCCAAAACCAGGAAATACCCTTAAACAACACTCTATGTCATCACATAACCTAGATTTCAGTTGAGAATTTGGGTGTTGTTTTAGATAACAAAATACAACATGTGTTCGTCATTAATCTTCTTGAACATTTGTTTGGCCAGAAACTGTCTCTGATCAGCTCACTTATGTAAACACGTCTATGCTTCAGACAGAAGTGGTAAGATGTTATTCCAAGTACTTGCATTATAGGGAATCTCTCCTTAACTCTAACAAGATACATTTAATGACAGCCTCGGTATTGGTGGCCATACTCCAAAGACTTTCATGTTCAGTTTAAATTTCAAAAATAAATTAAAAGTTATCTTGCATCAAAGGGGATATGTTCAGTTTAAATTTCAAAAATAAATAAAAAATTATCTTGCATCAAAGGGGAAAAATATTACCTCTACAAAATCTACCATTTGTCCCTACTCTGTTTGAGGTTTCAATATCAAACACTTTGGCATCTGGCTTGCAAAGAATGGAAAAGCTTTTTCTTCTTTCATTACCAAATGGCAGATGCTGCATTCACTGCAGCTGAACACCCTGGAGAGGTTTCCATTCATCATTTTATTTTTTACAGGTGTAGGAGCACATGAAAAAATGAAAGAAAAAATGAGAAAGATAAGCTTTGTTTATTTAAGGAAAATAAATGCTGCATTGTATTTGTCTCAGCTAGTTCTGGGCACAATTCATGTATTTCATTTATGTTTGAAAGTGTAGTCACATAAACTATCAGCAATTTTACTTGCAGAATATTGGTGGAGTAAATTAAAACATGCAATTTCCTACAAGCTCTTGCTCCCCATAGTTGGTCTCTTCATGTCCTTTTGTTTCAGAACAAAACAAGAACAAGCAAACAGATTCAGTCCTGCCAGTGCAGGGGCAGTGCATAGGTGGGGAGCAAGGCTCTCCTGGAGTTGTGATCACTGCAGCTACTTACTGGCTGTGAACCTTACCCAAATGTCTTTGTCTCCGTTTCCTCATTTGTAAAATGTAAAATATATCTAAGAATTAGACAAAAATTGTATACTTGCTCACTGCTGGGTAAGTTAGTTCTTCACAACCAAAAAGAGTTAATGCTTTGATTGCTCGAAGGTTAATCCAAGGCTTTAAACTGTCTGATAGGAATCATGTCCAGATACAAGGAGCCCCAAGTTTGCAGTAAACAGAGCCTTTAGAAGTATTTGTCATTGAGTTAGAGCATTGAAGAGGATTAGTCTGAACTGTGCCAATTCCAGAACACAGTATCTTACTTGCATGACGTATTCTGGACGTTGTCCTGAAATGCTTCTGAAGATTGTAGAGATATAGAACTCTTGAGATACCGTTTTGGGATCTGGAATTCTGTTTACCCATGGCAATTGTTTTAAGAATTTGTTACAAAGTCCTGCATTCAGTAGCTGGGAAAATGGTACAGAAAAGACTGTGCTGATAGATATATAGAGTAATAAGGAAAGGACAGAAGATAGAAGGAGCAGACTAAGGGGAAAAAAGACAACTGCACTGGCTCTTAATATTTCAAACGCCTGGAGCAATGAGAAGAAAATAGTGTTACTTTTATAAGTGGAAAGAGAATTTGGTAGCTTTAGAAAGGTGACAGCTGCTATAAATGACATGGCAGGTGCTGCTGCTTCTTCTTTGTCCTCCTGGCAGAAATGTTCCCCTCAGCAAACATGCTGCCATTCAGCTGCATTTTAATGGCTTTAATGCATTTTAAAGCCAGATCTGCAGATCTGCAGAGCTTGCAGCCAGACAATCAGAAATGCTGACAAACTAAATGAGCTGAAGTCAGGCATGCCCTTCCAGTTCCAAAAGCATTAATGCCAGTCCTTTTCCATTGGGATTTCTGTCCTGGTGTATTGAACTGAACAGTTATAAGTCTTCAATATACTGTTTTTTTCTGCCAAATATTGCTCTGCAGCCCCTTCATTTATGCAGTTTGGCCTGCCACACTGCTGTCATGACCACGTTTCATTTAGAGATATCATCCCATTAGTATCTACAAGTGATTGAGATCAATCGAAGTCTAGATTTGTTGCCTGGAGCTGTCAGAAATTACAAAAATCCATCTTAGCCTGTTACATAAAGTTGTTTTGAAAACAAAAAGAAATTAGAAGCAGATAGGTTGGCTCGTATAAAACAGATAGGTTAAAACAATTGTGATAGTGAGTATTTGCAGTTATTGAAGTCATGCAATGATTACGACAATGACAAAAATGGGAGGAAATTTTTGCAGCTGAAGTCATGGAAATGTATCTTAAGTAATGTTCATGGAATGTGGTAGTCAGCTTTCATGTTGTTTATCTGAGGGTCACTGAACAGAGGCAGAGGAAAACTGACTGGGAAGAGCTAATGTCACCATGGCTGTCATTCTAGTGTGTCTTAGAGCCATCCATCATTACACTAATATGCTTCCAATACAAGCCTGCTCTTGTGCTAAACCTGGATTTTGGCTGGATTTACTCAGTGAGAAAAACTCACCTGGGATCCCTCATTTCCTGAATCACAGCTCTGGAGCACATTCACTCTCTGAATAGCTTTGGGGGCAAGAATGTTAAAGGTGCCAGCAAGTAAGATCTTGAGCAGTTTTCTCCTGAAATAGAGCTCAGAATCCAGACGGCTTCAAGGTTCCCTCTCTGAAAACTCAGTCTTCCAGGACTCAGTATTCAAATATATGTGGAATTTAAGAATATAAATATTCAAAATGAATCAAATATATGTAGAAGTTGAGGAAGGCAAGCAGAGCCAAACACCTCCAAGTATGCAGTCAAGATAATTTTGGTTTGTTACTGCCAAAATGCAACATTTAGATTGTGGGGGTTTTCATACTTTCTCTTCCAAAACCAACTCCAGATTTCCTATTTTTCCTTCTGAGGTGGTATTATTTCCTTTCTCCTCTTCATTCCATTACTCTCCAATTTCCATCCTAAAGGAGAATCATAACTATGAAAAACTCCATAGTTGAGCAACATGGGACGAGTGGAACTGTAACAAAAGATCCAGTAAATTGATACTGTAGAAATGGGCTGGAAGAATCTGGGTTAGTTGGAAATAGGATCTTAGCCATGAACAAACTTCTTTATAATGGAAGGAGAAGTCAGCTGGGCACTGATTAGTTACTTTAAATATTGTTGGTTTTCTCTTACATGTGATACATTTTCTTCATGTTCTGCTCTGTAATGGATAAAATTTAAACTACTGTGCTCTTCATACCAAGCCTACATCTGGAGGATTATGTAAGTCTGCCAGCTGGTCTAGATGTTACTCTTTCAGTAAGTGGAGATCTACAACATGTTTATTAAATTTGTGTTAGTTTCTGTCTAATTTATGAGGGCATCAAGAGTTACATAATTTTAAAAGGGGATTGGGTGGAATATTTACCTAAAGTAGTACTGACTGTCCTGCAAAAAACTGAAGTGATGTCAAATACAGACTCAGCAAACTGGGTCTGAAACTACTTATAAATGATTGCAGCTCAAGTGGATGGTTGAAGTGGTCAGTGCTCAAAGCGGTCTTGGTATGAGACGCACAGTGTGGGGAAGGAATTAATTTTCTCTTTTGTAATGGGAGTGATCTGAATTTAATTCACATTTATTCTGTACACAGTACTGGCAGCAAACGCGTAAGAACACTCCATGCTGTATTTCTAAGGACCTAAACCACTGCCCATTTGAGAGCATCTTCGGAGTGTTCAAGTTGCCTGAAATCTGACCATGCGTGCAGCTTTTGCTAATGGGCCTGTCTCTCCAACGGGCCTCTCTCTTAGCGATCCAAACCAAAATCCTGACTCCAGCTGTCCCTGTTTTGAGGACATTTCCATGATCATACCTGAATTTTGCTGCATGATCTTGCCCACAGAGGCAGGCAGCCATGCCTGTCTACTGCTCATACTAGGCAATTTTTCAGTTTCCAGGAGCTGTGACTGTGCTCAGAGGGAGCAGCCAAACTTTTCTCAAACTATGTTCAGGGTCACGCTGAGGAAACACCCTCTTGGAAGCTGCCTGGCTCTTTGTTCCATCCATCAGTCTAAAATAAATGTCATTGAAAGTGTCTCATTCCTCTTTGTGTATGCAAAAACCATGGGAACACTTACAAGTCAATCTCTTTCAGATACTGTGTACAAAATCAGAGGAAATAACAATGTTTGGGTCTTTCAAGAAAATACAAAGTGTCCAGATTTCTTTGGCAGACATTCCCATGTTGTTTTTTCCAAGCTGACAAGCATGGAAGTACCCTTTCCACCTCTTTCCACCTCCCTGTCACTCACAAGTTCAAGGCTGATGATGATTGGACTCAGAGATAAAATTTAGAGGCGAATGGAAAAATGCATGCAGCTGATCCAAAGGGGAACTGCATCCTCTACCTGCTGCTGTCTTCCTCCACATGTTTTGCCTTCTTTCTGCAGGTTAAGTGACTCACTACATTCTTCTACCATTTACTTATTGTCTGTTTTCTCTGTGTGCACAGCAAATCTCTGATGCTCGTGGGACTGTTCCAAGTTCAATAAAATTTCATTTTCTGAAGGTTATAAGATTCCTCAAACTCCAGTTGAGATCTGGAGCCAGAGGGGGTATCCAGTTTGCATAAAATCAAAGCTCTGCCACAGGCGAGTGACACATATAGCTCATTAATAAAGTTCTCAGTCTGAAAGTGTTATTTTCTATGGGGGAAAAGTCAGCTTAACTGACTATAAACTTTTGCTGAAATTTTAGCTGGAATTATGCACACAGTCCTGGACAGCGTAAGCAGAAAATGTTTGCACAGACATCCATTGTCCTGACCCACAGACAGAGTTCAAACAAACACTGATGGGAAAATTAAATTAGGAGGACAGGATATTGTCCTTCATTCTCTGCATTCAGGCTACTCAGATGGCAGAATCTGAAATTTATATGGCATTTTAATTGGGCATAAACAAACTGAAAATGATTCCAAGGTTGGATATAAACAGATTTCATACATGACTATTTAATATTCATTACATTTGCCAGGACGACTCTTGAATGTTGAAACTTTGCATTCATCTGCAAAACAAGGAAGCCAACAGAGGTGAACAGTGGAAGCTTTTGCAGAGTACCCTATTAACACACTTCATGTGTTGTGCTGTGGTGATACAGAAAACTGCTGGAGTGTTTACTTTTTCACTAACACTATGAATGATTCTGTTTTTCTCTTCATTTTTTGTATCTGTATCAGCCTCTGTGCATGAATCATAGAATCATAGAATCATAGGTTGGAAAAGACCTCTAAGATCATCAAGTCCAACCATCCACCCAACACCACCATGTCTGCTAAACCATATCCCGAAGTGCCATATCTACACATTTTTTAAACACCTCCAGGGATGGTGACTCAACCACCTCCCTGGGCAGCCTGTTCCAATGTCTGACCACTCTTTCAGTACAGAAATTTTTCCTAATATCCAATCTAAACCTCCTCCTTATACAACTTGAGGCCATTTCATGTTGTCCTATTGCTAGTTACCTGGGAGAAGAGACCAACACCTGCCTCACTACAACCTCCTTTCAGGTAGTTGTAGAGAGCATTAAGGTCTCCCCTCAGCCTCCTCTTCTCCAGACTAAACAGCCCCAGCTCCCTCAGTCGCTCCTTGTAAGACTTGTTCTCTAGACCCCTCACCAGCCTTGTTGCCCTTCTCTGGACACGCTCCAGCACCTCAGTGTCCTTCTTGTAGTGAGGAGCCCAAAACTGAACACAGTACTCAAGGTGCAGCCTCACCAGTGCCGGGTACAGGGGCACGGTCACTGCCCTCCTCCTGCTGGCCACGCTATTCCTGATACAAGCCAGGATGCTGTTGGCCTTGTTGGCCACCTGGGCACACTGCTGGATCATGCTCAGCCAGCTGTCGACCAACACCCCCAGGTCCTTTTCCGCCAGGCAGCTTTCCAGCCACTCCTCCCCAAGCCTGTAGCATTGCATGGGGTTGTTGTGACCAAAGTGCAGGACCTGGCATTTGGCCTTGTTGAACCTCATACAGTTGGCCTCGGCCTGTTGATCCAGTCTGTCCAGATCCCTCTGCAGAGCCTTCTTACCCTCAAGCAGATCGACACTCCCACCCAGCTTGGTGTCATCTGCAAACTTACTGAGGGAGCACTCAATCCCCTCATCCAGATCATTGATAAAGATGTTGAACAAGACTGGCCCCAGTACTGAGCCCTGGGGAAGACCACTCGTGACAGGCCGCCAGCTGGATCTAACTCCATTCACCACCACTCTCTGCATTCTGCCATCCAGCCAGTTCTTTATCCAGCGAAGAGTACACTCATCCAAACCATGGGCAGCTAGTTTCTCCAGGAGGATGCTGTGGGGAACAATGTCAAAGGCCTTACTAAAGTCCAGGTAGATGATGTCCTCATCCACTAGGCAGGTTACCTGGTCATAGAAGGAGATCAGGTTGGTCAAGCAGGACCTGCCTTTCATGAGCCTATGCTGGCTGGGCCTGATCCCCTGGTTGTCTTTCACATTCCCAGTGAGTGGACTCAGGATGAATCGCTCCATAATCTTGCCCAGCATCTAGGTCAGGCTGACAGGCCTGTAGTTCCCAGTTTTGACATTTTAAAATATATAAGTATTTCAAATTAAAAAAAAGAAAGAATATAAATATTTCTTTTCAAATGTTCAAATGAAACATACATGAGTAGGATGAAACAATGTCAAAGCTATTTACTAGCCTCACAAGCAGCTCAAAACTGATTTCTGGCTTGCTTTCTTTTCTTTACAGCAAATAATTCTATTCAGTCTCAAAAATAATGCATAAAGGGATCACAAAAGTATTATCTTATCCTTCATCAGACCCCTGTTAACACCTGCCCCTCTCCAAAAATAACCAAAAGGCATAGATCAGTGTTCATCCACAAATCCAATCCCTATCCTACCCCAACAGAACTGCAGCATCACATTTCTCCAGATCCTCCTTTCCAGCCATACTGAAATGAATAGTAATTCACCTTTCTTCATGTCAAGCTTCATCTCAGTTTTACAGAGACCCATGTTAAACATGGAGCAATTACTAAAGACCTAAAGCAAATCCTAATTTACGATTTTGTCCAGAGTCTTATTCATGCCCCAGTTTCTGTCACATACTACATATCTGTTCTTCACGATTGAAAAGATCAACAGTGAAATGGGAATTACTGGTCTCACAGAATCCAGAAACAGAACAAGCTTTTCAGACTTTGTTTATCTAAAACTTAGCACCATCCATTGCTTTCCTCTCAGTAAAAATCTTACTCACCCACACAGAAAGGATACACCCTTCCTAACAGCAGCTTTCATCCCTCTCTGCAGAACTGAAAGGCTCTAACAACAAGCTGACCTCTGCAGCCCGTGCTTTCCTGACCTGCAATTTTAACATTAAGTCTAAATTTCTTCATAAATTCCCAAAAGATCTTCTTCTGTGTTAGAACCACTCCTTGTTCTAGGCCTCAATGCCCTACAAGAAAACACACTAATACTTGAATTCTGCTGCACAGATCCCTGGCTCCAAATTCAGTCCTGTTGGTCACAATATCCAAAACCTATTCAACTTTCCCTGCCATGGCATTGATCATCCATTACTCACAGGTAGGACCAGCATTACTAACAGCTGGGACCTGTTAGGATCCTGCAAGAAACTGAGTATCTAAATTCAGCTTTCTTCACCTTAAACATAAACACAACTTTAACCAATAGACAAAATAAAAACCCACCAACTCGTACACCCTAAAAATTAAGTTTGGAGAGAAACAGACAGCTCGCTAAAAATAATAGCCCACATGCTATTCCCACAGGACTTAGTAGGTCCACCTATTAACTTGCTCTTCTAGCCTCCACTTTCCTGGACCATAACATGAGCAATAATGATAAGGATGTTTTTCGAAATACAATACTGATCTGTACTACAGAGTTCATATCATAATGACTGACTTCTCTGATACCAAAGTTTTCTCTTCTTCCTTAGCTTCTTAAGGAACTAATGTAAACCCAAGACCTTAACCATCTTTTACCAGACCTATGATCCTAAGCTACACTAACAGTTAACACTCTAATATCCTTAGCCCAGTTGCTGTTTTCTGTCACAGGATAAATTATACATTATTCATTGCTAAGAGAACTAGTGCTGAAACTGGAACCTGAAGCTTGGCAGAATCCAGCAACAGGCACCTCTGCTTTCCAAATGGAAACCAGATATCCAAATATGGCCTTCACCTGAAGGTAACCTTATTCACCCTGTCCTAAGCCAGCACTGTTCAGATGTTGCTGACCTCTCCAAGCACGAACTCTCTCCACAGTGATCCCTTATCAGGGATCCAACACTCAGTTCAGCTCTCTATGCTTGCTTTCTCAGAAAAAGGGAGTGCTACTCTTAGGACAGGCTTCTGGACAGAATAACAACAGCCACAAACCTCCGAATTAATGCCAAGTTAAGTAGCTTTCTGGCATTAGCCCCACATGTGTCTCTAAATTCTGTAGGACCTACCAGTAGATTTAAGTCTTTACACTCTTCTACCCCAAACTCTGTCTGCATAACTGCCAGATGCTTTATCTGTAGCCCTGTCACACCTTAATCATTGACAGTTCATTGCTGCAAAATCACCCCTAAATGAAGAGTAGACTGGTAGGATTCAGCAATAAATTTTTGTTTACAACTTCTGCTTTCTTAAACCCTAGTCTTAACAATATTCTATCATAATAATAATGCTACCCATCCTCTTTTCAGTGCTGTAGCATACAGACTGCACTCTTGCTTGACAACCTCAGCCCTCCGCCTGATGGACAGGATTAATTAATACTCTCAGTTCTCTGTCCTCTTCTTTCTTGCCCCCTAACTCCAACCATTTGCTTCATTACAGACTTATCAGCTCCCAAATCAGAGCCAAATCATCCTTTTGGACATCATTACACCTCTCCAGGACCCCACATTAAAAGCAGATCTCCTGTCTTGGCCCTTCAGAATCCTAATCCTAACCACAACCAAGACAGGCACCTTCATTATAGTTAGTCACTCCTGTTGCCCCTAGGATGCATCATCAGATGTCCACTCCTACAAAAAAACATCTGAAATAAGGGCTGCTGTGATACAGTGATAAACACAATTCCACAGACTGCTTTCCTAAATCCGGACCATGTATCCAGCCTTTATACTGTCTTTAATAATAGCGCTCTTGCCATGAGTTCCCATCACAACTAGCCGGAAGGCACAAGTCCTTGCTATCACCAGCCCTCATCCTAGACCTACCACACTGACAAGACAGTAAATGTATTTGTCCAGCTTGTCCTTTCCTGAACCCGAACCCTAACTGTAGCCACACAGCTCACCCCTGCCACTCCAGAGCATCAACACTTATCCCAGCCATAACTGTAACCTTAACTGTAACCAGTCGCTAATCTCTACTACAGAACTAATCACCTGGAGACTATCTCTCCAGTGATAGATGGACAATCTCTGAAATTAGGTTTACAGGGCAGCAAAATGCCAATACAGGAAAATTATCTTCCAGTGATATGTTTCTGTTTTTCAATTGTTGCTTGAAAACACGTTTTTAAAGGTCCCTATTGCCATTTTTAACTGTGTTTTTCTTTGGAGCGAAGAGTTTTTATTTTAGTGTAGCTTGTCAATGTTTTAACAAACCCTGGGCTAACAGGCAACCTTTGTTTTGTGGCTTACTAGAGAAAGGAAAAAAGTATGAAGCCTTCTTCAATGTAAGGAATGCTATGCAAGGGCAAACACATTATCTCCAGTAAATGTGCAAATGCTTTCCCAGATCTGAGCTGTACAGAGCTTTGGTGGATTGGATTTTTATCTTTATCTTTCCTTACATTTGTATGTGTTGGAAGATACTTTGATTCATTCCAAAAGCATTGAATAAATTAATAAAATCATATTCTCTCTTTTAAGCTGTAAAATTCTGGTAAGAGAACTCACTCTAATCCAGTGCTGACTAAAAACTTGTGATTCCCATGAATTTTAATAGGCACTGGAAGAAATTGCAAACCCATACCCTATAAAACTAACAGCATGACAAAATAATGTCTCAGAATTAACATAAACACATCTCTCTATAGATACATTTCTTCAAGAGCAGTTCACTGGAGAAAATATACACCACAGGTTTTCCTAATCATATTTCTTTTTTGGTAATGTAAGAAGTCTTTCCACAAGGGCAATGTTTTGTTCCCATTCCAGTTAAAGATAAAAATTCTGTTCAGTTTCATGGGAACAAGAGTATTCTAAAAATAAAATTGCTCCTCTGATAACCTCTAGTGGATTTTTTTGTCTCAGAAAGCCAACACAACAAAGATGACGTTTTCATCAGTTCCATTTCTGTCCTCGGGGTGTAATGCTGTTCAGCGCACACAGGGGTATGTGAAGGTGCTGTATGTTGTCTCATGCATTGCCCTGAGGCTAAATGGTCGCTTTCTGGGGGTAGCTCACAGCAGCTTCTGGGCAGCAGTATAGCTCAGAAGCCTCCATATAAGTAGGGAAAAAAAAGTTTGATAGTCTTATACTGCATCACGGTGGCGGGCAACTCTTTCTTGGACTCTTGCCCATTTCTCCTCAGCCCTGGTGTGCTGCCATGATTACCACAGAAGAGGCTGCAAGCCTGTTCATAATCACTGTGAATTCTTCCTGAGGGTGGCAAGAAACGGGGCTGCCACAGAGAAAGGTAGAACAAAGTACTAAACTTGTATCCCAGCCACACATCAAAAGTAAAAAATAATTAAAATCATTACATTGATTCAGCAATAGGACCACCAAAGGCACTGTGCTTGAGATTCTCTAACTGTAAATTCTCTGGCTCTCTGCAGAGTCCCACAACAGACTTTGTGACCCAAGCCTTCCAGGAGAGAGGGGGATGTTGAAATTGTTCAGATTTCGTTTCAGGTAAAACAATGCGCAATCTGTTCGTGATGAATGCTCCCTGTGTCCCGTGCCCTTCTGTCTCATCTGCAGTTTACTCTTGCAGTTAAACAAGGCACTGCACGACATTTTCTAATGTCTTTTTGAGACTCGTTTGTTGTTCTGCATGAATGTATAGTACTACTGTTGCCTCACTCCATGGAGGCACTTAGCTGGGTGACCATGCTGGGCTCAGCAAACACCATTTGAATGGGTGCTCCACTGTTCATTTAGTTACGGAGTGGAGTGTGGGAGAGGACCACACAAACACAATCCATGCCTATCAGAAAGCATTGTCAGCCTTTCCTAGAAGACCTTTGCAAGCATCTGGTTACTTGCTGAGACAGAGGCTGAAAGAGAAAGGGGTGTTTGCTTGCATAGGCACTATACTGCTTCATTTTTTCTGGTTTACTTAAGGTGGATTGTGCTTCATGGCTGGATTTTTAAAGTAAGGCCTCATCTGGAGTACTCTGTCCAGTTCTGGGCTCCCCAATTCAAGAAAGATGAGGAGCTACTGGAGAGAGTCCAGCAGAGGGCTACGAGGATGATGAGGGGACTGGAGCATCTCTCCTACGAGGAAAGGCTGAGGGAGCTGGGCTTGTTCAGCCTGAAGAAGAGAAGGCTG
>Ga0065711_1001714_pt1 | contig 55187 bp, 25 predicted proteins | sample Hoacrofraction12_FD_59098 | JGI IMG/M metagenome (GOLD analysis project Ga0065711, IMG submission 59098) | Hoatzin crop microbial communities from Cojedes, Venezuela - Epithelial fraction 12 v2 (version 2) | ecosystem: Host-associated > Birds > Digestive system > Esophagus > Crop | place... | reverse complement strand
CGGCAGGGGGTTGGACTGGGTGACCCACAGAGGTCCCTGCCAACCCCTGCCATGCTGGGATTCTGTGACTCCAGGGTGACCTGCCGAGGGTAGGACATGCCAAGGAGACAGGGGTGAGATTCTGCCCTTGCAGCTCCCTGCAGCTCTGATCGCTGGGACGAGGCTAACGGGGAGTTCGGCGTGTGGATTCTGCCCAGCTTTGTGGTGGCTAGTGAGGACTTTCAGCCTCCTCTTTCAGCTGGAGGCAAGAAAGAAACACCAGCACGTGAGTTCTTTCTGACAAAAGAACATGAAAATATGCTCATTAAAATCAGAAAGATTCAGGGACTGATGTAGATACAATTTAGGAAAGAACAAAAACAACCAAAATGAATTCTTATGCTTCTGTTTGATACCTGCTTTTGAATGAGTGCCCAAAGCCAGCTGAGTCTGACTTGGTTGAACCTTGCTGGTGACTCTGGCAGCAAGGAGCAGGGCCTGCCCGCTTCCCAGTGAAAGAACATGTCCATAGAAATTAAAAATGATTGTTTGTGGGGGAAGGAGGAGGAAAAGAAAGCCCTCATGTGATAGTCTGAAATTGCAGACAATAATACAGATTCATTATTGTTTCAGCCTTAGCTATGCTAAACAACTAGATCAAAACTCTTTTTTTTTTTTAAATAGTCTATTTTTTAAATAGTCTATTTCTCTTTTTTTTTAAAAAAAAGAGAAATAGACTATTTCCTGTGTTTCTTTGTCCCTGTTCAGCCTACAGAAAACAGTTCCTCCAACTCCACTTCCACAAAGCACATGGTAGCATGGAGCACGCCAAGTCTAGTTCAGATCAGCTTCAACAGTCCAAAACAAGAAAGCATCCCTGTAAGGCAGGTGAGCCATTCTCCTAAATTAAACTGCAGAATCCTTCTCAAATAAACAGTGCTCTTCTGTGTACTGCAATGGAAATAACAATTTACAAATACAGAAAATCATAGGCAAAGAGCATAGAGAGGGGATTCTTAGGCAGAAGCACAAGAGAATTGAACTGAACGTACTGGCACAGCATCAAAAAATCTCTCAGAGAAAGGCTGACAGTCCAGCACAATAAATCTGCTCCCTCTTCATTACAAGCCTGTCTGCGAGAACACTCTCCACTAAAAGCATTGCTATAGCAAAGTTCTATTTATAGCAATCCTCATGGCAATTCCCTACTTCTTCCCCTTCCTACCCCTTTTCAACAATCACAATGATTATCTCTCTTGGCTGGTATTAAAACAAGGGTGAAGCTTGTATTCCCTAATTTTACGAAACGGTATGTATTACACAGCAGGACCAAAGAAAAGGGACTACAAGAGTGATGTTCAGGTTTCACTAGCGTGAAGTCGGTTCACACGCGTGTGATCTTTCTTGATTCTGCCTCCCTCTCCTCTTCTGATGGCATCGTTCCTGGAGCAGAACCAGCCTCACGGCTGCTTGTCACACTCTAGCGAGAATCCAGGCAAGCACACGTCATCTCGTCTGTGTGCTTGCAAGCGAGTTTCAAAGCAGAGGTTTTTGAGGGACTCATTCGAAGTCCCTGATTGACAGCTGCAAAATCCGAGCTCCTCTCCATGCCGGAGCAGGTACAGCAGCACAGTATTGTCTGCCCAGCTTCAGGTGATGAAAGCCTGGCCGTATTTTCCAGCCCTATCACAAAACGCACTAACTACCCCTACAATCTGTTTTCCTCTTCAATCTTTCGATTGTTACGGCCACAGCGTTACCACTGTCACAACGGGTGCTGCAACGTTAGAGATGGCGTCTCTTCAAGGGAAGGTGGGTTGTGTCCTTTATCTGCTCGCTCCTCCATCTCGGCAGTTGTGAGAGGGGCAGGTGGCAGGGGAGCTGCATGCAGTTGTCACCTTTGTTACAAAACGGAGCACATCTCCATCACTGCCTTTTTAACGAGCAGCGAATCACCCAGGAGCGAGGCTGTGCGTCTGCAGCGGGACTCTCCGAGTTTCCTCTCCTTATGCTCCTATTTTCAAAATCACAGATTCTCCCTTGCAGTCGTATTCTCTGTATGTGGCTTGAATTTCTGGGCCAGAGCTGCCTGCATTTGAGGACTGCAAAGAGAAAACCAGGGCAGGGACACCACTCTTGTGGTTCTGACCCTTAGGCACGGGTTATTCAATTGCTGGGCGAGGAAACAGTGGAAACAGAATACTCATTATTTTTGTTCCCAGGAATTTACACTTCTGAACAAAGCTTCTGCTGACACACACAGGTTGCTAAGCTTTCAGTTCGCTGGGTGCAGCTCCAGTCTGAGTACTCCAACAAATGCAGCTGTGGCTAAATATCTTCTTTCAGACACGAGCAGCTTCCCCAAAGCATTCTACCCCAGCTGAGCGCCGTCCCCCTTACCCCTGCTGCCAGGCACGTTCAGGGACCTCAAAAGCCATCACGACCGGCATCACAAGCTCAGGGCAACACCAAACCAAGCCGTGCAGTGGAGGAGCAGGATCCCGATCAGCCAAAAGGCAACCCAAGAATCAGAAGGCTCTGTGAGAAGGGTTAGTGAGGGGTTTTAAAAGTATGTAAAGCATCAATACATTGAGACAAACCAGGCAATAGCTACACTATCTATCTGTCTGTCTGTCTATCTATCTATCTATCCATCCTGATTCAATTTTCACTACACCATTTCAATTAAATTAGGATTTTCATAATTTTGCCATCAAATTAAAATGCAAATAATACCCTTTAAAAATATTTTAAACAAGCTACGTTTCAACTTTTGCCACTGTCTGATACAGGCAGGTATCTGCTTCATCTAAAAGCTACATTTCCAGTCTGATACTTCCATTAAGTAACTCGAAACCATGAACTATTTCAGTTTCACTGCAAACAGCAGAAATGAGGTGGTGACGCCTCCCTCACTGACTCCAGCTGTAGCGTCAGTTTATTCTCAGGCAGGGATTACAAAGCCCTGACCAGGTGAGTGTATGTGTTATGAAAAGGAAACTGGCCAAACGCCGAGTAGACCAGCTCTCAAAGTCTTTTTCCAGCCATCTTTAATGTTGCTTGACCTCGGATTTGTAAATTTTCCAAAAACTTTCATGGTCTTATGAGCTTTCAATTATTAAACCATAACCAAAATCCACAGAAACAGGCATGCAATACTCCCAATAAAACTCCAGCACCTTCGGGAGTGTGAACAATTTGCCATGGGGAGCACTGCTGTTATAATAATGTGGATTTATTCCCCATTTATAAATAAGAGTGAACGAATGCTAGTGCAAAATTTCTTCTTGTCATCACAGTTAACGGAAAACAAACTATCACAAAGGAATGAGATGTCTCTGGATACTGATTACACACAAAATGACATCCATTTGGGTTTTGTTTTGGAGCTTGAATGAGAAACTATTTAACAATAGCGATGTTTTTCAGTAACCCCCTGGCAAGCACTTGGGAATTTCTTATCTTTCTTACAGTAAATGAGACTACTCAAAATTACCTGCTTGTTTTTTTTAGCAAATAACAGTACTTGGTACTACTGCTTACAGATGATAGAATCTGAAAAGTCATTTCTTCCACCTTTCCGACTCTCTATGGGAAAAGTGGTCCTTTGTGCTCGTACCCAGCCAAGCACGCAGCGCCGGCCCAGCTGTAACGGACACACGAGCCTCCAGCTGTGAACAACGATATTACAAATTTTCACTTATAGCTCCAAATGCCGAGCTTCACCATCACAGATTTAAAACAGAATCTCGGAAAATGAAGCAACACACGCAGAACAATGACATACAGGATTAATGAAGATGAAAATGCCCTTTTGCTGAAGCTCTTTTGACGTTCAGTAATTGCATATTGGCAATCAGAAAGGTGCTATATATGATGTTACACCTTCCTTTGGGTATTATATCTTCTATATACATAAGAAAGCGTCATATTAATCTTCGTTCTTTTACTTCAGATACTATCCCTTCCATTTAGAATCTTAATTCTCAAACGGGTTTTGTATGATTTTCAGCAGAGAACAACCCCAAAGTCCCATTTCTATCGCCAGCAGTCACCGTAACAAGCTCTCTAGCCGAAGCCGGGGGGACACGAGCGTCAGAAGAGCTGCCAAGCCTGGCAGCCCCGGTCCCTGCAGCAGCTCGCTGACCCCCAGCAGGTACCGCTCGCCCAGCCGCAGCTCTCCGTCCGCTCCCAGGAACGGCGGTGTAACCCGAAGCAAACAGAACGCGGGCAGGTGTGAATGAAACCTTCTGGAACATTGAGAAAAACCACCAGGGTTGTATTTTAGTCTCTACAGTGCTTCAAAGCCTGGAAAAAAAAACAAAAACCCAAACCAGAATCCTAGACAGTAAAACCTGTCAAGGTAACGAAGGATTAAGATCACTACGAGATGGAGGCTGCCCACAGCTTCTTGGCACAGACCCCGATCTGCTGTGTTCAATGTCCCATCTCAGTGGGGCAGCAGGTGTGAAAACGAGCAGTGTTAACGATAAGGCCGGCTGATGTTGCCTCCCTCACAAAAAAAAAAGCAGTATTTCACCACGGAAGGCTGACTTCTTGTATTGAATCTCTAACCAATTTTATTTGCTGAAGAGCTCCTTTGAGAGAGGTGGTTAATAAGAAAGGCGCTATAGAAATAAAGAATACAGTTGATTGCATATGCAAATCCGTGTGTGAATTTTCTTTGGGGAGGGGGATTTGCAGCTGAATGGGTTAATGATAAAAGTGATTGCTGTTTTTTTCCCCCTTTTTTTCCCTTTCCCAGGCTGCACAGCTGAACACGATGGGATGCGCGAGGGGGAAGGATGGTTAGGGACAGAGAGATTAAAAAGTACAGAGCCGTTCTGACTGCTTAAAATATTTCTGGCAAGCCTGATAGTGCTGGTGGCAGAGGAACTCAGCATTGCCTTGTGGGAGGACTTGCCTTCAGACGTGACTCTGAGACAAGCCTTCTTCCTCAAAGACTCCACTTTTTGTTGTGTGGAAATCAGATACAGAGCAAGAGAGGAGCACGGAGGGAGCAGGGCGGTTGTTCTCTCAGGCGCCGGGGCGCGAACGGGAAGGATGCCTATGTTGTGAAAGGCTGAAAAGGAATAAAGAAACAGAGAAATAAACAGAGAAATAAAAAGGCCCGAGCCCTCCAAAAGCAGTAAACCTTCCCTTCTTTTCTTTTCCATGGTATCTTTGGAAGCTGCTGCTAAGGCGTACTGAAAGGGGTTTTTGTCAGAAACCCTCTCTCCAGATGTCTTCTGATCCCCTTTGGAGGCATTTCAGCCCCTAATACAGCTGTCACTTTCTCCCCGCTGCTCTAACAAAAAATGGGGGAAAATATAATACTAATAAATTTCTGCCTAACCGACCGAAGTGCCACTGACAGCCACCCACTGGGGACTTTGGCCGGCACGGGACACCCCGCTGACGGAGAGAGAGGCCCAGGGCTTTACACTGCTTTCACGCCACATTAACACCCTGCCTGGCAGAGCAGGAGGGAAGAATCCAGGGCTGTCTGATCCCCTGAGCTACCGGGAGCTGCTGCTCTCTCCCACCCTCCGTCCCTCCTGCCCCTCTCCCTGCAAGTGGCAGCGAACAATACTTTTCTCTCCATGCAAATGCAAGGGAGAGGGAGGCGAGGAAGCACCTTACCCTCGCCCCCTTCCCTCCCTCTCCTCCCCTTTGTGAGTTCCAGCAGATAATAGAGCCAGCCAAGGCCCATCTGTGGCTTCTGAGCACACTTTGTCCCAGTTCCTCAGGCTCATCCCTAAGCCTACTTTAGGCTCCCTGCAGTTTAATGCATCTTTAAGAACTGTCATTCCCTCGCTCTGCCCCCTCCTTGCTCTCTCCCCTGCTCTCAGCCTCCCTCTCCCCCAATTAAAAATTCTTCACATTTGAACGAGCGTATTTTCACCACCGCTTAGCTGGGAAATGGGCCCTCCCCCCCGTGCCTTCGCATCCATCCTCCTGCTGAATAAAAACTGGGCTGGAGGAGCTCTTTTCACATATTATTTATTTAAAAGCTCCCCCTTCATTTCCTACCGAGCTGTCAGTGTGTCAGGCTGCCTTGGGACAGCCTCTCGCTGCTTACTAAAGCGCCTTGTTAAAATTTTCCATGCATTTGTTCATCTCCAAAATTCAATTCTTCTGCCTTTATTCTGTTGCTTCATGCTGTACAGAAGGGTGAGGATCAGGTAAGGAAGATGAAAAAGTGCATTTTCTTGAGAATTATTCACTTATTTTACTTTCCCCCCACCCAGTGCTAGTTGGAGAACATCGAAGGCCTAATCATTTTTAAAAGCACTGAACACTTGGAATTACTGAGAGCTGCTGGTTTGTGCTCAGCACTTCTGAAAGGCAGATACCAGTTCACCATGAAAAAAAAACCCTGAATTATCTTTATCCACACCTATTAATATTTATTTATAGTAGGACAGCACGAAGACAGACACAAGCCCTGCCACAAACAGAATACGTAATCTCCATCCCACCGGTCCCCGATGGGGGAGGGACAGAGCTTTCTCCACGGCTGAGACCCGGCTTTCCCTTTGTCCTGTCCCTCTCTGTAGCCGGGGGCACAGTCCCCTTTTTCAGTGACCTCGGGTTTTACTGGACAAACCTCTGCTTGTTCAAGGACCTAAACCACCGGTGGTGCCCACAGCTGCGGGTTTTGCTCCTCAGGGAACCGGAAAGCGTTTGGCAGCCCACAGATATGTGTACATCTGAAGCTGGTCTTTTATGGACTCTTCTCTACTAAATATTTCGTGTATGACTGCCTGCACCTACAGCTGAAGAGATAATTTTCAGTCCTAGGTTCCTAAACAGATAAAAGCATGGAGAGGATGAGAAGGAAAACAGCAACTTAAGGATGTAAAGCGACTCGCTGAAAGACATGGCAGAGCAGGGGTAGGGCAGAGAATGAAAATCCCAGTCCTGTTTTTGAAGATTTCCCCTCTGATCAGGATGGCTTCACTTTCAACGGAGGGAGGCTGGGAAGGCTTGAACACAAAGGCAAGAGATCCTTCAAGGTCAAAAGCTGCACTATATGTGAAAAAAGCCGTATTTCTTGAAGCATTAGAAATCTGTGAAGGAAAAGGCCTTTCTCTGAGGCATGAAAGTCCTTTGAGTTGTTACACGGATGGCAGATCCACTTAATTCTGAAAGCTAGAGAGCCAGTTTCAGCCAACATCTGACTACCACCTGTGATCTTCCCTCTCTCACACGGAGCACACCTCTGACTTCATGCCCTGGTAAGTGACAGTGGCCTTGAGCTGAATCTGCTGTGGAATCAAAGACAGCAGTTGCTTTTCCAATTAAGCATCACAGGGTCCGTTCCAAAGCTGGGGAGCACAGGGGCGCAGAAATGGTGCTCAAAATCCAACCTGAGGATTCACTTTAGCTAACAAGTCACTCCAAGCAGGAGAAGACGCCGAACCACTTGTCTCCCTCCCTCCTGCTGCCCGACCTCCCACCTGAGACTGATACAAAGCACCAGTGACTTTGACAAGTCCCAGGTAAATCCTAGGCTGGGTTTCTCCACGTCCTCAGCACCATGGTTTTGACAAACTTCCCACAACACTGGCAAGACAGGACATTTGCAGAAACCCCAGCACAGCATATTTTGCTACACAAATGAATAATGTAATCCTCAGATCAGAGAACGACTCTGTATTGGCACGGAACAGTATAGCTTTCTCTTGGGGGACCGACAACGCCATTGGATGCACAGAAGAAATCCTGCTGGAAACGCGCTCCATTTGCTCATAGACCTGGTGCTTAAGTCCTCTTTGCATTTAGGACAGCCATAAGCAAAAGGATATTTTTCTGAAAATAAAGCCATTTCTAACTTTTCTTGCACACAGAACAAGACTGACAAAAAGTGGGAAGATCCATAACTGCTTTGAAAGAATCGGAAAAACTTGTTTTGTGAGGTGGAAGAGGGAGCCTGTGTGACAGCCTGTACACTCACGATCAGAACACGCAGTAACAGCCGTCTGCTTTCCGTCCCCCATTTCTGGGCTGACTGAAAAGCAAGTAACTCCCACTAACAAATTACGAGCAGTGTTCTGGCTGCCTTGAACATACCTGAAATGGGGCTGCTGCTGGTAATTCACGCGTACCGCATCACACACACGCCATACGAGGGGAAGCCACCTGAGGCTGCAGGTTCTAAAACGTGGCAGCGCCACAGGTTCTCCAAACCAAGTCTAGGGGTTCAAATGCCTCATACAAATGCTTCCCCTGATGAACCCAGTCATAAAGCACCATATCCTCAGTGGTGTACATGAGCTTGTTTCACTGACATTTCTGGCGTGATGTTGGTTCATATCAGCGACGATTTGGCTCTCTCTGTCTGCAGACAACATAATGAGGACTACCTACCCATACCAGTGATCAGCCAATATAAATACAAGACCTTAGACCTTGAAGGAGGCTAAGAGCTAGGCAGAGTAAGACTCTCACGAGCCTAAATCACTAAGTTGACTCAGACACTTGTGAAAATTTCATCTCCCGAGCTATATACTCTCGCATTGTCCCTAACACCACGCACTGCAGAGCGAAGCAGGTGGGAAGTGTATTAAGAGGCAGGGTTTAATAGGTTTAGCAAGGATTAATAGACAGACTGACACTGAGAGGCCGGGGTTCATGAACAGCACGGTGCCACGCTGTACTCAGCATAATAAGGACTTTTGCAAAAGTGGATGAATAAACAAGCTCAGCTAAAATCAGGCCATGTGCATACCCCAGGCTTCTGCCGGCCCAGCCCTCTCTGTGAGGGGTGAGAAGAGGTGGGTCTTTGCGGGACAGTGCTGTGCCAGCAGAAGCCCCTCTGTGTAGACATGTTTATACTGGCAGCACATGCTTTGGGTTGGAAAGCTTCTTTCGTGTGTGCGCACTCCAGGGAGAGGTGTTACTGAAACAGCACAAAGAACAGCTTTGCCGGTACAGCTGATTCCATAGCAAGAGCACTTTGTCAGTATGGTGGTTTTTTTCCCTGAAAAAGGCACTTCTAGGGTAGCGTTCTTAGCAGTTCTTAGGTTAACCTGAGTATTAACTCCAGCTTTCACCCAGGACTCGGACAAAGCTTGCATTTGGAAAGTTAGAAAAAGCTCCTTTAAAATTAACCGCCTCAGCCGATCTTGCCTTCAGGTAGAGCTCTGTACCTTGGACGCGTTACACTGCTGGCTGACCTCAGCAGCTAGGGGATGGAATTCGTACTCAACATTCAGACACACATAGTGACAAACTAAAAACATAAAACCATGAGTATCTGGATCATGGAAGAACCAAAGGCAAATAAATGAGGCATGGGATTTGGTTCTGGCAAAGGAAGGGCTGCTGTCAAGACATCCAGCCTACTTTCCAGATGAGAATGTCTGGGCAAGCGCTGAATCAGACTGCTGTGCTGCCTCGTCCAATGCTAATTATAATCACACTTCCAGCTCCCCACCCTGGCAGCAGGCACTTTTGGGGGGTTTTAGGCCAGAGAATGGATTAATGTTGACACTGAAATGTAATATTTTGCTCTCTAAACCCCCAATTTCCTCGTAAATAAAATCACGGGAACTCTAAATAATGTATTTCAGATGCTAGACCTTTGAAATGGGAGGCACTCTTCAGTCCAGCCTCACGCTGGAGAAATAAAGAACAGCTTCTAAAGCCAGGCTCTCTGTGGACTACTCCGAACACTGTCCCGGTCTCATTACTTCTCCTGGACTGAGGAGAAAAATGCAATCGGCCATCCATTAGGAAGAGTTCCCACTGAACATGCAGAAACTCAAATTCATTGTGAGCTCATTAAACGTGCTAACATCTGTAAAGGTTCAAATGGGCTTTTCAGGCTTCAGCCCAGCAAGAGATCTATTCCTGTTGCTTGTCAGATAATTGTCAATTAATGAGTTTAAATGCTTTGCGGCAGTCTAAGTGAGGAACTAACTGCTATTCACAATCCAATAAAATCAGGTGAAATTAAGATATATTAAAATGTTTTACACAGTATTCCAAATAAATGACACCTGGGAAAGCACGTGCGCATTAACCATGCATGATCTCCAAGTTTTGCACGGGCCCACTTTACGGCTATAGCCACCAAGAAAGTGTCTTCCGAGACAGCACGCAACACTTCAAAGTGCAACGCACCAAGCAAGACTTTATCAGCCTCTGGTAGCTCCTCACTCTCATTCTAACAGACTGTTTCAAGGACTTAGACTTACAGCCAAATCATTTACAATCCAAACAGGCACATTTCCCTATATGTCTCTTCTCAATTTCACAAAACGTTAGTAACGAGGCATTTATTCCAATCTAGCCAGCACAGGTCTGAAAGGACCACGCTGTATCTGCCACACATCACTGTTCCTCCACTCAGTGGCCACCTCCCCTCCCTGCCTTCAGCCAAGGATCCAACGCCATGGCAGGAGTAGGATGCACAGGACAGGGGAAAGCAGATTACTGTGTTGATTTAGAAATAAGCATCTTTGTTACAAGAAAGGTAAATATTTGGCCTGGGGTCTTGGCAGAAGACACATAACTTGCCCAAGCACATGAAGGACTCCAACTCCTACAGGAGCAAGGGGCTGCAGTTTAATTATGTATGTATTATGCATAATTACCATCCGTTCCGCCCCGCTGCCTACCCTGACTGACAGCTGTCTGCAGGATGCTGCAAGCGGGTGAAGGGGAGGCTGACTCGGTGCCTCCCCCTCCCTGACAGAGATCCCTTCCACGTGAAGAGGGACGGATTCTGTACATCCCAGACGCCTTCATGGTGAATTTACTACCTGACAATCAAAAAGGAAAGGACTAAACAATGGGCAAAGCCCAGTAAAAGAGGGAAAGACGGGTTAGAGAGGTAGGAGGGGGAATGTACTTGGGCTTTGCTAACCTTCAAAAAAGTTAGCTCTACTAGATTTTAGATTTTTAACCATTCTTGGGTAGTTTCAAAGAGCAGCATATCTGGGGATATAGAAACAGAATAGCAAAAGAGCAGCTGCAGCACTCTGTGATAACTTAAAAAAGCTCACACAAGAAGAAAGATGGTTTAACTGGTAAAGATGAAAGAAACTTCTAAACCCCCAATTTCCTCGTAAAAAAAACTAGGAAAAACTAGGCTGGTTCCTATCCCCAGATCAGACCTTATTTAAAGGTGAACTGAGATCTCAAACCAGACTGCAAGGTTACCAGAAATTCAGTAGTTTTGCTCATATATGGTATCCCCTGTGCTCCTGCAGCATATTCCATATTTCACACCACTTGTAATTTGGAGAGAACATGTAGTGTAAAGAGAAAAGCTGTCACAGAAACCAGCTGCAAAACTGTCACCGTCCAAAAAGACCTGGAGACTATGCTGAACTTCGGCCTAAGCAGATGTGGGTAAAAATTCAGCAATCCTGCCCTAAACAATTTTAACTGTTAGAAGACCAAAAGACACATCTGCCTCTGCCATTTCATGTAGTCAAGTGTCAAGACCACCAGCTAGTGTTCCCATCTGGAACAGCCACAAGACACCACACCCGCAGCATCATGGAGAGACGGGTTGGCAGAGAGGACGGGCGCCGTTCCAAACTCTCACACAGCTTTTCCTGGTATCATCACCCCAGGCAGATGCCTCTGCATAACACGAACAGGTCTGTGGTTGCCAGTTTTCAAATACCAGCGTCCTCCAGGACCCAGGCATGTCTGTCACCTTAAGCAAATAACTGCATGTTCCAGCAGTCTCCTCTGCTTCAAACGCTGTAAAAAAGCCAGCTACCTGCCTGCTGAACTTGAAATGAAGACGTATGATTAAAGTCCTAACAGCCAGTCAGGAGCTGTAACAGCAGGCTCTAATGGTTTATTACCTTCCTAGAGGCCGGAGTCAGAAGACCCGATGCTCCCAAACCCTTCGCTGACCGGCTGCATGCAGAGCGCAGCTTCCCCAGACTCTCCAGCTCCTCACTGCTCCTCCCGTCTCTGGTCTATTTTCCCGTTGCTTTGCACTGGAGGTTGGTTCTGCAGGGAATCTCCTATTGCATCCAGCTGCCCGGACCACCTCTCCTCTGGACCGTGGCTGTGAATGTTGTAGTGTAATGCTAGGAATCCCACCCAGAAAGTGTGGGGTTATTGAGCATGGACTTCTGGAGCAAACTCAATCATCTTTCTTAGGTAGTAGTAATGTAAGTACCAGCTGACAAGTGGTAAGTTATTAAAAAAATTCTCAAAGGACAAAGGACTTTGAGATACCTTCTTCTGCACAACTTGCAGCTCAGCAGTGGTGATAGGGGTCAAGTAATTACTTGAGTTCATTTGATTTCTAGTGTTTAGTACGCAACAGCTCTTCATCTGGACTCCTCGCTTTTTGCCTGGAATATCTGAGATTGCCAAGCAGTCTCTCACCCCTGCACTGGACAAGCCCAAGACAGTTTAGTTTCCAAGATCAGCAGGTGCATTGAGTCCCCCACAACCAGACCAGTTTTGGGCTATGCCCCCCAACCCCCCCACAGCTACAGCTCTGTAATGGGGCCCTTCACAGCGTACGTTTTGCTTCCTTGCAGACAGCTGCCACTACATGCTATTACCAATTTTTTAGCACTGAAACCTTACTCCATTGTGCAGTTTATAAGCAGATCAATACACCATTTTCCCTCCCACCAGAGCACCATGCTGCTTATCCATTGCCTCTAATGCACTGTTTTGCTTTAGGTACATGTCACAGGGATGGGAAATGGGGAAAGGGCTCAAGCATCTGCTTGATAAAAACCACTCGTTATTGGTACCACAGCTCCAACACCCATGCAAACGGAGAGATACGGTGAGTTCCTAACCGTCATTTTCTGTTTTCCTCTCCTGAGCTCATTTCTCTTGCAGGCTGGAGCGGGCCCACCAGGGACGACGGCAACTCTAACCGTGCCGCAGCGGTGGCAGAAGACAGTCAATAGCGGCGGATGCCAGAGCTGCGCGGAGCTTGCTGAGGTGACACAGCACATTCACCGCTACGAATGAGCGCTGGGTTCGTCCTGCCATCTGTTCTTACGCAAAGGTGATCGTGGTTACTGAGGAAAGCTCTTGGTTTTAATGCCGGCTGAGTAGCTGGCTGCTATGACCTGAGATGAGCTGTGTGATTGATGCAGTTGACAAGGCTGTAAAACTGGCACAAAGCCCACCTCAGACAGAGTTGCTGAGCTAAGGCTATCAAGCCAACATGATTAAAAAAAACTTTAAAAAAAATCAATGAACCAGAAGCAATTCCACACGCTTTTCCTTGTCCAAGTATACATTCTTAAAAAAAAGGTTGCCAACTCACTCAGTACGGGCACAGCAGTGGTATTTTCAAACCCCAGTTTGTCAATCTTTTTGGCCCCAGCAGCAAATACGGAATCCATGGGGTAAAGCCCCAAAGACCCTCCCTGCACACGGAGGCACATCCCACAGCCACGGCGACTGCGCAGAGCAAATGCGAGCGCTGCAAAGAGAGGCTCGCAAACCCACGCAGCGACTCCAGCGGGTGCCCACCTCGGCGTGGGACCGCAGGGCGGACTCCGCCGCAGTGAAATCACGCACGGCATCAAACGGCTGGCTGGGGGCCAGCGGGCTCAGACAACACCTGACTGACCAAGGCCTAGGCTGGAGCCTGGGACAAACGAACAGCATTTTGACGTACAAATAAATAGCAGTTTCTAACCTTCTCATTTGCAGAATGGCACCAGTCACTGCTGTTTACATATTTTGATAGAGAAGATCTGAGGACTCCCCTGGGCCTGGTGAGATGGGCTTCGTTAGCAACAGATTAAAACAGTTTACTTGGAAACTCTGAGCAGCAACATTCGTTTGTGTTGTCTCACAACATTTGAAAACATTTCCTTACCGGCTTTTTAGAGTGGGATGCACAGAAAACACTGAGCCTGACAGCAGCTCAAGGAGTGGGCAGGGGAATTGTGGCCCATGTCAGCCCAAAGCTAAGCCTAAGGGTACGGCTGCAGAAACCCCAAAGTGAAATGCCTGCTCTCTAGCACACTTTATTCCTGCCTAAGAGACGTTTGAACCCATTAGCTGAAACCTGTGAGTAGAAATTTGAATTTCTTTACTACACATGGAACTGATGATCAGCTTCTGTTCCCTACTAACAGCAATGAAGACTCGGGAGTGCTGACGCATCATGACTAGTCTTTTGAGATGCCAAAGCAGATAACGTAATCTGAAATGGAACTGTGGCTTTGTACTCTGCTTTAACAGGTACGGCTAATTCCTGACAGCAACCTCACACTGCAAACAATGGAGGATGTCTCACACTATTTGCCATCAGGATTCAATTTTGTAACACACACTTTCTCCTTTTTATTTTTGGAGACGTTTTTGGACATACTGATTTAGAGCCTTAGAGGAGATTTTCTCCCGCTGTTAGCAGGCATGTCACAATCTTCCTAAAAGTGACTTGAATGAAAAACAATTCTGTTGCAGATAATTCACAAAGGTAATTTTATTTAGCCTTTGCAACAAAAACCCAACTAAATATTCTATAAGCTGCCTTTGTTACTACTGTCCAGCAGGTAACCGCTGAGAGAAACAGATGAGGCTTACACTTGGGTAGAGCATTTGTGTCATAGGCTTAAGTCAGGAGTTCCCTTGAAAAAGGAACTGGCCCTACACAAGAAACTATTTCACCTTATCAGGAAGGTCGAGGGTTCAGTGAAAGACCACAAGAAAACTACATGTCTAATAGGATCAGGCAAAGGCTTCTGCGCCCACATTCAAATCAGTCAAATTTCTATACAAAAAACTCCCTGCAAAACAGGACCTGCTGGTAGTGCTGCCAAATTCCACCTTTCCTGAAGACTTTAAAAAAAACCAAACAAACCACCCTCTGTATTTTTTACTAGCCAAGATACTCTTCAGAAAAAACGAAACTGGAAAGGGGAAAGTCCAACAATTAATTTTCATGTTGGTCAACTGTACCAGTAGATCACCACGTGAACAGAAGAGATTTCTGTAGACGTTCTGTATCTTTACTTCTTTTATCTTGAGAGAAACTTATAATTATCAGTTTTCACAGAACAACAATGCAGTAAAATTCAACCAGCTAATTCACCAGGTGGTTTTACTCATTTTTGAAATTTTCAGTCTTTATCTATAGATCCAAACACTGTAAAACCGAGCTAAACTGAGTAATAAAGACTCAGCTGCACCACCAGACACATTTGCTTCTAAGAACCTCAGTGAGAACTGTTTTCACCATCCCTAGGAACATAAATATTTGCCAGCTTATATTTGCTAATCGAGTTCCTTTCTACTCTAAGTTACCTATTTATATTAGGTTAGAAAGATGAAACAATACCCCAAGGTAGGAAAATACTCTTAAAAGACTATACAGTAGTAGCAGGAAAACAAAAGAAAAATATATCTGGGGCTGGAGCAAGACAAACCGGGTCACATCTCTGTCAACTTCTTGCTGTCAGAGCCTGGGAAAAGTGAAGCAGTGCAGCTTGGTACTATTTTGCTGATAACGACGGTTGTAACAGGAAGAGAAAAAGAGGTTTTACGGGGAACTGGGAAATAAAATGATTAAAAAGGTTTATGTTGGTAAAATCAGATCTGTGCACACATTTTGAGAGTGGGTCAGTGCTTGGCATGCCGATTCTTGAAGCATTTGACAGCCCTCCACCCTTATACTATACCAGGGGTGGAATGGTCTTTCATCTTCTAACTTGTTTGGCCCCTGCTCGGAAACACCCTCTCCAGGGGAAGAATACAAGGGCTAGAGGTGAAATCAGAGTAATTTAAGCCTTTGAGAATTACAAGTAAGCGGTGTGATTTTCTACAAGTTAGTATAGTTTATCCCAGCTGATGTCAAGGGAGTTATCCTGGTGAAAAAGGGTATGGTGCCGAGCCCACTGTTTTATTCCGATGGCTTGCATTGCTCATTTGTTCTCTCCAGACATCTGAACTCCCAACGCATCTAGTAAGAAACTCAAGATTTTGGGTTGCTGTTGCCTTCCCTTTCTTCTTTCTTTTCTTTTTTTTTTTTTTTTATTTTTTTGAGCAGGAGGAACTGATCTGTGCTGGTAAGAGATGGATCACTTCTTTGCTTGTCTGACCGGACCATCTGCTGATATTGCAGGAGGATGCGTGTTGGTATTCATAAACTGTACATTTTGATGTAATAGTTTTGCTTGGGAACCTAGCGGAATTGGTTTAGCGTGTTCTCAAGAAGACGCTGCCAGCCATTGATACTTAGAAGGCAAAGCCATAAACACTTTTCTGAATCTGGTTCATGAAATCACTTTTTTTAAGAAATAAGAGTGACTGCCATGGTTGTGCCTGGGAAATAGCGATTTGCAAAAATGCATTCTAGGGGCATGTAGGAGGTTTAAGCAATGCCAGATGTGAATGCCTTCTTTTAGCCAGTGTACTGCCAGGCACTTCCCAATCTCAGTAATTATCTTCAGGACCACAAAACCCACAGGATGAAGAAAAAATTACATTGCACTTTTCTGTGGGAGACACAAATGCAAACCAATGTCTGCGGCCCATTCATTCATGCAAGTCTGAAGAGTTCCCGTTGTCTTTTCTCTTAAAATCTTCCGTCCCTGCAGACCTAAGGCCAGGCTCAAGTCTCTCCAGAAATGAATTAAAAAAATATTCATTTTGGAGTCTAGGCAAAAATAACAAGGAAAGGCAGCGGTGAAACCATATCTCTATCTATTTTTAATTGAACAGAGCATCTTAAAGAACTGAGAAATAACGTTATACGATATGGCAAAACTGGTCATCATCCAGGCTCAGCTGCACTGAGACTCAATCCGGCTTCCAAGTTGCCCACTTCTCTAAGTAAATACCTATAAACAAAGCAACTGTGATACCTGGGTGTCTTGTTATCTTTCCTGATGGGACAGAGATTTGCCTTCAGCTGGATCCCTGGAGGACAAAAACGTGCTGTGGTTGAACTTTCTAAGCTGTGCATGATGCTACTGTCTCCTGAAAACGGCAGGGGAAGCTGGCAGGGCGAGGGCAGAGGGGGCCAGTGGACGACCAGCCTTGCTAAGCTGTAGCTCAGCAGCATTTCTCCACTTGGACCTTCTCTAGGTTCAAAGCTTTCTACAATGAAGTTTGTGGAAACAAAGCAGCCTTGCTCTGAAAAGGCAAGAGGCTTCCCCTGTGTATGGCTGGTGGACACCCACCAGTCTCCCAGCAAGAGGGACTGAAGCGCTGCTTTTGGCAGAGAGCACAGGCACCCCACTGAAGCAGCAGCCTCTGAATCGGCAGCTGGACCCATAGCAGTAACTGTCACTCAAGCGTTCTGATTTTCTTCTTTTACCTAATAAAGCACTTCTCTCATCACTTAACAGTATAGGAAAAACACAGCCACCCTGCAGCACAGGCCATCTGGCCACAACGTCATCCATCAGATACCTGTTCAAGCATCCCGAGTGAGGAGGTATTCGCAACTTCTCTCTATCTCAACACCACCACCCACCAACAGGATAAAAGGAGAAAGCTTGGTAGCAAAACATCTTGCTCTACAGGCTGCATAGGACAGGCCACCCACCAGCATACCTGGACTCACAGTGAGCCACACGGGTCTGCAGGGAAACCAGCTTAGTGAGAAAGCCTGCTCTGGCTTCTAGGCACCTGTTCAACATACCACTTCTTCCTCCCTTTACCCGTACCATCACAAGCTTTACCAGCCCCTGTGCTTCTTCCTCCTGAGTGTTCCTTCAGTTCTGCGGTTTGCAGCCCCGTTAAACGCCAGAATAAAAGCAGGGAGCAGAAAATACAGAGATGATACAACAGCAGGAAGCCAGTTACCTGTTCTTATCCCATTGTGATCAAAATCATTGCTCTCCGTTTGCAACAATGCCATGAGAAACTAAGAAACCCAGGGGTAACCCTGCCAATAGACTTTTGGACAATTTCATGTAAAATATAAGGCAATTCAATTTACTGAAGTAAATTTTTTCAGTAATGTTTGTATTTTGAGTACAAGGCTATAAACCAAAACGTATTAAGAAAGCGTTACTGTTGTATATCTAATGTCCCAAAGAAGAAAAATATTTATGCTAAGGAATGACGTTAACTGCATTCCCACTTGAGTGTGTGTTATGGCACGGTATTTAATTACATGCTTACATTTCTCAAATACCTATTACCACGTATCTTCTGTTGGACATGACGCATGTGTATTATTTGGCCAAACAGCACGATAATATATCAAAAGACATTGCAAGAATTGTTTTCCAGTTTTCATAACAGAACGTCAATTCCCTTCCACCCAAACTGCTGAGCCATGGCAGTCCTCCCTCCCACACAAGCCAGCTCTGAGCAGGAAGACCTTAACCCGAAACCTTACATTTTCAGAATGCTACAAGCAACAGAAGAAAGAAAAATATCAGAACCACTAAGCAGCTTTTAACAAGAGGACTTGCTACCGATGCAACCATATCATAGCCGCCACGCAGGCAGTGATTCATATACCACTTCGAAGCAAACACAGCGGAAGAAAATCCAGGGTCTTCTGTAATTGATGTACGCTTTCTCTTCACTCCTCATATCGAGTCCAGAAACTTAATCCAACTACACTTCAATCATTTGAGAATACACGCAACATTCAGCTGAGCTTTCAGACATACTCAGGTTTAGTAAACTACAAATTCGGGTTGAATTTTCCTATGAAAGGCTGTGAAGTAGCTCTGCAAGAGTATTTAACATTTATGTGAACCCTCATACACACAATTACATACATATATCAAAGTTTAGTGTCTAAACCAGCCAGCCTAATGTTTCACTTCAAAGAGGTGTTAGTACCTTTGATACAGCTTTAAACCAAGACGGATGACATTACGCTACTCCATCACTGCAGGCAATGCAGGCTAAGACTCAGCGATGTCAGATACTAGACTGGGAAAGCTATGATTGCTTAGAACAAAAGAAATGAAGAGCTAAATAAATATATGAGATAGAAAACACCTTCGACACATTTTCTCTCTTTTATGTTAAATTCCATTCAAATCTGCAGCATTCATGCACAGTGTCTTCATCTTGCTGTAATTTGACTTGATTTCATCCACCTTGAGATTTCCACTTTTCTCAGGCTCCGCAGTTCCTTACTAATCGCTAAGTCAGGAAAAGTTTGCTTTAGTTTGATATGTTTCAACACAAAGTGTGTTAAGACACCAGAGACTGAAGAGTGTTCAGGAACCGAAGGAAAGGAGGACAGGGAAAATTTCAAGGTCATTAAACTATCTCAGAGTCAGTGGATTTCTAGGGAGGCAAAAATAGAACCTGGTTTGATTTTTTTATGGAAAAGTCTGTTATAAATAGGGATTATTACCTCTGAACAGGACTTTTACGTATTTAAACCTCCCCATCACAGCTGACAACACCCCCAGGGCAAGTTTGCCAAAAATGGCAGACCAAATTTCTGGAAATTTTCCGTGTGTTGCAGCTGGCCAACTGGGAGTTCACATCTCATCCAACCCCCAGCAATGAATTCTTATTCTGACATCAACCAAAAGCAAACCAGAGCTCTGTTCTTTCTAAACGTGTTACCTTCCCAAATTTCTGTGCATATAAATACATGCACATTTTCTAAGAAGACTAAAGGTACTGTTGGTAATACCACTGCTTGGTCTTTCCTGCACTTAAGTAGCTCTTACCTTTACTGTTTCTCTGAAGAAGCCTTTCCTGAGCGTTGTCTCTTCAAGAATACGCCCCTCAGCCACTCTATTGGAAAGCCTGGTCTTTCATTTTCAAGAAGAATTTGAAATAAACTACAAAAATTCTACCATATAAGCGCACAAACTACCATTGTGACTTGGTACACAGCAGGCAAGCTGCACGTGAGAGAAGCCTCCTTCATGAGGGTGCAAACACAGGGACTTTTTCCCACTTTTTCTGCGGGGAGCACATCCAGCTCGACTCCTCCAACGCGTGCATGTCGCCTGCCTTCAGCTACGTTTCCAAATACCACATTTCGTAACCAAAGTGAACATTCTCTCTAAATGACAACAACTTGTTTCTGAAATAAGTCATTTCGCAATGATGACCAATTATTGTTTTTCTGCAAGGAAAGAAGAGGCCAGCTATTCACGCTGGCTATGGACTTGAGAACATCACTGGCACTGGAGGATTAAACTAGGGCTCACAATGTCCCTCGTGCACTGGAAAGGACAGCAGGTAGATACTCCTAAGAGATTTACTTCTAATGCTACATAAGCCATGCACAGTCACAAAGACTTTGGCATAGACACAGATTCCAACGGCTCCACATAACTAAACAAACCCAGAAAGATTAATGGCAAGACTGGAAGGTAACTTGTAAAAACCAGGGAGAAGCAAAGCAATGACCTCTCACACAGCCCTGCGTAGCGCCTGTGACACGAGCAAGAGAAAAGCCTCCCTCTTCCCCAGATACAGAACTGCTTTGAATTTTCCAGCCCTGACTACAATTTCATGTGATGACTATCACTTACACTGAAATAATTTTAAGATTGCTACATCAAAGGAACCCAGTGCATGTTATTTATTTGCCCTCTGGGAGAAAGCTAACATCGGTGGGTGACAGGCCGTGTGGTGCTGGGACCTGGGGAAGAAAGTAATATGTTGCCATAAGCAGTGTTTAAATCCTTAGGTCAGAAACTCCATTTTCTGTCCTGTATTTGTCTGGTAAGTTTAATTTTTACTCTGAACGTCCTACTTCTGTGATGCTCAGCAAGTCTCTAAACTGAAAATCATAGGAAGCTGGAGAACTATCAGGGAGAAGCATCACATACGCTTGCCCTGTTTCACTCTTCCTGGGCTATCAGACTAGCTGGATTTTTCTCCAGCTCCAGTATAGTTGTTCTTGTTCTTTTTCTTTCAGAAAGGGTAACATCCCACACGAATACAACTTAAGGTCAATATATACTTGTGCAAGGGTATCAAGATTACATGTGCGTGTGTGCACTTCAGCTTACCTCGCTGGATCGCTTCAAACTCTGCTTTTATGAAACAGTTCAGACCTACAGCTCAGATATTTGTACGCTCCATATGTGGTACATGCAATATTGATGGGATTTTGTTACATTTCAAGTTTTAAAACTGTCATACACACACAGCTTTTAAAACATGCAGTTTACATAAGTGCTTTCATACTTGTAATTACCCTTTGCTTGGTAGCTCACTTATGCAGCAAAACAGCTTCTCATACAATGGGAATTCCTACATGTTTTGGCTGTTGTATCATTTTGCAGTAATTTATTAACCACAGGTTTGAAAGTAAACACATTTAAAACAAGATTTAATACAACTTAGACAAAATAATGACTGGTGAGTGAGTAGCGGCTACTCCGCCTTTGTAACATCAGCAGTCACACATATCTAGGGGAGGAAGGATGCAGGAAAGACAAGGCTGAGAACAAAACTGAATCTTCAGCAGTTGTCTATAAATTGCTATGAAAACAAATTGCAGTGTTGTCAAGAGCAGTAGTGTGGGAGATACCTGCAACAGCTTCCAAACAACGCAGTCATCACTAGGGAGCTCCAGAGCAGTTCTAAAGCTCTCTGAGAAAGCGTGTAGCTCAGGTCACGCAGAGGATGGGAGAAGCTCGGGACGTGTCCCGTGCTACTGAACGCAGGTGCAATAGCCCAGGCTTCAAACGCCTCTGAAAGCTCCAGTTTTACATCTCACAGACCCCTTTGGCTCCCCACACATCTTCAAAGGTGGGAGAACAGAAAAGTTTTCCAAGACTCCAGAAATTAAATATTTCTTATTCCCTTTTATGTACTTGGTAATTAGAGGCGGGAAAGGATTTGGGACAGGTTTGGAATTACAGTAGGCTTACATAGTACAGCAAACACTTTGTGGAAGCGTGCAAAGGGCTCTGGGCTCAAAGCTATACTGACTGAACGTACAGGTAGGTTTCCTTACATTTCAAATCCCACTCCCATTTTGAATTACGCTTGGAAATTATTTTGTGACTTCCTATGGAGGTTCACCTCACTGAAGGAAAGCAGAGAGTTTCTTCACACCCAGCTCTGATTTCCAATGCTTTTCATGACAACATCGGCACAAAGTGGGGAGTTAGCAGTTTCACTGGCAAGAGACTCGTGTTGCCTCACTTTATACTGTTTCTGGGTTAAACGGGAAACTCGATTTCAGTTTTTCTCTTCTATTTGTGAAATGGTTCATTGTTTGGGAACATGTATTTATAGAGCACTGGGGATCACACCATATCCTCCTCGCTACTATTTCTCTCTCTGTGCAACATACTCCTCAAAAGTCACTTGCAAAATAGCAGACAATCGGGGGAAAGGCAAAGAAGTAAGAAGAATTGATAATGGATATTTGTAAAAAGAGATTTTACACTTACCTGTATGTTTCAGTTCATGAAGGAAGAAAAGAAGATCCAACAGCAGCGAAAACATGGAAGAGAAAAGAAAATGAAAAAATATACTGTTAATTCAGAAAAGGAATAATCAGTTACAGCAGCAGATTTCTGTAACACATACACCTTGGTCCTGTAGGAGCAGAGGCCTGACGATCTTGCCCACTGTCTCTTCAGAAACTAGATCGCGCGCACTGGATCTCAGAAGGTGTAAATTCATGGCCGAACCCCCTCCCAAGTTTGGACAGTGAGTTTATTTGACGTCCGAGGACACAATTTGTTGAAGTGAGCTTAAATTGTGGAGCATAGCAGTTTCTTTCTTGTAATACAACAAAAGCCTGGTCAAAGTATTTACTTTGCTGAACACGCTTTAGATCAGCAGTATCCTTCAGACTGTGAGATTTTTGGCGTATCTTTTTGTGTGTTCTAGCCATTTTAAGAAAAAAAAGCAGAACAAACCACTTTGGCAGGAGAAAAGCACGGTTTTTGATCCCTGAAGAGGGCCCTTACTTGTCTGTTTAAAGGTCTCTGTGCTCAGAGAGAATTAACACTTCTTTGCCATCAGCGTGCTTTCACGGAGACTGAAGTTCAGAGGAGTCCTCCCCTTTCCACATGGTGAATTTTCAAAACGCTGCCAGGCAGACAGGACTCTGTCTCTCCTAGAAAATCCTCTTCCCCCTCGCTCCATCCCACCCTCTCACCACAACGGAGGAAAACGCCGAGATGAAAGCCTACGCTTTAACTAAGCCCTCTGTCTCGGAGTTCCTGCCCTGTACACAAAGAGAAGCCATTAGAAGCCCGAGGGTTACGGGAAAGGCACTGACAGGTTCCTTTTAATTAGGCTGCAAACTAACTTGGTGAGAATAGCTTGTCTGTATCAATAGCTCTAATTGACTGTTCTGAAGACAGACAGAGCGAATAAAGCAGGGGGTAATTATTGTCTGTGACAATTTGATTGACAAGCTTGTCCCCCGGAGGAGAATCCAGAGCGCCCATTGTCTAGCGAAGCCCCCAGAGAAAGCATTCACTTTCCGAGGGCTCCATTGAAACCCCCGCTGGAGGGCTGGCAGATCTGGCATTCCCGCTAACGGGCGAACCGTGATTTCAGACAGAACCAAGGGCTCAGGTGTATTCGGGCGAAGGGAGGGGGAAGAGGCTGGGGAGCAGGGAGGTGCCGTTCTGCCCTGGGTGACAGAGGAAAAGCGAGAACAGATGACAAAGGTGCTGCCTTGCTCTCGCTGCAACGCACCCGGTGATTATCAGCCAGCAGATTTTCAATCCCGCATCGTGGTCTGTCTTAAAAGAGAGCACTGCTTGAGGTCAGCCAGAAAGAAATAAAAAGCAACTGAAAGGGATGATGTTGTCCAATCTCCCTCAGCAAGCACAGAAGAGCTGCTACCCCTGTTTGTTTTCCAGACCACCAATCACAGCCTCAAACAAATGCGGGCCGTGTTTTTAAATCGCAGTTTAGAAACTGTATGTCAGCAGAAGCTAAAAGCTCCTGAAAGCACTGTGCCTCCTGGGCATCCTGCAGCAAAGGTAAGGGCCCCTCAAGAGACAAAGAGAAGCTGGCAGGACAGAAACAGGAGGGAGAAAGCATGGGTTAGAAACCAGCCCGACAGTTAAGTTCGAAGGCAACTAACAGACACCTCACTGCCGCCCACCGGTTCACCCGCTTTCAGTTCATCTTCCTCTCACAAATACAGAAACAGTACTGCGGAAAAGTCCCTCCACTAACTGGAGACTGCATTTGTTGTCTCCCTTTGAAGACTGCCTTAATGTGTGTATTCAGGGAACAACACTGAAAAAGAAAAGCCAGTATTACTGGAGCTATGAATTTAATTGTGATTTGCTTAACTATTTAACCAATTACTCCCACTTCTTATGGAAATCTGTGGGGTTTTTTTCTCATTTTGTTTTTGATGACTGACCAATTTCATTAAAAGCTCCCAACCACCTGGGTAAGAACACTCCACCACATCAGGTTAAAAACGATTTGGGCAGTTTTATTCCAGAATGAGCCTTCAAACCACCAGCTGCTGCTTTCGCTCCGAATCACAGTGCACGGGAAAGTCCCCGAACGGAGGAAGCTTGCAGCCAGGAACAGTGTTCGGGGGTCTCAGGCCTGTGGTATTGGGCCAACTCTCACTGAAGTCAAGGGGAAGAAAAGATACTCATTAGTTCCAGACTGTCACTCTCAGACTGTAGCAGCCAGACTACAAACAGTATTTGGCGCAGGTAGGGACTACGTACTTAGAGAGTGACAGGGGCAGTGTCTCTGATAGCCTGTAATCTAAATGTCTGAGACAAAGGACGAACTGCAAACAGAGCCACAGGGTAAGCAGCCTGCCCAAGGGCTCCAAAGAGGCCAGGGGCACGCAGCCCAACAGTTTCCATTTTGTGAAGGAAAAAGACAAAGTACGTTGGCTTCGTGTTTCTCTCGCACAGCAGCAAATTGTGTCCGTGAGCGGCGGCACTCCTGGCTCCTGCAAACTCCAGTTTAGTGGGCGTTTGGAGTTTCCCTCTTTCAGAGGCAGACATGCCAGTGACTGCTGCTAGCAGCTTGTCTCTGAGAAAGGCAGCGAGCTCTTACTCCTGGCTTCATACTCCTCCTCAGATCCAGCAGCGGACGGGCGCCTGCCTCCCGCATACCTTGGCTGGCATGAAGCAGGGCTGGTGCACATCTCGAAAGGCTCCGCGAGAGTTCAGATTTGGGAGCTATATCCTCTGGCACATGCAAACAAGGCTTATTTTTATTATTATTAACAATCTGCCTCCTCACTGCCTTTAGAAAGAGTGCCACAGGTCAGCAGCCCCCAGACTAGGTAGCAGCCTCCCAGGACGTGGTCCCAGAAGAGTTAACAACTACTGAGCCACGAACACGGGTCAGTTTATGAAGTTCATTCTGTTGCTCTGCCTGGAAGGTCAAAGCATTACTTCAGGAGCTGGAACTGTGCTTAGAGGTCATTGCCCAAGCACAAATTGCAACAGCACAACCACACAAACCACAAAATCTCAAGAGGCGTAGCTGGAGAAGTCAAAGGGTTAGCGAGCACTGCAGCCCGGGCCTTGAGAAACACAGAAACCTGGAGGCATCCTAGGTCTCAGCTCCGGAGAGTGTCCTTAGTTGGCAGAGCATAGGCTGAACTCAAAGAAAGCTTAAACTTTGAGTACACAAGAGAATTTTTTTTGGAAGTCAGTGACCAAATCCATGGAGAAGTTTCACTTTTGCTCATACCAAAACAATTCTGTTTTCTGGATCTTAGACCTTTGTCCCACACACACAGAGAAAAAAAAAATTACTTTTATTTTTTGGCTGAAACTGTTTGCCAAACATAACCAGAGTTTGTAAACAGTATTGATTCCCCCCACCCTTAGTCAATATTCTTGACTAATTTACTGTTCACTGAATATTTTGCTGCCATCTGCAAATGAACAAATTGAAAGTAGAAGCTCACCATACTGAGGATGCCAAAGTGAGAAAATACACCTCAGAATAAATCACAGGCTGGATTTCTACAGGGGAAAAAAGTTCTAAGGAAGAATTCGAGCAATACAACCAAGAGAAACACCCAGCAGGTACTGCGACGAAAGGCTTACAACATGCGGATAGGACTCACTGACCACTGCCACGAAAACATAAGCCATGTCTAAATCCACAATTAGGCTCACAGCAGCAGCTTACAAACGTAGCCAAGTCATTACAGCCCAAGTCAGATGAGCCAGGATACTGAATGAGCTGGACTAAAGCCAAACCAAAACCAGCCTTTAAGCTGTAGGAATATTAGACAAAAATCCCAGATTGGTAGCACTGTTGACTCCTTCCTACGTTCCAGATTCAGCCCCCTTCCAAACTGTGTTTTTGAAACGACTGCGATGTAAGTGGAGTCCTATTTAAAAACCCTCCTGCTGCCTGAAGGTACTTTGGTTTGGCTGGGAACTGGTCAATGAACAGCGGTTGGTTTTCGGCATTCAGGTGTAAGCAGTTACCACCGTGAGCTAACGCTTGTCCCAGGCAGGACTGGGAGGCCAGTGATTTCCCTCCACACAGACTAAGTGCCACCCATCACCCAAGGTGCATATTCTCATTGAATCTGTAGTTCCAGAAGCACCTCAGATTTTAAAGGGTTACTCAATATGCTAACTCACTCAGCAACCACGAGACAACAGATGGACCAGAGCTATTTCTGTGTCCCAAACCCTGGCTTTGCTCAAACGTTTGCAGTTTGGTGTGATGGCGGACATCTTAGCTGACAAAGCAGACTGAAGCAGCTGCTCCTGGAGCCGTGAGCCTTGCTTTTTTGTCTATGGTTGAGCTGAAGAGACAGGCTCTGTAAAAAAAAATAGGCTCACATCTCCAAGAAGGGGCACAGGATACATCCAATACATTCACTGTCTAGGGAAATGATACTGGTGGCTGTGTTGGACGGCAGTGGAAATGGATTAAAAAGCCGCTTCAAAATGGTGGGTAAGCCCCAGTGTCACAGTTTGTACTTGGTGGAGGAGAACAGATGGCTGGGCAAAGGACAGCCTCCTGCTCTGGAGAAATGAAGAGATTTTTTCCAAAGTGGACAGGGAAAATCCTTACCTATCAAAGAAAGCAAGTGAGCAGTGGGACGTACAAAGCTTGATTTCCCAGGGCTTGAGGTCTGATTACCCCCTGTCTCACAAAAGCGAGAGCTCTGCTCAGAGCTCCTCCTGAAGCAGAGGCATGCTGTCCCGGGTGGATTCATTAATGTCTCATAATGTAGCTGAGCTTACCCCTAACCCTTCCCACAAGGGGGAAATTAATTTGTGTTTCTCTGTTGTGCCTGGCCACCTATTTTCACTGAACTTTTTGGCTCAAACTGCCTAGTGGATTCAAAAGCTTTTGGAACAGGAGTGACAAGCATGAAAACAGATGATACAATCACACACGCCTCATTCCCTTAAGAAACCAGGCTAAAAGTGGCTTAGGACCTTTTCTGGCACAAAACTCCTCTAACGGCTGATCATTTCAGAATGAAGATTTTTATTATTTCTTTTAATACAGTTATGATAAGCAGGGATAATTAAGGGATCCAGGACTGAAATGTGGCGCACACGGCAGCCGCCTGAACTCGTGGGTGACCTGGGCAGAAAGCATTTGAAGTATGAAGGCTACGCTAATTGGAACCACACTGCCACAAGCCAAGTGAGGCACGGCAGCTCTTCCTCCTGCCACCAAAGTTCCCAGGAAATACTTTCTTCCTTAACTCTTTCTGAAAGGACACACTGCTAATGACTACCACTAATTTGTGCTGTAAACACCCAGTTCTCAGACCTAGAAAAGTATAGCTGACGCTGCCCGTAACCGGGAGCCAATTATTCCTCCAGGTCTTGTGCTGGGATGCAGGCTTCCAAGTGTGGCACAACGACTGACCCTATAAATAAAGAGTCACTACTCTCTTGCATGTGCTTCATGCTTTGAATCTACTTGCATTTTTTTAGGTGCTGGCAGCATTTAGGGAGATGCTGTTCTCAATTAAAACCAGCCCATTGCTTCCTTAGGCTTAATTAGGAGCAGGGCTGTACATTCTGGCACCAACAGTATTTTCTTTTCAATTAATGGACTTAACAGGCAGCAGATGCCAGTGTCTTCCTTTCTCCCCTCTCCAGCAAGCACCCCATTCCTATTTTTAAGTCATTGATAATGATTTTAAAGAGACAGCTAATTCAGATACTGCTTCTAGAATTGAGAAGTTATAAAAAAATTAAAATAACGAAAAAAATCCCATGTACGTTTCAATGCTGAGAGAGCCCACAGTAATATTCCATCTTCTCTATACTACAGAGCAGACAGAAATACTGAATAACAGGGAGAATGGTGAATTAAACAGTGCAAATCACGATGGTCTAGGACTAAACTTTGCGATTTACTATCAAGTCCAATGGTAAGGCCAGTAGGGAATGGGACATGCAAAAAGATGGCAGTTTAATTTTCTTACTGAGAGAATTCACACCTTTCACCATTCTTGCATTGTTTCCTTGCACATAAGGGGCAAAGAGCAAGCAGTTACTCCTCTTACTGGAAAACTGTAAAATTCCAATTAAAAATACACCAACTCTATTTCAGACTTTTCTACAGTTGTTCCCTTATGGCAGGACGTCAACCTATGGCCGTCACTTCAGCGAAACCTCAGTGCTGTAAGTGTAGACTTTGAAACAGGATTTTTATTTGTTTAATATTGTATGCAAGAGTATAGAAAGCTGAAAATTAAAGCAAAAGGAAAGGTTTTCTAGAATCATAGAATGGTTTGGGTTGGAAGGGACCTGAAAGCTCATCTGGTTCCAACCCCCCTGCCAGGAGCAGGGACATCTTCCATCAGCCAAGGGTGCTCAGAGCTCCATCCAACCTGGCCTTGAACCCTGCCAGGGAGCGGGCAGCCACAGCTTCTTTTTCTGGACAATTCTGACTTCTAGGTGGATTTCTCACCCAGAAAATGGCTTTACCCACCTCATTGTGTAGCCCTTTCTTGTATCGCCCTGTTTTCAGGCAGTAATTGTAATGATTACGCTAACGAACATGACAGAATCGTTTCTGGCAGCTTGGGAGCCAGGTACCAGTGACGAAGCCCCGGCTGGAGCATGCATCTCCTATTCATAAAGGGACATAAATGAGCTGAACTTATGCCATAATTCAGCAGATTATCACCAGAATGTACATGTCGTTGGCCAACCTGGTGAGCTGTGTCAAGTTTCAGATAAATGTTCTTTTACTGCCATTGACAGAAACCAATAAACTTTATAGTTAGGGGTTTCTTGTGTGGGAGAAGGAAATTGAGCCTCCTCCTAACTCAAAATTACAACAGAAATGAACATTTTTAACCGTAAATGCAATGTGGTGGTTAAAAAGTGTCAAACAGGCAACCCTGAAGACATGGCACTCTGTTCAGCTGCGTGATAGCTTTCATGAAGAGAAAATGAGATCTCTCACAATCTCATAACGTCCTGCTTCACAAGTAGCTGTCGGAGGCTACCACTAAGAAAGGTCACCACCATCTCTGCGTTTACTTTAAGTTCCGCTGGTGTATTTGCTGAGAATAAAGCGATGCCTATATCTTTATGATGTACCTGAGCAGCAGCACGATGGTTGGACTCCTCTACTGTTCGGCACTGCAGCCAGCAGCGAGACAGTACCTGCTGCTCAGACACTAACATGGAAATCACATTTAATCTCTACTTGCAAATTGTTGTGTCTACCTACACTTCACGCGAATCCTTCTGTGGGTAACAAACCAATGGAGTCTGGTTTACAATGCGTCTGAGTATCAGTTTTATGAGCTGGTGTTGATTCTCTGATGTACGATAAGAAGCTGTAATCATTAGCCCTGTGAGATTATTGCCTCTCTCTCCTCTATGCTGTCGCCTGCTTTCCTTAAACTTTCTAGACCTTCCTCTCTAGGATCACTACTCCTCTTTTGCTGGAATTTGCCAGACTTCTCTACTCCAGGTACTTTGGTGGGGGATTCAACAGAAATACAGCACGCTCACATAAACCTCATCTACTTGGAAGCTTAGTGAAAGACAGTGTTGGGGGAACCATTTACAGCTCAGGATGATACGCACTCTGTCCAGCCAACAGGGACCACAAGCAGGCTTCAGACACACCTGATAACAGCGCTGCCTTTTTGTCGGGCCTGGGCAGGAGTGTATTGCAGAGGCACAGATGGATCGCATGTAAAATCCTGCCTACAGTCTACCAGCTACAACTTCCTTTCAAATCTCAAGGGCTAACTGTCATGAGGTTAAAGGTTGTTTTCAGAATACGATCTGATAGCTGTCCTATTCCTGTTTCCCCCCTTACTTAGAAGTAAGGAGGAATCTACTGCACAGCACAGAAGCATCAAAATCTTCGCACTGAATTGCAGTGTCTCAAACCAGGGCTTCCATTTTACAACAGTGGGGCCACCACTACTTAACAAAGCAATCTTGAAACCTGACCACATTTATTGGTTGAGAACATCTATCTGCCCCAAGTGCCGTGACGAATTTTGTGGTGTGGAGATCCTTCGTTTACTAAGACTTGTGAGCACTCAGCTCTCTCTCAACTGGATACCGCATCACCCTCAGACTGCAACTCTGGCTTACTGTCCCCTGTAGTCAACTGTACCTGGAAATATATGGCAACATACAGCAATATTCAACGGTGTTCTGAACATCGAAAATCTACAAAATCTCACAGATTTAATTTTCGAGCAACGTCATACAAAAGGTCTGGTGTCACCCTTTTCCTGGCTCTACAGCCCAGGTCAGTACTGGTGTTCATTTCGTGGCAGAAAGCCAGGAAGAAACAGGAAAGGAATAGTTTGCTTTCCTTTGGTCTAAAAAAACTAACTTGTTTTTCCATTAAGCAGCTGGATCTGATCAGGTTTAAGAGAAACCTTTGATAAGATTAAATTTAATTTAGAAAAAGCATAGAAGCTGCCCAAGGGAAAATCTCCCTCTCCACTCCATAACCCAAACTGGTTCCAGCTCCGTATTGTCTTTCATGGAAAACTGTGAACGTGAAAGATAGGGTCATGCACAGTATTTAAAAGGGAAATACATCTTAATTGTTGCTGACATCAAAATCATTACTCTTTTCCAAGGAAAGTACTGAGCAATTGGGAAAAGAATAAGCAAAGAGGAGGGGGAATGCAGATGGGGGAGTTGTGCTTATATGGATTGTTCAGTCTGCCTTTTGGAAATTGAAAGGAATCTGGGACAGTTTTGCAATCTGCAAGTACTGTCTGCATCTGAACTATGCCCTCCTAATGCTTTCCTATTTCTACATTTATTTTTTTACTGAAAAGAAAGCAAAGTATGTAATTATACCCCTGTACGAGGAAACAAAACAAAACAAAACAAGGTGCTTTTCTCATACAGAGAGAGAAAAGAGCCTAGAATTGTCCCACCCAACTTTTAGACATTTACCTGAGATGCTTCACCTGGAAACCTGCTCGATGCCCAAAGTCTGAAGCCCACTCTGGGAGGCGTCGTTCTGTTTCTGTGGACTATCTTCACAATCTGTATAGTGAATACCTCGCAACAAGGACACCCCAGACAGAGATCTCCAGTTAGCTTGGATGGACCTCAGCCAAGTGGGCTGAACCAGACACCGTATGGACAGAACGATGCTGTACTGGATCACAAAGGTGACTGCAAAGAGTAATTTCTGGTTCTCTCACCCAGCACTGAACTACTCCAACTGTTTTCCTACCACTTGTAGGACAGAAGCTGGAATACGTAAGTTCTGCCTGCTGTGACAATATTAGAAAAGTCTTTAAGCATGATTAGCGCTGATGGCAGATACAGAGAATATTTGATTTGCCTGTTTTTAATGATCCCTTTATGTGCCTCATTCTTCCCAGCTTTCTGAAACTTCAAGTTGGACGACTAAGAAATGAATGGTATTTGCAGTAAGCCTCCTGACCAGCACACCAAGAATCAAATGAGGCAATAGAACCGAAAGAGCCTACTTCGAGGGAGACAATAAAAGCCTCCTTGTGCAAGATTTAAGGGAACTGAGGAAGGAGAAGAGGAACTACTGTGACACCAGGCTGGAGAAGATGGATTCTGCCTAGGAAATCACACTACATCAGCTTACGGTAAGGCTGGCTCAGGCATCCTAGCTTAAGGACTTTTATTTGATGCAATCCATTTGACATATGCTGGTTTGATTTAGAAAATGCAGCTTTGTCTAGATGAGATTTACTGACATTTTGCCTGACACGCCCTAAGAGTCCCTGTTTCAGAGCTGTCTGATGTGCACAGAGATGCTAGAAGAGATCCTGTGCCTTACAGCCCAGTCTCAAAGCCAAAGGCTTTAAATAAAATCCCCTCCAAGACCTCAACTGCCAGAAGCATGAGAGAAAGGTCTTGAGAAAGACCCTTTGGCAAAAATCCACTTCACCAGACCAAAGGGACTTTTGCGTGAGTGAGATTAAAGGAAAGCACTCACTAGAGCACTTTGGGATTTTTTTGATAGGAGTGAGACGGACCTTACCATCTACCAGCACTGCTACCATAGACTGGGAATAGGTCCGCAGTTCTCACCACCCTCTGTTTTCCATAAAGCCTGGTTTCAGGGGCTCATGCTGGCAAGCAGTCTTTCTCCCTCCATCCTGCCCCCACCATACGCAAGCAAGCAGGGATGGACAGGGATCCCTCATTTTTTGGGTGTGGAGAAATATAAAATAACACTGATGAGAAAGGACAAAAGGGTACCATAACCACGCAACGACATGTTGAAACAGCACGTAGGTGAAATCACATGTTAATTTAGATGGTATCATGGTCTTTTGATTTATTAAAATAAGTTACAGTAACGCCCTTGGCTTATTATAAATGAAAGATCAGGAACTAAACTCATGTATTCTTCCCCTACTCGCTGAATTTCTTTTGAAGTAAGAATGCACAGAGACCCAGCAGAGGACCATCACCCCAGTGAAGCCCCACTGCAGGACCAGTCAGAGACCATAAAAGGAGCTTCCATGGAGACTGGCTTGTTACACACCTGTTAATTCTGGGTATTGTGCACTGAACAGCTTCTGGTTTTTACAGTCTGTCAGTTTTGCTGTTTGTACAGCTAGTTTACACACCAGGGTAAAAGCTTTTAAAATGGGAAAACAAGTACAAAACCATAAACACTAAGAAAGAGGTCTACAAGAGACTCGAGACAGACTGGTTCCAAGTGGCTGACGTTCCTTTAAAATGTTGGTGTGAAGAATGGGGAGCTTTGGTATTTGCGTGAGGTTACACTGTCCCACTCTGAGCTAATAACATTCTTGCTATTGTAATTCTCATCTCAGTGATAAGTCAACTCAGTTTCCTCCTAGTTTCAACAGGACCTTCTGGGATCCAGTATTTATATGGCATCCAAACATAGGAACGAAAAGAAAAATGAACATATGCAGTGAAACACAGGACTGCTTAAATATCATATTTTTCTATATATATTTCAGAGTTCTCAAACATTCTGTGTCGTTCCTAGGAGCAACTAAATTTGAAAAGAAGAAAAGGCACATTACAAATTGCTGCTAATCGCGCCATCATTTTATCAAATGCTAAACATTCCTGCCTGAGAGACACTGCCTCTTCTCTGCCACAGATCTAACAGCGGGGAGCCCTCGTAATAACACAGAAATACAGCCCGAGTGAACTCCCTGGATGGGAATACGCTGTACATCCTGTTGCCACAGTGGGGAAATGCATTTGGCAGCTGACTCATCCAGCTTGCCATTAAAAGAAAGGCCAACCATCCAAGGGCAGGCAGAAGAGCTTTTCCTGGAGCGAGCAATTTCTTTCCCCCGTACACGATAGCACCCTTACGTTGTTCGCACTCTGAGTCCATTCATCAGCTTGAAATGAGCACATCACTGCGGTACCCCAGCATATGAAGGACTGCTGAATTTCAACTAGTTTCTCCAGTAACAGTCCAAAAACAGGTACTGAAGAAACCTTTCACACATCTCCCAAGCGCACTTGGTGACTCTGCTCTTAGCATTCACCTCCTTCTTGTGGCAAAACCTGTCCTCCGCCATTCCCGCTGGCTGATTTAAACATACTTTAACAGCAGTATTTAAAGAACCACTGAATCATTATGAAAATCTTAGAAAATACGATCTCCATGCTGTACAGATAAGACAATGTGCTTTGATATTTCAGCCGATGAAATAACTGTCATCAAAAGCTTGTCCTGCTTTCCCATGCGTATCATGTAGGGTACCACAAGATATCATCTGTCTTTGAAACTCATATACCCTTAGACTTTCATCACTGCAAGACCGCTGCTATTTCAATATATTGTCTTCCAGTTGCCTGAAAAAAAAGGCATTCGAATGAATGCAGACTAATCTGACACGTCATCTGTCTACTCCTCAGTTGTAAAAAACATCCACTGCAACATTAGCTTAAAATTTGAATAACCAGGTCTGCAGCTTGACTACTTCTTGTGCCCCAAGTGAAGACCAGGAACTGACTGAGTGCATGGTCTGAGCTTCTGGCAAACACAGTACAAGTTCATTTAATTCTCAGAAAAGAGGTAACATTGCTTAGAATACAGAAAACGGGTGATAATATGACTTTTAAAACCAAACCAAACCAAACCCCTCTGGATTAGGTTTTCAAAACAAGTCAGTACCCCAGACCTCTTAGACTTTTCTGAAAGATGAGATTTTGTTTTTCTAACTAAATCTGAGTGTTGCTTTAATACTCTGCTTCTGATCTTGTTCTTTGCCCTCCCCCTCACACATAAAAATGGACATTTGCCCCAAGATAAGTATGACAATTCATGTGAAGTTCATTCATCTCTTGTGCTTGATAGAGACAGGGTTTAGATATGGAACTCAAACACACATTTGATTATTAACTTCCTGTTACAGGTGACATCAAATGAAATACATCATCCTGAGGAAGATAAGTAACAAAAGCTAATATAACAAAGCTTGTGGTTTTGAAAAGTTTCTTTTGCTCAAGGAAAACAGACAGCATAACAACAAAGAAGCATGGCAGCAAAACAGTGTTTTAGCATATCTACTTAGAAATTGAAGACCTGCATTTTCAAAAGATAAAGGCGTATTAGCAAGTTTCACCCAGACTTTTAAAACATCACATCAGCAGTATGTTAAGGGTTAGGTGCTCAGCTACTTCAATACTACAGGCTGCTAGAAGAAAAGCCCCCATTGCCTAAGCAATAACGCAAATGTGCCTCTCAAAGGGCGTGCCACGGGATGAAAGAAATACGGACTCCCTTTTCGGCGTAGCCCTTGCAGCCCTATTCTCATGTTGTAACACAGAGCACCCCGAGGCGTGTTCGCAATGCACCTGGCTGAAGTTTGTCAAGAATGTAAGGTTTGGACTTGCGAAGTTCAAAGCCAGGCCAGGCAGCTGCTTAGTTTTGTTCCTTCTGTGTGTTTTGTAGCAATTCCTTCTAAGATTTCTTCCAGACTCTGGCCACAACCAGAGCATCATCTTGGATTAAAAAAGTGCTTACTGCTCTGTGTAACCATCCCAAGTCTTTCGTTCTACTCTGCACATTGGATAAATGAGTAATGTAGAACGTGATGCGTGAAAATTGTCACCTCATCACGTCAAGTGGGTGCTTGTTTTGGCAGGACAGATGAAACAGGCTGTGCTCAACAGAAAGGACAACAGCTCCCATTTTTACAGTCAGTAAATGGGCTTTCACAAGATAACAGTCAGCCAGCAAATTTTTTTTTTTAACAAAACCCCAACCTGTGCAAAACAACGGTTACACGTTAAACAGGCTAAATCAGTTTACACTGTTTGTGTCTCTCCCATTACAAATCTGTTGCCTACAATATTTTAAGTATTATTTGTTCAGTTGTGCTTTATGCATCCATTGGGAGAACTATTAACAAATTAATCGATTTCATTGTCAGACTGTTTCCCTTCCTTCCTCCTGATGGCCCCTCAAGCTTTCCTCTTCCTCATTTTCCTGTTCTAGCTCTATAAATCACTCTCCTCCTCGTGTATCTCACATGGTTGCCTCGAAACGGGGTTCCACTCAGCCACTAATTTTGTAAATTAGCAAATGAAACAACTGGATTTCTCTGGCAGGAGTTACTGTATATAAACTCTGGCTGCTGACTGCTTGTGGTTGCACTGCTCATTAGGACCAAAGCGCTGGCACTACATGTACCACATTCATCTCTACGTGTTCTTTCCCTCAAAAACAGAGCAGCGTTGTCTTCCAGCTTCCTCAAGCCAAGCCAAACAAAAAAATACATCCTTCATGTAAGGTGACTAACTGAAGCCAAAGCATGTGGAGATGCAGTAACCTGCACAGAGAAACTCTTCCACAACCATCCCTCACCATGTAGGTGCAATATTCTTTTAACTGTTAAATAGAATAGTTGAATTTCAGTCCACTACAGGGTAGGATACTCCTTACCTGAAAGAACATTTGAGCTCTGTTATCACCAGCTGTCCTGTGACAATCAGTAAAGTACAACTAATTTGTGAGAGAGGATTCTTCGCAGAAGGTAGAGCTAATTAAAATAATCAAAGATATTACAAGATAAAGGCCTACAGAAGGCACATAGATAGCAGGTCTAGAACAAAACCTGCTAAACCAAAATCTGCTGCACAGACCTTCAGTCAGTCAGGGTAGTTCAGGACACGCTGACTCACAGCGAGCCCTGGAACCCCACTTAGGCATACCCTGGATTAGATACAAACGTGGAAGGGAAGCACTCCTGCATAAGATTTGGCATTGCCACTACAACATGAATTGCTCTGACAGTGGAGATCACTACAGGAGCTTATTTCTCTCCATTCCCTTTAAAGTATATCCCTTGAGCAAGCAGGGAAAAATAAATGGTTCTTGTTAGACATAACTGCTGCCAAACGATTCTTTGGAGGAATCAGAAACCCAGCTTCATCCCACGTGAAGAAATGCACGTGCATGCTTTATTAGCCCCCCACATAAAGACAAAGCAGATGGACTGAATTTCATTTGGTTTTCATTTTAAGCACTATTCTTCATGTTGGTTCAACTGACCTTGACACTTTTATATTCATGATGGAGTTGAAGTAGAGTCTGAAGATAAAATGGTCTCTTTGGCTTTGTGCTCCCTGTTCCTGTGATACTTACAATCGGTGAGTGCAGAATATCTCTGCAGTAAAGTCTTACAAACAACCTGTGTGACAGTTTTTAGATAGTAAGCCAATATAAACGTGTACATCATAATCTGCTTCTATTTTACAGCTGTAATTCATACATATTCTTTGGGCTTAATACCACAATATTTTACTTTTAACAGTATTAACTGTGTGGCAGATAAATAAGCACAAGAGGATATAATTTATCTACATTTTCAATGAGAGTTTCATGAAGTCCCCTCTAAGAGGCAATTAAAATAACACAGAACTACAAAAGAGATGAACCTGTCACAAACTAAGCAATGGGAGGCCTGAACAGGAGAGAAAAACTCTTAAATGAGCTTTCCACAGCAGAGAAAGGATACTGGCCTCAACCCCTGTGTTCTCCTGGGTAAGTGGCACAATTCCCACCGGGTTCGATAGCGTTCTGCCTGGCATTCGAAGATCTGGAAGTGAGGGGGCACAGGGTAGCACACCTTTACTTACGACCAACCGACTCGGAAAGCCTCCCAAGTGAAAAAACGAGAAGCTTCAGGAAAAGAGCTAGCTAACCAGGCAGGACTCAGCAAAACCTGACCTCTTGAAAACACACCACCGGCAGACAAGCATCGAAATGCCCGCAAGGGTCTGTGAGTCCTGGTTTACGCTGCGATGGATCAGCCCTCCAGAAACAAGATCTGGACATCGCGATCGGCAGCGCTCTGCTCAGTTTGCGGAGACAGAGTGAACACAACTAAAACTGATAGCAGGCAAACTGCAAAGGCTGTTCTGGGTAAGTCAGTGGCGTGTCCTCTACATGATTACTACTGTCTGATGGGATCTTATCATCTACAAACCAAAAAACATCTAGAAAAGCTCAATGAGAAAGGGAAAACTGATTTTAGTGAAGATCTGAAACATATATAAACAAACACAGTCAATAACACGCAATCCATTCCAGAGTTGAACAGGGTCTACAGCAACAAGGCAGAGCAGGCTATGCCTTCTTCATGTGCAGTCCTACAGTTTAGGGAAAACTACATGAAATGTCACAGCAACAACCAAGATGAAGAAGAGTTCACCACGCCCAAACCCGCTCTCTTCTCCATTGCACAGGCAGGGTAAAAGGGATAAATTCCATGTGTGGAGTTATTACCAAAAATACGTACTAAAAAGATTTTTTAAAAGAAGCATTTCTTTGACTTCATAAAAGACACCAAGAATAATAATTAATTTACTGTCTTAGTATAAAAGGACAGAGCAGGCATCTGACTAATTAAGCAGTACCATTTCTAAAAAGAAGGAAAATCTCAATCAGAGAAGTGACAGGAGCCAGAACAGTCTTCTCTGAACTTTCTTGTGAACTACCATGTACAATCACAGGTTAGCAAATGTATCCTGCACTCACAAAACCTCAGACGTGACCGTAATTTGTCAAAACAGTATTTTTACCAAATACTACATCCGATACAGGGCAGTCTCTCAGTGTGAAAGAGCAGAACCTGGCCCACCGTGTCTGACAGAGCTGGGACTGACTGCGGAACTGCGAGTTCCAGGATACCGTGACTCAAGTCTGCAACGGACTTCCCCTGCAGGGAGCTGGTGAAATCCAATAAAGAACAAGTAATGAGGGAACCTCGATATAGTCTTTAAAAAAAGACAACATACCTACCTGCAAGCAATCAGCTGTGGCTCTCAAAGCAAGCAAGCAGCGCGTGTTTTCAATCTGGCAACCTAACCACCTCGTCTACGTGCCCAGGAGGGTTATAATGCTCAGCTCTGCTTCTCCTTCTTAACTGAGGAAAGCAGTCCAGAATCTGAATGTTTAAAGTGCCTAAAGGTTATCACAGACATTTGGAAGAATTGGCCAGATCCTAACCATATGTCACACTACAGACAACTACTTTTCTTTTTTTAAAGCAATGCATAGTGTTGAGATAGCAGCTATTACTGGTCCCTGACAGGCAAGCAGGGACAACAGCAGCACTTTGCTCTACCATTGGATTGCCACGTGAAACCAGCACTTGCAGGGCAATGGAATACTTAATTCGACATTTATGTGTCTCGGATTTCTAGGTCTATAAATTAAGAAACTACCTGCAGCCAAAACGCGATTCTGTACCACTAAGAAAGAAGTCTCCTGTAAATGCACCGCGATGTCAACAGCAACACTGCCTGCATAAACACAGCCAAAGGATTACTAAATATGCTTCATGACAGCATGAGAAAACCAAGACATTCCAGGCCACAGCTCATCTCCTCCGTATATCAAAAGGACTCAGTAGCTGGCAAGTTCTCTACCTGCCTTGCCCTGCCAAGGATTTTTCAGCCAACGCCACCGCTTCTGAGAGCCATGGGTAGGATCTTGCTGCTGAGTTCAGTACCTAGAGGCTAATAAGAGCTTGGAGGAAGGGGCAGCTGGCCTTTGGTACATATTTATACAATGACTTAGAGGGATTCTTGGTCCACAGGCACTAGGGGAAACATCTACTGATGTGAATGAAGGCCATAGACTTATCACCAGTGTACCTTAGGGGGTGATGCAGGGCACACACTATGTGTAAATCCTCAAGACTGTAGCCCTAAACTAAAATGTTCATAAGGAATTGTTTTTCCTTAATGTTTATATTGTAGGGAAAAAAATACTGCCTGAACAGTAGCACACTTCAGCCTTGAACTTAAAAAGACCTTTTTCTCTGGCTAAGGAGGGATTCCTCCAAACAAAGATGAGCAGACTGATCCAACTCTGAAACTTCCTCTCATTAGCCGCTGTCATTTCCTATTTCCGCAAGCAATGTATTTCCCACAAAGATCAGACTGTTTTGCAAAGCAACGCTCTTAACAGACATCCTTTGGTTGTTTTTTTTTTTCTCTTTTTGTGCTCTTCATTGTTATCCTTAACAGTAACAAAGCTAATTTCAAAGCATTAGGCTATGTTGTCTTCATAGCACAAAACTGACAGCTGTTCCATATGTTAAAAATAAACCTTCAAGCTATTCTTGTGCTGCCCGCAACGGGTTTTTCCTCTTGTTTCTCATTTTTTTTTGGAAGTTCTATTACTTACACAGAAGTTAAACTGGGGTAAGTAGTTCTTCTAGCAAGGCATGGGAAAAACCTGGGTCGAGGTGCGGGTTTAGAGGATTCAGCAGATAGCTGTTGCTTCTCTTCTGCAGTCTATAAAGTGCTCACCCGGCTATGCTCTTGAGCTGGGACGGCTCGGAGCGCAGTGTGTCAGCAACTAACTGAAAAAGGAGCTGGACAGACATGTGTCACATGAAGTGACACGAGAGTAAAAAATACCTGCTTGCTCTAAAGACTGAGCAAAACCCAGGCAANTAGAACACCCTGCATTTGTGTGTCTGAAGATGTGATGGGTGACGAGCAAAATTCAAAGCAAGACTAGGCTGTGCTTTGCCCTTTGTGGCACCTGGAGGGGCTGTGGGTGAGCCAACACCCCCAAGCTACAGACATCGCTTAAATACTGCTTGCTTTGATGTTATATACAGCTTGGGGTTGTCTGGTTCAACAGAACTGCAAGGCAAGCTCTGCATAGTTCCAATAAGGTATTTCTGGAGCTCAAGCTCAGCTGCCCTAGCCAGCACTTCCCCAGGACGGCACACGATCAGCTCCACGCAGGGACAGCCCAGCACGCTGCTCCATGAAGTGAGAGATCCCATCTGCAGGAGATGGAAGCTGGCAGCTTCCTCCCAGCCAGCTGCTGGCCAGATGCTTCAAAGAAGCTGAGGTGCTGAGGATGAGGTAAGGAAAAGCATGGCTCGCATCCCGCCATACGAACACGTGCTCGGCTGGAACGCACTCTCCTGCCACGCCAGGCAGTGCAGCGAGCAGGGCAAGGTACATTGCTTGGAAACTCAACACAGAGCCTCAAAAGGAATTCCCTTCCCAATGTATCTCTAGGCAGCACACAAAACCTAAAGCCCAGGACACCGCTGTTCCAAGCAGCAATTAACCAAATATTAAGGAGAAATGGCATCAAAGTCAGCCAAACCAGATTGAGAACTCTTGTGCCATCCCATGCATCGCAAGTGTGGATGATAACGGCAAGAAGGTCATCCCTACCTCGATTTGTGGTTCTTCCCAAATAAGTGAATAAAGTAGGGACAAGCACAAAGATTCAAGCTCATGGGCAGAAAGTAAGCAAGCACATGCTACACCTTCCAAGAACAGCCACCCTGCCATTCGTTAGCCTGCAGATCCTTCGCTCAGCAGAGGTAGCTCAAAAACAGCTCTGCAAAACCCTCACTAAAACTCTCACCTTTGAAATGGATGCAAATGTTGTTCCATCAAACTAAGAACACTCAATTTTAAGTTACACAAAACAGTGGATTGTCCCACAGGAGAACCCAAATTCCAGTATTATTATGAAGCAATAATGACAAAAATAATTACAGTCTATGAATATTTATGGTGAATTTTTGTTTACCCTGGAAAGACCATGAACTAGCTACATTTTGCAATGCAAGGCTTGATGAGACTACTCCTTGCCAACACAGAGCTTGACACCAACTGCTCATGCCAGTCTGTGCCCACAATCTCTATCTGCAAAAGTATCCAGATAATACTATTTCTGCTATTAATAATGATAATAAAAATACCTCCCCCACATGAGGCCCAGTGAGAAATCACAATCTGAAAGCATTTCACATGCTGTCAACCATGTAAATCAATCGGCACTGACAACCTCAGCTGAAATGGGGCTCACTGAGGCCGTTTTCAGCATCGCTGGAGAGCTGCCAGCCTAATCCCCTCGCTGTAAATACGGCGCTGCGAGCGCCTCCTGACAAGGGAAAATGAGCAGATTACATGGGGAGGTAACAAGCTTGAACCGCGCCACATCGGGAATGGCGGGGTAGAGGGGAGAAATCAGCCTCCCTCTGTACTCCCAAATTATTTGCTTTTGACCAATCTTTTGAATAAACCTTCCAGCAGAAGTTACCCCTCCACACATTACTACAGGCTTACTCTGAAAATAAGGTGACAGTTCCAAGAGGCAAATTCTTTTGCCCTGTCAAACAGAAAAGAAGCAGTCTGCAAGTTCTCAGCTTCTCTCAGCTTCACAATACCAGCCTGACCGCTGGACTTGCCAGCTGCCAGAGAGCAGGCTTGCTGTGGGACCCCAGGAATCGCTCTGTCCCAGACAACACTGCACCCAGGGGTGTGCGCGTTCTGCTGCGTCCTCTGATGAAGAGCAGGCTGTGAGCGGTGGCACGGCAGCATCCTCTGGGCTCTCGCTTCGGCCGCCCAGGAAACGGTGTTTAAAGGGAGTAGATGGTCACTGAAATGGACGTGATGCCTCACCCACATCTTCCAATATTGAAGGTGCTCTTAAATGAAACTGGCACTCCTGAGTCCCTTTTGTTCACCTTCCTTATGCCTGTGACTCCTTTGAAGTGGTGCTCACTTGCTACAGTGAGAACTAAACCCGATCAAATAACAAAAATCCCACTGACGAGTCACGGATTTGTATCATTCCTCAAATCCCACCCAGCAGTGCTCAAACATTTCTTGACTTTGGCTTTACCAGTGCTACGACCCAAGTTAGCGACTGCTCCCCCCCTCACGCAGCCTTTGGTCTGTTGTGCAAACAGCTGGCGGTTGTTCTCTGAGAGTCCGTGCACGAGCTAGCCACTGCAAATATTTCACAAAGCTTCCTCCTTGCTTGAAGAACTTCACCAAAAGGAGTGGGTGCAGAGGTCTACGTGCTGCTGAAGCCAGCCGTGCACGTGCACAGGCGTGCAAGCTCCCATGGGTTACTGCAGAGAGTGCTTAAATTCAGTAAATATCAAAACCCTCAAACATTCCCCGAGTTTTCGTCTTTGTTGTTGGACTCCAGGGCTTCATGATTTTAAAGGCTGTATTTTTTCAAAAACTTCATTCTCTGAACAAAGAGGTGAACCCTTCAAAACACTGCTTTACATGTTAGTTCTCACCCAAGAGCTTTACAGACAATATTCATGCCTTATTATTATTCATGAACGTTCAACTGAACCATTTTTTTTTGTTTCCACAAATGTTAGGAAAATGGCTGCTTTCTCCAGAGCTGAAAGGGTGTTTGTGCAAGAACAAGAATCCCCATTATTATCTTGATGTTCATTATTCCCAGTTGCTCATTTCCTCCCTATAGAAATTTAAATCATGACATCAGAACAGAGCAACACCATCACATAACTTGTAGGACCACTCACTACCAATTCCAAAGAGAAAATAATTCAAACGAGCCATTTCTAAATAACTGTTTATCCAAACTACTCTGCGAATTAATGTCATGTTTGCTGAAATTGGAAGGAGTAAAATGGCTTGGAAGACTGTCCCGTCCACAGTGAACACCGGCATTATTTTTTAGCAATAAGCCACAGATCAGCCTTGTTTCTGAACAGCTCTACAAAATTAGTCAGTGTACGTGTGGATACCGGTGATGAAAGCAAGATGATCATAAACTCCTGGAGAAGTCTGAGAAAATCTTGACACATTTAGCTATAAATATTTCCTTTTCTACTGCACCTTTAGCGAACATTATCCATCTTAGGGATTTTAAATTAAATTCAGCAGTTTATTTTGATACAAGAAGTTGGCATTCTCCAATCTACTTACACGGCAAAAGGATTTATGTGATGTATAAACAGCAGAGAAAGTACAGGCAACCTGTAAAACATCAGTAGGAGAAACATACATGTATTTTTCACCTCTTCTTCAAACTTGTTTTCATGCTTAATAAACTAAAGGCTCCTCTAGCAGGTTCCTTTAGCATAGAGACAATGTGAGCAACGAAGTTGACCCCTGCTCTGCCTGCACATCTGGAAACCAACCTTACAGTGAATTCTGAAAGAGGGGAGATTTAGATTAGATATAAGGAAGAAATTATTTACTCTCAGGGTGGTGAGGCCCTGGCCCAGGTTGCCCAGAGAAGCTGTGGCTGCCCCCTCCCTGGCAGGGTTCAAGGCCAGGTTGGACAGGGCTCTGAGCACCCTGGGCTGGGGGAAGGGGTCCCTGCCCATGGCAGGGGGGGTGGAACTGGATGATCTGTAAGGTCCCTTCCAACCCAAACCATTCTGTGATTCTATGAATTTGTAGAGTTTCTCGCACCTGTGTCACTGCACACTTTGGTGTTTTCAAAGTGGAAACTGCAGATTCAGATGAAAATCTGCCTCAAAAAAGCAGCTTCAGTGGGCACGGGGAAGGAAGAATAACTGCTTTAAACACAGGTAACAAAAGATAAGAATAGTCATTTTTCTTAAGGGCCCAAAGACAGGCAGAAATCCACACAAAGATCTGTGCAGGGGTCTCTCCCCGGTAACACGTTCCCAGATGGTATGATAAGAGGTGACCAAGAACATGGAGTTCACAGGTACCAATACATCAAGACAGAAAAGACAGAGAATTTCAAGAGCTGCAGAAAGACCTCACCAAGCGCGCAATGATTAAAAGGGCCAATAAAACTTAGGTAGAAAAATATTAAATCATGCACACAGGAGAATGTAATCCTAACTTCACATTCGCAGTGATGGACTACAAATTGGTCATTTCGGAACCCAACCTTGGGAGTTAACGAGACTGCTGACTAAAAATGCCAGCTCAGTGCTCCCTAACTGTCAAAAAAGCGAAGAGAGTGACAGGAATTAAGAACAGAAAAGCAAACATGGAATAGTAACTATGATAGATTTATATACAGAATAAGGATGCAGCTGAACTAGAAAACGCTTTCAGTCTGAAAAGGAGATGACTAAGTACATGGACAAGAGCTACTGAATGTCAAGTGACACAGAGAAGAGGCCTGGAGATCAGTCGTCCACTCTGCCTTCTAGAAAAGGAACTGGGGGCATCAAATGAAACTTGCAGGTGACAAATTCACAAGCGGCAGAGGAAGTGGTTCTGCACACGATATCTAGTTGGGCTGTGAAACTCATCTTCCCAGCATGCTGTAAATGCTAAGAGGAGGACAGGTTCAAAAAGCAGTTGGACAAATTAATGGAAGTCATATCTGAAGATGCCACCTCCGACTCAGAGAAGTCTGTGAGGTTGGAACACCACTATGATAACTACCAGTATATTCTTGCCCTGACCTGGTGCTATTTTCCAGGCTCTCAGTCTAATTGCTGTTGGATTCAGGGGGCTAAGTGGACATTTTTGGTCTAACATACGTCAATCCTGTTAAAAAAAGTCAGAACTTAGTCAAAACAGATTTAAATTGGCTTTTAGTACGTTATCTGTGTACCACTCAAGAACCCTTCAGCAGAGTTCCTGCAGTGAAAGGCTTCTAGAAGGAAAAACAGAAGCATGACAGGTCCTTTCAACACATTTACCAACCTGTTCTGTTGCACTTGGATACAGAAAGGGTATTACACGCAGAATGAGAAAAATGCTTTTACATCATGAAAGATAAAATCAAAACAGAAGCCTAGACAAAAATAAAAATACACATACCCCCCTCCCCCCAATTAAGTCCATTACAATGGTATTGCTACAGCCAGCAGTTTGAAGCACTTCGTGGCTTTGGTTGGCTGGCTGAAAAAACAGGAATCATTTTTATTAATACGCGTAGGAGAGATGAAGCACAGTTTTACCGTTCTCAACTGCGTCACCCGATGATCGCCTTCCACAAGTCATTATCTACCCATACGTTGCACTGTTCCTTCATTAGCCAAGTCATAAGGATACATGCTTATTCTGGCTGGAAAATCCTATCCACAAAACATATTTCTATCCTTCCTACAATGACCCGAACAATACTCCCAACCACAACAAAACAAGAAGCTTCCACTGAGAGGATTTCCTATAGTCTGTGCGTGCAAATGGCAATGCTAAAAAGGAAATTCAGAATGAAAAAGCCAAAGCCCAGGACACCGAAGGCAGAAACGGCAAAGGAAGTCGAGCACTAGAAATCAGGAAAAATACCTCTGTGATTCAGAGAAAATACATAATTAAAAAAAATTGGAAGAACCCTATGCAATCAAGGCAAGGATCAATTGTGTGCGCACGTTGGGCAGCTTCTCAATTCACAGGAGGATTCGAGCTGCCATTCATACGCTGAAGGGATTTCCAAGAACCAGTTCAACCCTACCAGAGGGAGGGGAACAGAAAAAGGGAGAACAGGAAACCAATACCCTGAAACTGTTCCACAGTTCTCAGCCGCAGGCTACTGCACACCCATCTGCAAGGGCGGCTGCAGGGAGGGAGCGGGGCAGGCTGGGCAGGGCGGCAGAGAATCGGCTGGCGGGGCCGCGCGGCTTAGGCTGCCGGCTGGAGAGCGGGAGCCCGGCATGAGCCCGGCAGCCGGAGCGCGCTGCTCCCCATTAATCATCTGGTGCAAACCTGGGTTTCGGCAGTAGGTCTGACAAGAGAGCCAGGATCTAATAAAAGCCTGACAGACTGAAAGGGAGACAGCCTCCTGCCTGTCCCTCTCCTTCCCTTTGAAACGTGGGGTAAAGGTTGGGGGAGAACAAAAAGACACCGATGATTGATAACAACTTAATATCTTTGTGCAGCTTTATCAGGCTTTTTAACTAATGACTAAGGGCAACTCCACCTCTACAAAATCAATCATCATGTCATAAAAGTCTGAAACACTACAAAATTAAGTGCCTGCCCCAGGGACACAGAGCATGTGTCACGTTCAAAGTGAACCTAACCCCACTGGGGGTCCCTGGATGTCATTTTTGACTTTCATTTCCCTCGGAGATATTCAGAGATGAGGAGAGACATGGCAAAAGAATCCAGAATTAGTGCCTTCCCTTAAAGAAACTATTCAAGTAATCCTTTAACTCGCTTATCAGAGAAGTGAACTCGGTGATCTAAATAATTTAACCATGAATACATCAGAGGGAACAGCCCTGCAGCAGTTGGACAGGATGGACAATACAACCCCAGTCTTTGCCCAGATGCTCAGCCTTCAACAGAAAGGCAAACCAATCCCGCGTATTAGATTCCGGGTCCTCACTGTAAGCACTACAAACTGCCTCTTCCTTTTAACAGTTTCTGGAAACCATCCATTCTGAGCCACCAACCTCAAATACAGACAAGGGCAAGTGGGTGAAGAGGAGCAGGTGGAGGGTTTGATACGGACAGCGTACCCGTTTAAGGACACATGAGCAGAATCAGGAGTGCGTTTCTCCAAGAGGCGCATGTAGGCACAGAGCACTCCTTGAACCTCACGGGGAAACTTTCGCCTTCCCCACGAGATTGCATTGCGTCCTCAGTAGTCTGTCAAGTTGCTTTTGACACCAATATGTTACTCCAGATTGCTCTGGTAAGATGATTTAGTCATTGTCACTCAGAGAATTAGAAGTAAGATACTGAAAGTCAATATCCATTTTTAAGGGGGAAATAGCTAGGAATCTTAAGAAAGCGATTGATGGAAGGAAGGAGAAAGAGCCAGTTAAAAATAAACAGATAAAAAAATCAGTTTGTAATTAAGGACTTGGCAGCTTGTTTCCCTGCTAGCAGAGAAAAAAAAAATATACTTTCTATTTCCTTGTCTTCTGTACAGTGAAAAGGAAAACAAAAACTTCTGCATTTTACTTCACCTTCCCTGCAGCCGCTTCCCACTGGCGGAAGAGGAGAGCGAGGGCTCGCAGGGGCACACTGCCCTTTGGCTGCTCGCTTGTGCAGGGGCATCTGTATCACCATCGCTCTCCCCCCGCACCACTGAGCCAACTTACGCCTTTCCTTCCCCTGCCATTTAGTCAAAATGCCACGTCCTCATCTTTCGGAGGCAAAAACCATTCTTCTCATTTACGAAAAGGAAGATTTTTCTCAAAGTGGGTCAGACACCTGCAAGTGTGATTAAGGCTTAATTTCCTAAGCGATTTAAATGCCTCAGGAAAAATATAACATCATATTCTAGTTCAAGCTTTTGTAATCCCTGACTGGATATTTATACGACGATGACTTCAGCTGTCATTACCCACAGCTGCTGTGCACTGCCAGGTGAGATCACGAGAGCTCTTCTCTATAGGCAGAAGAGGAGATATCCATACAGCGCTGGAGTTTTAAACTGTTTCTATTTCAATCCTGTTTGTAACCATACTAACCTTTTAACAGACAGAGCTCCTGCCAAGTATGAAAGTATGAATTACTTGCCAGGGGATATTTTATTTTTGTTGTTGTTGTTGTTGTTTAAAAACCTCAAATTTGATACAAGCCTTGGGATTCCTTTCCCCCCTTTCATAGGGCACGTTATCCCAACTCCTCCCTGTTCATAAACTCTCCAGGAACTGTGTTTAGACAAAATCTAAACTGGCATATTTTTCATATACTCCATGGAAATCTTCCTAACTACTTCTGCAAGCAGCTGTAGATGTGCTTCTATCTTGCCATGAAGTCATAAAGTTTAATTTGCAACATCACAGTTGCTTCTATGGCAACAGATGGTGACATCAAACACAGGATCATGACTTCAGTACAGGATCAAGAAGGATTAGCTTTGCACTGTGGAAGTTAAGATCTAATACAAACAAATAGCTACAACAATTGCAAAGGCAATTTACAGCAGGATAGTTTACTCCCTATGTAAATGTTCTTCTTGTTTACTCCAGTATGAAAATCCCTTTAAATCAACCAGCTGTTGGTAAATTAAGCACAAATGGATTAGCTTTAAAACAAGCTCAAAGGTTTAAGATGGGGTTTGCACACGTTGCGACCACGCTTGGCCCTAGGAGTTCCACCTATACTCAGAAAGAAAAAGCTAGAATCACAGCGTCATTCCCTCGCCATAACCTCCAGGACTTTCACCTGCCTGAAGCAGGTTATAGTGGCCTTAAGCAGGTTGTAGCGTGAGTGCAGCATGCCTGCATATAATTTTGACTGAAGTGTCTGCTTTGAGCACTGCTTGTTATCCCTGAAAACCTTGTGGGGACAGTTATTTAATTACACGACATATTCTCTTTCCTAAGAGAATCCTTAAATGGATGAATTCCCTGGGCTTTCACATTTGTGCTACCGAAACAGGACCAAAGCAAGGGTCCCTAGCTTCAAAGGCCTCTCTAGAGACACCTATTTATTATTAACTGTCCCTAGCAAGAGCCAGCCCTTGGTGACACAGCACACGCAATCAAAGAATCAGCTTCCCCTAAGGAGAAATATGGAGATGGATCTGCCCAGGACACAGCTGAGTCTGCTGGTGGGATATGGAAATCCGCACTCTGCGGCTGTTCCAAGGACTCTTGCAGGTGGAAGAAGAGACCAAAGCCTTATTAGCAGCAGCACAAGAGGGAACTGCCCCTTGGGAAGCACCTTTACAAGAATCTCTGAACCAATTCTCCTCTTCTTTATTGGGTTCCCGGGTGCAGGCCCTCAGCACGTTGGTTCTACTACATATGAAAACCTGATTTGCTACATACACGCACTGGACTGTGCAACTGCTCAGTTACTGACGCACCTTTTTTCACCGCAGTAGATGCCAAGTCCTTTCAACAAGTGGCATTTAACTTTCTGAAGAGTATTCAAAGGAATTCGCTGGACTACGCCACTTGCTGTGTCTCCGCAGACAATTTTTATTCTGAAACCGTGCCAGCTTCGACAGCTTTTCTGCCTCCAGAAGCGGTGCATTCGCAACTCTGAGCATGCCCTGCCATTGCACGGCCATGCCCTGGGAGAACCACCATCACAGGGTATAAAGGTAATTCTGATTTCACGCCCAGTCAGTCTGATGCCTCTTTGCTGAGATGCCAACTAGGGTATGAAATTCTGCTCCACTATCAGAGTTTTCTTTTATGCGGACACATCAATTAGACTACCAGTCCTGTTGCATAAAGCAGATTATGTTGATTAGCACAGCCCTTAAGGAAGGGAATACTTTGAGCAGTTCTCTCAAGAAATAAAGCTAGGCAATAGCTGAACACCACAGCAGGGTAGAAGAATTGTTTTACATCTCACAATCCATTTCCATGGGTTTGTAAGTGTTCTCTACTTTGATTGTTAGAGGACTCAGACTTTGTTGGAATATCCTTACTGGTGTTAATAAGCATTAACTTACAGTGAGTAAGGGACTCGCCTAGGTCAATACGTTCATTTTGCGTATGCACACTTAACATCACCTCAAAGTAAATCAGGCAAAGGATAGCAGGAGGGGCACTATGGATACTGACGGCCTGGGGTGCTTCAGTTACATTCACTTCCAGACACACCTGGCTTAAAGTGACAGATTTTTTGACCTTCTTCCACATGTACTTATGTGATAATGAGAAATCTTCCAGACTGTGTCATCACCTCTACTCTTCTCCTCCTGTGGCTTCTCAGTTCCAAGCAGCCTCCTGCATGTTCCTGCCGAGCCCAGCTCCTATCTCAGTAACGCTATTAGATACCGTTTTCTCCCCAAATACTTCTAAGAGTAAGCCAAAAGCTTTTCATTCCTAAAAGCTTGCGGGCCAGAACTAAAAGCATTTTACCTCAAAACAATAATCATTTAGTGAAATAAAAGACAAAATATAGAGGAAGAAAAAAACCCAGCCACCTCAACGCTGCAGATATTTGACAAGCCGTTTAAATTCTGTGCCTCAGTCACAAGAGGCAAGCCATGGTGATAAAACACCCTCTTCCCCACTTCCTTGCCAGTTCCGTTATTAAGCAGGGTGCTCGCTATGTGATACACACAGCAGGCTGCTCTTGCCCAAAGAACCCAGTAATTCCTCTGCCAGCTATGTGCAGACTCGTGAAGCAGAGCAACAGCCCCATCTAACACTGCCTCTGAGACCAGAAATAGTGGTGAGACTCCAGAAGCATATGTGCTTCATTGGTGCAAAGGAAGAAAAGATGAGATGTGCGTGTCTGGATCTTCTACCAATTGGCCCAGGCAACAGGAGGAACAGTCACCAAGCACACAGTTAACAGGCACCAAACGCTGCCTCCAGAAAGAGCCAACTTGCAGGAAAATATTCTGCAGTCAGTTGAATGGCTGCGAGACCCACAAGCATCAAATCTACCACGTAAGTGTTCCCCAAATGGTGGGCAGGTTCTGGGATGAGCCGTGTGCTGGAGCCTCTGATCCAATTTATCTCTAGGTCTGAAGAAGGAGGGGAAGGAGGATCACCTCCAAAGACACAGCAGACAAAATGACAGCTCCTGCACAGAAAGTTAGGAGGGGCGAAGCACAAACTCTTCTGAGGGAGGTTAAAGAAACACGCTACCAAAATCCCTTCCTAATGGAAACCGGGACTGAGCTATTAGAGGAGAAAGCACAGCCTGTCATCCCTGAGGTGCTGCTGTTGATGAGTGATGGCCAGTAGCAGTGTTGCTCGTAAAAATTATTAGGACGGTTTGTGGCCTTTGGTCTTACTAAAAAGCCACGTTTAAGATCCAAGTTCTTTCAGCCTTCCTAGGATGGCTCTTCAAATCAATCAGGCAGCCTGCATTTGACCCAATTCTACTCACTACTCCCAAAAAAGCAATGCTTTCTCCAGGTCCTGACCAGCAGATGAACCCAGGGCTGCGCCTCGCTTGGATCCACCTCGTACAACACTGCCTATCCGAGCATGACCTCCAGAGGCCCAGATCCCCATTCATATTTCATATTCCACAGATGTTTTTCCCCCCACTTTTGCTGCCGGTTTTTAATGCACCACTGGGTTTCTGTACAAACCCCACTTTAAATACATCTTACTTTTCGCTGTAAGAAAGCAACGAGGTGAGAAGCAAAACTGAAAGGCCTGACAGTCCCTGCTTCCCACTGACATACTGCCTTGTTTACGTCAAAAATCAGGAGCCGTAAGCGACAAGAAAGCAGCAGAGAGCAGAGGGTGCCCAGAACCGTTTAAAAGGCAGTACTGACATGACAACCTTCAAAGGGCCAGAGTCGACGTTTGTCAGGCCAGGAGGGTGGGACTGCGTTAAGCTGCATTTCATTAAGAAAAAAATAATACTCAGAAACTATTATGGGGTCCCATGTGGCTGCTTCACCACATTTAATTTAATGTCTTTCCTCTCCAGTGACCAATCCACCCCCTACTTTCTTACAAACGATGACTAGTGGGTCTTAACCTTACAAGCGAAGATACATTTGACCCATTAGTTACCCCATTTAAAGGCTTTTGTTAACCTATCGTATAGAGCTTGAGCCATGATTTTACATTGAGGCTCCAGATCACAGAAGCAGATGGTGTCGTAAAAACCCACCTCCCCTTACCCTACTTATTCCACTTCTGTTGCGTAATGGACGTTCATTCTTTATGCCCCATTTTCTAGGCAACATGTTGTCCCTACAGATCTCCGGCTGGGGCAGTGGGTATCTGAACTGCTGGCCATGGGGAATGCCTCGGGCAGTGCATCCGTTTGAAGCTGGTGTTTCTGGACTATGTCTTGGGAAGAACGCCCCAACATCAAAACCCAGACTCCATACGCAAAAGCCTTCTTGAATATGTAAAAACTTCATTTTCATTTGGGGAATTAGAAATGGAAGAAGAGAAAGAAACTATTTCATCTAAAAGACAGCCTTGATGCTACAGTACCTTCTTATATGTGTTTAATTTTTTAAGCTTCCTATCCTCATTGCTGAGAACCAGTTTCCCCAGCAAACGTACTTATTTTCTCCTTCCAGAAAGAACTGCAGGAAAGATAATAAATCCTGACTCTGTTGGCTACAGAAGAGGATTTCCCAGTAAGCTGCAAAGTTCACAACCTTCAAAATTCATCTCTTAGGGGAGATAGATGACTCAAAAGTAAAGTATGCAGAATTAAGGAATGGGAAAAAAATCCAAACACAAGCAAGACCCTCTTTTACATTACATTTCTGAAAGAAACTTGAAGGCTAAAGGAGGAAAAAACCCAAAACTCCAGCACTCAGTACTGAGGAACTGTCAAGAGCCATCATACATCTGCATTAATAATAATCAAAATTAATGAACGATCTGTTTAGATATCCTGCCTCATAGTCAGTGAGTAAAATCCCTGCAGAAAAGATTTCCAAAGTCTGGTTTGTTTCATTTTCAGAAGGAAAGGAGAAATCTTAGTATTGTGACTTGATGGTAAAACATCTAAATGACAAAGCAATGTGAATTCCACCACTGCTTAGCACCAGCAGAAGATCACTGCTCCTTTAGTGCTGCGGGGCACCGGCCCCAAACCCAGGGAGCGTGGTGGCTGTCCGATAACGGGCGAGAAGCAAGCTCTTCCCACCAGTCTCACTTGCTGAGCTCTAATACGATGACACGTACGGCAATGAGCTTTTATTGATTCTGCGTTTGGACCTGGCTCAAACGCTCAGGCAGTATCTCTACAGGAAAAAAAAGATTATGTGGGAGTGTAGATGGGACAAATCTTGTGCTAGAAGTAGCAGAAACTGAACAAATACTATTGCAACTCTTCAAAATAGATGAGTTATTTCTCTAAACACCGGAAAAAAGCTATAAAATTAAAATATACAGGAGAACTAAGAGAAAGTAGAAATACTGAAACGCAGAAAAAGCTCCTGAAGATGGATATTGGCTCNAACTTTCAGTTGAATCTGTTCCAGTAAACCCCCTTCCTTTGTTCGGCTCTCTGCACCGGCAGTCAGTTCTCCTGGGCTGCGGCTGTGCATTTTCACCAGCCCTGCCCTACTTGTTGCCCCCGTGAATACCGAGCTCAGGCGCCGCAGGACGACCATCCCGCGAGCGTCCTGCCACGCGTCCCAGCACAGGCAGACCTTGTGCGGGAGCCTGAGAGGGCTCGACAGCCTCTCTAAGCGTCCCGCAGGCAGGGCTGTTCTAGCAACCACGCTAACTTGCCTCTGTGACTTTCTCAAAATGGAGACTGGAGGGAAAGCCTCCGCTCCTTCAGTGATCAGACACCATGTTCTGCAGCAACCTGTTCAGTGCCATTGCCCAAAATCTCAGAGAACAGAGAGCTCGATGCTGTCTGTCTACAGACTGTTCAAGCAATGCCATCAGCTAATGGGATCTGTGCCGGGTCTACAAGATGCCCTTGGCTGCCTCCCAAATTATAGAACAACCCACTGCATGGAGTCTGTCGGCTGCAGAGTCCCAGGGGCCATTTGGCCCATAGGTACTGGCTGCTAGGACCAAGCTGCGGCCCATCAGCAGCGCAGGCGGAGCTGAGGTAACCACACAACCTCAAGTAAAGGAGATTTTCTTGTATGCCTTGACCAGGCACCAGCCTCAACGTGCAAGTCCCAGATTGCCAGGGCAAGAGTCTCTCTCACAGTACAGAAATCAGTGGTGATTGACCCGGCTGAAAAACAGCAGCTCATCATGGGTAAGGCACTCTGTGGAAACCGGTTACTCTGGACAATTACCAGGCAGCTAAATGTCCACAGGTGGACAGACACATTCACGGGCCCTGTTCTTGCCCTGATTGCCAGGAGTCCTGCATTTCCCCTGCTCCCGGGGTTCGCAAAGCCAGGCCTGGATCCTAGAGACGCAGCTACAGCTGTGGCAGGTGCAGAGCGAGGGCAGAGCGCTCATTCGGAAGGCTCAAAGCCAGGCAGAGATTAATGGCCCACAATGACAGCGCAATCAGCAGCAGAGGTATCATAATCTCTGCCTCTTTTCTGCACGCCATTTATAAAAGCCAGGGCAAGGTATTTAATAGCATGGGGGCTCAAAGGGCCATGAGGTTTGCAGTGCAGCTGGAATGACAAGCACTGCTACCTGAGGCAGTGATTTACACGACTGCTGCTGGCACTAGGCAAGTGGAGTGTGTACACCTTGCACAACTGCAGCGTGTACACCTTGCACAGCTGCACAGGGAGATGGAAAGCACCAGGGCCTGAAACGGGCAGTATTCACAGCATCCACAAAGAGTCACTGTTTGTGAACTTGAGGTCAGATTTCACCTTTTCTAAAAAAAGCAGTCTTTCTCACCCTTTTTGATATAATTTGTTTCAGCTCATACGAACCTGTGAGAGGAAGTTCACTAATTTGTGAAGCAGTGATGTATAGAGAACACGCTGCAGACTGCTAATAGGTTATTAATAGAGCAAAAATTGCTGCAGATTACAGTACATAAGCACACTGCCTAATTGCAAACAAAATGTACACCACGCTAAGCATGTGGCACTTAAAACCCAGATTTCAGGACATGTATTTCACTTTTGCTCCACTTTCAGCTTGGTGAAGAGTCATGGTAATCCACAGAAGGAATTGGGCAACAGTGGGGAAATTCATTGAAAGGGTTTCAAAGAAGAGATAACACACTAGTAACATAATCCTGCTGCTATTCTGTCAGGTAGTCTGGAGTCTTGGAGCCTCTGGAAATGTGGTTTATGCTAAGCAAATGTTTGACATCCCCCCTGCCCCGTAAAAAAAAAAAAAAAAAAAAAAAAAAAAA
>Ga0065711_1000787_pt1 | contig 55198 bp, 21 predicted proteins | sample Hoacrofraction12_FD_59098 | JGI IMG/M metagenome (GOLD analysis project Ga0065711, IMG submission 59098) | Hoatzin crop microbial communities from Cojedes, Venezuela - Epithelial fraction 12 v2 (version 2) | ecosystem: Host-associated > Birds > Digestive system > Esophagus > Crop | place... | reverse complement strand
CTCCCCTCCACTCCTCTTCCATTCTGCCCTATTATAGTCTATCTTACCCTGTCCTATTCCACCCTTCCTCTCCTTATCCTTAAAGATATTTAATGCTTCCTGCACAATACTCTGCTCTGCTTCTATCTGAAAAGAAAATGTTTCCTAACTTTGTGTTGCTAGCAATGTTCACTGGTCTGATTTCTTCAGCAAATATCATTAAATAAAAATTAAAAATACTAAGTAAATTTATATTTCTAAGTGCTCCATGAGATTTTTGTTACAGTAGCCTTAATTTTCCACCTTCCAATTCTACCTGTTAATTGCTGTCTTCTCAAGTTCAATGAGTAATTTCTCCTGTGGCAACATGTCATCTGCTTCGCTGAAGTCTAGACATGTTTCATCTACTGCATTTCCCTTCTCCAAAATATAGGCGTCAAAGAAAGTTATGTAGCTAACATAATCTGTCCCTATTACAATCTATCCCATTTACCATTTTTCTTCACTTCTCTAATTATTCTTTCCTTCCAAATACCTTCTACAGCTTTGCATACCTTTAAGGCCTCTTTTGTTACTGTCTACATAATCCCTTATTATTAATTTTGCATGCTGTTCTTGATTACCTAGAACTACCTCTAACTTGCTGCATTTATTGAAAAATGTTGCCATTACACCTGCAATTTTGTTTGCAAATTTTTTCAGGAAGCGACAATGTTTCATTCCTGACTGCATGAAGTTGTTTTATTTTACTGTCATTTCAGATATTAATCTTTCAGTTTTATATTCTCATCTTCTCTTTGATACTACATTCAATATCATTGTCTGTATTAAAAACTAAAGTTTTAGTCTAATGTTTAGAACATTCCACAAATAATTTAAATCTCTATCTCTGTTCTACCTATCAATGTATTAAAGTCTTTTCTTTCCTTTTCTTTTTTCTTGGTATTCTATTTCCTGAGCAGAAGCCTGGAAGTTACTATTCCTTAAACGTGTTGGGTATCATTCATAAGAACTAGAACAGGAATAACTATTAGAATGAGTCAGATCATATATTGAAAAATACATACGCAAAATCTGAACTCAATTTAAAGCCAGAAATGCTGTAAAAGAAAAAGGTTTTCAAGGTGGGATCACTGGGTGTTGATTTCATGTTTTATTTCCTATTTGCTAGATAAAGATGTTTTTTAATTTTTTAATTAATTTTAATTTTTAATTTTTTAAATTAAAAAACACTAACTACACATGCTGAATTTATTATTTTTGTTGACCACTGTCTTCATCTATTATCACTTTAATTAACAGCAAGTCAAAATAGAATGACTAAACTTCTTTAGTGAGAAACTTCATAATTTTTTTTTTAATTCTGTTATTTTAGTTGTTTATAGAGTGGAATGACTTCCATATTCGCTTTATCTATTCTAGTAACTCAAGAAATGCTTACAAACATTCACAGAATTACAGCATTTCAGAATCATAGAATGGCTGGTGCTGGAAGGTGTTTCTTGAGATCATCTAGTCCAACCCCCTCCTCAGAGCAGGGTCAGCTAGAGTAAATTTCTCAGTGCCATATCCAATCAAGTTTTGAACATCTTGACAGAGAGGGACTCCACAACACTTCTGGGCAGTCTGTTCCATTATTTGGCCACTCCCAGAGTAAAAAAAATATATTTTTTTTGTGCTTGAGTGGAATTGCCTGTATTTTAATATGTAACCATTGTCTATTGTCCTGTCACTCCATACCTCTAAGAGGAGTTTGGCCCCATCTTCCTTACTCCCCACCCTCCTCAGGTGTTTGTACACGTTGACAGGATCCTCCTGAGCCTTCTCATTTTCAGGCTGAACAATCTCAAGTCCCTCAGGCTCTCTGCTATGTCAGATGCTCCAACCCTCTGGCGCAGTTTTGTGGTCATTTGCTGACCTTGCCCCAGTAATTCCACATCTTTCTTGTACTGAGGAGCCCAGCACTGGACATAGATCTCCAGATATCTCTCATCAGTGTTGAGCAGAGAGGAATTATCACCTCCTTCAGCCTGGTGGCAATATCCCTCCTAACACAGCCCAAAATGCTGTTGGCCTTCTTTGTTTCAAGGCGCGTTGGTGGATCATGGTCAACTTGTTGTCCACAAGGACTCCCAGAATCTTCTAATTTAATGGACTGCAAGACGGGGACCAGAGGAGCAAAGCCCTTCTCACTGTAAGGGAAGAACAGGTTTGGGACCACCTGAGGAACCTGAACACACAGAAGGCTATGGGATCTGATGAGATGCATCCCAGAGTCCTGAGGGAATGGCTGACTTCATTCCCAAGCCACTCTCCATGATATTTGAAAGATCACAGCAGTCAGGTGAATGGTGACTGGAGGCAGGGAAACATTCTGCCCATTTTTAGAAAGGGTAGGAAGGAGGACCCTGGGAACTACCAGTCTGTCAGCCTCACCTCTGTGCCTGGTAAGATCATGGAACAAATCCTCCTAGAAGCTATGCTAAGGCACATGGAGGACAGGAACGTGTTTTGAGACAGCCAGCATGGCTTCACCAAGGGCAAGTCCTGCCTGACCAACATAGTGGCCTTCTGTGATGAAGTGACTACATAAGTGGACAAGGGAAGAGCTATGGACGTGATCTATCTGGACTTCTGTAATGCCTTCGACAAAGTACCCCACAACATCCTTCTCTCTAAATTGAAGAAATATGGATTTGATGGGTGGACTGTTCAGTGGCTAAAGAATTGGTTGGAAGGTCGCAGCCAAAGGGTAGTGGTCAACAGCTCGATGTCCAAGTGGACGCCAGTGACAAGTGGTGTCCTTCAGGAGTCTGCACTGGGACCAGTGCTGTTCAACATCTTCATCAATGACTCAGGCAGCGAGATGAAGTGCACCCTCAGAAAGTTTGCAGATGACACCAAGTTGAGTGGTGCAGTGGACACACCAGAAGGACAGGATGCCATCCAGAGGGACCTGGACAAGCCTGAGAAGTGGGCCTGTATGAACCTTTTGAGGATTAACAAGGCCAAGTGCAAGATCCTGCACATGGGTCAAGGCAACCCCGGTATCAATACAGGCTGGGGGATGAAGGGATTGAGAGCAGCCCTGCCGAGAAGGCCTTGGGGGTATCGGTGAATGAAAAGCTTGACATGACTCAGCAATGTGCACTCGCAGCCCAGAAGGCCAACCACATCCTGGGCTGCATCAAGAGAAGTGTGGCCAGCAGGTCGAGGGAGGTGATTCTGTCCTGTTCCGCTCTGGTGAGATCCTACCTGGAGTCCTGCGTCCAGCTGTGGAACCCCCAGCACAAGAAGGACATGGACCTGGTGGAGCAGGCCCGGAGGAGGGCCACAGAGAGGGCTGGAACACCTCTCCTATGAAGCAAGGCTGAGAGAGTTGGGACTGTTCAGCTTGGAGAAGAGAAGGCTCCAAGGAGACCTTCTAGGAGCCTTTCAGTACCTGCAGGGGGCCTACAGGAAAGATGGGGAAAATATATTCAGCAGGGATTGTTGCGATAGGACAAGGAGTAATGGCTTTAACCTAAGTGAGGGTAGATTTAGACCGGATATAAGGAAGAAATTTTTTACCATAAAGGTGGTGAAACACTGGAGCAGGTTGCCCAGAGAGGTAGTAGATGTCCCATCCCTGGAAACATTTAAGGCCAGGCTGGATGGTGCTCTGAGCAACCTGACCTTGTTGAAGACATCCCTGCTTTCTGCAGGGAGGCTGGGCTAGATGATGTCTAAAGGTCCCTTCCAACCCAAAGCATTCTATGATTCTATGATTCTCTGCTGATCTACTTTACAGCTGGTTGGTCCTCAGCACATGCTAGTGCACGGTTATTCATCCCCAGGTTCCAGACTTTGGTTTTGCCTTTGTTAAACCACATTAGATTCTAGCACATGAGCCAATTGTCAGCGTGCCGCACTATGCATATTTCATTCAGTTTGCATGTTATGAGAGATAGTCTTGAAAACTAAACGATACTAAACTCAAGGTGGACAACAGTCCCTGCTCTCCCCTAATCCACTAAGCCAGTCATCTCACTGGAGAAGGCAGTTGGGTTTGTCAGGCATAAAATGATGCCAACTATTTCCGTCACCTTCTTTGTATGTATAAATATGATTTCCATGGTTTTTTTGTGCCATAGAGATCAAGGTGAGCTTGACCAGTCTGTAGCTCCCTGGATCCTCCTTCTTGCCCTTCTTGAAGATCAGAGGGATGTTTGCTTTCTTCCAGTCCTCAGGCATCTCCTCTGATCATCATATCATTTCAAAGATGATTGAGAATGGCCTCTCAATGACGTCAGCCAGATTTCTCAGCACCCATGGGTGCAGCCCTTCAGGTCCCATGTGAGAAAGGATGTTAGGAGCACGGCTCCTGCAGCAGCTCTGGCCAGCCCAGGACTTCCTTCCCGGTTACTAGAGCTGCTGGATATGGCTGTCGCTTTCCAGTTTGCAGGTTCAACTAACAGCAAATCTGAGCATGTCTCCCAGACACCGACTGGTCCAACTGGGTGCTCGCTGCACACATGCAGCCCTCACACACCCGTCCCACAGGCACCCCACACTCGCAGGGCCCCCTGAATACCAGAGCAGACTCTCCTCTCACCTGATACTCCTGCTCAGACTAAGGCCTCCTACTTGCCAGCTGGTCCAGCTTGGAGTTTGCCAGCAGCTTCACATGCACACCCCACGCACAACCCACGCACACCTGGTTCGAGAAAGGTACAGACACTCATCCCCAATAGACAGCATCCAGCACAGGGGCTGTGACTTGTGGTGCTGATCCAGCTGCTGGCTCTGAGCCCCTCACTCGCCTCACTCATGTATGTCCCCACTCTGTAGCTGGTTTTCAGGACACACCATTCCCGCCCCTGTGGCTGGAGGTTATAGACCCCACTGGCTCCAGTAGCTGATGTTGAGACCCCACTGGCTCCAGTAGGTGATACCACAGGCCAGGGTGGGCCACCAGGTTCAAGTCTGACCCCAGGATCTGATACTCTGTCCTCTCACGCCTGTCCCCCCAGCAGCTGGCACTGGGCCTTTGCAGCACTGACACACATGGGATAGGGAGCGAGAATACACAGAAAGATCATTAACAAAGGATTTAGTAAAACACGACAGACTGTGGTGACTGGACACAAGGCTGATTTTACACACAACCAGGCCCTTTTATAATACTTTCTGCCTCTTCCCTTTAGTTCCTCCCTGCTATCTCTTTCCCTGCACATCTGACCATGGGTCTGTACAGCTCTATTCCTGCAGCTCTCCCAGTCAAGGTCTCCCCTTGTTTACAGTCTTATCTGTTGCAAAGTCAAGGCTGATCTTCCTGGAAGTGGCACCTGTAGTTTCTGGATAGCCCACGAATAAGTGTGATTGGCATAGTTTGTCTCTCATCATTATCCGCACGAGTGTTTTGTCAGGTCTGTTTTTGGTATATTTTGTTTCTGCATTCTCCCTTTTCCCTTAGTTTCCCAACTGACAAGATCACCAATCAGATAACCTCACTGGAATAAACATTGGCACACTCCCACATGCCCTCATGAATTTCTGCGACTGACCAGGTTTGTCTCTCATCAGTGCCTTCCCTATCATTTGTCGACCAGGTTTGTGTCCCTATATGTTCTTGTTTATAGTTTCCTCCTTTTCTTATTATCCCTTGTTTTGCAGTGAAAAAGGTCCTCTAGTAGCTACTCTTAAAGGAGCAGACACTTTCCTTACAGTGGACATTTTCATGTCTAATTTGTTTAAGTGTTCCCTAACCTGATCCTCCTCATTCAAGGAGTTTCCCCGTGGTCAGAGGGGCCTGGGATTCATGAAGGCAGGTCATACCACTAAAGGCTGAGGCAATGAAGGCATTGACTGCCTCAGCTCTTTCCATATCCTTTTCCACTCCACCTCCTAACCTGTTCATCAGGGGATCCATATTTTCCCTGGTCTTCCTTTTGCTGCTGATATATCTGTAGAGGCCCTTTTTGTTGCCCTTTATGTCCCTTGTCAGATTCAACTCCAGGTGGGTTTTGGCTTTCCTGTCTGCATTGCTGCATGCTTGGACAGTGTCACTAAGTTAACATTCCCAGGTTGCTTGTCCCTGCTTCCACCTCCTGTATGTTTCATTTCTACATTTGAGTTATGTCAAGATCTCCTTGTCCGCTCTTTCTTCAGTTCATGCTTTCTGGGATAAACCATTCTTGAACTTGGAGGAGGCGATTCTTGGTCTTTCCAGGACCTAGGTCCCAATAACCCATGCCGGCAAGCAGCAGACTGGTCCTATGCTACACAATTCCTCCGCAGCTATCATGAGCTGGCACAGGTCACAGAGCTCTCTCAGCAGGTAGTTTGCATGCTAACATCCTGTCTGGTGGGGTAAAAATTGTGTAACAGATTGTAAGCCCTTTCATACTGCTCGGCCTCTGTGCCACAGAACTGTCCCAGGTACATTCAGTTTACGGGAATCGACATAGCAACGGCATTTGAATCTACTGTTTTTCGTCTTTCTGTATCGCTAATTGCCTTCGGGCCTAGATTTCTTCACTACTGCTCACTTTTCCATTAACTCTTAGAAATTCATTCCTGGTACATTTGATAGGTTTCATAAACCAGAGAGGCACTTCTAGCTGGGCACATGGACTATGACTACAATGATAATTAAAGAAAAATATGGACTGATTACATTCTTTCTCCTCTAAGGGCACCTGGTGGTCTGATAGCTACTGGGTCTAAGGCTGACTAATTCTGTAGCACAGCAGCTGCATCCATGCCACACTGCACTCAGCCCCCTGGGTCCCATGCTGCAGCTCCTTGGCTCTGTCATACATTTATCAGTTTCTGTGCTTTTTTGGCTGAATGTGTCTGAAACAAATTGGTGGTTGAACTTTGGTCAGCTGGAAGGGAGTTTTATAGCATGAAATTTTTTCAAACCCTTGAAGTGGCATGAAAGAAAACAGTAATCCTTGAGAGTGAAAAGCCCCATGGGGTAAAGGGCTGCTCAGAGCGAAAGTAACCAAAATGCATAGATCAATTCTGGCTTTTGGGGTGGTGCCCAAAATGGTGCTTCCAGACCATTGTCCAGGCATTGTCCTAGAAAGTGCCACCTGGAGTGATCTAAACAAATAAAGCAAATGGACTGCCCGGGGCTCAGTTTGTGGACTTGCTTCCTGTTCTCTGTTTCTGATGAGTTTCAACATACTCACATAATTCCAGGTGAATGCGTGGAGTTAATTTCCCATCTATAGTTAGCTTAGTCAGTATGGCACTTAAATCTTCCTCCTAGGCACAAAGCCTAGGCCTGGCAGTGGAAAGGTGAAGGGAGAAAAAGACAAGCTAATGCTTTGAATGAGTCTTTGGAGTTAGGCACACAGAAATAGGAGAGAAACATCTGTCCTCTAGTTTCTAATCAAGACTAGCTAAGAGGGTAGCTAATTTCTAATCAAGAGTAACTAAAAAAGTAGATTCAGCATTCACAAGTCAGAGAATATTATATTTTAAATGGAAACATATGGAGTCTTTTAAATGCAGCTTGAAAGTTAGTAATGAAATTTAAGTAATATGTAGGGCTGAGACTCTAGAATATTTATCTCTTGAATCTATAGAGGGGGTTAAAATATATTTATCCTGAACAGAGCAGTAGTGAAAATTAATTCCCTTGAGGATCACATTTACCCAGAAGTTTTTTATGATGTGACTTGCTTTCATTTTTACACATACCTCCTTTATGTTTGCCTCTGTTTCACAGGCCCCTCTCCATTGCTTGCTTTCTCTTTTTAATTCCTTGGGAAAATAAGAGCTTCCATACGAAGAGCTGTGCTCCATTCAGGGCAGCACTGAATTCCCTAAAGCTGCTCTTGCAAATGCTTCTGAAGACAGCACTGGAATCGAGGTAGTCAACCTTTGTATGATGATGACTTGATCATGGAATAAACAGGCTCTTTATAGCTTTTTCCTCTTCTAATATGTGTTTATATTATTCTGTCTGTTGCTGTCTGTGTGCCCAAGAAATTATTACTTCTCTGTGACAGTCATCTCCATATAACACATTCTATCCACTCTTCCATTTCTTCCCTTCACTTCCAGCAATCTTTCTATAAAACCCATTCTCTCATTTTTCATTTAACAGGAACATATTTTGGCATCTATGTGGGTAAATCTTTTATTTGTTTCATGGACCTGATCTATGTATGTTTCATTTAAGATTAATATCAGACCATTTATTTCACACACAAAAAATATATTTCTATGCATTCTATGCATAGGAAATATATATATTCTATATATTCTAATATTTCTGTATTTTCACTTGCCCCACCCCTGATATTAGAAATAGCATATTTATTAGGATGTAGGTTCCCCATAGATCATGGTACACCAGTTTCAATGAGATACAAATATCTTAATCGAAAGCAAACTTCAGATTTCTGGAGCAATATTTTTATGAGGTAGTTTATGAAAAAATTGTAGAGTTATTTTTGTGATTTAAATAGGCTTATAAATAAAGCCATAGATCTTTTTAGCTCTGTATCTTCTCCTCACAGAGAAGCTTTCGGCAAAAATGGCTTGGAAAAATCCCTCTGTGGCTCATTTGTTTCATGTGAAACGACTTCATGCTCTGCACATTAAGAGGCATAGTTTCTTTTTCCTTTTCCTGATAGTGGCTCTTAAAAGACTTCTAAATAACATCGCGTGGTCGGGGCAAATGCATACAGACTACCATAATTGCTCCTATTCCAAACTCACACCACAAAAGAAGCTAAATAAAAAAAAAAAAAATAGGAAAAAACAGCACTGCATGTAAAAGTTACTGAGGAAAGAATGACTTTCATTCTTTCAAGTCACTTACATTGGTGTCACCTCCAGGCTACCATTAATATTTATTTCATGTAGTTTTGCATGTGGATTAGAAGGAAAATAGGTATCTTACTTTATTACATTCTGATAATTTATCTATCCATCCGTGGTACATGGAGTTATGCCCTGGGATATATGATTCCTTATAATGATCTGTTGTCAATTATTTCTAGTGATTATATCACCTGTCACAGTTTACCCATTTTTGAAATGCTTTGATATTGCTCGTTAATTTCAGCAATAATCCCTATAGAACAAATTAATAATAAATTAATGACAAGAATGACAGTGAATGTTAAGCCTGTCTATCTGAGCATTGTATAGACGGGGAGTAACATAATCAAGATATTTCGTATACCCCTAGTGTATAAAAGTGTTGTAATCTTTAACATTGTATATATTATAACTCAAAGCAATATCTTAGAATATCATCTGTATTTTTCTGGTATTGATGTTCTGGATACCTGTGGTCATTCTTTTCCCCCAGTCTTCTATGATTAAACTAAAGCACATGTAAGAATAAGTGTTTTGTAAATCAGACCTTTTATATAGCATGCTCTTTTTTTTGTCTATGTATGTGACGTGCGGAATCAAACTTCACAACTCAGAGAGTTATAAAGCAGGTATGTTTATTGCGGAGCCGGGTGCAAGGGGGATCGCTCCTCCTAACCTGCACACCGAGTCACGAAGCATGCACCTATTTATTACAAAGCTTATCTAAGTGGGCTGGACTATTGTAATTATTTCTAGGAATTCATTATCATACTCCATCCCCCTTTAGCACTTGCGCAGTGTCGTCTGGTGGTCGTCTGTGGGGGTCTTCTGGATGAAGGCTCGTAGTCTTCTTCGCTGTGTGCTTTCACCTTTGGCTCAAAAATTCCTCAGTTGTCTGTGTTGGCTGAGTCCCAAAACATAGAAACAGTTTCAGCTAGAGAGTTGCTTCTTACAGACCACAAAGTTCTGGTTATCAGTCCTTGTTTCTCTTCGTCTGTTTCACAAGCAGTCCTTGTTAGCTACATTTGAGCTCACAACAGTCCTTGTTAGCAAGATTACAAAGAACACAACTAAACTGAATAACAGTGTTTAACTCTTACTTTAACATAGATGCAAAATTATATAACAAAATTAAACTAAAGCTATAGCAAAATCGAACTAATTGTCAATTCCCCACATCATATGGTACTTTTTTGTCTATGGTATTTTAATAATATCACCTTCAACTCTTCAGGAAAGCCCTAGAACACACACAAAAATTTCCGTAAGAGCAGAAATCAAGCAGGTGTTTGAGACTAATCACACACTGAAACGTTTTGTGGAATGGGATTTTAATCAAAAACTCTGCTGTATATTTCCTTTCTAGAATTATAGATTTCTTTCAATCTAATTGAGAGAGCGAGCTAGTTAACTAAGCTTATTTAGTGGCATATGTCTGAGCAGTGCTAGTTTCATTATGTGCTTTTTAGAAACTATGTCCATTAACTACAAAACTAATAGCCTGATTCTGAATGCATTTGTTATAGAGAAGAAATACTTCCATGTTCCCACTCACATACTACTCACCAGAGTAAATGCAGGTCTTTGTGGGTTCAAATCTTTTTTTAGCCCATTGTTGCTGGCATCTGTTCACTATTGTTCTATATAGTATACTTAATCTGCAGTGTATTATTTAGTCACAATTTACAGCATGCTTTTCACTCCATAATTTCCAAGAGTTGCTCCTTGGCCTCTGTGCGGTAGAGGTGACAATCCTCCAAGTTGTAGAAGTTGGTGATAATATCTAGGCGCTGTTTACAAGCAAGAAATACACACAATCATGAGCTTCAGCCACAGTATAATACCTCTCAACATGCCATTAATACAGGTAGGTAGGTATTAATGCCTAATAAGCTGGGTGTCTCTTGGGTAATTGTACTTGGGGAGGTCACCATTCATAAAGCATCTACAACTGGGTCTTTCCACTTCCTTTTCAGTAGTTGAGATGAGAATTATCTCTACATTTTAATGCCAACACAAAAAGCCAAATTAATTTTTATATTTTTTATATTTCCGTAACTGGTGGGAAACAGTTTTTCCTTGAATTGTTATGCTTTATGTACATGTTACCCTGTTGACAAGTTCCTTGAAGGAGCACTTTACTGGTTTACTTTATGCTTTACTTGGGAGGAGTAGAAGCTAGAATTAGGGTATTGCATGCATCTAAAAACTGTATACTCCTGTGAAATCAGAATAAGTTTCCTAGCACTTCTTAGGGGATTCAATGAAAGATCTGTTGCTTCCAAATTTCAGAGTCCAGTTTTCAATTCTTTCAGCAGCAGAGCTGATAAATTATGATGAATTCTTTTCCTCTTTTTTTTTTTTAAGTGGAAATGTATATTTTGTTACCTGGCTCCTATTAAAATGTAATTGTGGGCACTATATGCTGCCTGAAAAAAACTTCAATCAAGAAAGAGTGCCTTTTTCTAAAGAGAAGAAACAGTTCAATTGCCACCCTACTGAAAGTGAGAACTACTGTTTGAAATGCTACATCATACATTATACTGGTGGTCAGACTATATATGCACAGGTCTTCTTGATCTCTACATTTATGAAGCATGAGGAAAAAAGTAGACAAATTGTCTTTGCTCAGAGGTGGACTACACGTAGCTCCTGCATAAAGTATAAAAAATTTCAGAAAGCTGCAACTCCTGAAACCAAGAATTCCGGATGAAAAAACTGTTCACATATCTAATCACAATGACTATGGTGTCTAAAATAATACTTAAATATATCTCATCTTCTGCTTTTTATTTTCAAAGCATATTATAAACATTACATAATCAATTTTCACAAGAACCCAGTTAGGCAGATAAATACAACTAAATTATTTTAAGTTGTTCTTTGTATTCAGGCTGCTTTTTGATGTTATCAGGATATGGAAGCGAGCAGAACTCCAGCAGTCAGCTTCCTTGAAGCCCTTTCACAAACCAGGCATATGCCCTGCCTAAACTTTGACTCTAATGACCTGTGTTCCTTTTTCAGTCTATCATCTCATTCTTTTCCATTTTTTCTGCAGTTGATATCGTTCTTGACATACTAGCTTGTAGTTTGTGATGAGAGACGGGAGCTGCATCTACTGTAGTGACTAGTTCCAGTTGGCTTAAAATCTGAGGCTTTCCTTAACTTGTTCTTTATTTTCCCTTTTTGGGACAACTGTTCAGTCGCAGCAGCTTTACTCAGTGAGTCTTATTATAATTAACATCCATAATGAGTCTATTTATTGTTGACTACAGTGAGAGGGTGATTGAGCCATTAACGCTTAAGGACTTTTTTGGCTCATTAATCAAAATGGACACAAAACATGTTATGAAACAATTTTGTTTCCACTAGGCTGGTGTCTATAAAAAGGACCTTCTAATAAAAACTAGACTTTTCCGCTAGCAAGTCAAAGAAACCTGCAAAACTCTTCAGTACTCCTTGAAAGATAATGATACTTAACCATCTGCAGCTTTCTTAGTTCGGATAAGAACCTTGTAGGCACTTTCATTTTGAGCTGGAATCTCTGAACTGTTCTTAAGAAGAAAAGCCAAAAACAGAACTTGGTAAAGACATTTAATTTTGACAGAAGAGTGTGGTTAGATCTAAACCCAGGCTTTTTGTCAGCCAAGGCAGTTATTGTTTTCTGTCACCATGTCTCGATCATGCTAAGAAAGAATGAACTGATGAGCAAATGTTGCTTAAATGGCTTGGCTAGCAAAGGGAACAGCTGCTGCTGCTGACTTATGATATATACTTAGTCCACACGGCTATAAAACTGTTCTATGTATTACTTCCTGGAATGGCATGCTTGGGGATGTTTTATGTTTATGTAAACACAAGACAAATTCATTTAAGTGTTATAAGTTAAAGCCAAAATGCACAAGCATTTAGCCTTTTCCCTATGGGTCCTTCCAAACTTGAAATGCTCCTTAGTTCAATAAATAAATAAATAAATAAATTGTCCCCTCTTGTGAAGCTATGTGAAAAACTGTACTCCTGATTACGGTTAAGAAAAATCTAGTCTAATCAGATTTTGCACTAGGCTTGTCATTGTGGAATTTAAGCACTTACAACATCCAGAATTACAAAAAGATTGTGGAAGAGAAACAAAAGATAAAAAACATGTGAACTACAGCAGCATGATGTAAATTAGTAACAGAAAGAAATACTTTGAAGGTCAGAAAAACATCCGATTATTGAGACTTATTAAACTGAGGAATTAATTCCTTAAGAACAACAACAAATAGTCAGATACTTGAAAATGGAATTGAAGTACATGGAAAAATATCTTGCTCTACCATTAGAATTTGTGGGATATTTCAATGCTTTGCGAAGCATGTATACGGTAAATAAACACATTTCTTATCTACATAGTCATAATCACCTGGTTTCATTAAAGCTGAAGTGTTCTAAAAACCCAATGTAGTTGTTATGGTTTTATTGTCTTGACTGAATTAATGATTTCTTCCCTATTTATATGAGCAATTCATATCCCCTACCTCTCATTTTCAAGTACTGCAAATCTATTTTAGAACATTAAGAAGAAACATGTTGACTACAAATGCAGTGCAACACAAGAACCATTTTCCAACAGAGGCTGAGGAATTTCCATCTCTGCAGGTTTTTAGGACTTCGATAAACAAACCAAGACTTGATCTACTGTTGGTGATAGTTTTGCTTCAAGTACAGGGATGAACTACAGAGGTGTTCTCCAGCCAACAGTTCCATGATTCCATGAACTTATATGAGTTAAAATTTCTACGGGCTTCATACTTATAAAAGTTGCTCTAAATCAACGCCAGATTAAACTACCTGTTCCCCCCTGATTTGCTGGGAGAGTGGAGAAAACACACTGTCTGCCTTTAGTGTCCATCTTGAGATGCCTGACATGAAGACTGAAGTTTACGAGGCTTTCACCAAAGTGAGTGGAGAATGGAATTGTTCAGAATACTCTGGTCAGGCTTTGGTTCTTTTTTGTCCTGTATGAAACCAAGCTTTTGCCATAGTGCTCTCTATGGCGGGCTAACAGAGACAGGGCTGTTAATTTAGGCACCTAGAATGGGTTTCATCTTCTAAACCATAACAACGTAAATAAGCATATCCGAGCTAGTCATCCTAAGCTCTCTTTGTAGTCAATGGAGAAACAAAATCGTTTTAAGCATGTGTTTTATCTTTTCCTATTTCAGCTATGAAGAGAATGTAGGATGACTAGTTCAGACATAAACACCAGGAGAAAAACACAATGCTGACTTAGTCTAAACTGTCCAAAGTTAAAGTTAAATGAAGTGTATCAGAATAATCTGGTTAAATGATTACAGTAGACAGTGTGAATAAACCCCATAGTTTTGATTACTGAAATTTTATCATAAACACATAAACCTAAAGATATATACTGACGTGAGGAGAGAAGTGTTGATAGTGCAGGAGTCTGAAGCTCTTCATTTATGGTGAACATACATTTGCTGATCTAAGCTCATATCTGCACAATCTAGGACCACCACATTTTGTTGCCTTGCTTCTCACCATGTAGATACAAAGGAAGTGTAGCCAATGTAAACCTGTTTCTTCTCATTGTATGTACTGCATTATGGCCACACCATAATCCGATAAAAGTTTCCTGAGGACTTAATCTCTAATAGATCTATCCCCTAGAACACACTAAGTAGAGAAACCGGCATATGGCATGAGATGCAGATGGATCAGCTCTGCATGATCTGTAGTCTATAGTAGTTTGAGTTATGGTCTACAGTAGTTTAAGCATGCATTTTCAGACAGATTTTTTTTTGTGGACTGCTTAGACTTACTCTTTGAAAAAAGAAATAATAACAAAAAGTAAAAAAAAAATCATCTGTTGAAAGCTTCAACCTTATAGCCATAGGTACGACATTATCCTGTTATTCTGTGCTTGTAAGAGAAGACATTTGCTTTAGTAGCTAGAATGAAATACAGAAGATTGTAGCCTATTTTGTTTCTGTGCATGATAAAAGCACCAATGTAACATTTCAGAAAGTGGCGTAAGCAGGTATGAACCCTGAAATATAAAAATGAATGTCTTAAAAATGGAAGAGGTGGTAGAAACTAGATGGTTGATTCATGAGAAAGGTGGTTATTTTGCAGTTCTGTAACATGATTTTGAAAAAGAAAGTACACAAATTACACTGTGCTGCCTAGCGCCTGAAACAGACAAAGAGACTAGGAGAAAGAACTAGCTGTTATGTTCAGCTGCAAAGCCTTCAGTCAACATTGTCCTGTAGCATAGACATGACAGTAGGAAACTAGTCAGGAAAATATTATGAGTCTGTGAAAGACTGATGTCTAGCTTTCAATAATAATTTTGAAGTATCTTTCTAAGCCAAAATATTCTGATATGCCTTGAGAAGTTATCAAATACAATAAAAGATAGCCTCTGATGGAGTGAGAATAAGATCATCCCATTAGAATAGCAAATACTCTCTTTCTCATTTATCTCTTTCGTTTAAAGACATTTTTACCCTCTGTAGATGGTGATAGCAATAGCGACCGAAATGCAGGCAGCCTTGAAAAGGCAAAGGTCGGCAACAGGAAAGTAGAAAGGAATATTAACGTCAGTATCTAGATAACAGACAGTAGTTCATCTGTAGATAGACAGGCAGCTTGTTAAACATTCAAACTACTTATATCACTGTGTGGTTGCTGTATATTGCCAGTCTGTTCTGCTCCAAGGGACGCTGAGTGGATTTAAAAGCGAACAAAACAAAGATACTAGAGACAACTTCTCTTACTTATGCTAAGTGAAACTTTTCTCTCCAAATCCCTTGAAAATCTATTGCTATTTATTTAACCTGCACAAGCTGGAATACAGGTATTTCACTGTGTTTTTCATTTATGTATACACAGGATTTGAAGCATTAACAGCATCCTTTTTTCTCTCCTGTTCAATGCAAGAGGGTTGCAAATACGTAACATGTTTCCAGACCAGACTCATCGTGTGTAAAAACTAAATGCTTCCAGTCAGTCACATCATTGGAGTAGGAACAGAAATCCAGTCCCTGCTTAACTTGGATTTATTTATCAGATTTTACCTGCTATCTTTAACCCCTAATGACTTTTTGATCTCTAAAATCTGAAGTTATCCTCAGATGAACGTTATCTGATTTCTAATCCAAAGCAATCAGCTCTTCAGCTGCAGGCAATATGTGTTCCATTCAGCAAATCTGTTGTATGATTCACAGTTCCGTACAAAGAAGCTGTTCTCTTACTTATGAATACTATCTCCTCTCCAATCTTTGCATTCCTTATTCAGGCAAAATTTGTATTGATCTCAGTGTTAACTTCAGTGAGTGTGTGGGATTAGAATTTCCAGGTAGAGTCATGAAAAAAACTGAAGAACTATTTCTTAAACTTTTATTGAAATTATTGTTACCGTTTTCCAAATAAAAGCATTTCTTACACAGTTTGTACATACATTCCTAGGGCTTCCATGGAATTTGAGGGCACAAGTGATGCCATCTGCTGTGAGCAGATCTTCATCCTGCCGCACCGCCACCTCATATCTCTAGTCCAGTAAACAAAATTAGTAACCAAGGACAAACACTTTCTTCAGAGAATAAACACAGAGAAATTCCTCCTGAAAGACAGACAACTGTTCAGGAGAAGCCAGTCAGTCTGTAATATTTTTCTTTTTGCATGAAGATGAGCAGGCTTTGTTAGGAAAGTTATCTATATAATGTAGTGCTTTTCCATACAGACTCTTACAAACTATGCTCTCCTCATATTCCATGCAGAAGAATTTTAGCATTCTTCTGGAGATAGGGGCGAAAGTGAATGAAATGGGATGTACTTCCGAGCAGTGAACTCTTGCTGAAAATGTTAGACAATAGGACTAGCTGTAAATAGACTTGTGAAAGAATAAACTTTTCCAGCTATGACTTCCAAAGTTGGATAAAATAGTTTGCAATGACACAACACAGAGAATCATACACCAAAGCAGCTACACTTGAGTCTACCTGGAAAGGATAGAAGCTTTTTTTAACAGAATCTAGGAGCCAAGATGAATCCAGAAGAAACCAAAGAATGAGCCTTAGCATTATTATTAAAAACTGATGAAGATCCTGGGTATCTTCATCCCTAATGTTGCTGATGATTAGAGTTGCCTCTAGACATTGCCTCCCTAACTTGCTTTCTTAACATAATTTCTTGTCTAACTAAACAAATGTCTGAGTTAGCTTTGTGTCCTTTCCCAAGTAATGAATTCCTGAGTGAAGAAAATATTCATTTAACAGAGGATCATCCATGTCAGAGACAGAATTTACATTTTCAGAATTATTTTCACCTTTAATAATTTTCATGTGTGTTTAGAATATAGCTTCTGCTTAAGAAAGGCAAGATGTCAAGTAGGAAGCTGAATATTAGGTTTAATTTCAACACATCTGCATGATTGAATTTCATGAGATTGATAAGTAATGCTGTTTGCTTAGTTCTAAATAATCAAATCATTTTACTCTAATATACTTTCCACAGTTAAACCCACTGTTACCACTCAACTTATCATCATCATTACATCTTGTGTATAATTCACCAGGTGAATTCTAGTGGTGGTGATACGTCACCTTATTATGGTCTGTATTCTTGTCTATCCTATTGTTCTGAGTTAATGAGCAGCAGACATCGCAAACTGCAGAATGATGTGATAGCATGAATTATTAATAATTTTGTCAAAAAGAAAACTAATACCTAAAGGTCTATATACAGTTTATGTTTTCTTATTTCTGATTGAAAAGTAAATGCCAGTGTTCACAGGCTCTGCTGACAGACTTGATAAGCATTTGTAGTGCTATGCTTTTTTAATGTCAGTAAATTGTGGCTAATGTTTTTGGTACCTTAGTGAAATATTCACATTACAAACTGCAACCATACAGAATATGCCTGAGTTTAATTATGAATTGGTGATGTGGGTTGGCATTTTTCAAGGGGAATAAGAAAACAAGCTGTGCAATGTCGTCTCCCACATAAAATCTGCCTTTGTGATTCCCTTACACCTTTTCAAAAACATTCTATCCTCAGACAACTTTTGACAGAAGACTGGATACAGGACTTGGAACTTGCTGAGATATCTAGATCAGCTGAAAAAAAAAATAATCAAAAAAACCCCAAACTAACAGAAAACAACCAGCAGAAGTGATTACTTATGGATTTGATGTAATTGAGTATAGCATGCTTTTGAATCATAATGCAATTCATTTCCACATTTTGATATAATATCAGGTGAAGCTTGATCAAGAAATTATCTGAGTTTTCACTTCAGATTTGAATTTGTATTACATAAATTTTCATCTTCTCGAAGTTAGCTAAAACTTCCAAGCAATTTAGTTTCTGGACTAAAGTGTGTTTGAATTAATACCTGAATAGATAAGAAACTGCAAAAGAAACAAATTTTCATACATATGCAAAGAAACATCCCTTTATGTAACAGGAATTTGTTGCATTAGAATCTGCTTTTCTGAGACACTAGAAAGAAATATGATTGGATAGGGTTGTGGCTAAGGCACTGGATTAAAAGATCAGTATTGAACTTCTGGCTGTGTAACATGTTTCCTGTGACCTTGGATGTATCACCTAGCCCTTCCATATCTCATTCCTCATTTTACTTACAAATAATACACAAGAAAAATTTGTAAGATTTGCTAGCCAAAGACTTGCTACTGAAGCAATTAATGAAATGGAGACAAGCATATATGACCTCACTATTCACAAAAAGTGCTGTATATATACATGCAAATGCAGTTGCTTTTTGTAAAAGTGATGGAGAAAATTAAAGTCTGCTTTAAAGAGCCAACAAATTTGCTGCCAGCAAATAACCAATCTGGGTATTTTCCACTTAGGAACCAATTTCATAACTAGAATGTTAAGGAACAGAAGCAAAATAAGTTTAGTATTATCTAAAATTCTTTGGATGGATCATTTCCAGCTATCATCTTAAAAAGCTTTCATCCTTTCCTCAAGAATTTCATAAGTCTTACTGACTCAAAGAAAGAGTTACAAGCTGAGTCAAGCTAGCACTGCAAAGATGCATTTTGGAGAGATAATACATTGTGAGAATTGCCATGGTTTCACTACCATTATATAAGCTTCATTTTCAGAGGATCATGGCCCTTAGGCTTTAAGAAATAACTATATTCAAGGGCTAGAATAACCATTAAAAATAACTATATGGGTTGGAATGACCCATATATAGTTGCTTTGCTCAACATTTTAAGGGTTTCTATGGACAGCTTTTCTTTAAATCTTTGATACTTCTCTTGGCTAAGCAGACTGCTGAAATCTTGCAGTTCGAAAGACCAGAAAGTATCTTTTCTTAGCTCATGGAATTCCATAATGAGACCATGAACTTTCTTTGTGCCAATCGAAAAGCAGATTTATGCTGTAACTGGTATAGTCTTTGCGGGCAAAAGCAGCACATCTTCTATGTGAAGCCAAGAAGTTATTCTTAGTGAAATTAAAATCTAAATCTAGCCAAAATGCAATAGTTATTATTATTAGTCCTGGCACAAAGATACTAACAGTTTTAGTCTAGACTATCCAATTAATCCAGAAAAAATAAATATCATTATTAATGCCATTAACGTCATTACACAAAAAATTTTCTATAACGCTTTTTCTAGGGGTTTTTGCTTACATAACCAATGCTCCTGTGAAGGTGTTATAGAGAGTGGTAAACATTCTAACTACTTCACCAGGATACAGATCTTGATGAGGGGATCCAGTTATTGGTAGTAGGTGCTTCTTCCTCTCTGTTGGGGGCTATTCTGAAACATTGAGAACACCTTGCTCTCTCTTCATTGCTCTGTAATTTCACACTACATCCACATTTACGATATATGGTGTGGTTTACATAATCAAGTACCTCTTCTTTGTTTCCTTTGTTAACCATTGAAACAAATTCTATCCAGCTCACAAGGTTGCATGCCTTTAATGATCGCTAACTGACAACTGCTAACCTGTTCTTAGCCCTGATGCCTTTGGCATTGTCCTGTGCTCATACTACCAAGGCTTCTGCTATCATCCTGTGCTTTTACTCTCCTACCTCCCATCACTATTTCAGGGTAATAGATTCTACACAGAATACCTTTCATCAATATTTGTTACTTAACAGAAATGAAACAAACTTTTTGTAACAATGCATGTTGCACCTACTCTACAAAATAGTTCAAGGCAAAGCAAAACTAAAATATTGACTTGGCTAGTAGGCAATGGCTGCTACAACTAAGCAAGCTAAAACAAAGTGCCAGAAAAGCTCAGAGTAAGCCCAGACAAAACAAATCTGAAAAAACCCCAGTCATGGTACTGATGTGCCATATCTCTTGCCAATAACAGGGGGATGAGGGTGACAGGTGAGCAGAAGTCAACTCGGGTGTAGGGTTAATTTTTTCTCTCAAAAAGTTTCTGTACAAAAATGTTATATCAAAAGAAAGGTAGTCTAGATGCAAAGACAGCTGTGAAAAATTGCAAAAGAGTAGATCCATGCTATGAATTTCAGCTTTAATACCTCTTGCATATAGATTTTGATACGACATCTAACAAAATTGCTGTCTTCCTAGGGATCTCCCTCCCCTCTCCAGATCCTTGCTCTTGAAAAGGATGATAAAAAAAAAGAAGTTCGATCACACAAGTAAACATATATCTGCTGTAGCCTACCTATCAAATCTTCAACTTTCAACATGTTATTGGCATCATTTTCTGTATTTTTCATTTGAGGCCATGTGGAAATTCTTCTTTGATCACCTGCAGTAGTTGTTTAAGTGGCAGAAAATAGTGAATATATGCCAACCTTGGGTTCTTTGGAAATTTTGGAACCTTATTTTTAATTTTTCTTTACTTAAGTACGTTAGTATAGAACAAGAAGAGAGAAATGAATGCCATTCTGAAAGAAGAAAATGGGAAGCCACTGTAAAAGCAAGCCACTAACGCCACTACATCATTAGCAGAAGTGATGCTTAGGTGCTTGTAAGTACTTGCTCCTTTCTTTTACATATTGAATGGATCTGAGTCCTTCTTTAATACTCCATGGACATTTGTGAGGCATATGAGACCCTGAAAATCTGGCCTCTACAGACATTTCTTCAGTTCCAAGGAATATTTTTAATGTAGCTCTTACATAACTTTGCATATAGCTTAAAAATACAGGAGTTTATGAGACTGATGAAGGACATTCTCAATTTCCTTAAATTTCACTGACCATAGCTGTAATTACGCCTTACCAATAATTTTCTCCAGGTGTTTTGTGAAGATTTGGCAGGACCCCACCAGACTGTGAACCTATTTTTCTTCCTTCCTCTCATATTCTTAGGCTGAGATGAAACAAAATAAAGTATAAAACTGAGACAAAGGAAATAACATTAATTATATTGAGAAAATTGGCTAGCACTCAGAGTGGATGACGTTTTTTTACAAACAAGTTTCTCCAGTGTCAACAGTCCCATCAGCTTCTGTGGCTGTTGCACTGCATGGCCGAACAGCTATGTAGGCCATTTGTCACAGAACATAAAAGAATTCAGTCTTTTTGAAGTGGGGAATCCAAGCCCACGAGCCCATCAGTAATTCATACTATAATTCCATTTTTGCATAATCAGAGAGATTAGCTGTCAACAGTCTGTTTATGTGCAAGAGCATAGCAACATCTTGGAGTTAGTTTTCCTTGTAAGTCTATAAATTTTTATGAGGTTTATACATTTTGATCAGCAAAACACATTTTGAGAAGGAATAAAAATATTTTTAAAACTAAACATATTTCACTTTTCAGTGACACACGGATACCAGTCCGGCATTTTCTTATGAGAGGTGGCCAAAAGAAAACTGGGCTGTCTTTTTCTAATTGGTAGACAAGGTAAAAAGCTTGAATTTAGGACTGCATCAATGCAGGTGACCTCTGAATGAATTTCACCTCTCTAGGGCTTGAATCACCTCAGCTGGAAAACTGGATATTAGCAGGACCTGACTGAAAAACAGATGTTGTAACACAATAGATACAGTCCCCATAAACAAATCTAAGCCAAAACCTATGTGAAATTGCATGTAGTCATTGTAAAAGAGTAGAAGGAGAAATGGATAGGCGATATTTTTTATTGGAAAACCAAGCAATGGTTCAAAAAGATATGTTGCTACAGTTCCTATACATCTTTGCAGTGAGAAGTTAAGTAGCATGGCATTGCAGATTTCTTGAGGGGAAAAAAGTACTTGAAATCTGAGAGATCTAACATAGTTGAAAATCATCTAATAAAGAATACGTTTCATAGAAATCAGTCAAAATGACAAGGTGAAATATTAGATACCTTAAACATTTTATTGGAATTTCAAATAATTAAAGAAATCCTTTACAATAAGCCACTCTCATATTTATAGTCTTATTGAATCTTTGCTAGACTTCACATGTATTTCTTATATTTATTTCTAGAGGCAAGTACATAATCATTTGTATTTTTCAGACAGAGATGTTGTTTCATCTTGTATAGGAGGAAACATAGGAACAACTGAAGGAGCTAGGCCCTTTGTCCCTGGAGAAGAGAAGACTCAGGAGGGACTTCATCACAGTATTCCAGTACTTAAGAGGCAGATACAAAGAGGTCAGGCTCTTCACAAGTAGCCATATGGAGAAGACAAGGGGTAATTTGTACAAGTTGCACGGAGACAGGTTTCATCTCAATATAGATAGAAAATTTTTACAGTGATAACAATCATTTGCTAAAACAATCCCCTGTGCCCCCCCAGGAACGTGGTAGAGTTTCCATCACTGGAAGTTTTCAAGATGCAGTTGGACAGGGTGTTAGGTAATCTTATCTAAGCTCCCTTTCCCGTGAAAGGTTGGACCAGATAATCTTTTTTTGGGTCCCTTCCAACCTGGGCTGTTCTACGATTCTATGATTCTAAGTTAAAGAAAGTACTGAAACCGAAAATTTCACGCTAGGATCTTATAACTGAGCAATGATATAATAGCACTAATAACACCTTTCTGAAGAGTCGTATGACCTGAATTTGAACTAGTAGTTTACTTATGCAGTAATATATTACACTTCATAGTTAACATCCCTTTGAAACTTCTTTGAAATTGTTTTAGATCAATATGAAAATAATCTAAAAAGTTATTTACATGAATATCACAGATCATCTGAGTTAAAAGTGTCCTTATATTTAGAAAAATTCCTATGTGTCATTGTCTCTCTCTTTATCAAGGAATCTATGTTGTGTGCACTGAGTAGTGTATGATTTCAGAGCTATAACTACGCAATTTAAATACAAGGAAGTGATCAGATTTCTTTTTGGTTGTGGTGGCATACTGAGCTCACAGCTTATTAGTAGGGATGTCTCATTGAAAAGAAGGATGCAAATCTCAGTTACTTTAATGATGTGAGTGCGGGTGAACATTACAATTTATGTATCATCACCAAGGGAAGTTTTTCTCTAAATCCCAATCACTTATACAGCTTAAAACTGTTAAAAACTCCACGAAGAGATCAGATATTCCCGCAGAAATGTTTCTTTACAAGAGAAATTTCTGTAGTGACAAAGACCAGTCTGAGTTTAGGATTGGGAGAGAAATAAAAATGCATTTTAAAATCAGGACAAATCACTGTAGAAGTTACCAACATAAAACAGAGAAGGAAAACTGTGATCCTCTTTCAGAAATTCAGAGTTTATGTTAAACCAGTAATAGTTAAAGTTTCTTCCCCCCTGTATTTACACATACAGAGTACACTTCATTTCCGTAATAAAGCATAGCAAGAGACACCCAGAAGTCAAATATTGATTTCTAACAAGATCCATACACTGTCAGCTGTCTTGTGTTACTCTCAAAATCCTGCTTATGGGTAAAGAAGCAACATCTTATACTTAAAGCTAAAAAACTTATTATTTCTGAAATTGAAATGTTAAGAGTCCAAGAATAATTTTTAGTTCAAAAATAATCAGTATGGAAAGAGAATGAATACTTCTATGCAGAAAAGTTTTTGGTAATATAGTTGATAGAGTTATACATATACTCTTTAGTTTCTAGTCCTTTTCTTGGTATTGTACTTACTCTTCCTCTTCTCTTCATGGTTGTCATAATGGGAGTTCTCAGCACCTGCAGTCCTTCACTGGGAGGAATATGCTGTTCATTTTAATGGTCTCTTCTTCACTGTACTATCCAGTTGGGATCCTGTTTTCTCACACACTTTCACATCTTTTGTCTTTCTTTCTTAGTCTGTAGCACCATATTACATCCAAATCTACTGTACTTGATGCCTTTTAGGTATGTTGGCTACTATTGTCCTCTTTGTTACCCATAAGTTTGTCTAGCTGTAGGTTTACACTACTATAATTGACTGTGGATGAGTAGTGTATAGCTGTGGGGTCTCCAGTGCCAGCCTATGCCACATCTCTCATCATCCCGTATCTGCACTTCTCTGCTCTGCATCCTGTGTCCCCATTTCTCAAGGCCTCTGTTATGGTATCGGACTCCTTTTTCTCTACGCTACATCACTATGGTATAGTTGTAAATATTTTGTTCTATATAGAATAACTGCTTGTAATTGCTATGTACATAAAACTATGTTTGTACTGTACATAGATAAATACAATTAAAGCAAATTATCCATCACAACCTCCTCAGTTAGAAAAAACGCTGTCACGGCAAAACTAAGTAAAACATAGCTGTATGCAGGTCAAGGTAACTCCAGACAGAATAAGCCTGGCAAGCCTCAGTTCTGAGGCTGTGCAAACTCAATATAAAGCTTACAGCCTGTTAAAGGTCATGACAATATAGTATTGCAGGGCCACATGGTTACAACTGTTCACTCTTGAAATTTAAGTTGCTTAGCAATTCAAAGGATGAAGCCAAACATTCAAGCAGAGGTGGGACACTGTGATTCCAGAATCTTAATATAGTTGCACTGATTGCTTTAATGTGTGTGTATATATATTTATAATATTTTTTTCCCCTATATGCTACCCGCCAAGCACACTTCGAGGAATCTGACTTTGTGATTCAGGCCAAGGATAAAGCAGTTGCATTTCTGCCTGAGTGGAAATCTCAAAAAGAAAAAGAAAATTTAGAACAGTTTTGTCTCTACCTGGCTTTTTCTTAGATATTTTCTTGTGGGTCCTGGTAAAAAAATTATCTTCCATATTTGTTTGTGTATTTTTATTTAGACAGTGTACATACTCAAAGGCTAATTTTCATTTATACACTGTATACAGATTAGATATTGATATGTAGATAATTCAACTATTGATTTGAATCTTAGATGACATTTTTTCTTGCAGAAACCTTGACAAAGATACAATTGAGTTTATCTTGGCATTACTGTGTTCTTTATACATAATTTTCAAAATAGTCAGATAGCTTAAATTTATTTGAACTTCCTTGTCAAAGCTTAGTAGTTTGTGACATCAGAATGAGACCTCTGTGATACAGAACATATGTGGTGAGACTGTGAAAGCTTAGCTATGTTTTCAGATGCATTTATAATAATTGCTTTTGACTAGAGATTATAGGTCTCAGTGGGTAGTTCTTCTGAAGCATTTCCAGGCAGTAATAGTCGTACTGCAAAAGGCACTTGAGACGGTGTTTATGTGCAGCCCTAAAGGTACTTTGATAAGGCTCATTTTTTTTGAACAGATGGTGTAATTTGCTTCCTGCTGCTTTTAAGGGTTGTCTTCCTTATCCTGAGGTATTCTAGTGTACTCTTCTGCAAATCTTATTTGTCCGTTACAACTGTTTTTGTTTCTTTATTTCAATTCTCCTCTGACTTATCTTTCACTTTTACTGTGTGGTAATTTTTCAGTGGATTACTAGCCTAATAGGCCTGATGCGGCGATGACATACATGGTCCTGGATAGCTGTAATAAGGCTCCTCCCTCCCCTTCATGATTCTGAAATAACACATTAAAAAATTGTTCCTCTGAAATTATAAAGAGAATTGCTAATATAGTGTAGTGATGAATTTATTATAACATATTCCCACAGCTTTCCTTTGCAAAGATCATGTGAACTCAGCTCATAACAAAGGCTAATTTTAAAATGTCATTAAATACAGGTATTTTTATTCTTAGAAGACATGATTTTGTGCTCTGGAAGGCTGTCCACTGACATCTCTGAAGAATACAAGCCTTTCCCTTGAAATTCCAAAATGTTGAGGTAGAGAGAGAAATTCTTGAAATCCTTCCTTTCACAGCTGTGGCGCTTTTCCAGAAAAGAGAATGGCAGTCAAAAGCAACAATGGTGCCTGTTGTAGATCTGTCCATCTGTTATAGATGGTTGTTCTCCTCTGGAGATCATTACAGCCTTCATATTGTCTCATGACTGCGTCAGTGGTGACTTTCAGAGGAGGATGGTTAGGGAACTCCATGAGGTGAATGAATTCTGTCATACAGACACCTTCATTTTTTTATTTAGAGTGATTACTGAACTACTGCTTCTGAAAATGAAGAAGCAAGGTCAGAAGTAGTAATGCATAACTTAAAATTTTTTACCATGCTTGCTTGCAGCTGCTATACCTATACTTAGGGAAATTTGTGTCATGTGTTGGAAGACAGTGACTTCTCATGATATTTCTATTTCCTTTGCCTCCTAGATCTCTGGCAGGGAAAATGCACAGCAAAAACATAAGTTGGTTTACTGTGTGTGACTTTGGGAATATTTACCACAAGCTAAGGCTGTCTATCTACTTAAACATATCTATATACACAGATATAAGCAGTTGTCTACCAGCTCTTCATACACTCTGAGCTGCCCAGTCACCAGTCAGCTCCATCTGTCTAACTTAATTTGTGAGACACTGTATCTCTTCTCAGGCATTCCACTTCTACCAGTCCAGAAGATGAACCAATAATTCCCAGTGTTCTTGTAAAGTAACAATAACCTACTAACCCCGCTTTATAGATGGTTGTTTGAAGAGCAGATAAATTACTTGTTCAAAGGTCACATGGAAAATCTGTGAGGTACAACACATATGTCCTAATTTCCAGGCTAACACAATGGCCATTAAACGACTATTACTCTTCTTTGCTTGATGTGGTTATACAGTTACAAGCCTAAGACCTATGTCCTGTTAAATCACGTTTTTGTCTGCCATCAGTGGAACAGTGCTGAAACGTATTGGTGAATCTGACCCTGCCTTCAGGAAGGTAAAGGAATTAAATACTTCTAATTTAAGATATTCTAAGATGAGTAACAGTTGTGAAAATACAGAAAATGAAGGGAGTAAAATTTATGTAGACTTCTACAGACCTGCTTAGACCCCATTCTTAATCTTAATGGTGAGAGATGTAAATAGAATGAGTCATGAGCACTTGTGATTATTAAAGACATTCAGCAGGTTATACTGATCAAATCCAATCACGATAATTGTTAATCTCCTGCTCAAATGCTTTTTCATTATGTAAGAAAATTTAGGCTTTTTCATCCTATATTACTGTTGTGATACATTAAGCTGATGCAAAGTTTTGTCTCATGAGCCTGTATTTCAAGGAAACATTTCAGTATGGATAACGTACAGCTATTTACTGACATGTTTCATGATGAAAGACAAAAATGAAACAGTGTTACTCATTTCACATATGTTATTGAACTGCTGTCAGTTGTTATTGAAATTTGGTCTTTAATAACCTAAGCTGGAAGCTGAATTCACCCACAATGCATCACAATGAAAACCTCCTAATTTTAGTTTCAGCAATGGCTTTGCCATAAAGTAATTCCATTTATATGCTCCTGCTCCATCAACGTTATTTCTAAAATGGCGGAACTTTCTTTCAAAGGTGTAGTTGTGTGGTGACTTGCAACTTTTTTTTTAAAGTCTGGCAAGTAGAACAAATATACAGCTTTCTTATGAAAACTAGGCACTTAACTTCAAATGATAAAACAAGAGAGGGAGAAGCAGCTGAAGTTATTTCACATCACAGTACAAATATTGATAAAAGGAATAAGTAGCAAACCAATTTAAATGCAACTGAATGTAGCTAATATGACTCAATAACTCACAGAAGAAAAAGTCAAGGGCATAGTGTACTCATTATTAATACTTAAGGTCCAAGACTTGTTAGTGGTTTCACTATTTCATCAAACAAAGTGAAAAAAAAAACAAAAAAAGGGATTAATTTTTATTATATCAAAAAGTTCCCTCAGGAAGATGAAAGAAACCTAAAAAATAACACTGAAGTGTTCCAAACATGTATCAGTTCAAATACCACAGATTATTTTAATGAAAGGCACTTAAAAATTAAATATAACTTCAATGAATAAAACTACTTATCTAATTTTTGCACTTCAATGATTTGCAAAATGCCGTGTTGCCCTACTTGAGAAAAGTTTCTTTTCAACCATATTTTATTCAACATAGCGCCCACCTGGGACGCACTTGGAACAAAAATAAACTGATCACAAAGAAATCAAAATGTATTTTTTTAAAGTTTAATACAGAAATTTTAACAAAATGAAATAAAAAACCTGAATTACATAATATTATTACTTTCACACCTACATACTAATCGTTACTGTTACATGTATACTTCTGAAGAAAATGCATAGTAGTTGCTGGACACTCTTACTAAATATGCCTGGAAAATGATGCTTGTGAAGACGATACAGAGATCTCTCTTTTTCTCCTGCTCATTCCATGTGTGAGATGAAATCTCAGATACAAAGGAACCCTGGTGGAGCTGGGAGAGAGGGAGATTCATTTAACTGGCTGCTCTGAATTACTCTCTAAATGTCTCCATTGGTGACCTTGGCAACAAAGGGTGATTTCAATCACTCGTTGAAAATGCCTATTTCTCTCTGATAATAACAACTGCTCAGACTTAAAAATCCAATTTTTTTAATGTCTAAGATGGGGTAGATATATCGCTCTCTGTGGTGACTCATACTGCACTGCATGTTAGATAGGCATCAGTGAAATGGCTACCACCTGCCCTCTACACTGATTTTGCTCCCCCAGAAACATGGGTAGGTTAACATTCAGAAGGTTTTGAATTGCCTCTGTACCCTAGCTTTGTACTTTAGAAGGAGCTGCAGTTGGCTTCTGTTTACTTCATTGGACTAAATTGTAAACTGCAGCAGTTCAGGAGCTTGGAGAGGATCAACACGGACAGGTCACGGTGATAAATACTTTAGCAATCCAAGTTTCAGCTGTTGCCTTATTTTAGTCAACATGTGAAGTTACAGGCTTGTAATAGTTGGCATGAATACTGACCATCCACATGATCCTTCAAATCTATGTGGATTAGCCCTGCATATAATACAGACTTCTTTGCTAAACTATAGTTTTCACTCTTCTATTGTGAGCAAAAGCATTCCTAGGCATCCTGCTGAATCCCGACAATGTGTTAACAGTGACTGACAAATTACCCAAAATCACATCACGTAACCCTTTAAAGTAGGTACTGCAGTCTTGACTGCAGTTACCTCTAGCATCTTTGCACAAATGCTGTCACTAGGCTATCCTGTCAATTCCTTCAAAAGCCGACCTTTTTTCAGTGAAGATGGAAAAAGTAGTTCTTGTGTTAAACATTGAGAGCTAGTCCCTTCAAGCAGTTACGGATCAAGAGATGAACCAGAACATTCAGTCCTGTTTCCCACTCTGACAACATACAGAACTGCACTAGCAGACAGACTGTACCCTTTAGAAAATGAAGTAAACAAGAGGGCACACATGTGTGATCCAAACAGGAAACAAGTTGAACCACAGGTGGACTGGCTGTTACACGCTGCAAATGAGAGAGGAGCTTTGCAACATCTTTGGAAATCCCTGCCTCTGTATACTGCAGTAGGGAAGCAAAGAGGAGAAAGATTTGTCATCGTCATATGGTTACCTCACGTTAATAAAGGAGTGGCATATTATATAAGTTCACTGTTCCATTTTGTATATTCCCTATATGATGCCATTCTTTTATACGCTTTTGTGTTATAATGGTATATTGGTAGGCTTTTTTTTTTACTATTATTTTTATTCTTCATGCTTCCTGCCATCTTTTTTAGAAATGCATCATTCCCCACCCCCCTCTTCCCTTGCATAAGTTCAGGTATCCCTTGTTAGTGACACTTGCATCAGTATTAAGAGCAACAATGAAGCTATCTGCTGAATAAATCTTAGTATAGCTTGTCTTGGCTTTGCTGAGGGAAGTAATTTAAAAGGAGCAAGCATGTGCTGCTGGAGTGACTTTCCATTCAAATTTCAGAGCTTAAAGGACACAGAACATGGGTTGATTGAATGTCTGAGCTTGGTCCTACCAGCCCTCTTGCCCACCGCAGTTATCAGTGGGGATACAAGGTTAAAGTTTCCCAGAGAGAAGGAGAGCAGGAAGGAGGTCAGGAAGGATAGAGGGAAGGAGAGCAAATTCCTTGCTCTTTTCTTTATTGGTAGTAACAGCCTTCCGTTATGGAAAAGGATGTGGAGAAGGAAGATGGAAAAAGTGAAAAGAAAAGAAGGTATACCACGTTTTTCTTTTTTTATTTTTATTTTTTTTTTCCTAAGCACTGTGGTCTTGTCCAAAGATCCCAATATTCCACAACAGCTCAGCAGAGACGAAGTAGATGGGTAGCCTGAGAGAACAATATGGTGAAGTTGAGGCTTCTCTACTCCTGGTGAGAAAAGTAATTGGGCAGCTGTCAAAGTTTCTGCTCCGGGATCTTTATTTCTAAGAAAAACAGAAAACACACACTGTTGAAACAATGTTGAATACAAGGGAATAAGTGAGTAAGAAGTGCCGAGATACCATTCATCTTGCCTGACTTGAGCTGCCTAAAAGCAGGTATCTAGTCCAAACAAAAGCTTCCACAGCTGATAGAGTGAAAAAAGGGTTTGAGAGGCTGAATCATCAAGGGTATTAACACACAGGAATAAACTGTTCTCCAGAATTGCCTGTTTGCACTAACTAAAGAAAGGACCCAAGGAAAGTGTACAAAATGCCTAGCTTTTAGACGGTTACATTTAAGTGAGATGAATGTCTTTTTCAGTATTCCTTCATATTCTCTAATATGTCTGTCTTCATAATTATGTACTAAGATAAAATTAGTCTTTCAAAAACTTTAATTTGCATAAAAAACTTATATCCATGTTATAATCTAGATACAGGTGAAAATCTTGGCAAAGTAAATCTAGCCCTGATTATAGATGTGATAGGACACCTAATTGGAAATATTCAATTAAGTATTCATTTACATATAACTATTTGTAATGATAAAAACGCATTTCTTTTGACATTGTTGCAAACCTAACACCTTGAAAAGCAGGGAGGCCCTGAGATATAATAGCTATGATTATGAAAGACAACACTAAAATGGAAAGACTTTTAAATAAACATAACCTTCTGCAGAGTAGGAAAGACTATTCTGACAAATCGCCCGTCACATTCAAGACTCTCACAGAACTGACCAAGGGATTGACTTAGAAGATATTTAAATGTTAATATCAGAATTGGCCATGGAATTATCCAACTTGATTCTACTACACCAAATATCCTGTAAGTAGTGTTTTCCTAGCTGTTTTTCACTCAAGCATACCCTCCCGAAAGGCATTTTTTCATGATTTGATGTCATCAAGAAATGAGAAATCCACTATCTTGGTTTCTTCCACAGAAGATTTGTTAATCACTCTTATTGTTAAAATGTTGACCTAGTCTCTGTTTTCTGTGCGTACATCTTCAATGTTTAGCTCTTGGGTCTTTTTTATGATTTTTTGTTTTCATACCAGTTTGAAGAGCCTTTAAGTATACACTATTTCATCTCTCCAGAGATACTCCACTTACTATAAGGAAGACTTTGCTCTTTTCTTTGATCAGCTAAAAAGAATGGGTTCTTTAACTTTTTCACTATACAGAATAGTTCTCCAGCTCATGAATAATTTTTAATGCTTATTTTTTCCTTCTTCCCAGCCTTTAACATTTTTCTCTTTTTCCCAAATGCACTTCTTCCCTATCTTCTCAGCTGAGAGCAACGTTTTTGATTCATTCTGTCAAATGAATGAATCTCCCCAAGCATTTTCTGATGGTTATTTGTAAGTATTGCCATGTGGATTGCAAATCGCTGAAGCTTGCATGGGTAATTAATGCCCATTTCACATGAAATATAAAGAGAAATATAAATCATTAATTTACCATGCATAAAAATCTTTAAAAAGCAGGATATGTATTTAATTCTTTTTCACGCAGATAGCATTTCTCCAAGATTCTCACTTCTACATTTAGCCCTTCTACTATCTTGTAGAATATGTCATTCAATACATACTGTACATAATATGACTATCAAATAATAACACAGTGACGACTTTTAATAAAATGGTGACCACTTATCTTTCTTTTTTTTTCTGCACTTGTAGCAATGGATTATTTCTCTGTAATCTTAATCTGCTAGAGGAAGAAATGTTGCTGTTTTTCACAGAACCTGTTAGTATTAAATACATTTCATTTCAGAAACAGTGAATGACACTCTTATGAAATGAAGATACTAGGTAGAAAATAGTAACACAAAAAAGCATAACAGAAAAAGCCATGACTCCCTTCAATTTTGAGAACCAGTTGAAAAATTTTCACTGTTTGGACGTTATTTTGAAAGACATTCCAAAGGTTTGGATGTCTGTAGAAGTGTTCTGAGGAAACTATTCCCAACAGACCCACTCCTTTTATTCATATTAAAAATCATATTGAAACATTGAATTGACTTCTGCCATCCTTGAGGGGTTGTGGGATATGAACTATCTTTCCTTTCTCCTTGATTACTTCTTTTGATGCTCTATCGGTAGAAGCAACATCCTTAAAATGGAGAAGCAAATTGATCAGTTAGTCAGAATGAGAAGTACTTGCACGAAACAAGGAAGCTAGTACCTTTACTTGATTCCTCTCAGATGTAAAATCCATAGGGATTTTCTGAGGCATGGCTAGTTTTTCTACCTTCGGGGAGAGCTGAGACAGATCCGTTCTGCACGTTTTGAAAAGTGCAGATTCTTCAAGACTCTTGGCCACATTGTGTCTTTTTTGCCTACCAGGTTGTGTAGGCATACCATATGCTTGACATGCTTGTACTTCAAGCCTTTTTAACTTGACTTTAAGAAATTACTTTTTTAAGTGTGGTAAAGAAACCACAGAAGCCTTGGACCTTAGTGTCATTTCAGCTATGTAAGTAAAAGTCTGGATTGGCTGTGGACTTCCATATGTGGATTGTTAAATTGAAAGATAATGGAAAAGGACAACAACAATAAAGTTTAAAAAATAGCTTGAAGACAGAGAGTGTTTCCTAACCAAAATCAATAAAAATTATTTTCAGTGATAGTAGCCATAATTTGCAGGAGTCTCTGCCTTTGGCTATTTCTCAGCTACAGGCAATAGTTCACCAGAGATGTAGAGTCAGATTCTTATGACCATAGTATGTAAAAATATTAGCTTGGAACTTGATTTGAACTCACATAGAATAAAGTCCAAAAGTGAATACCATTCCGGGATTTTCCAAGGTGTGATAATGTCAATGTAGTTTTCATCACAGCTAGACCTGTCTTACCCTTTCGGTATCTGCAAAGAGATCAAGTACTGAAGAAGTACAGAAACCATCATACATACATACACGTACATACACTTACTTACCATGCCTGTATTCCAGCTCTTTAATGGAGCTACTTAGGAGAAGCCATCAGTGTCATTGCTTGACTATGGTATACTGTCCTTTTTGGCAAAAGTGGGATATGGGGATGTTTACTTTTGAAAAATGCTTACAGGATCAGATAAATATTTTCAATATATTATAAATAGCAATAAAAGGCCTTCCACCAGACATATTTCAGTCTCTGAGTTCTGCCGTGCTTCAGAAACCGTTCAACCTTTTGACTTCTTGTTTATGAAACCTGCCGAGTTCTTTCACTGAATTACAGCCTTGTATTCATAAGGTGGTCATCTGTTATTCCAAATACTGTGTTCCTGTATTGCAGGATGCTAAAAAACATACCAAAATAATAAGCTTAAATATAAGACATTTTAGTTTTAAATATGAGAAAGTTGTAAGTACTCTTCTTCAGTCACTTACAAATGAATTTATTGACTAATATATGTAAATGTATTTCTAATTCTGTAATATGCATAACAACTCCACAAATATTTGTTTTATAGCCATCCCTTTTCTTTTTTTGCAAGCATGTGTAATTCCATCTTTTTTCTGTTTTTATTTTTGGTAAATTTCTGAATATACTGACTGAACTGTGGAGTTCAGTGCTGTGCATGGAGCACAAAATAGAGCCAGTAATGGAAGAAACTACCCTATATGAAAGAGTGGATGGGTAAGACAACATTTAGAATATTTCTCTTTTGTTTCCAAAGCCTTTCAAAGTGGATTAGGGAAGGGCTAAGGGGCCATCTGAAGACTAGGATTCATGAATAACCTACTTTAGATTATCTAATAGGTCATCAATCAATCATGGTCAGTATATAGCAAAACCCATCCTAGCTCCACAAAGAGAACTCTCTACTTCACCTCTCCAACTCCAATTTCACACATTTTGCTAGTGAATTACTTGATTTTTTAGTCCTCTGAAACATCTGGTGTAAGACGTTCTTGGAGAAAGTATCCTGGTTTTGATAGGCCTTTCATCTGTTCTGCTATGACTCATTTTATGCTCCACCTGCTCTGTCATAATATATCACATTTAGAATCCCTTTGAAATGTTGCTTAAAAAACTTCCAAATGTTAAGCAAAATGTGCACAATGAAGGTGTTTTCCTCACATAAAAGTAAGCCCTGAAAAAATGTTCTTATGCAACATCTGGAATCTCTTTTGTTAGAACTGAAAAAGGTGTATTTTTCTTTTTCTGACATATTCAGTAGAGACTGTGTGTTTTTCAAAGAAACTGTGGCCATTCTAGTCGATTTGTGGTGACATATCAACATGTTAACTTTTTTATTCTGGAATAGGTAGAAATCAGAGAAAGAATAAAAGAACCAGAACCAAGTTTCTGTGCAATTAACTAGCAGATTGATGCTTCCATTTATTCTGAAGTTACTAGCTCCTCAAGTTGTTCTAAGTCAATGGATTTCTTTTGAAATTAGACTTCTACTAAGTCAGAATAAGCATATCAGAATTCAGCTCTAAATGTTTTTATCATTTTTGAAATGGAAGGGCATTCATTTTTGCAGGGTTATATTGAGCCATACACTGGAATAAAATGTCAGATCTGTACATGTGTATTTACAGAGATTTTTATCCACGTTGACAGTATTTTTCATGTATCCTGTCTTCTTGTAAATTCTTTCTGGTAGTATTAATGTAAGTGCCTGGTATTTATTTTTGCCTCTTGCCATATCCAGTGTCACATGTCTATGTTGTTCATGTTCTGAACAAAGAAAGTAAGCAATGTAAAGAATCTAAATCAAAACTGAAACAACAGATATGGAGAAGCAAAGCCAAGAAAGAATCTTTTATTGTTTGTTATTGTCAAGTAACAAATTATCACTTTGTTTTTTTCCCCCCTCATTAGCTGAGCTAAACAGCAGTACTTTGTTGCTAATGGGTAAGTAAGAATTTAGTCTCACTTTTCCAGGAAGATGAAAAGTAAAACCACTTTGCCATGGCCCAGGAGCAGCATCAGACTGAATAAAGTATGAGATAAATAATTCAAGCCACCTAAACTAGGAATTTTTATTAACCACATTTAAATATTCTTTGGTCTTGCTCTCTGACTCCTGCTTTCAGTACAATATGAGAGGCTGGCTGGCAGCAAACCCAAAGACACCCCCCAGAACAAATAGATTGTCGCCTGTGATCATGGACTACATTAGCAAGCATTCCACTAATGTGAAATCCTGCACATCCTTCAGTGTCCAGACTGCTACTGGTTATGTGAAGAACAAAGTGAACTGTAGCAGTTACAGTACAAATGCTGGATAGAAAAAAAAGAAGATGCAAACTGTGTTGGTAAAGGTTTAGGTTTCCTTAAGCTGACTAGTTATGAAATTCTCTTTGGTGGGGTGGTTGAATGTTTTCCTGGTGTGCTTATTAGTATGTGTTGGCTACACTTTAGTTTCTCACCTGTTTCTTAGTGGTTGGCCCTTGGCTCTTACTGTTAAAAGGTCTGTGCCATGGATCTGCTTGCAGGTCAGGCATTTTCTTATTTGCATCTGTAGGAACAGCAGCACATGAACCAATGTTTCCCAGATCTGGATAGCCTCATGTTCTCCTGTTTTTCTATGTAGGATGGGTGTTGATTATAATTTATTTATCTCTTGTCTTGATGACCTGGAGAATCTAGATCTAACACCTTTCTACAGGAGCTGGACGATGCTGTGGTAACTTCTTGACTACAGCAAGATGTACTGTGTAGCAACAGTTTCTTATCCATCCTTTTTTCCTCTGAGGCTGTCTTCTATTTTCTGCTTCTGCCTAGGAGGGGTTGACCAACCTGATCTTTTGAGTAATCCTCATTACTCAGAAAGGAAGTCAAAGGGCATCTCCCATTATTCTGGTTGGAATACTATCTGTAAATTTGTAAGTCTAGGGTGTGAAAGGGAGCAGGGGGGCCTTTCTGGTTCTCTAGAGTTCTCCTGTAACATGTTGCTAAGTATATGGAGTTGATTGTCTCAAGGAATATTCTTACAAGGTGAAATTTCATGTTATTTTCTTATGTTACTTCCTGTTATTTAGATAGCATTTATATTTAGACTGGTAGACTGTTTCAGAGATTATTATGTTGATATGTGGTGTAATGACAGTGACTCATATGAAAGATTGAAAGTAATGAAGTTGTCATGGTTTAAGATGTTGTATCCTCTCATAGATAAATAACTAGTTAAAAGACAACAAGGAAGGGTAAGGAAAAAAATAACCAGCCCCCCCCGCCCCATCATTTTTCCTGATCCTATTCAATCTATTCATAAATGATCTGGAAAAAGGACTAAGTAGTAAAGTGATGAAAATTAACAATTATACCAAATTCTTCAGGATATATTCAGGTTTTACTAGCTGTAAATGGTCTCTGAGGCATCTACAATATTGAACGGCTTGAAGATAAAATGACAGATGAAATTCAGTGTGGACAACTACAAAATAATGAATATATGGGTAAAAAATAGTTGACTATACATACACAAAGCTGAGATCTGAATTAGCTATTACCAGTCAGGAAAGAGCTCTTGCTAAAGAACACAAGAGAAAACAACATTATATCAGTGCATAACCCCATGATGAGTCCACATCTACAACTATTTGTGAAGGTCTGTTCAGGCTTCCTCTTCCTCAACTTCAAAATACAGGAAACTTGAAAAGGTACTTTGGCAAGGGTGGTAGGAGATATAGAAAGCTTCTTTATGACGAGCAATTAAACAGACAGGGAGTGTGTAGCCTGGAAAAAAAAAGACTGAATGAATTTTCATGATGAAGACTTGTAAAAGCATGAATGGTATGAAAGCAGTGAATAGCACAAATGTTGGAGGCCATTATTATTTCATCAAATGAAATTAACTGACAGTTCTTGAACAAAGATCAAGAATTACTTTTCTATATAATCAGTAAGTACACTGTGGAAGTCTTTGTCACCAGATGTGGATGAAAAACTCTCAATGGGGTTCAAAACAAATATCAGACAAATTAACGGAAAAAAGAGTTATTACATGCAAAGAGAAAATGACACATCCATCTCAGGAAATCCTCTCTTCTTTGCAGAAGCTGACATGGTTAACAGAGGTGGTATACCAGACAAAAACCCCTCAGTCTATATTTGTCCCATTCTTATGCTTTTTTCCTTGGATATCTGCTATGTTGCCACTGTGAGACAAAAGAGAAGATTAAAAGGATATTTGGATGAATCAGTACATACGTTCCCACATTTCATGGTCTTATATGCCCTCTCAATTCTTTCTGACCTTGCCTGCATGACAAATTTGTCTCTTGGTGACCCTGTCTTTGGAGTGGAATCTGTATATAGTAATTCTCTTCACAAGTGAAGTGTATAGCTCTACGGCAAATAAAGGCTTTGTGAGGCATGCAGTGTTTCCAGGAAGAGGTTAATGCATCTCTTCTTGGCCTAGGAGAGAGCATTTCTTTTCTTACCTCTTCTGCTGCCTTACACTGCTCCTCACTGTTCTGACACAACTTTGCAATAGTTTGGAATAAATGTTCTCTAGCCCTCTGTTTATTTTGAGCTTAGAAACAGCACTAATTAAATTTTCCATGATAGTTTCTTGCCTTCTCTGAATTAAGAACAAACTCACTATTTTACTGTTTCAGCAGGACACTATATGTCCTTTACTGATGGCATTAAGAGCCATCTCTTTTTCTCCTACAGATTGACTGTGTTGAAGTTCATATGAATTTATCTCAGAGAGGCCATTTAAGCTAGAAGGAACCACAAATTAAACACTGGTGGTGCTGCTTAGAGCACAAAACCCCCAAAATCTTCAGATCAGGTTCACCTAACTTAGCACTGCAGTCATCTCACATTTCTGACAAAGTCAGCAGAGACTGATAACTCCAGAGTTTGACTTTATCCACCAAGGATGTGGACTCTTTTCTGGAACTACCCTATCTCTTTCCGCTGATTATTGACGGTGCCTAGTCAGTGACTTTCCTGTAATAATTTTCTTAACTGTGAGAGCTCTTGGTGCTCTAACTGGCCTTAATGGTCCTGACCAGTCTTACACTGGACACCCCACTCCCTGCTCACAGGTTCAGGATCCCACTTCAGCTGAGGTCTAGGACCCTAGTCTTTGGCTGAGGTATGTTGTAAGTGTGTCTGCCGTCCATCCTGTGCCCTACTGCCCTTAATTCACTGATTGATCTTCCTGGACTTACCTTACGGGTAAGGTGTCCAGTTCTATCTCTGCCTCTGTCTCATGGATGCACTTCAGAACTGTATTACAGGTAGCCTTGTCTCTAGTCCCATCTCTGGCCCAGTATCCAGCTGTTCCAGACTAGTCACCTTGGGTGGACCCTGGACTTGACTGCTTCCCTCGATTGTCTGGCACTGCGGATGGTCCCTGTTACTGTCACCAGTGTTGCCTTGCTCAGATCCTGCAGTTCTGCATCTACCAGTGAGGGCACTGCGCTGTCTGTGCTGGGGCACCCTGGGCTCTCCACTCATCCTTCCTTGGACAGCAGTCCCACTCCTGATGCTCCCTGAAACTTAAATTCCATGAGGTGAGATGGAACCTTGCCAGAACCCTATACATATAAAAAAAGTTTTATTATAAAAAGCAGTTCTTGGTGTTTGACTGTATTTGAAGTTCAGTGCTTCTAACATTCAATAGCATCTTAATACTCAAAACTCTGAATTTCGGGTGAACTGATTTTGGCCTGTTCAGAGCTCTCCTTGGAAAAATCACACTTGCTCCATGATACTTGTTCATTTAACAGTAACTTTTACCCAGAGTGGTTAGATCTAATTATTGTTTTCATAAGCTCACCCTCTAGAAATACAGAATATAATACATTCTTTGCAATGTTTTCTGTATAGTGTATGGGCATCCAGGTCTAAGAATGTGTATGGAGAAGAATAAATTATGATCTTGATATGGCCTTTCAGATTTTACCACAAACTACAGCAGTAACACAGTATGAAAGATTTAGTATATAAAAGCTGTTTAAATAACTGGCAATAAACTGAAGAAAATAAAGGTGACAGAGAATAGGTTGATATGGGTTAGAGTCAACTTACCTGGCTCTGAACATTAGAAGAAAAGGGGAATTAAGAAGCCTGTAAAGAAAGAAACCGTGTAAGCTTAGTTCAAAGCAGAATCAAAATATAAGTGGAAGCAAATTCTACCAAGTCTTTAAATGTGACTAGAAATATATTTATATAGAAGAGAGGGAAACCAGAAAAGAAACTTGAAGTAGTACAAAATGCATAGGACCAAGGAAGAAACTTATGTATTTTCTGTTTTAAGGAATCCGATAAGCCTTGTACAGTATGCTATTGTTAAAAACACGTAAATCTAGAATGTGTCTTTACTGGATATTTCTGTAACCTTTTTATGTGAAAGTTATAACATGATTAAAAATCCCTTTCCTCTCAAAGGAATTCCCCCCCTCACCCTATCTTCATCTCCCCTTTTTTCCCCTTTCCTTCACCTCTTCGTTCTGCCTTTCTATACCCCTTGCCATTATGATAGTTCATAGAAACACAGAATCATAGAATAGTTTGGGTTGGAAGGGACCTTACAGACCATCTCGTTCCAACTCCCTTCTCATGGGTGGCAACACCTTCCACTAGACCAGGCTGCTCAAAGCCCCATCCAACCTGGCCTTGAGCACTTCCAGGGAGGGGGCATCCACAGCTTCTCTGGGCAACCTGTGCCAGTGACTCACCACCCTCACACTAAAGAATTTCTTCTTTATATCTAGTCTAAATCTGCCCTCTTTTAGTTTGAAGCCATTACCCCTTTTCCTATCACTACCTGCCCTTGTAAAAAGTCCTCAGGTACAGGAAGGCTGCTATAAGGCCTCCCCAGAGACTTTTCTTCTCCAGGCTGAACAGCCCCAACTCTCTCAGCCTTTCCTCACAGAAGAGATGTTCCACCCCTCTAATCATTTGCAGTTTCCTGCAGTTTTACATTTCTGGCTTATATTCATTGGCTACCAATGTGGAAAGTATTTTTATGAATACGTCTGAATTTCAGTATTTTCTTCACAGAAAAAAATAAGCAGTTCAATTGACTTAATTTCACTTTTATGTAACTAATCAGGATATGCAAGCCTTGAGGGTGGTCAGAAGAAAAAAGAAAACAACAAGAAACTATTTCAGGTTTAGAATGTATTTGCCCAGAGCATTTTCATTTTCTTTACAGGGTATATTTGAATTAGTGCTTACAAGCTTTTTTTACTAGAGCTGTTTGTTGAAAAGTGACAGAAGACCATATTAAAAATACTGCTAAATCAAGACTATAAAGACTGTGAAGTCAGAACATAAGCAAGCAAACTCAGAGAAAGGATGCCTGAATTATTAAAATGAAGAAAAGCAAGAGGGAAAGTTAACTTGTATCATAACCAGGTCACTGTGCTAATCATGATTTCAATGCCGTGTAACATTACCTCTTGCTTTATTGGCCTGGTAATTGTTTCTGTTCATGCCATAGATCGAACAATAATGCCTATCTAGAAACGTGATCAGTCTGGAAGGGATACTAACTACTTGGTGTCCACACAATTAAATAATTCAACGTAATTTCAGATACTCTAGTTTCCAGAATGATTTGGTCAGAGGTAAGACTATATTAACTGCTCTGCAAAATTAGAGGAAGGGAAGGAATTTTTTCACATTGGAGCAATACTAACCAAAGATGCTTTAATTCTCCTCTTCCCTTGCTGTATCTTTACAAAAAAAATCTCACTGTTCAACTGTCAAATATATTATGTTTCCTCTAAAAGTAATGGTGGCATTTCTTAATAAAAGCTGTCTGCCTTTTTATACATCCCACAGGTATGCAGCAAATTAGACATGCGTATCCTTTGGTCCTAGCATAATTTGCAAGTGTTAACAGAAAAGCTGAAGGCTGCTGAGTACTAGAATTACACTGTGAAATATCATAGGGAACATTTATCAGTCTCTAGGTGTGTATTTTATTTTCTCTTAGTGATGTGAATGCAATGTTCTTGTCATTGCCATTGTGAAATTTTTTTAATGGGACAAGTAACAACAGCACTGTACTTTTTTCTTCATTGCTGTCTATAAATATATAGCATGGTTACTGGAAGTACACTGGTGCAAATGATAATGATCATTCAATTTGAAAAGCACCTTTCTCACCATGCTCTTCAACACTACGTAACTAGTTATATAATGCATTAATTGTGACTTTAGTGTCTCTTTGTGATAAGAGACGAGATGACACTTTGTGTGTGATGTAATACCTTCAATAATTACTTTGCCTCCCATCTAAATCTAAGATCTAGTTTCACAAAAATTAAATTTTGGAGGTCAGTGGTGCTTGCATTCACATTGTGTTCCTGAAGAAACCTTTTAAAGACATAAGAAATGCTATATTAACACCAATAACTGGTACAATTATTTTAAAATAACACTTAATATTTCTGTAGAGCTGTGCAGGTGAATATTTTACTGCTTTGAGACTCCTTAAAGAATGAAACATCTCAGTGTCTTTCTGTGTTTCATAGTACCATCTTCTTCCCTTATATGGGGAAGGTAAGATACCAGTAATTTATCCAGGATACTGCAACAAACTCTGATCAGAATTAGGATTATAATTTAATCTTTCATCATCCTCTGTTTCAAACACTATGCAATATTTTTTATTCTCATTCTTCAGAAGATCTAGCTAGAAACCTAATCCTAAAATGAATTTATGTGCATGTCATGCTCAGTCTATAACTTAATATCCAGTTTAACATTTTTAAAATAATAAAAAATTACTTGAGCTATGCATAGTAACCCAGAGGCAACATCTATTTCAGCAAGCTCTGCTCATGAGCAAAGTACTGCTAGTACCACTCACTTCCCTATGGAATTTTCTTTCACTCTGTTTTTCTTTTTTTATGTGTGTGTGTGTGTGTGTGTGTGTGTTTAGCTAATAGGAAATATTTGCATATAATAATCAAAGTAAGTCTCAGAGATGATGACAAACAGCCACCAGGAATGTTTCAATAAAGTGATTGTGTCCTCAGAAAATGCTGTTTTTCTCAAACTAAGCTTTTTTGCTGTGATGAATTGGTTTCAATGAAATACTTTTGGAAAGGTTTCCTAGGTCTTGGATAGAATATCTGGCAAGGAAGAGAGAACAAGTGAGACCCCAGAATAATAAGTAACCAGGTGGGAAGGGTATTTAACTGACATGTAGAAGACCTGGATTAAATTTGTTCTATGAGGGATTTAATATTTTCATACTTCATGTGGCCTATCAGTCTCGTTATTCAGAGGCTGAGGTTAAAGTGCCATGTATCATTACCACCTTGGAATTTTCCTAAAATTCCAAATGCTGTAGTGAATTGAAAAAAATATTTCCCACTCAGTTCTCCCTGTAAGGAATGAAGGTAAATTTTCTTACAAGATTAAAAGTGACAGTAAACCATACCGTGATGGTTTTAATATGTATTTTAAAATTTGTATGAACATTAAAACTAAATCTGATTAAATTAAACTTCTGCCAAGGAACTGATGTCATGGTCTCAAAAACGAGCAATAGAAAGAAGAAACTCAATTTTGTCATGTTGTAAGTGCTAGATGAACTTTAGAATGAAAGTCATATGTTCCTAAAATCCTATGACTTGGGTGAGATATGTTGTTTTTATAAATTGAAGCACATTTAATCAAAATAAATTTGTTTTGGTTTCAGGTAGCTGCACTACACTCTGTCAATGTAATGAGGTCATGGCTGAACTTAATTAATTTTGCATGGATATACTGTTTCTTTTTTAACTTCTGGTTGTACTAGTGAGTGCAAGTAACATTGATGGATGATAGATGCAAACTTTCCGAATTGGCCAAGCACTGAAGTTCAGTTGTAAACTGATGCCTTAAAGAGCAATTAATTTTTTATTCTTGGACTAGTAGCAAGCTTTTCCTAAAAAAGCCACCCAAAGTAAAAAAAACAAAAGACACCTTGCATAACAACCTCAGGGTAAAACCTGCAAAGAGAAAGGATTTATCTGAATTTCTGAAAAGTTTCAGACCACTGAGCAGAAGGTGTAGTTCATCCTGTATGAGATTGGTGCATTGGAAATGGAAGGCACTGGTGGGTCCTAGTTCAGTATAAGGATGTCAGTTCCATACTGATTTAATTAAAGTCACTAGGAATTTTGTAGTAAAAGGGTACTATCTCATTTGTCTGGGCCTTCTCTGTCATTGCACTTGCAAAATATTTAAAAAGCTGAACTACAAGAATAGAATGTAGAAAATACTCATTTTGAGCCTAGCTTTCCAAATTCTCATTTTCACTTGTGAAAGAAATCTGATTTTCTTTTCCACAAATTTCAGTAACCAGTGCTATGGGATGTAAGAATGTTTTCTTCAACCACATGAAGGCAAATTTAATACTCAGACTAATGAAGGACTGAGACTTAATTTCGTGGGTCTATTAATCCTGGATGCATACCACTCATCTTGAGACAAAGGAATAGAACTGAATAGGATTAAAGTTAAGATTTTTTGTGACAATTGGAGATATGGGTTCCAAGACTTTGAGACAGCTGAGGGAACTGAGTACATCTGTCATATTTCTAGGCAACTGCTTTAATTATCACACTGCCCTTCCCTCACTTTCCCAACTCAACCTCCTCCAAAACTTGAGAATCCTTTCTAAACAGATTTGCTTTACTGTAAAAGGACAATGGCTGTCTTGTGTTGTGTTCATCACACACATATAACTTTGAATTTGAACTTCACCAGAACTTAGATAAGGCTAAATAAATTACAATTCACTTCACAGTGTTTCTGTTTATATTCAAATATGTGGAGGAGGTTTTGGTTCAAAGAATTTTGGCTGAATTTAGATGACTTCATGTAATATTGAAAAACCAGAATCTCTCAATCATTCTCTTTGACTTACAGAACTATTTCTCACCAAGGACTTGCTTTAGGTGTGAAAATAAGTGAGCTAAATCTTTCCCTTAGCCTCAAGTTGAGCAGTGGGTGCTGTTGTAAGCTGCTTCAATAGAACAGGGGCAGTGCAAGATGACCCTGAGAGGCAATGTGAAAAAAAAAGTCACATACATATCTGGGGTATTCATGCTAGAGAATAACCTTGGTCTATAGCTTCTAGAGCAAGTACTCTAGCCATTTCTTTATTACAGTAGGAGGTTGTGCTAACTGCAACTCCACTGTCACATCAGAAAGCAATTCTTCCTGAGTGTCACGAGGGCCTCGTTCCTGCTGGTGCACAGAAATCAAGTTGAAAATGCCTGTTGATTTAGGGCCTTCACTGGGATGTTTGCTTAGGGATTGCCTTCATCTGCAGAGCCCATTGGGGCTAGCAGAAAAGCCAGTACTTATTTTCTGGGACTTCAGAATTTCTAAACATGTAGAAAAAACAAAGGGGTTTGGGAATACGATTCAGTCTCTTTCACTGCAGAGATCACCATCTGAGTTAGTGGCTCTAAGTTCCCTCTAAAGCAAGTAGAAACACACAGACAATTTGAAGGAGTGATTTGGCTGACCCATTTTAGGCATCTTCTTCAGCAGATGGGCTGGACCCTACGTGTACTTATTCCTCTTCATTTTGACTATACTGGAATCCAGGCTGCTGTAGACGTTGACATGGTGAAATGAACTGCTTTTAGGGAGCTTTTGGGTCAGAAAGGAGCAATTTGGTTGCTTCTGGTTATGCTGTGGAGATAGTCACTGAACAGCAAAATCTTTAACTTGCAAGTTTGGATTTAGAGGTGTAAAGGTCAAATTATGATCATGTCCCTCAGGTGAATGAACTTCCTGTTAGACTTCTGCCTAACTCAGAAGTTCTGAGTAGAAGATTTAGAACTAGAGTATAGCTAACCAGTATTATATTTTTCTGTCACCCTAATTCCTGCCCAATTTTTAGATTAATTCATTTCTAATTAGTTTTAGATAGTGGTCAGAGTGACTGCATTGACTGTAAGCCATCTGACTGTTGATAGCTTACAGAAGAAAAATACAGTTAAGGGTAAACTTTAAAAATAAATTTCCTCTAAAACTAACTTTTTCAATATTTACTTCGTCATTGTAATGCCTTATCTTGCACCTGCATTTTTCTCCGTTGAATACCAATGTCTGCTGATCTGGTAAATGACATTATGCTAACAATACATTGGGATAAAAGATGATACCAAAGAAAAAAATTACGAGGAAACTGCGATTTTGAATAATTTTTGCACTCTTTTCAATGCTGTAGATTGGCATACTTGGGAAAAATTACTTTTTTTTTTTTTATTCATTTCTTTTTAAAGACAAATATAGCACTCTTGAAAAATCTTAAGACTAATAGAACTAGAGATTTTGCCTACCCAAATTGCCTGAGAATTTACATCTCTTTCTTTCCTGAAAAATTGTATGGTCCTCTGGTGCACAGTTAAATCATTACTAGATAATAAACTTTAACACATATAAAATGGTAAGTATAGAACTATCTGATACTTTAGCAACTAAGAGTTATGCTGCAAATATTGACTTGAATTACGATTAGGTGAAATACTGTGGTTCATTAAGTAAAACAGTCTGTTTTTAATCCACTGAAAGGATATATGAAAGCACTGTGGTATAACTTGGATGATGTACACAGCTTCTGGATGAAGAGAATGATAATGTCACAGGGCAGAGCGTACGTAGCTTATGTCAGATTTATGAGTTACAAATACAAGAAAGAAAAAAAAGATGCTTTAAAGAAGAAACTTCATGTTCTTTTCTTTCTCATACAAGTAACTGCAAACTGTATTTATATCTATAAACTCTGACTTTGATAAACCAGCACGCCACACTGCTTTTGACTCAAGTTCACTTCAGAAGAGGAAGAATGAACTCATAAAAGGAGATTACCTCTGACTTAAACACTAGGTAATTACAGAAGAACAAGAAAATGTCTTTTTCTTATACAGTTCACTTGTCCTCTAGTTCACAGAGCTACTTGGGAGAAAATATGGACTAAATGAACAAAAGAACAAATAAATCCATAGTTTTCATGTGGAACGACTCTCTCCCTAGTCCCTCTGTTCAATACCTAGGGACTATAGCATTGATCTGGGTTTCTACAATGTACCGGGAAATCAGGATCTCATGAGCAGAATCCACTAAAATCTAAAGAAAACTTACTGTTCAAATCATTGTTTGCACCATCTGAATGGTGGCTTTCTAAAAACTTCTCTTCTTGTCTTTGTTTATCCCTGGTCTACAACAAGGAGTTTCTGTTGAAGTATGAGCTGGATGAACAGACAGTGAGGTGGATTGAAAACTGGCTGAACAGCTGGGCCTAGGGGGTTGTGATCAGTGGCACAAAGTCTAGATCGAGGCCAGTAACTAGTAGTGTATCTCAGGGATCAGTATTGGGTCCAGTCCGGTTTAACATCTTTAATGACCTGGATGATGGGACAGAGTACACCCTCAGCAAGTTTGCTGACGTAAAACTGGGAGGAGTGGCTGATATGACAGAGAGTTGTGTTGCCATCCAGAGGGACCTTGATAGGCTGGAGAAACAGCCTAATGAGGACCTCATGATGTTCAACAGAGAGAATTGCAAAGTTATGCACCCAGGGAGGAACAATCCCATGCACCAGCACATGTCAGGGCCCATACAACTGGAACACAGCTTAGCAAAAAAAGACCTGGGTGTCCTTGAGGACAACAAGATGAATGTAAGCCAGCAGTGTGTCCTTGTGGCAAAGAAGGCTAACAGCATCCTGGGCTGCATTAGGAGCAGTGTTGCCAGCAGGTCAAGGGAGGTGATCTTTCCTCTGTGTTTGGCACTGGTGAGGCCACACCTACAGTGCTGTGTGCAGTTTTGGGCTCCTCAGTACAAAAGAGAGATGGAACAACTAGAGACAGTTCAGCAAAGGGCCAAGAAGATGACTAAGGGGCTGGAGCATGTGTCCTATGAGGAAATGGTATTGGGCAGAGAGGATTAGGTTGTAGTGACACTTTAATTTAGGCCTTACTACTTTGTACAGACAGCGTATGCCTTACTAACAACTATGCCCTTGAAGAGGAGCTAACACACTGATAAAAGGGGAGCATCCTGCCTAGAAGTCACCAACAGATGAATGACTGCCAAAGAAGCATGAAGTTAACAAAAAATCTAGGGTAACTAGGAAAAAGGTAAAGGCAGCAGAGCGAGATTGCAACCACCAACTCAATATAGAACCAGAAAGACTGCACCCTCCACAGCTTGTGAGCATATATAGTTAAATAAAGAAGGAATATACCTTTAAGATGAGTGTATAACACGATGAACCAATCAGAATGTAAGAAGTAATTTCGTTATGTTTGTAAGAGTATATAGTCCTTGTGACTCTGCTAAGCAGTGTGCTAGCTTTGCCTAGCACCCATACCTGGGCAAATAAGCAATAAAGACTATACCACCGCTCTGTGTGTATATTGATGTATTGCACACTGGGTAAATGATCTCACTTTTGGGACAACAGAAAGGCTGAGAAAGCTGAGACTGTTCAGTCTAGAGAGGAGAGAGCTCAGTGGGATTTTCTCAATGTACATAAACACTTGAAAGGAAAGTGCAAAAGGGATGGAGACAGGCTCTTTTCAGTGGTGCCCAGTTACAGGACCAGAGGCAATGGGCACAAACTGAAACACAGGAGATTCCCTTTTAACAGTGCGTCCTACTTCCCTTCCCTACTGCATCTGGCTCTGGAGCCCTCAGCACAGGAAAGACATGGACCTGCTGGAGTGGGTCCACAGGAGGGCCTTAAAAATGATCAGAAGGATGGAACCCCTCTCCTAGGATGAAAGGCTGAGAGAGTTGGGGTTGTTCAGCCTGGAGAAGAGAAGGCTCCGGGGAGCCCTTGTACCAGCCTTCCAGTACCTGAAGGGGGCTTATAAGAAAGATGGGGACAAACTTTCAAGCAGGGCCTGTTGCAACAGGACAGGGGCTAACGTTTTTAAACTAAAAGAGGGTAGATTTAGACTGGATACAAGGAAGACGTTTTTGACAACGAGGGTGGTGAACCACTGGAACAGGTTTCCCAGAGAGGTGGTAGATGTCTCATCCCTGGAAACATTCAAGGTCAGTCTGGATGAGGCTCTGAGCAACCTGACCTAGTTGAAGATGTCCCTGCTCATTGCAGAGGGGGTGGACTAAATGACCTTTAAAGGTCCCTTCCAAGCCAAACTACTCTATGATTCTATGAGACAATGACAGATTTGACTGGAATATTGTATGATTCTATTCTATAAACATCAGGAAATATTTTTTTATTACTGTGAGGGTGATTGAGCACTGGCACAGGTTGCCCAGAAAGGTTGCGGAGTCCCAGTCCTTGGAGATATTCAAAAGCCATCTGGCCATGGTCCTGGGCAACCAGCTCAATGTGGTCTTACGTGAGCAGGAATTTTGGGCCAGATGACCTCCACAGGTCTCTTCCAACTTCTGTGATTCTGTGTTTCTTGCTCATATTTGGATCCTCGGTCATGTATACTGCATTGGCCAATCCTTTTTTTTTTTTTCCAAAGCAGACAGATTGTGTCTACTCCGTTTTATTCTCTTATTCAGTGGTTCTGTAAATTACCTGAGATGCGAGAGATCTGTTCCTGACACAACTTATTGACGTCAAAATTGTATAGATAGCACTCTATAAGGGGTTTTTGGCTAGACCTCTCTAGCAAACTCCCATGAAGCTGTTAATTTAGTATACAATATGACTGAGTCAAAGAAAGCAAATGTGAGAGAAGCTTGCTAGAGTCCATTGGTCATATCACTCACTTTGAGATCATTGAACATGTACTTTCTAAAACTGTGTTTTTCATATCTAACGGAAGGATCCAAGGTGTGAAAAAATTTTGGGCAGTGAAATAGTTTATGAGCATTTGGGGCATACCTTTTTGATTTCGATAGCTAAAGAAAGACTAAAGGAGTTAAAGCTTTTCATAGGTCTATCTAGCAGCTAAAGAATAAGTTCTGAGTAAACTTCATCTAGTTTACCACTTAAAGGGAAATAAGTGCAGAACCAAGCTACAGCCCACCCAACACTGAAGAGGATGATGGGGCTCAGCTGCAGACAGACTTGTGGGATTGCTTCCTCCTGCCTCTTGTCTTTGTGTGGGATTTACCAACTACACAAGATATTTTTACTTGATGTAAAGGCTGGTTATTACTGTGGAGGTTATTTAGGCTTTAATTACTCATTTCCTTTTATTCCTCTCTCTTGAGGAATTAGCTTTTCACTAATGCTTTTGTTATTTCTTCCCTTTAGAAAAATGACTTAGTACTCCAGTCTGTAATATAGCAACTATAAATGTAGTCCTTTATTTATCCATCCACAAAGGCAGAACCTAATTTGCTAAAGAAATCAGCAGCAAATTAGGAACTTTCACTGTTGTCAAACAAAGGAACAGAGACAGACAAGCAGAACAAGAGCCTCAGGTTACTGTTCTTTCCTGGCAGATAAGACATCTGAACTCTATTTAATATGCAATAGTTTATTCAAAGTACAACAGCAGTAAAAGAGATTAAGAACATCCAGCTACAATAAATAAAGTAATAATATTAGGGTATTTTCTTCAGATATGGGTTTAAATAGCTTCACGCAAAGAAGGAATGTGAATACAGGTCTCCCACAGAGAGGCATAAAAATAAATAAATAGAATAAATAATAAAGCAAGTGGTAACATCTTCACTTCTATCAGTACTCCCTTGCTGCCTCACTTTTTTCAAAAGAAACCAAAACTGAAGTCTTTTATGTGCTCTGAAATAATTCTTATTGTTTTGGGATATGTGTGTGTAAAGTTGCATTTTAATTATAAGTCAATCCAAACCATTATTTTTTAAAAAAATATTTTTCTTAGCTTGTCTTTCAAGACTTCAAAGTTGCATAGTTGTTATCATTACAGATAGGAAACTGACTGTCCTGCAGCTCCTTTCTCTAAATGTATCCTTTCCGATTTCTAGTATTTTGTGCCCAGCTAATACAGTCTTTGAGCAATCGATTTTTCCCTCTGGAAGACCAAGTCTTGGTCTACAAGATATCATGAATTGAGTGCATTTACTTTAACAGTGTGACTACTTTCAGCAACTCTTAGTCTTGTCTTAGCATATGATTACTGATAAGCAGAGCGACGAGATATCCTCAAACCAAATAATTGCTTAATTTTCAGAGACAACAAAGCTTAAATTTAATAGAAAAAATATTACTAAAAACTATTGGAATTCTGTATGTAAAACTTTTTTTTATTGTAACAGGACCTGGGAAATTCTTGGTTTTGACACGGGGATGTACCCATCCAATCCCATCCCTTCCTCCAACACGTTTCTGACAACTGCCTTCTTTCAGAATAAGAAAGTACCTATTAAAATGCAAGCATACCTAATGGATATACATAGTTATTTTTGGGTGGGAGGGTGGGGATGGCTGGTTGGTTGGTTGATTTAGATTAGGTTTGGTTTGGGTTTTTTTTGCAAAGGCCCATTTTTAGTTAAGCCAAAGTAATAATACAGCTAGCAAACCCTGCCGTAATCACGCCAATTTCTAGAATGCATAGAATTTCTTGTACGTCACAGAGCATCCTGATGTCCTTTACAGACCCGAGATAAATCAATATACGCACTTCCATTTGAAAGTGCATAACTCTTTGCTTGCTTGGGTTCTCACCATATCTGCTAGGAAAATTGAAGTCCCACTGGTGATCTACCACACAAAGTGAAGCAAATTGTCTGTTATAGAGATCAGCCAAGAGGGTGGCACTGACTAAAGTGAGAATAATTAAAAGCTAGACTTCCACAATGAGCTTATTAAATTTTAAAAGTCATTGTTATAATAGCTCAACCAGACTTAGTTATTTTTGATGTCAATTTAGAATAATGATTTATCTGTGATGGATAATATGAGGTGAGTAGGATGAGGATTTTGTTATGTAATGGCAGTCATTTATTTCGTTTGAAACTCTTGGGGATTATAAAACTATTTCAGAGCCACTAAAAGGACAATGATAGGGTCAGCATATAACTGCTGACAGTCCTATTTGTGGGAAGAATGACAGTCTCACAAGAGTAATAGCTGTATATTGGACCTACCACTTCCGCGTTAGTTCAAACCAGTCCAGGTCACAGTTATACATTACTGCTTAAGTTCCTCTGCCCATTTATTGCAGTCATCTGCCCACTAATTACTGAGTATTAAGATCCCAGTGGACTTCTCAGTGCTATTAAATGTCCAATTTCATGCAGCTGAGGAGAAGTTCATTTCCAACCATTCTCCCTCAATTGTCCATATAATTTACCACTTTACGTCACCTACAGAGTTGAGAAAGGGGAGCCTTTTACAGGGTGCTTCCACCTGAATGATGGGCAAGAATCCTTGCTGTGATGATCTCTTCTTTTTGTGGGGTCCTCGATGGCCTCTGTTTTAAAGTTCAAAGAGTGGTTTCCCTTAGCTTAACCAACATTGTAGAGGAAACTACTTGACCAGGCTGTTCAGGAAAAGTAATGAAACTACTGGTCAGCAGTAGGAGGCTCAGTGGTACAAGAGGCAAGCCTTTCACAGAGACTGGAGCACGGTTACACAACGTAACACTTGAATGCAGAGTTGAAATGCATGTCTCCAATTTAGGATTCATGTCGTATAGTTTTCACATGCGTCACACACATACATATGTATGCACACCTAAACATGCATAAACACTAATGACCACTACACGCCTATGCTTGTACTTTCCATCTGCTAATTGCTGCAGGATGAGAAGAGACAGAAAGAGATTACTTCCCTTTAAAAAAAAATAAAGTGACAACTTCAATAATGTACAAGGTGATATTGTAGTCAGTTTACTTCTCTAGAAGTAGTTCTACTTGCGGAGACTGATTTTGGGAAAAGGTTATTTTACACGTTTAGAACAAACCATGTCCTTCGTTCCTTTTCTGTCTCATTCCAAGGAGTGCTCTCTGTGAAGATGCCTCTGCTTTAATATCAATCTTTTTTGGGGGCCCTGATGAGATCTGGTTATATTAATCAGTTTCTCAACAATAAGTGTACAAATATGTTGACAGAGAACAATATATTTTCGGTTGTTTGAGAACCTCTCTGTGGTGAGTTGACCTTGGTTGGCTGCCAGGTGCCCACCAAGGGTCAACCCACAGTACCGTCTAGTTTTTTTAATCTAAGTATTCAATGATTACAGTGATAGAGGAATGCTCAGCTAGTAAACATACCAGTGAATCTATATATGGAAACAATGAATTAATTTTTAAAAATATGGCCCTGTAGCTAAGATGACCACAGGTATTATTGTGATTGCTATATTTCAAAGTTCATACCAGACACTTCATTAAAAATAGCCTTGCTTTGTAATTCTTTATAAATATCACTTGTATTTGATTTCGGCTGCACTACCAGACACTTTTAGTATCTTCATCTAAGCACTCCAATAACATGGGGAGGGGAAGAGAGGAAAAGAGGTAAATATCAGGTGACATAAAAATAATCTGTGTAATAGTTCCAAAAGGTTTAGCACCAGATCACTACAACTAGGCTGCCTTTTTTTCATCATATATTACAAACCCACTGTATATAATCCAGTAGGTCTTTTGTGGATCTCAATTAATTGTGCCTGACTTTGTTTCAGCCTACCTTTCAGAATGTCATTCAGATTTGACCTGGAGACATCAAGGTCTACTCCAATGGATCTTTTACTCCTTTATTGTTGCTAAAATAAAAACTGTGTTGAGTTTAGCACTCATTTGCAATGTAATCAGTTCATTCCTTTCTTCAAGAAAAATTATAAAGACTAGCTGTCCAGTTTTCAAATTAATTATTTTTCTCTAATTTTCCAAATAAATTTGTGACTCTTTTCTGCAGTATCTCCCATTTTTCAATGACCTTTTAAAATATGACACCAAAATTGGACACAATATTCCAGCATTGTTCTGACTAATGCCTTGTACAGAATAATATTACTTCTTTGCTTCTGTTTTTGCTTTCTCTTTACAGAAAAATAGCAAAACAAAACCTAGACTTTTTTCTTTTCTATTTGGCATTACATTGGCTTTCAAGTGGAACTGCTTATTCATTTGGGTTTTCTTAAAAAACAGTAAAGTTAAAACTTATACCCGCAGAACCTTCATTAAATGACACTTTCCCACTGAAGACTTTTTGTCCGAAATCTGTCAGTAAGGGATATTAACTCCATTAACTCTAGAAATCATTGAAATTGCTTTAGTGAAATCACGTAATGTTAACTTTTGAAGTACATAATCTGTTTCAAAGTCAAATATTTTACAATGGTTTGACTGTTGTATCTCGACTTTACAAGACTTTTACATTAATCAAGGAATAAATTCAGGTTTGCTGTACAAGATGAGTTTTGCACAGGATCATTTCTACTTTCATTAATTGCTGTGTATTCATACCCTTTAATTCACTACGATGTTTGTTCCAAATCAGGATTTTTTCTGTATTTTGCCTAGGTTTTATGGATTATCAGACTTGTAAATGTTTGGGTTATTCTGTCTAGCCTTACTAATTATTGGTATAACGTCTGTACTCTTCTAGTTACTCTGTCATTTAAACAAATCAACCACCAGCAAACGTAGAAAAAATGTTCACCTCTGTTATCTGTTGTTCAGTATTCTGTTTGGTATGGGAAATATATTTTAATCTTCATGAAATAAATAATATTTTTTCTTTCCTACTCACTCATTACCAGATAAATGAGAATTCCTCTCTCTACTGCAGTTCAGTAGATGAAACATTCTTTTAGGGAGCAGCAGTGGTTCAAACTCCCAGATATAGAGACTATGTTCAAAGGACGCATATGAAGTGGATACATATTATTAAAAAACTACAGGAGTACCCTGGAGCATCTCTGTGTTTCTAGGTGGAAAGAAGAAACAGCTTCTCCTCTAGAAGTTTTGTGTATCTGTGCCTTAAAAAGTATTTTTCAGACTAATGTGTTTAACAAATTTGAGCTAAGTTCAAGCTAACAAGTTTGAGATAATAGTTGGGTGTCCAGACTCACTATTCTAGCAGCTAGATTCTCAAAGGAAAATGCATTTCACTCTGCAGGAAATACCTATCTGTTGGTTTCTTTTTATTCCATGGCCTACTCTAGTTTTATTTGTCATCCAACATTAATAATAATGGTTTTAATTCTTACAGTAGCTTATTTATCCTATCCTAGTTACCCGTCTCGCCTCTGCCTGTGCTAACTCTCCCATCTGTTAGGTTTATTTTTCTCCTGGGAGCTTCAGTATGTATGTCAGATGTTTCACTACAGCACATATTTATCTTTTGATCTTCAGCTATATTTATTACCTTAAAGAGGTCACGAACATCCGATTAACAAATTATGAGAGCCCATACCACTACAAATCAAAAAAAACCCACCAACTTTCTGAGAAGTCAAAGGTAGGTGAACACATGAATGAACTGATATGTAGAACACCTGGAATTAAAGTGACATTCACTCACAGTCATAGGTGCAGTCCTACAAGCTAGATTAAAAAAAAAAAACACCACATGCATTTGGGTATATTATTTTTGGAGTTTTTTTTTTTTCCACTTACACCTGAATTCTTGAAAACCATACATTATCTTTTTTTCCTGCCTCATGTTACCAACACCTTTTCACCTCATGGCTTTTGGTACCTTCTCTATTTTAATTTCTGCTGACAGAATTTTGTTGTTTATTTTTTAATAGCACAGCAAACCACATCATTGCTCCTAGCTATATCTAGTTCCCCTTCCTTCCTTCCTTCCTTCCTTCCTTCCTTCCTTCCTTCCTTCCTTCCTTCCTTCCTTCCTTCCTTCCTTCCTTCCTTCCTTCCT
>Ga0065711_1000786_pt1 | contig 55199 bp, 25 predicted proteins | sample Hoacrofraction12_FD_59098 | JGI IMG/M metagenome (GOLD analysis project Ga0065711, IMG submission 59098) | Hoatzin crop microbial communities from Cojedes, Venezuela - Epithelial fraction 12 v2 (version 2) | ecosystem: Host-associated > Birds > Digestive system > Esophagus > Crop | place... | reverse complement strand
AAAAATTTTTTTTTTTTTTTTTTTTTTTGTGAATGTGTTTAGAACACCTGAAAAAGAAAAAACTTAATGAATGATCACAGGGTCTTTTATTAGGATTCCCAGGTAAAGCATTTACACTAGACGAAATTGTATACTTGCCTACACTGATGACTGGTTACAATGGTCACGTGAACTACTTTCAAAAGTATTTTAAATAAAACCCTTATTTAAAAATGTATCTACTGCTTACAGTCATCCAAGATTCTGGGTTCAAACAAACCTCATCTATTCAGCAAGTGTGTCAAACCTAACATCAATAACTTCCGTGGATTAAGACAAAAAGAGTGTGACTATCAGATGACAAAAACAAAAAACGGAAAATGCCTTTTGAATATTGATAAATGAGATACAGTTTGTAGTCACTTTTGAAGACGAGAGTCCCTTTTCTCCATGTTTTAACATTATTTGTGGTGTATTCAAAATATTGCTTCCAGATTACAAAAATATTTGATTTGATACAAATAAATGCTCAAAAATATTTAAATATTAATTTAGGCTTTTGAGACAGAATGATCTTGAAGAAAATAATGAAGTCTGAAATATATTTCAGATTTTCTTACAAAGTATTACTCTTACTGAAGAAGTTGCATTACATTTTCTTGCAAATATTACATGTGATAGCAGGTAAATTTGTTGTTGTTGTTTTCCAAAAAGTGAAGAGAACAAAACCCAAAATGAAACCATTTAACACTTTTTTTTAAATTCTAACAAAAATATATGATCTTTGTCAACCTAATATCTATATTCTGTCTACCTTTGTTTTCTGGAAACTCTGTCCAGATAGGTTCCAACAGGTGAAAATCTGCCCATGGATTTCAATTCATTTAGTCAGACATGCATGTTTCAAGTGAGGAGAAAATTAAAAGTATGGGGGACACAGGTCTTTTGCTGACAGAGTTAAAATTAAACTATATTTGCCAGTATTATTTGAGTGAGATTTTTTATTGTGCAATTATCACATAAAGAGAGGACTTTTCTTGAAAATTAATAATAGGTTATGGTTTGTAATGAGGAACCGAGAGTCTGGAATTTCACTCCAGAACTTACCCTACCAGTTAATAAGATTCCTGGTAAAAGTTTACAGTCTCTGGATGTGAACAGAAAGGAAAAATGGTCAACATAGTTTTTAGGCTAACAGTTGACATAGTAAGGAAGTCTTCTGAAAATTAAGCTATCCAGTATTTTCAGAAAAGCTACTTTTAATAGAATTAAATTAAGAATGTCATTGCTATATTTAAATAGTGAAAATAGTTAATTTACATTTTGAAATATATGTTCAAGATTAAAACACTCAGAAATATTGCATTTACTATGATCTTATTTTGCAACCTATGCTTATTTTGTAACTAAAACATCCCATTTAAGCCTGAAGGAAAAGGACATATGTGGTAAAATTTGAAGAGTAAATTCTGCATTAAGTACTGTAATATGAATTGTGTCCATTAATCATATAATGTTGATTTTATTTCTAAATTTTGTTAAGAACTAACTTTACAAATTGATAAATTCTTACATTAAAATGGCTGTGTATAGCTTCATAAAGTTATCTTCTGGATACTTCATGTTAAAAGAAATATACACGCTGAGACTGAAGTTTTATTTTGTTATAACCCTTAAGTATTGTTTTTGTTGATAACACACTAACCACTTAAAAATGCTGTTAAGATTCAGAAATTGGGTAGTTTATTATTTTAGCTTTCAGAATGAGCATTTGCTAATCACTCTGTAAAAGCTGATGTAGTGTTTCATTTTACTGCATAATAATATGTCACAATATCAAACAACTAATAAGTAAATATTTGGCTGATGCTATGATTGCATGGGGCAATATGACAAATTCAATGTATGTCCTAAAATATACAGAAAACAGTGAATTTTTAAGTGATTGCTTACCTGTATAATTTTCTCATTACACATTTTTATTCAGGTTGATTTTTTTTTAAATCCTAGTAAAAAACTAATATAATGAATAAAGTTAAAATATGCATATCTATACAAAATTGTGATGAGAAACATTAGAGGAAAAAGGGACAATAGGAAGAAAGCTGAAAACTCTACCTTTGTCTGAGATACTAAGAAATTTTTGACAGATTAGTCAGATTCCATAGCAAAACTTTTCATGCTCGTAATATTAAGTAGATGGTATTCTGTAGCGACTTAGGTTAGAAAATCTATGTATGTGACTTGTTTCATAAACTTCCTTTTCTCTGATTCTGTGTATTTTGGAGGAATTTAAAAGAAAATATTTGCATCTAAATTTTCTGCCTAACAAATGCAGCTACAGTGCCTTTTAGAGGCTTCAGATTATGGAAGGTAAAGCATGCTACCGTGACTTCGATGAGAAATTAACACCATAAAACTAGACAAAATTTGTGTGTACTGGATTTACTTTTACCTTTTAGTTTGAGAATAGTGGTTAGCTGGTCCAGGTTTTTCTCCCTTTTCTTCCTTCTTTTCTTAATATCTGTCCAGCTGCTTTTCTCCTTCCATTCTACTTTTTGTTTGTGGGTTGTGTTGTTTGTGTGTTGTGTAGTTTGTATGTTTGTTTAAATTGGTAATTTAAGTCATTGTTTAATATTAAAGTATATTTAAATGTTATTTTTTTGTAACTATGAAGATCATGTTCTGCTAAAATGGCTTTATTTATTTTTAATTTTGGACAAGACAAAACCTAAAATAATTATTTTCATTAGTAAGGCCTTCATTAAAATGAATGGGGAACCAATCTCCATTCATGAAAAAATACATATTATTGCCTTTCTTTTTAAAATGTAGAAACAAAACCAAATATATGCATATATACAGAAGTTATCACAGGTGTAACCAGCAACTAAAAAAATCAAAATCAAGATACCTGGATTTAGCTTTTTTTGCTGAAAGTGCTTTCCTACATGATTAGTTATTTTTCTGCAAATTTTAGTCAACTTGCTGTATTATATTACCATATTATCACATAATGGAGCAAAGGAAAAATTTCCTAGAGGAATTTTATGTAGGAAGTTTTTCATAGGAAATAAAATATTCAACTGTAATAACAGATAGTTATTGGAATTGGAAACAATTTATCAACTAATTATGTTGTATATCTAAAAGAGGTGTTTCGAATTTTCCTATATTTAATCTGTGCCTTATGTCTAAACAAGAAATGACGATTGCTGTGTTGGGTGACAACCATAATACTGTAATCTTCATTATGATCTGAGGGATTTACAACAACTACCTTCTATCAGTATCCAGAATCTCTTCTTTGCTAAGGAAAACAATATGTGTGACTGACTTTCAAATATCTATGAGATAAGAAGTTATGGGTAAGGCATTTCATACTACTGTCGCTTATGATAATATTTACCATTGGCAGACTCTTTATTACCCATTATTTCACATTTTGCTGTCGAAGTACAATGAGTAAAGGGTAAAGGAGAGTTCAGTCAATAATAAGTCTTTTTAATTATTTTAAATAAAAATTATTAAAAACCATATTTTAAAATCTACACAGAAATATATGAAATAAATAATTTCTTCACTTTTGACATCAAGAAACCCCACCTGTGAAATTCTTTTTGGAGCAGACTAAGTCTGTTTTCTTCAGCTGGAGAGGTAAGCTTAGTATATTGAGAGGAGTATTTTTATCTACCTTGTAAAAAACAAACAAAAATGATATACTCAATTTTTTCACCACCTAATGACAATCCATTCAGAGGAAGATAGATAGGCATTGTAAAATTCAGAGTTGCCTTTTTTTTGCTAGCATTGTTTTTTTGGAGGAAGAGAACACATTGCAGAATGCAAAATTTATTTTTACTTAGGGTTGCAGCTGAAATTGTGTCAACAGAGAGGCAAATGGGAACTTTTTTTGGTTTACATATTTGGACTTTATTTAGAACTTGTATAGAAGTTCTGATATATTTTTTTATAAATCTGGAGCATGTTGATCAGAGTGTGTAGTTGACATTCTAAAAATATTAAATAATATAAAGCATAAGCGATTACTGCTAATTACAGGAAGTTTTGTAGGAGAAATATTAAAACAGAAAATATGAATTGCATATGCTCTTAGGGGGTTGTGTGTTAGCTGAGTCCTGTAGAGGGAAATATTATAATGAGTATTCACTGTCAACATTGTAAGTCATTATGGAAATTATTATAAATGAAGATATCTATTCAGTCCATTCCAGACCGAAGGAAGAGATTTCCAGAAGGTAGGCCAGATGGTTAAGTGGGTTTTACTGCAGATCTATGCTGACCCATCCCCAGTGCTCCAAAAGTCACGATCATGTCTGCGAGACACTGTGAAATCAATAGTAATGTCAGCTGAATTTGTACTGAAGGATTGTCAGAGTTTGATAACACATTTTTTTTGCACCTAATTCTCAGGGTTCTTCACACATTGTGAGGAGTTTCCTCAGCTTTCTGGGGAGTTTAGTGAACTGAGAACAGCTAGAAATTGACCATTTCATAAACGGTTTTTTTTAAATAGAACACTTCTGCATCTTCTAGTGTCAAGTACTCTGTATCTAACAGATTTTCTCAGCATCCCGGGTCCCTTATTTCAATTCACTGTTTTAAAGAGGCAACTTTTATTTTTATAGCCTTCAGCTGTGTTATTAGACAAATGTCTTGTCGTTTTTAAAACATTAATAAACTTTCAAGAATAATGTAAGTTAAAAGCTAGTATCAAATTTCCCAGATGTAAAGGAATACTGTAACATGCCAGTAGTATAGTAGTGTAATGGCAGGATAACCTAATACCCACCACAACTACTACCTGTTTCTTGAAAGCTCTTCTTTGAGTGTTACTTTTGCCATTACACACCTGTCCTCTTCTAAAAAAGTTACTGCCAGAATGTATTTCTGATACTACCCTTAAATATTGCCTTAAAGAGTAAGATATCTCTAACCCCACTCTGACTACTGTAAAACTGAGCACTTTTTTGGTATCTTTTCTTGATACTATTTTACCATAATTTTCTTTATTTTTTTTCACTCTTGTTTACAAGGCCATGAACTCTATTCTCAAAGGTATTAGGCAGGAAAAGCTTGAGACAACAGGAAACTGAACTAGTCACTTTACTTATGCAGCCAGTTCTCAATAGCAAGGTTTAATTAGGAGGAGACTGGCTAGGATTTCTCAATTTCTTGCTTCATCGAGGATCATACCGTCTTAATCAATGCCCTTGGCTCTGTGTATAAAGAGCTTAATGAAAAGGGAAATTAATTCTCAGTGGCAAACACCTGTAGCTACTAACTTTTTCACTCATGCTGTCAGTCCTCCCTGGCCCCCATCTGATTGTAAGAGCATTTTCACTCATCTAAATCCCATTTTCTGAGCACTCTAGGATGATATCTGGGTTTCTGTTATATGAACATGTCTAGTATTAAGAGGCTACAAATATTTATGTAATCTTTTGCATTAAGAATAGATGGTAGTTATTTCATTGCAGTCCCTCTGGCCAAAAAGTCTAGGCACTTTCCATTCTGTCCTCTTTTGGATGGGACTACTGGACTCCCAGCTATTGCTGGTACCTAATGCTAGCAGAACTTGAGCAATTAAATAAGATATTGCAGTCCAAAAAGAAGTTCTCAACTAGGAGATGCTTAAACTTAGGAAGAACTTGACTATGTGTTTAAATCTGTGCAGTTGTGTTCAGTATTGTCCTGGGGACTCTGCAGTCCAGCAGCTTGCTCACTCCTAGACCCAATCACAATCCAGAAAGGAGACATTCTGTCAATAAAACCCAGAAGAAGTCCTGATTTTGTAGATAATATCACTTTATAAATGCTGACATCATCACACTTCTAAAAAAATCTAAACCTACCAATTTTTTTAAAATGTTAATTCCTCTTTTTTTTTTTTTTTCTGATTGGGATAGAATAGTTAGTCTGTATGGGGTTTACGTGGCAAGGTTTTGGTAGCAGAGGGGCTACAGGGGTGGCTTCTGTGAGAAGCTGCGAGAAGCTTCCGCCATGTCTGATAAAGCCAGTGCCAGCCGGCACTGAGACAGACCCGCCACTGGCGAAGGTCAAGCCAATCAGTGATTGGTGGTAGCACCTCTGTGATAACATATTTAAGAAGGGGAAAAATCTGCTGGAAAGGAGGAGTGAGAATATGTGAGAGAAACAACTCTGCAGACACCAAGGTCAGTGAAGAAGGAGGGGGAGGAGGTGCTTCATGAAGGAAGCAGAGGTTCCCCTGCAGCCCATAGTGAAGACCATTGTGAGTCAGGCTGTCGCCTGCAGCCCACTGAGGTCCACAGTGGAGCAGATATCCGCCTGTAGCCTGTGGAGGATCCCCTGCCGGAGCAGGTGGATGCCTCTGAAGGAGGCTGTGGCCCCGTGGAGAGCCCATGCTGGAGCAGGCTCCTGCCAGGACCTGTGGGCTTGTGGACAGAGGAGCCCATGCTGGAGCAGGTTTGCTGGCAGGACTGGTGACCCCATGGGGGACACACGCTGTTCCTGAAGGACTACACTTTGTGGAAGGGACCTGTGCTGGAGCACTTTGTGAAGGACTGCAGCCCGTGGGAAGGACTTATGGTGGAGAAGTCCATGGAGGACTGTCTCCCAGGGAGGGACCCCATGCTGGAGCAGCATAACAGAGCGAGGAGGAAGAAGCAGCAGACAACATGTGATGAACTGACTGCAGTGCCCATTCCCTGTCCCCCCTGTGTCACTCAAAGGGAGGAGGTAGAGAAAATGGGAGTGAAGCTGAGCCTGGGAAGAAGGGAGGGGTGGGGGAAAGATGTTTTAAGATTTGTTGTTTTTTTTTTTCTCGTTACCATACTCTGATTTGATTCATAATAAATTAAACTAATTTCACCGAGTTGAGTCTGTTTTGGCCATGACAGCAATTGCTGAGTGACCTCCCTGTCCTTATCTCAACCCAGGAGCCCTTTGTTATATTTTCTTTCTGCTGTCCAGATGTGGAAGGGGAGTGACAGAGCAGCTTGGTGAGCACCTGGCATCCAGCCAAGGTCAACTCACCACCTAGTCACACACATCTAAAGGCTAGACATTAAACATTAGCTGTATCCAGGCAATTAACTCTCTAGGCGCTTTGAAGCAAAACCCAAAGTGTCCATACAGCTAGTTCATAAGGTAGCTGAGAACATGTTGCATGAAATAAGAATTTGCATGCCTCTCAGAGTAACAGAATCACTAGTATATAGTCTGAAGACAGATGCCTGCAATCATTGCTGGTCATCATATCTCCCAATTACAGACAATTTAGGTTCCTTTTCATGACATTGAGAGATGACAATTCACTTCCCTTTCTTGCCTTAGGAATTTGTCTTATTCCATAAGTTTCTGAACTACAAGAGGGGTCTTTTGGATGAAAATCTTTCTCACCTCCTTGCTCAAAATGCTGCCTGGACTGTTTCCATATTTTACAAGGAATTCTGATAACAATGACTAAACTCGGGACTTTTCTCCCTTTACAAGCACCCCAGCCACTGATTTATACATTCACGTAAAGAAGCACGTAAAGAAGAAAGTTAAAAAAAAAAACCCACTCTCTCTACTTTCCTAAAGAAGAACATAGGCAATACCTTCCTTCGAAAATCAGATGATTTAACTTAAGTATAGACAAGTTAGTGCAGCAATCTGTTTTCTGGAACAAGATGTTTTAAGAATTGGTTAAGATTTAAGATTAAGATTCGCTTGGTTATCTACTTCAGAGTATCAGGCAAAAGGAGTTTCACACATTCATTGCTGAATTCACTGAATTAATCTTTAGATATTCCTTTAGAGACAGGAGGGAAACAAGACTACAAAGTCTTGTGTTCAGTGGTTGAAACATTCACCTGGGTTCAAATTTGCTTTTCTTCAGGATTTGATTTACGAGGAAGTGAGCTGATTAGCCCAAAACATCTAGTTTTGCAGGAATATTGTAATCATGTTAATGGACATACTTACTTCTTTTGGAAAAGGTGCTCTCTACAGCACATATAAGCTGCCTCTGAAAGACAGTCAAAAGTGTTAGGTAGCATCTGATGCCAAAATATCTTTTAAGAGGACTGAAACCATAATTTTTGTAAATGTACACATATGTATACACATGCTTATATACATATTTCAGATGGTCAAGGTAAATTCAAGTATTGCCTACTGTTTGTAAATATTTTGATGGGAAAATATTCCATCATCTAAGATTTGCATTGTGACCTTGTAAAGGTAATTAAAAGAAGGAGAAGTTCCTGTGGTTGTCAGCTTACTTACATAGGGACTGCTAAAAATCTCAAAAGCCTATAGTAATATTATGTTACATTTTGGGTTAGTTTATGCCCAAGCTTACTAACAAGCCCTGTGATAATGCTGTTCTTCCTAGTTGTTATGACAGAGTTAAAAGAACAAGTGATCCATCTAACAATTTCCAGAAGCTTCACTGCAAATATCAAGGCAAGAGTTTTGTATGATCCATTGAAAAAATAAAACAACTACTGAAAAATTCTACCATCAGTATCAATGTCACTGCACATTTCAGAATAAACACCCACCTGTTTATATATAGCATTAAGTAAGAACAGATGACTTATCTGTATTTTCATATGAAGAAAAACAAAAAAAGCAGAAATATATGTAGAAACTACCACAGAGTGGAAGAGACTAAAAGAGATTTTAATTTTCTTTAACATTTTATTTTTATTTAATTTATTCTTTTAAAAAGCTTGAAGAAGATTTTTGAGCACAATACTCTTAAAGCAATTCTTCTGTCATCCTTTTCCCTTCTAGCTTTTGGAACTCTGTAAATACCTGTAAATAGCTGTTAGAAATCTGAATAGGAGAAGATCCATATATAGCAGAGTAACAGTACTGTCAATGAGATACTTTCAGCTATGGTTAGGATATCCTAGTAAGTTCATACACTATCACTAAGACAATGAACTGTTGTTAATAGTCTGACTTGGCAGAAGCTGGATATGCACTGGTAAGTGCAATACTGGATGGTATTAAACCACTTGTAGTGCATGAAGTGACAATGATGCACGCATATTTAGTACTTAAAAGTTGCTGTTGATTTAAAAACTTGTATTTTATTGGTACAGTTACATCTTTAGCAAGCTTTTACCCAGTGTTAAGAAACTTGACTTTTTTTTCTTTTTTAATAATATAACCTCTTTAATTTTATTGCAAGTTTGTTAATAGAAAGCTAGTACTAGAAGTGGCCTTTATATATCCATGCTAAACTTTCCAAAAAGATTCCTCCTAATTAAAATTAGAATTCAGATTAGTTATGAAGAGTGAAATGAAGAGTAAGAAAAATTCCTGAAACTCCTGCACAGAAGTGTAGCTGGTCTGAAATACATAAACCAACCCTTTGCTTGGGCTCTGTTCCAGGTACCGGCCAGTTCAAGACATCCTATTTCACAGCTTTAGCAGGCTGCTGAGNGTCCAGAAAGAAAGCTGTTTTAGCAGCTGAATTATTTTCTTCACTTTTTGGAAAACAGTTGTAGATAGAAAAGGAGAGCATATATATAAGCATATATTAATACTCAGATTGGGAATAAACACAAAAGTTTTGACACAATTTTAAACTATAAACATAAAGAAACTAAGACATTAGGAGGAAGAAGTGAAATGCTTTCTTTTCAATTAACATGATAATCTCCCAATTTGCTAATGTACATAACAAATAACATGTTCTCCTAAAAATAGACCTGTATTTTCAATGAACTACAAACAATAAATTTAATCTGCTTTTTAAACTAATAATTCCAAGTGAAGGAATGTGAATGGACAGGGTTTTTTCATTTTCTATCTGCTTTTGAGGTGATTTTAAATGGGAACAATTTTTTTGCACATGGTTTTTAACAGTGAATGGATGATGCCAAAGAAAGTTCTGTGGAGTAAAATAGAATATGAAGCACTTGAGAAAAACAGATTGCAAGGTATGTTCTGCCACACTGTGAAATCCTAATGATGACAGATTGCTGTCATCATTAGAGACTGAGCTCTGTTACTTGCCAAAATGATTACACAGTTCTGACAATTAAGCTGGAATTATTTCAGCGCAGAATATTTGAGGTAGCAATATACTTCACAACAAAAATATTTGTGTGAATATTAGAATATGTAAAGCATCTCAGTCTGCATAGCTCCACGTATGTTTACAGTTGCATCAATCTGCTAATTTTCTTTAGTTCCACAAGAAGCTATTTAAACCTACCCCCAGCAAACTTCACTCTTTCCCACTGATACCCCTTTTACCAAGAATTGTTCATCCTGGTCTTGCTCAGCACCAGTTCTTCCTTTTCTATTTTCTCACCACCTACTTCCTTTCTTACTTTCAGAGATCCCTCTGCTAACTTTCCTACTGTATACGTATGGCTAAATCATATGGAGAAGTGAGTTATGTCTAACCTGTTGTCTACACATATGTGCCCTGCTTGCTTGTGGATTTGTGATGGTTTAAAAAAGGCAGTCACCTTTATAAAATGGAAAAAAAAATAGAACATATGAGGAGCACTGCATGTCTTTCTTATGTTTTTTCAGCCTTACTGATCTCTTAATTTGTCTTGCTTCTTCTTTCCTCCTCCCTTCACACCATGTGTTTATATTTTAAAGTAATTTTTCACATATTTTAATTAATTAGAATTTTATTTATTTTATTTCAGTATTTCTACAAACATTGCTTCTATTGCTTCACTGGTTTGATAGGACAGAAGTATTTTTTTCTTATTCTTCATTATGAAGAACTACTATGACTTCTTCACTCCTGTGACTGTTTCCTATCCACAGTTTCCTAGATACGATTTCACACAGCTTACAAGAGAGCACGAAATATGTTTTACTATTTGCAAAGCGTTCCAAATGTCCTATGTTAATAACAATTTTATTTGTTGTATTTAATTACAAAATGTCACTCATCTACCTTTTGTTTTCTCAGCAGCAAAACCAGACATTCAGTTTGCATTTTGTTTGGCACTATTGTAATAAGAATGAAACTTTCATGGAGTATAGAAAACTTCATAGGAATTTTTTTTAAAATGTGTTTCAACTCTACACACATGAATGCACAAAAAAGAATATCAGAAGTAACAATATCAAATGTCAAACCAAAACTGAGTTACAGATGTTTTTGACTATCACACTGTTTGAACATCCATTTGAAATCTATACTGTAAAAATAGATAGAAATCCACTGGGTCATTTATGAAATTTAGAAGCATAACATACAGTCAAAATATAATTAGTGATGAAATAAATTGATTTAAATTGAAAAAAGGAGGCCCTTCTGCAAGAAACCCATGTTAACCTAAACAGTGAATAGAAGATTAAATTCATTCTAAAATGGTCAAGATTATGTTATTGTGGGAGATTTCTGCTCTGAGTAATAATTCATTTGATGTTTCACTTAAAAAGCTATTTTTAAACTGATTTTTTCCTTGGGTTGAGTGATATATCAATCAGTCTTTTCCACTCAGCTCTGGTCCAACCCCTAGTTGGGAAAAAATGAAAAATTAATCTGACATTGACCAGAATGAGTCATCAGTGCATTAATTCTCTGGTGTATCATCCTGTGTTATGTTTAGTATTTGTTAGCATTTATGATAGGAATAATTTTGATATCACATATGTTCATTTGATACTTAATGATGCAATCAGTTAATGGCATGGGACACCATATATGGCTTATACCTCAGCCACCATTTATCTATACTCTTTCCTTTGCTATTATAGGACCAGTGATGTGTCTTGTAGTCAAACACTGAAAACATTCAAAAAAATGTCCAAAAATATCATGTGCATAGGTTAGCTGGTAAGTGAGGATGGTTCATTCTATGCAACAGTCACAGAGAGACTAAGCATAGAATAATAAAATGGTTTTGGTTGGAAGGAACCTGTAAAGATCATTGAGACCCAAGTCCCTTGCCATGGGCAGACACACCTTCCACTAGACCAGGTTGCTCCTGAAAGCCCCGTCCTGGCCTTGAACAATACCAGGGAGGGCGCATCCACAACTCTGCGCAACCTGTTAAGGTACCTCACAACACTCATAGTAAAGAATTTCTTCCTTAGATCTAATCTATATCTACCTTCGTTCACTTTAAGCCATTACTCCTTGTCATACCACTACTTCCCTTCTCTTCTCAAGGCTGAACAACCCCAACTCTCTCAGCCTTTCCTCTTAGGAGAGGTGTTCCATCCCTCTGATCATCTTTGTGGCCCTCCTCTGCACCCACTCCAACAGCTCCACGTCTTTGCTGTGCTGAGGGCTCCAGAGGTGGATGCAGTACTCCAGACGAGGTCTCACCAGAGCAGAGCAGAGGGACAGAATCACCTCCCTCGACCTGCTGACCGTGCTTCTTTTGATGCAGCCCAGGATACAGCTGGCCTTCTGGGCTGCGAGCGCACACTGCCAAGTTGTGTTGAGTTTCTCATCAACCAACACCCTGAAGTCCTTCTCCTCAAGGCTGCTCTCAATCCATTCTCTGACAAGTCTGTATTTGTGCTTGGGATTGCTCTGACCCATGTGCAGGACCTTGCACTTGGCCTTGTTGAACTTCATGAGGTTCACACAGGCCCAACTCTCAAGCCTGTCAAGGTCCCTCTGGATGGCATTCCTTCCCTCCAACATTTCGACAGCACCACACATCTTGGTATCATCAGCAAACTTGCTGAGGGTGCCCTCAGTCCCACTGGCCATGTCAGTGACAAAGATATTAATCAACGCTGGTCTAAATACTGACCCCTGAGGAACGCCACTTGTCACTGGTCTCCACTTGGACATCGAGCCGTTGACTGCAATTCTTTGAGTGCGACCATCCAGCCATCTCCCTATCCACTGAATGATTCATCTGTCAAATCCATGTCTTTCCAATTTAGAGGCAAGGATCTCATGGAGGACAATGTCAAATGCTTTGGTCAAGTCCAGGTAGATTACATCAGTTGCTCTTCCTTTATCCAGTAACACTGTAACCATGTCACAGATGGCCACTGAATTTGTCAGGCACAATTTGCCCTTAGTGAAGCCATGTTGGCTGTCACCAGTCACCTTGTTCTTTTCCATGTGCTTTAGCATAGTTTCCAGGAGGATCTGCTCCGTGATCTTGCTGGGCACAGAGGTGAGACTGACTGGCCTGTAGTTCCCTGGGTCTTCTTGTTTTCCCTCTTTAAAAATGGGGTTATGTTTTCCCTTTTGCAGTCAGTGGGAACTTCACCAGACTGCCACAACTTCTCAAATATTATGGATAGCAGCTTTGCAACATCATCTGCCAGTTCCTTCAGGACCCATAGATGCACCACATCAGGTCTCATGGACTTGTGCACCTTCAGGTTCATTAGATGGTCTTGAACCTGATCTTCTCCCACAGTGGGTGTTTCTTCATTTCCTAGTCCCTGCCTTTGCCTTCTGTGATTTGGGCAGTGTGGCTGGAGCACTTGCTGGTGAAGACAGAGGCAAAAAGTTGTTGAGTACCTCAGCCGTCTCCATATCCTGGGTTACCAGATATCTCATTTGCTTCCGGAGAGGGCTCACTTTTTCCCTAGTCCTCCTTTTATCACTGGTTTACCTACAGAAGCTTTTCGTGTTGCCCTTGACATCCCTGGCCAGACTTAGTTCTGTCAGGACTTCAGTTTTCCGAATCTGATCCCTGGCTCCTTGGACAATTTCTCTGTGTTCCTTCCAGGCTACCTGCCATTGTTTCCACTCTCTAATAGACATGGGCACAAAGTATGGTTATTAATATATAAAAAAACAATCTTTAGTTTGTTACTAAAAGTACAAGACAGGGAAACATCAGATATTGAGGGATCATCTTCTCATTCAGATGGCTATGTTTTTGCCAAAGATAGTTTAGAATTTGAAAAAGAAAAAAAGCAATTTTATTCCTGAAACATGAATTTAATCCTTCATATATAATTTTGGAAGTGGTTGTTTGTTCATTCTCAATATAGTTAGTACTGCCGAATTAGACATATGAACTACTGAATTGATATTCTTTTTACCTTTCCGTAAATGGTGATTTGTCCTCGACAAATTTGTGTCCTCTAAGCAAGTTAACAGTTCATTTTTAATTGATAACATATATGTAATTGACTTTAAAATTCCTTCTTCTCCTCAAACTCTAACACAATGACAGCTACCAATCCATGAACTTTAACTCTTTCTTCAAAAGAGGAATTCTGCAACTTATCAACAGCTGAAGGCATATGGCTTCTATTTCTTGCTCTAGTCTTCTAGTCATTTAAGTTTGTACCTATCTATACCTCTTGATTCAGGTTCCACACTTTTTTTAACCTCAGATATCTTCTTTGTTTATTGGTCATTTGTTAGAGCTTATCTTTACCTGGAGTCCTTTACAGTACCCATTACTATAGGAACTGGGCACTCTGTGCTTGTCTATAATAATACTGAAAGAAAATATGTGTGCTTAACTCCTGTCCCGTGCTATAATAGCTACCAAATCCTATTACATAATACAAAACAATGTAGTAACATGGAGCTAGGAAGATTAGGAAACTAGATTTTAAAACGACTGAAAAATAGTAGAGGAGTGTAGATTGATTGCAAAGATCAAACGTCAATATGTTTTAAAATCAGACATTAATGGGATATTTGGTATATGTGTAGAAAGAAAACTCAACCATTATTTACAATGAAATTTGAGATGAGAATAATTTGGTGAACTTTCCTTACAAAAAGGAAGTTGGATCAGAATATTTTGCATTTACTGTGACATTGAATACTCAAAAGTCAAAAGGGAAATAAAAACTGCCCAGAAGATTGTAATTAGGAACTGTTACATTATCAATGAGACAGCTGTAAAGATTGATGTCAAAGCAAATTCTTGGCTATGGATATGTAATAATCATTGACGAAATGATCATCTGGAATTTGAGATTTGCAAGATCTCCTATGTTTATATATTGCATTTGGGGCAAAAGAGAAAAATTTTACCTGTTACTTTTTTTGAGAACAGGAGAGACACAGAACTGAAATAAAACCAGACTTTTATTGCACTCTGAAAAGCATTGTACTTGAAGGGGTGGCCCTGAACATTTTAATTACATTGAAATTCTAGCCCCCAGGTAAACAAGAACTATGACAGCTATTCTCATATGTGAGGAAAAGAGACACTGAGTTGTTATAAACTCACTGTACAACTATGATAATGCCTAGGTTTCAGCAGTAATTTGGCAAAGGTCCGTTGTATAGTATAGATGCAAATAAAAGGAAAATCTCTTAATCCTAGAAAGCAATGAGCTGCAGGCTATGGAGTATTGTAATTCTATAGAGTGATAAAATCTGCAATACACATGAAATCTGGTGGTATAGTCAAGCTTTTTATTTAAAGCTGCTACTGCATAAAATGGGTTCTCAAAAGCGTATGTTGTTTTGATTTTCTTTTTTGAGTGAGAACCACTCAGTGTCATTTGTAAGAAGGAATGATATAGAAAAAGTGTTGAAACAAATAAAATGTGAATGCTATCATCAGTGAAAAAATAAATAGTTTTACATAGAATTAAAAAACTAGGATAACTATGTTGTCGCTGTCATCACATAAGCAACAACCAGCTGGAAGCATCATAGTCTGGGATGTGCTTCCCTAGCAGTAACTATTTTATTTGTGTTGTTATGAGCTGCTTTTAAAAAAAATCTTGGAAAATTCAAGCAATAGGATGAGCAAGGAGGAAAGCTAACATTGGATAAGAAAAATAATGGAAAATTAAAAAATAAGGTACAAGTTTATTAATAATGAATTATTAATTAATTAACTATTTTCTTGGGTTTGGCTGGCGTAGAGTTAATTTTCTGACCAGTAGCTGCTGTGTTTTGGGTTTAGTATGAGAAGAATATTGGTAACACTGATGTTTTCAGTTGTTATTACAAAATCACAGACGTTTCCAGTTTCTCACATTCAGCTAATGAGCAGGTGTGCAGGAGCTGGGAGAGAGCCTAGCCAAACAGATAACCCAGTCTGGCCAACGGAAATATTCCATACCATAGATGGCATGCTCGGTTTAGGAATGGGGGTTGGCCAGGGGAAAGGAAGCTTTTACGCTTTTCTCATTTCTGTGAATTCAAATCCTCTCTTGTCTGGGAGTTTGGTGTTTTTTGGGAATTCAGCAAAATTTGGGTTTTCCAGGCTTCCGCAATCTCTGCTAGGGTACTGGCTGCAAATCAGCCATCGAGTGGTGAGAAAAATTGTTTTGTCTATAGTTTGTTTTGAATATTCATTGTTATCATTGTTATCATAATTATTGTTAGTAGTATTTTTAGTAGTACTTCTATTTCCTTTGTTGTCTTACTAAACTGTCTTTATTTCAACCCTCAAGTTTCTCCTTTTGTCCATTTCTCCTCCCCTTTCTGCTGGGCAGGGAGGAGAGGAGTGGGTGAGCGACTGCTTAGTGGTTAGTTGCCAACTGCAGAGTTCAACTTAATTTTCTGACCAGTAACTGCTGTGTTTTGGATTTAGTATGAGGAGAATGTTGGTAACACTGATATTTTCTATTGTTGCTATGAAATCAAGGACTCTTCTATAGCTTCCCATGTTCAGCTAATGAGCAAGTGTGCAGGAACTGGGAGGGAGCATAGCCAGACAGATAGTCCAAGCTGGCTGATGGAAATATTCCATACTATAGACAGTAGATGAATGGGAACTAGCTGGGCAGCAGGAATTTTGCTGTCTCATTTCTGTGAGTTTGAATCCTTTCTCGGCTGGGAGTTCAAGATTTTGCAGGAATTCAGTCTTTTTCAGAACTTTTGCGAAATTCTTGAAACTTTTGATTTTCCAGGTTCCATTATCCCTGCTCAGAGACTGGCTGTGAATCGGTCATTGGGTGGTGAAAAAATTGTGTTGTATATAGTTTGTTTTGCATATTCCTTGTTATCATCATTATTACAACTATTAGTAGTAGTAGTAGTATTAGTATTTACTTGATTGTCTTATTAAAAACTGTCTTTATCTCAACCCATGAGTTTTACCTTTTGTCCATTTCTCCTCCGCTCGCTGCAGGGGAAAGGGAAGGGGTGGGTGAGCAGCTGTCTGGTACTTAGTTGCTGGCTGCTGAGTTAAAACACGACAGCTATTAATTCTTAATAGCATTGTTTTCTCTTTCATGAAGAAAGAAGGTGTTTTGTAGATGTAATATTTTTTATTTTGATGCCATTGAAGACCTCTACAAGGAATGATCTATTTCTTAATTCTAGTTTGTGGACTCATTTCTCATCTATAATGATACATTGTTGAGATCAGCTACAAAGATGATATAATGTTTTCCAACATTTTCAATTTTAAAACATTTTTCAAAATAGATTAGGTTCCAAACATAGAATCATAGAATCATAGAATCATAGAATGGTTTGGATTGGAAGGGACCTTAAAGATCATGTGGCTCCAACCCCCCTGCCACGAGCAGTGACATCTTCCACTAGACCAGGTTGCTCAGACACAAAATTATTAACTCTAAAAATGAAAAAACACACACGTTTATAAATAAGACTCCTGGAAAAAGAATTTAACCCATAAGTAAATCTGCAGTTTTTTGGATATTTTAGAGTGTATGAGGTCTTCATTTCCAGTAAGGGAATGCTGTCAAAAGAAAAATGTAAGGAAGAAATCAGTACACCTTGAAACAAAAAATTATATACTCAAGGGTTAAGACAAGAAAAAGAAATCAAGTCAATGTTTTGGTCATGTGAACGAGAAAAAATTTAATACTAAATCACTGCAGAAATAAAGGTTAAGAAAGGGACAGAGCCAGCAAGACTAGCAAGAATTACTACCCATGGCACCTCATTTATGAGAATATAGTGAGGATTCTGCTTTAATGGTAATTAAACATGAACTCACTCAATGATAAACAGTAATATTATGATAGCCTTGTTTACAAGGCTCAGTGAGTGATCTCTGAAGTTAATACAACACCTCAATAAGGAAAGCACTACTCTACATAAGTAAGTTGGTCAGAATGTGATAGATGAATAGTAGGGATGACTTCTCTGTAAATAGTATTAGTTTTTGGCAAAATCCCCACATGTTCGCTGATGGAATTTTAAGGAACAGTGGTGTTTAGGTAACAGAGAAAACAGGACTGTGTATTTCTGTTGTTTTGCAGTACACTTCAGTCACATCTTTTGTATGATTTTTATATTTAAGATCCCGTATATTTATGCAAAATAGATAAATTAATTCAATAATTATTAATAAAGGCAAAATGTAATGTGATAATTAGTGAATTAAACAGTAACATTTTTTTCTGACAAGGATGGACATGATAAACAAGTCAAAATATATTATCCTACTTTTTTAATGAGAAATGTTGCCATGGTAATTTTAGTCTTGCTGTGAACCTGCAAAAAGCTACATAAAATTTTGTCCTCACTCTTCAGTTCTGAATCATAAAACTTTTCCATGAACTTAATGATAATTTTATTTGGTTTTTAACTTCAACAAGGTTATAGAAGACTCTGCTCTGGGTCATATTTTATATTAGTTTAAATATCCTTATTGCTTATGATTTGTCAATAATTGTGATTATTCCTGTCTTCATAACTTGTGTTGATTAACAATAACTTTAATTTTCCTCCTTTTTTCATGTAACACCATTCTGTTTTGATTAACAGTCATCTACTGAGATTATTTTTATATTCATATTTCACTATGTTACTGAGGCCACTGAAAGTGGTTTTATCTCATCTAAATTAAGATGAGGAAAACTTCAATGGTTTCACTTCAGCTGTTCTCTGCATCACTCATGGGGAGCAATAGACATTCCTCAAAGACGTGTCAGCCTACTTAATTTTTTTTCCTTGCCTTGAATGGAAAAGTTACATTTAGATCTAATGAGCTAGACCCTAGGTTGGTGCCTTAGATGAAATTAATCCAAACTTAAGTGATTTAAGAAAAAAATGTATCTGTGAAATTAATTTTGTTTTAGTTAAAAATGTCACATGCATTTTAATTGTATTATGAATATTAAAACCAATGAAGACAGCATTTAACTTCAATTTTCTGTAATAATGAAAAACAACCTAAGATATACTGTTGTAGAGAACAACAAACAATATCTGGATATATTTGGACATACAATTCTGCATGGGGATTTTTGTGGATTTTTGCTCAGTAGAATTTTTTTTTTACTGACTGGTGTAATAATTTAAAGTCAAAAGAAAATATTGCTATCTAAAGAAACTGTCAGAAGGAGAACATTCAAAAGACAGAAGATATTTAATGAGTAACTCTGTTTTTGTCAATATTTGAATCCCAAGGTTAAACAATTTTGCTTTCTGGGATGCATATACAAAAGCTTGGGATGATGTTGTTGAACACTTTTGAAGGCTCTTCACTTTTGTCTTCCTGTCCCTTCTTTTGTCAGTAGTGGTCTGCACTGATTTTCTTAGTCTGATTTTCTTTATTTATGTTTAAATACGCAGAAAACTATTGATAGGTTGCTTTTATTGCCTAGCTCTCACAGGTTTGTTAGTAGCAATGCTTACAGGATGAGAGCTGCACACTCAGGAGAATGAAATATCAGGAAATGTCTACAAAAATAATTTTTATTCAATTTTTAAAATTCATGTTCTTATTAGTATATATTCCAGTTCTATCTCTTCACAGAAAGTTATTAGAAGATTTTCAGACTGTTAGGAACTCAATTCAACATTTCCAAGGACTTCAATGTACTGTGGAACCATGAAGAAGTGAATAAAGACATTCCATGGTAGAGATTTGATGGTGTGCAACTAGATACGGAACTAGGATTACTGTACTAGGAGTCTTAAGGTCTGGAAAGAATTTCTATTGTTCACACAATTATTTAAGGCAAGTAGATTTTAAGAGATGGAAATTTTAAAAGAAATAAAATATATTTGTATTTTTCATAGGAACAGTTTTTGAAAAAGAGAAGAGATCCAAAATTCACTGTAGTTGTATGCTTTTATTTCCTGAAGAAAAGACTTGTTTTAAGTGGAAATGCATATAATTAGCTGATAGATAAAGGAACAATGATTTTTTTTGATGTTCAGAGATAACACTAGTTTCTGAAATCAGGTACATGAGTTAGGGAGAATGAAGTTCAAAAGATACCATACATCCAAGTTATATTTTTATTAATGCGTGGAAAGAAACTTTATTTTTATTAGTACATAAGATGTAAATGTTGAAACTTGTTATTTTTTGATTATAAATATTAACTTTCTTTTTGTTTTATTTTTTTAAGTGGTTTCTTCACCATCTAAACTGCAGAATCTGAAAAAATAAGGCACATACATAACTATGTACTTTAAAACAATCCTTCTGCTTTTGACTTCCTGAATCTAGATTGCTAACTTGCATTCTCTCATGTATTTCAAGAGCAAGTATGTTAAGATGAATTCTAAATTAAGCAAAATAAAGTCTTGATTGCCTTGTTTATAATTTTATAAAACTAATTCTGGGTTGATAGTAATCTTGGTTGGTATCATCCCAAGGACTATTTATTTTTTGAGGGTTTTGGCTTCATTAAATTTAAAATTTATTGTTCAATTCATCAATAGTTGAAGAAAGACAGTGAAAATTATTAGGATGCTCAATATGCAAATTAATGGTTGTAATAAGCAGAATACAGTCTTCTTGTCATTGCTGTCAAAGCTCATGCTTAGTTGGAAAATTGATATGTAGGTGGATACTTATTCGTATGAGAATACACACAAATATTGTTGTCCTCATCACAAACAAGGGTTGCAATGACTGCTCTTTACTGAGTTTCATGTGAATGTATAGAAGGCCTATATATTGCCCAGAAAAATATATAGAATTATATAGATACCTTAATAAAGAATGTAAAACAAAACCATGAAGTTTATAGCCACAGTAATGAACTAAAGAACTAGTACGATCGAATCAGTGAGTTAAAACACAGCTGAAGTTTCACCTGGTATTAAATTTTACTTTTCTAAATCATTGTTGTTAACAGACATGTATGTAATGAATATATTTGTATCTTATTGCCAGCAGATGCCTAAGAATTTTTTGCAGTGTTGATCACTTACTTACAGGTGCAATTGAAATGTTAAAGGTTGTTTTAGGTAACCTTTCAATAATTTTATTCATGAATTATTGTGTATTGAAGTAGATATATGTTATTAATATATAATAAAATAGTTCTTTTCCTAGTAAAAAGAACACTTTAAAAATATAGTTATACATTGTTAATCAGTTAATGTAATATGATACAGTAAATTTCTATTTACTTATGTTCGGTTGTACAAAAAAGTAATTTTTGTAAGAATGGTACTTCAGTGACAATAGGCGTTAGTAATCTGTTTTACTTAGTTTTGGAATTTTGCAACTGAAAATATCGATGAATGAATGTAAACCAGATTAAACCTATTCAAAGAAAGAGGAGTGGCAGTGAGCATTTCACTAGACATAAACACTTCAGACTCTTTCATTACTATTGAAACACCAGACAAAATATAATTTGATTGCTAAATAACTATTTTGATTTGTAGGTAACAATGGTCTCTCAGAGAGTGTTGTAAAAAGTTTGTGATGAACATAAACCTGCTGTTTTTCCTCTCTTTTCTCTGCATTGGATGACTATATTTGTCCGGAAGTAAAACAAGACACCATGGAGCTGGTTCTGGGAGCAAAATGCAAAAAGCTGTCAAGCGGCTGTGATTGCTACGGTATTACTCAAACCACTCCAATTCAGGACTATTTTCTACGCACAATCAAAATACATAGTCAGGCGTTACAAAGTTTAAGACAATTCACAACTTAGATCTTACATTTTCTTGTTGCTCCTGAAATGGTTGGGCCTTTGGTTAGGCTTTCTTTGGAACTATCTGGTTTAGACACTCAACAGCAACAAAAGCGGAAATTCCTGAGTAAATATAGGACTAGAAGATACGGGATGTGATATAGGCATTGAGCACTGTGAGAGCTGGTTGCTGAGCACTAGACTTTAGAATGACCAAAGGCTGAAGCACCAATAGTTGCAGTTCTCAACTGAGATCTGCAGAGACCCGGCAAGTTGCCTTGTGCTGGCTTCTGCTTCTTTTTCTCCCTAGAAGGAGAAAACCTGCACAAATAAGTGAAGAATAGGAAGAGGAATGTGGCCAATAATCCCAAATCTCTGAAGTAAAGAAAGATAAGACTTCAGGAGCACAGTTTCCATCTTAAAGCCAAACAGTGTTAGATTTTATAGTATATTTATCTCAACAGGTTTCTATAATACAGTCCCACCAGATCCTCGTATGGTAAGTAATTAGATACAGCAGAAGGGACAGTTTAATTTATCTGTTATTCCAAGTACTAATGAAAATGTTTCTATGTCATGCATAGCAGTACAGAATGTAATCTAACTAAAATCCCAAATTATGCCAGTGGCTTGAGCACATTCCTAATCTGAAAAAAAATGCCAGTTGGTGTTCTGCCAAAGTATATCATACACAGAGGATATCACAAGTGGTAAGATGATGAGAAAACATGATCTCTGTGGAACAACCAGGTTTATTTAGCTGGGAAAAGAAAAGACTGGGGGGAACACAATGATAGCTTGGCAGTATATCTAATGTCTTTATAAAGACAACAGTGAAAACTGGCTCTTCCTGTCTGCTGTATTTGCTTCATTGAAGTAGTTTGAATTTGAGAGATGTTACGTCTCTGTTTGTGGAAGTCTGACTCTAGTGTGAATTCTGCAACATTACTGGGCAACCAAAACTGTTCATTAACTGGAGGCCTAATGGGATTTTAACTCTTTCACTATGCCTGTGTCTGTTACTTAGCACAAGAAATGGTGTAAATTTTAAAGTAAAATCTTTATATCTTAAAATTATAATTGATATGTATTACTTTGAGATCTAAATTTCCCTGGATTCTCTTGTTTCTCAGATGAGATCTGGGGGGGTTTAAGGAGCTCATACAATGAAGGGTTTTATCACTGTGCTATTTTCTCATTACCATTGTTGTTAGCACTTCTAGGTAAAAATAAATTTCATGGTAACTGTGCAATTACATCTAAATCCAGTTCTGCCTGATTCACAAGATTGTATTCCTGGACCTCAGGTATCTTCCTGTGTCTACACTCTTCTGCAACAACTTTTATTTGAAAGTCATCAACAGTTCAGTATGCACATTTTTCTTGTCATTAGTATAAACTAAATTTTAACTAAAACAATTTTACGCAGCAGTTGCTAGGCAATGATATCACAGGTGTAAAAACTAAAGTCAGTTCAGACCAATAAAAAGTCAGTGGCCTTTTGCTGGTATTGGCAGAAATTATATTTCATGCGCTCCATAATGCCAGAATAGGAAATTAAAGTGAACTAGGTTTTCATACTGCATTCCTTATGATTCACTGTTTTCCGTATTATTCAGATGTACTTATTATTTGCATAAATTGGGTGAAGACAGAGAGAAGTATTCGATCAAATGTGGATTTGAGAGATTTGAATGACAAAAAGGAGATTGAAAAATGGAAGACATTATCTATTTTTTTAAGAAAGCCGCTATACTAAAATAGTCTAATCAAGTGTGAAATGAATGATTAAGCTTCTGCATCAGATTGATGCTGCATTGTTTCTCGGAAACAGGAATGGTCACAATTTGAATTCTCTAAAGTCCCCGTGTCTATCCTTTACTGTTTGCCTTCCAAAATTCTTAATACCTCTCTTCTTTGTTTATTTTCCTACATTTTCTATTATTATTAATGAAAAGTAAAGTCTTAAAAAATCAGTTTATGTTACTTTCAAAGTTTATGTTTAGTTTTTCAAAGAGAACTTTTGAAAGAAAACAGAGATCAGAGAAGGGCAATGTCATAGAAAATGTCAGTTTGAATTGAATAATATGTGGGGTTTGCATATAGAAGGTGATATGTGGAGGATGGAGAAGTTGACACTGTTCCATATTCAGTTAACCTCTATCTTAGCACTTCAGGTCTATCTGTAGAGAATGTGTGTAAGCATAATACTGAAAGCATGTAATCTGAAAGTAGCTTTGTTTCACTGTTGTAGTTAATTTTTAGGCAAAAGCACAATTTGTGAGTTTATGCTGGTGAGGAAATGTAATTTGTATGCATTTTGGCAATCAATTTTTCTGTCCAATACTCAGTCAATAGCTGCTTTAAATTCACTGATTTTTATGATGTCATATAATGAGTATGGTGATTGATCTTTCACTTCAATTCCTTTGGAACTTTCACAAATGATTTAGCTATATTTAGATATGAGCTGTGGTTTCATTAGGTATAATTAAACAAAATAATAGGATTTAACATATGAGGACACATGGCATCTGTCTTGTTTTGGGCAGTGGTGGCTTCAAGAACAAAACCAAAATGTAACACTTTTATAGAAGGATCAACATAAATATCATTTCTTCCTTACCCCAAAAAAAAGTAAACAGAATTTTGTTTATTGGTTCCATGTTCAGTGTCTGAGATAGTTAACATATTGGGAAAAAGATAAATGAAAGGGGAGAACTGTGAAGTTTTAAAACCACTTCATCATATGCAGAATCAATGACTTGGGCAGTGACAGAACATCACAGAAACAAAAATGGAAAAAAAAAAAAAAGAGAAAAAATGCACATTTCTGTCAGACAACTACATTGTATTTACAAATGCCCTCCAACAGTTCTTTTCCCTAGCTTTCACCACTGTCTGGTGCCTTTCTCCTATGCCTTTTTTTTTGTAGATTTCCTTTCTGTGCCTTAATTTCTTCCTGACAAGGACGTTCTATGTCCCTTCCAATTCCCCTTTCTTTTTTGTAGAGGCAATGTGTTAAAAAGAAGGGGATAGAAGAGAATCATAATCACAAAATAAAAATCATAAAATCATACTCTTGTGTCAGAGTAGAATGTCATAACAGCCTAATGATGTTATTGCTCTACAAATGATACTATAATGTCAAGGCTATGTTAAGGTACTAACCCCACAGAATAGCTAATAAAACAATTCTAAACCTATTTATTGAAGTAATTGTATAGCCTAGTACATGAAATGAACATAAATTGGATAATTTTGCTCCTAATTTGAATATGGGCATAAGATTCAATGCTATCCTGATCCTTACACGATTTTCACTAAAGATAATGGGAGCATTTTTGACCTGATTCCAGTAAGCTTTAGATAAGATTTAGTGTATGATATAATAGAGAAAAAAAATCTACTGTAATATTATTTAATGTAGTTATTTAATCAAATTAGAGGGTTTTAGTTCTATGAATTTCTGGTTTAGTGGGAGGAATATTTCTTAAACCTTCAGAACAATTTAGAAAATAATTTTGTTTATTAAATTTATTTGTCTGTTTTTCTCTGTTACAGGAGTAGGTGGTACAGATACAAGTATGACATACATACATAATTTTCTACTTTTTATCCTCTTTTAATTTACAGCTACATCACAATCTGTTGTATAGTGCCACAATGTCAAAATCGTGTTCATTCACTTGGGATAATGTATTGAAGAGGATTGTTTTGCTAAAGTTTATAATGAAAGGAGTAAGATAGTGATGTACTGTTATATCTCTGTGGATTATTTAGTTTTTGTATTTAGGTTTAACACCTGGATTTTCAGTGGTGTTCTTTTTGAGAAATAGAATGAAGTCATCGCTTACTGAAACTGTCAGAAATAGCACTAGAACCATAGATTATGTGGCAGCAGTGTCAGATCCTTGACTCTGCTGTTCTAGGGAACCTCATCTCTGTTAGAGATTGCCCAGTGAAGTGAGATCATTTTATTGTAGAGCCATAGAATTGTTTGGGTTGGAAGGGACCTTTAAAGGTCATCTAGTCCAACTCCTCTGCAATGAGCAAGGATATCCACCACTAGATCAGGTTTCTCAGAGCCCCATCCAACCTGACCTTCAATGTTGCCAGGGATGGGCCTCCACTACCTCTCTGGGCAACCTGTGCCAGTGTTTCACAACCCTCATTGTAAAAAAATGTCTTCCTTATATCCAGTCGAAATCTGCCCTTTTTACTTTAAAACCATTACCCCCAGTCTGATCATAACAGGCTCTGCTAAAAAATTTGTCCTCATCTTTCCTGTAGGCCCCCTGCAAGAACTGAAAGGCTGCAATGAGGTCTTCCATGGAGCCTTCTGTTCTCCAGGCTGAACAACTGTGTTGGTACAGCCTCTCCTGCCACGTCTTCTAAACTGCTTTACAATCTCAGGAATTCCCATCAAGACTTAACATTTGTGCAGGGAGTTTGGCAGTTAAGCATCCTTTGGCTATACCAGGAACTCTTGCATGGCTAAGGTGGGGAATAGCACCGACTGTACCAGGAGCTTCGGTTGCCTGGCCAGGGTGAGGAACGAGAGAGGGAATAATCAGTCATCGCCTGACAGCCTTGGAATGTATCTTACCTGGATTGTAACTCAGGTGGATCAATACCAACATTACTGGAATTCTGAGAATTCCAGTAGTTACCAACCCAGAATGTGGCCAGGATGGAAATTTACTGATGTTTAAGTCAATCATCTCATGACCCTATAAACAGCGGTCCCAAGTGAGACCCTTTGAGCTCTTCTGGACTGCAGTGGGCTGTGCCCAGCATCTCCTTCTGAGTGGGATGCCTCTCAGAGCACTTGGTAATCTGAAGTTTGAAGTTACCGTTGCTGACAGGACCTGAGCTGAACTACAAGGATCCCTCACTCCATGAGGCTCGACCTTCGCTTGTTGAGGAAAATCATTTGAAGTGAGCATTTCCCTGAACTCAAGGGGAATTTTTAAAAGGTATTGTCTGTGCGCATGTGTGTGAATCAATTCAAATCATAATATCCTGTTATTATGATTGTAGTGAATTCTTTTTAATGACTTTGTAAATGCAAAGTGAACCAATTATTAGTTACTGCTAAATTTCTGTGATTTTCTCTAACTGTGAACAAACTTTTAGACATAAACTCTTACACTCTAAGGAGAAGTCTGGATCCAGCCTCATCTCCCTTCATCCCCCAGCCTGTATTGATATCGGGGGTTGCCCCTACCCAGGTGCAGGACCCTGAACTTGGCCTTGTTGAACCTCATGAGGTTCACATGGGCCCGCTTCTTGAGCTTGTCCAGGTCCCTCTGGATGGCATCCCATGCCTCAAGCATGTCAATTACAACATTCAGCTTGGTGTCATTTACAGATCTGCTGAGGGTCCACTCAATCCCACTGTCTAGGTCACTGATGAAGATATTAAATAGTACTGATCCCAATACAGAGCCCTGAGGGACACCACTTGTCGCTAATCTCCATCTGGTCATTGAACCATTGACCAGTACCCTCTGGATGCAACCGTCCAAACTATTCCTCTTCCACCAAACAGTCCACCCATCAAATAATTATCTCTCCAATTTAGAGAGAAGGATGTTGTGGGAGACCGTGTCAGAGGTCTTACAGAAGTCCAGATAGATAACATCCATATCTCTTTCCTTGTGCACTGATGTAGTCACTGCAACATAGAAGTCCACTAGGTATGTTAGGCTGGACTTGCCCTTGGTCAAGCCATGTTGGCTCTCTCGAATCACTTCATTGCCCTTCATGTGCCTTAGAGTACCTTCTAGGAGATTCTGTTCCATGATCTTCCAGGGCACAGAGGTGAGGTTGAGAGGTCGGTAGTTCCTAGGGTAGTCGTTTCTACCCTTTTTAAAAATGGGTGCAATGTTTCCCTGTTTCTAGTCACCAGGGACTTGGACTGACTGCTGTGACTTTTCAAATATTATGGAGAGTGGCTTGGCAACTATCTCAGCCAGTTTCCTCAGGACTCTGGGATGCATCTCATCAGGCCGCACAGACTTATATATGTTCAGGTTCCTCAGGTGGTCAGAAATGTAATCTCTTACAGTGGGAGGGACTTTGCTGCTACAGTCCCCATCTTGTAGTCCGTCCACTTGAGAGGTGCAGGAAAAGAGGTTGCCAGTGGAGACTGAAGCAAAAAATGTTGTTGAGTACCTCAGCCTTCTCCTCGTCCATTTTTACTAGTTTGCCAGTCTTGCTTATCAGCAGGGGGTATGCTTTCTTTGACCTTGCTTTTCTGGCTGACATACCTGTAGAAGCCCTTCTTGTTATTCTTAGCATTCCTTGCCAAATTCAGCTCCAGCTGCGCCTTGACTTTCCTGACCCCATCTCTGTACAACCGGGCAGCATCCCTGTACTCTTCCCAGGTTAACTGTCCCTGCTTCCACTGCCTGTGCATTTCTTTCTTGCCCTTTAGTTTGACCAGCAGGTCTTGACTCATCCTTCATTTTCTGATTTCTTACATCTGGGGACTGAGATCTCTTGTGCTCTATGGACAGTGTCCTGAAAGATCTGCCAAGTCTGTTCTGCTCCTTTGTCCCTGAGGGCAGTTTCCTAGGGGGTCCTGTTGACTAACTCCTTAAAGAGCTAGAATTTTGTTTTCCTAAAATTGAGGGTCCTGACTTTACTCTTTGCCTGTCCCATATCCCTCAGGACTGCGAATTCCACCAGTGCATGATCACCACAGCCCAGGCTGCCTCCAAATGTGACACCACTGATGAGCTCACTTGAGTTGGTAATCACCAGCTCAGTATCACATCCCCTCTGGTAGGGCTATCTGTTACGTGGCTTGAGAAGTTGTCCTCCATGCACTGCAGGAGTCTCCTGGATTGCCTGCAGCTCTCTGTGCTACTTTTCCAGCAGATGTTGGGGTAGTTGAAGTCCCCCAGCAGGATGAGAGCCAATGAGCCGGATGCCTCGTGTAGGTGAAGAAGTCTTTGTCAATAGGTTCCCCTTGACCAGGAAGCCTGTAGTAGACGCCAGCCACAATGTAATAGTATCAGTAATAACTGGTATAAAGAATAGGAATGCAAAAACTCTCTTTTATGCTTGATGGGTGAAAAGTCTGTGGTGAGTATAAATGCTTATGCTTCAGTACATACACAGGTCATTGAGTACTTGGAGTTAGGAAGACACTTCCATGATGCTGTAGTTTAACCAGGCAGCCAGCAACTAAGCAGTAGACAGCCACTCACTCATCCCTCTCTTTCCTCCCCAGTGGCATGCAGAGAAGAAATGGACAAAAGAGAAAATTTGTGGACTGAGATAAAGACTGTTTAATAAGACAACAAAGTAAACACTAATACTAATAATGAGAATAACAACGATAAAAATGAATATACGAAACAAACTATATACAATACAATTTTCTCACCACTTGATGACTGATTTGCAGCCTGAAAAATATTCAAACTTCCGGACAAGAGAGGATTCAACTCCCGGAAACAAGAAAGCAAGATAGCCTCCTTTCCTTGTCCAACCCTCATTCATAAACTGACCATGACATTTATGGTGTGGAATATTTTCACTGACCAGCCATCTGTCTGGCTGTGCTCTCTCCCAGCTCCTGCACACCTGCTTATTAGCTAAATATGAGAAACTCAAAAAAGCCCTAGATTCATATCAAAAACTGAAAACATCAGTGTTACCAACATTCTTCTTGTACTAAATCCAAAAGCTACTGAGAGGAAAATTAACTCTATCCCAGCTGAAATCATGGCATATGAACAGGTTATATATAATTTTTTATTGAAAGGATCTAATAATGTCAGATATCAGAAACAAAAAGGAAGGTTAGACAAAAACAATCTGACATATTATGGTACCTTGTGTAATCTTTTGATAGAGCATATAGATAAAATTGTAAGCACTTTCTGATAAACTAGTTGTTGTAAAAATAATATTCTTTCTAAAAAACAGGTTTTTTCATTTTTCCAGTTTGCCCTAGAGGGATGCTTTTACACCGTAGTAGTTTAATCCATGAGGCTTGACCTCACCATCAGTTTTAAAAAATTCTGATCTTTATAGTCAACCTGCAGTAATTATACTTATCCAACCTACGTAATCTTTAGCAACAAAAAAAAAAAGTTACAAGCCTCAACCAAATATTTTGATCAGACGATATATGTCCAGCGTACATCATAGGTTTGTTATGATGGCAGACTTACGTTCAACTAAAAAAAAATCATAGATAGATAAAAAGACAGATGTTATGTCATATTAGCAGTAATGAGTTTATGTTGAGACAGCTGTAGCTTTTTTCCACTATCAAGCAATTTCCAAAGCGCAAGTTCTACTTAAATGAAAACTATTTCAAACTTTCTTGGTTAATGAGATTCCACGTTAATCCCCCATGCTGCAGATCAATTATTTAAAGCCTTTCACAACTAATGGATCATATAGTACTTTCTGATTAATGCCAACAAGCTAGTTTTAATGTGGTGAAGTAATAAACAGTCTTAAACACTCGGTTTTAATACTTTTCTGTGGTTAGAGAAGAAATACCACAAAATATTTAAATAAAATATTTTTCCAGGAGAAAAACATAGAATCCAAACTGCAGCAGAGAATATATAGTTGTTCTTAGTAGTAATAGACAAAGACCCATTATATATTGATTGCAAATTCTGTATCTCCTATTAGTCAAATATCAATGCGTAGCATTTTTCAGGAGAGCGTTTTCCACTGAAGTATGTATTATATCAATTGTTCTCACTGGATGCTGATGGAATCAAGTTACTAGTAATACAGTATAAATGTTAAGTGTTCTATATATTCTGCTAATGCAAATTAACATAAGTTTATATTTTTCTTCTCGACTCCTCTGTGGTGCACTGTGGTGAATATTCTGCAATGGTGCTGAATGAGATTTTATCAATGAACGTATTTAAGAACTATGTATTACTTAGGAAGGAAGCTAAGGATAACGGAAAAAAAGATGCTATGGTAAATTACTAGTCTGCAGGCAGCATAAAATTATGTGATAAAATCTGACGTGCATAGAAAGGAAAAAAAGTCGTTAGCTACTGTACTGGTTTTAGTTGGGATAGAGTAAAATTCATAGAAGCTTGTATAGGGCTACATTTTGGATCTGAGAACAAAAGGGTATTGATAACAAACTGATTTTAGCTCTGGTTGAACAGTGCACAGCATCAAGGCCTTCTCTTCTCACACTGACCCACCAGCAAGTAGCCTGGGAATTCAAGAAGTTGTGAGGGGACAGAGCCAGGACAGCTGACCATGAGCAACCAAAGGGATATTCAACTGCATGTGATGTCATGGTCAACAATAAAATCTAGGGAAGAAGGAGGAAGGGGGGGACATTCAGAGTTATGGCCATTGTCTTCCCAGGTAACCATTATGTGTGATGGAGCCTTGCTTTCCTGGAAGTGGCTAAACACCTGCCTGTTGATGGGAAATACTGGATTAATTCTTTATTTTGCTTTGCTTGCACATGCAGCTTTTGCTTTACCTGTTAAGCTGTCTTTATCTCAACTCATAAGTTTTCTCACTTTTACCCTTCCAATTCTCTTCCTCATCCCACTGGGGATGCATAAGCCGGCAGCTATGGGGTGCTGAGCTGCCTGCCAGGGGTTAAATCACAACAGCCCTTTTCAGAGCCCAGCATGGGGCACCAAAAAGGTTGGAGTATTCTTTATTTGATTCTTGTCACTGCAAACCAGAAGTCCCTTCATTAGGGTCAGAAGTAAAATGAGTCCTTTTACCCTCTCTGGGGAATTGCCTAGTAGAAAATGGAGCAGTAGTTTTCCTGGATAGACCCCTTTTGGCCATTGAGTGCAGGCCGTTTGGTGGGGTGTCCAGTACACCTAGAATCAACTGCTACAGGGGCAGAAACACAGCCCTAACATTTAATAGAACCATAAAATAGTTTGGGTTGGAAGGGAACTTTAAAGGTTATACAGATTAAACAAGAACAGGATGAATCTCCAGAACACCTGAAATATATTGGTGAGGTCATCGTGTGGGGCAATGCAGAAGAGGAAATGTCCGAGAAAGGGAAAAAATAATCCAGATTTTTCTGAAAGCTGGTTTTGCCATTCAAATATTTAAGGTCAAAAGACATTTACAGGAGATCCAGTTTTTAGAAATAAAGTGGCAAGATGGGTATCATCATATTGCAATGGATGTGACCAACAAAATAACAGCTATGTTTCCACCAGCTGACAAAAACGAAACACAAACTTTCTTAGGCATTGTGGACTTTTGGCTACCTTGCCTCAAACCCACTGTTTGACTTACAAAGCACTTGTTTTAAATTAGCATATCATGAGAAATGTATAGTTCAGTGAAAAAATATGCTGTGCTATGAAATAGCTGACCAGAAAATAATGCATACACAGATTTAGGTATAATTGGTTTTTAGCAAATTAGAAACATTTTAGAATGATGAATTTCATCCAAGAACCTTTACCATGAATTGGGCAATTATAGGGGTATAAAATTTTACAAAATCTGAGTTCCAAACAGTTTTCATTTAAGTTTCCTTCTTTATTTCAATTTTGAGCATCGCCTGTTTTTTTCAGGAATTAATACTTCAAACAAAGAAACAATATAATAAACTAAAGAAGTTTCTGAAAGTCACATTCATGTACCCCTTCAAATCACTGAAACATGGTATTACACATAAGAGTCTAAGATTATAAATAAAATAATTGGAAAAAAGAACCCAAACAACACAAACCAAACTACCATAAAACAGATTAAAAGGGACACAGGGTGCAAATGAAGACTAGAGCATTATGCAGCATTGGACACTTGGAGATACCAGCTGGTGAATTTTTTTCCTTCACTTGATTTTGGAGAAAGAAAAAACAAATCGATTCATTACACATACATAGATCACAGTATTGCCATTAGTAAAGAGTGTGTTTGTGATATACACTGAAACAAGACAAAATATGAAGACAGAAAGTATTAATTACAGACCATTTCTTTTTTTATACAATTTTTTTTTTATTTTCACACAGACTGCACGGCATTTTCATTTTTTAATACAAAATATTTTATATTTTAACACACACAGAAGTATAGAATTAGAATATCTTTCACTTTCAATATCTCACTTTCAGTGAGAAAGATTTTGAATGTGATTAAAGGGTCTTGTACTTAATTTTAAAATAGTTCAGAGATTTTGGTGGAATTTAGTGTAACTTTATCTTGATTCAGAGAAGGGCATAGGAAGGAATTATAATAAATGACAATGATGCCTAAAATACGTCTTAGGCAGATAGCTAACAAACTTTTGATGAATTTCATAAGAAAGAATCCTGGCCCTAGATCCTTAAGCTCAGTCCTATATGTGTACTCATTCCTTATTTCCTGGGACTACTCAGGAGTAAGGAACAAAATTCTCTTTTAAGGTCTTTATCCCTTTAGCAAATTTGCAGTTGTGCTGTGCATGCATGTGCATGGTTGTCACTAGCAGTGTTTGGATCTTAATGCTTTTTTTCCTCAGATAGCAGGCCACATAAAACCAGTAGTGATTCTGTTCAGCTTTTGCAGAATGATTAATTCTTAGATAAATGCTAAAATTAAGATCTGGGTACAGTTTCACAGCACAGCACAAAAGAATTAATCTCCCACATCACTTCTGAAGTTAATGTCCTTCGGACATTCAGTCTGAGGGTACTTCTGTCTCTGTAGCGAGCAACTCTAGACCTGTAGGTTGAGGAGAATGGTAAGCAAGGTGTAGGAGCATCAGTCTGGTGCTTAGTACTACTCACATATGGAAGTGAAGAGCTCAACTGTAATCTCTGCACCAAAGGATTATTTGCGCCTTTCAATGAATTGCTCTTGAGGTAAAAAAGAGAAAAAATGCAGACAAATGCAGGAAAGATAGACTATATGAGATCTACATCCTAGCTATGTCACTTGCTCTTGAGAAGAAAACAGCGCAACAGCTCCTAGATAGCCCAAAGACTGCAACATAACAAAATCAGAAAATAAATTAATATGAACATTATTAAGAATTTAATCAGAAATACAGAAATATTAAAAGCATTTTTTTCAATTTAGTTTGATTTTGCCAGTAGTTTTAGAGTTTTCTATCTAGATCATAAAAGCATTTGAACAATAACTACACCTAATTACTTGATTTGAAAGATATCTCTCTCTCTTTTTCATGCACTCACAGAAAATTATTATCAAAATAATAATAGTAACTAGTTTTGTGGATATTATTCACACAGGGACTTAAAATTAACTGAGATATGAAGTATGCTAAAACTTACATATTAATGCAGAAAGGAATTCTTTCCATCCCTTTTTTAAATCGCTTATTCTACAATTGACCTTATGAAAAAATCTATTACAGAACCATCATTAAAATGTGAGGATGATAGTTACTATATATATATATGCTTTTCTAAAAGCAGTCAGAGTAGCCCAGCAAGATAGCAAATAATGAAGTAGCGTGTCAAATGCAGGCAGCTTGATTCATTCTGTGAGCATACAGAAAACAAGGTGTTTTCTGTTCTGCAGTGATCTGAGTTGATATGTAAAACAGTAGCACAGATGCACCTTTTTTTAATAGATGATAACTTTTAGAGGATTATGCCTTTTTTGCCTTTACAAAACTTTTTTATAAGTGCCAAAAAGCCTAGCTTTTTTTAAACAAGTCATTCCTATGAAAATGAATATTTTAAGATAGCTCTAGATGGTGATGGTGTAGGAGGCTTGACATTTAAAAGTTTATACTGACCAGGAAGTAATTTTCAAATAGCTTGCTAAAAGGATTTAAACTACTAGACTGAAGAATGAAGAAGGAACATACCAAAGAAGTTGCTAAGATAGGAGTTGAAATGGGGTGAACACAGGGAGAGGAACTCTTTAAGAGTTGCTTTTCCCTAGGATTTAACGTTGGCTTGCCATATGGTATAAAAAAATGTGATAGGTCTGCACTTACAAGGAACAGCTCTTATATGGCTTCGTAGGAACTGTCAAGATCTGTGTTTTAATGAATAAAACTTTGAACAGCTCGTAAACACCATGTGAAACTACACCGTAATTCACGGGTGTTTGCTTTACTTATGATATTTCTTTTATTAAATTTGCATGCCTGGTGGTAGAGACAGATTATGAAACAAGCCAAAAAATTATAACAAAGCCATATTTTAACTACTTTGTGTGAATGATAGATGATTTCCATACAATTAAAATGTTTTTTTGCTGCTATTTTTGCTCAACACTCGCTTATTACAAGACTTAAGATGAAGGACTGAAATAAGCTAAGACTGTTTCCCGTATTTGTATGGAATCGTGTGTGTGTGTGAGCCATGAAGAAGTGAAAGGTTGTGAACCGTATAACTGTATATGCACTCTGATGATGCTTTTTAGTAATTAAGTAGTGAATGCATGCTAACAGATATGCTTATAAAAATTCTCATTACCTCTAGAACGTATTGTTATCCTCCTTTTTAGAGGTATGGAAGTGAAGCCAATTAGCCTATTTTTGCTCTAAATAGTGTTGAAATGTCAAGTGGTATTTATTGAAGACTGCCCTGAAATACTGCTTAGCAGCAATTAAGAAAAACAGGTTTTGGTGAAAGTTGCCAAGCAATGGGTTATTACAATTTTAGCTTCGCTACTGAGGTCTGGGTTCTGACTTTGTTTTGTCCTAACAGCAGAGTAGACATCTGCACGTACACTATGGCTTAATCATATATGTGGTGTTTTGGGTGATTTAGGAACCCTGTGTTCACTTGAAAATTGATTATATTCTGAAGAACTGGTGATTCCATTTTGTTCTTATTCCGTGAAAACTAAAATTTACTCAAGTTCGAATTAAAAGAGGCAGTTGCAATGTGATAAAGCTTAGTATGTCATACAGCTAAAAGTGCAGTCAGGCAGCATCAGTTCGCAAAGGTAAAGTACACTAGGGTATATGCACAGCTGACGGAGTGCTGGGAACACTTTGGAGTAATAGAGATGTCTTGGATTTTGTAGCTGTTAAATGAGGCCATAAATAAAGCCTTTGAAGAAATATTTGCTATTAATAAAACCTAATGTCAATAGCACAGAGTTAATCATTAGAGTGTGTGTGTTATGTTGCTAGTTCTATCCCTGTGTCACTTACTCTGCAATCAAGAGAGTTATTGAACTATAAAATATATGGATATAGATTTCTTTTAAGGACAGCATTAGCTATTAGAGGGCCCCAAGTATACCTACTGTGCACCTTAGCGAAAAAAACCAACAAACCAACAACTGCTGAGGACACTGTTAAATGCATATGGGTTGTTTCTACAGAATTATGTAGCTTTCTGAAAAAGGTACATCTAATTCTGCATATTGTGTTAGGATAGCAGATTCAGACAATCCTGCATCCTTGCATAGAAAAGACAAAACTGGTTTTACCAGTTCATTCTAAGATTAAATGGTACAATTTAAAATACCTGCCATCTATATCTGCAGTAGAGTTTAGATGAAACCAAGAAGGAAGACAGGCTTTTATTTTATAATCAGTGTAGAAATCCATTGTATCAGATTTAGTGTAATTAGCTGTTCTTACGTTAATATGCAGTTTTGTCTTTGAAATCTAGTTGGATGAAACTATTCAAGTTAGAGTATATCTGATCATGAGTAAGTTAAGAATAGAAACTAAAATTCATTATGTTAGTTTATCAACAGCATGTTCACCCTACTGAGTGCTGTGCTATGCCAGATATGCGGGCTGTAAGTAGCAGTATTTCCATGTTTGTATAATATTCTGTTTCTCTAGCACACCATGCTTTCACATTTGTATGCTGGCTTGCTTGTCATGAGGTAGGGAGGATGTCTTTCTGAAGCCTTGCTTTGTGCCGTGAAGGCTTAATCAAAAATGCCCCTCATATGATATATGCTAGCAGTATTGATCACAGGATAGTTTGTTTTGGTAAAAGATTTTCATACCCCTCTGTAAAGCAGACTCTATTCTGTAAATCAAGACTTCCAAATATGGATGATGAGATATATAAGATAAGATATATATCAGATATATAAGATAAGAGATACCTTCTCACCTGATTAATTTCAGCTGAGTTACTCCCAGAGATTAATTTGACTCATTAAATCAAAACTCATTTCTCACTAAAATTAGTTGTAGCCTTTCTGCTTGTCTAAGAGCCTTGAATATCTAAATTAATAAGATAATAATTAATCAGATAAATGAATCAATAGGCTTGAAAATATGTCAGCCAAAGCATGAAGAACATTTTACGTTTCCATTCAGCTGACTGCGTGCAACAGCTGTAGCTGAGCAGGATATCTCTTGATTACAAGAGCAACAGCTAAGTAGAATCACAGAATCATAGAATCATTTAGGTTGGAAAAGACCTGTAAAATCATCGAGTCCAACCATAGATTTAAGGACAATGAGTGTATCACGAATATTAAGGACTCTGTGAGAAAAAGAAAGATACAATAAAGCAAGTTGGTGCCTGATTATTTTTCCTTAATGGTTTGTAGAGTGGCACAAATTTAACTGTGCGTTTTTTTAGGATCCAAAATTAATTTTCTTTGGGTTGTAATAGAGGGGAAAAGCATCCAATGGACTTTAGCAAAGATGTGATTGTTAACTGAAGCACAAATCGTAGATACCTTAAGCACCAAGATCACATATTGTTGTTGTTACAGTAACTCTTTATTAAAGAACTCTACAGAGCAGTAGAAAAGCTGGAAACTCTATCCATGAGACCTTCTAAGTAAATATGTGAGTAATTTGTTTTAATAATCTGGATTGAGAGATTGAGTAGAGAGCATTGCTGTAAAGCTTACATGCACTCCAATTTTATGCTGCACTTAGTTGAGTGTTCTTCAAAGTCAACTAAAAACACTCCCCGAGTATCATAATTACCATTACATATGTATTTATTAGCATATATATAAACACATATATACTGGTGCCTTCATTATGAACAGGACTTTTAGAGAAAGATAGTATCATTTATTGGCTAAAAGCATCTCAGCTTTTGGGATAACAATGTCTTTACCCTGCCATTGACTGCAACAAGATTTTGCTAGGATATATTTGGTTGAAATGAACATGAAATCTAAAGCAAACCCAGCTATTTTCATCAAAATCCATCTATGAAATGAAAATTTCCTCATTCACTTTAAAGTAGACTTTTAATCCTTTAGCTACTTGAGCAGTCCTATTACTTGCTGCTGCTCTTCATGAGTGAATATTAGGGAGCATGATGGATACTTATTTGACAGTCATAATTTATTCATGACACTTAACAGAATGTAAGCAGCTAATGACCAGGAAATAATAATTCGTTTACTGCCTCCATGCATTTACGTGTTTTATGAAGCTGCTTCGAATCAGGATGTTCCCGAAAGAAAAATGCTAGCTAGACTTATGCTGCTGACATACATTCCTTAATACTATAAATGTGCATGAGCACAGTCTGCAAGGAGAAACAATATCAGCAGAACACAGCAGATATTGTAAAAGGAAATTATGAGTGCTTGTAGTGGGTGACTCTGTTAAGGGGCACAGAGGCACCCATCTGCCTACCTGATAGGTAGGCCTTCCAGAGCCTTCCAGGAGCTAAGGACCCAGATGTTGCTGAGAGGGTGCCACTACTTTTCAAGAGCACTGACTACTATCCACTGTTACTCTTTCATGTGGGCACTAATGACACTGCAAGTCAGAATCTGGGCAGAATCAAGGAAGACTTCAAAGCCCTGAGGGTACATGAAAAAAGCATTGATGCCCAAGTTATCTTTTCCTCTGTTTTACCAGTTAGAGGAAAGGGCGCAGCCAGAAATAGACACATAATGCATATCAACTTCTGGCTTCATGGCTAGTGCTGTTGTGAGGGTTTTGGCTTTTATGACAATGGGACATTCTTTGACTATAACTGGTTAGGGAGGGATGGGATCCACCTGTCTAGAAGAGGCAAGGGAATCTTTGTTAGCAGGCTGGCCAACTTGGTATGGCAGGGTTTAAACTGAAGGACTTGTGGGGTGGGGTGCAGATTCACAATCCTCAAGACATCACATCCAACTAGGGAATAAGTGAGGCCAACCAGAACAGTGACAAATGTTCCTTAGCTGCCTCCCAAGTTGAGAACCAGAAGGTCAACCACCTTAAGGGTGGGTAGAGCTGTGGCAGATCCTCTTACATCCCTCCAGGGAAACCTGTATGCTCGATTACCTCTCTGAAATGCCTCTACACTAATGCATACACCATGGGGAATAAACATGAAGAACTAGGACCATGATCTCATTGCAATTACAGAGACAGGGTGGGACAGCTCTCATGACGAGTATGCTGTCATAGATGGCTACCTACATTTTAGGAAAGGCAGGCCAGCAAGGTGAGGTGGTGGAGTTGGTCTTTATGTGACGGAGCAAGAGGAATGTATTGAGCTCTGCCTGGGTGTGAAGAAAGAAATGTCAACTGCTTGGGGGTAGCTGAAGAACATGTCAAGAGCTTATGGTTAAGAACTAAGGGACAGGCTCATATGGGTGAACACTGTTGTGGGTGTTTACTACAGGCCACCTGAACAGGAAGAGGAAGTCGATGAGGCCTTCTACAGACAGCTGAAAGTATCCTCACGATCACAGGCTCTGGTTCTCATGGGGGATTTGAAGCACCCTGATATCTGCTGGAAGGACAACACAGCTAGGTGCACACAGTCCAGGAGCTTCCTGCAGAACATTGATGATAACTTTTTGACATAGGTCGAGGAGGAGCCAACAAGGAGAGGTGTGCTGCTGGACCTTGTACTGACAAAGAGAGAAGGACTGGTTGAGGATCTGAAGGCTGGGGGCAACCTTGGTTGCAGTGACCATGAGATGGTGGAATTCCGGATCGTGCGTGGAAGAAGCAGGGCAGTAAGTAGGATCAAAACCTTGTGGGAATCAGCTGGGCCGCGGGCGGCCTTGACGGTCTTGATGGAATAGAGCCATATCTATGAGCTAATTATTTTGTGCACCTGTGGTTGAAAAACAGGAAGAAAGGAACGAAGAAACAGGATGGGAAAATCCAACTCTTCGATAAGCGTGAAGGTCGTGTGAACTGACACTTGATGACCAAACAGAAGAACAAAGGAGCTGCATGCCAAAAGACCCTCACCAATGAGACTCTGGGGGTGGGAGACAAATATTATGATTAACCATTAAAATGCTTCTGCTGCTGCTTCTGCTTACTTTTGCTTGCTTTGTGACTGACGTAACTTATTGTGGCGTGCTGCCACAAAACCTTGGACTTCAGGAGAGCTAACTTTGGCCTCTTCAGGGAGCTACTTGGAGGAATTCCATGGGCCAGGGCTCTAGAAGGCAGGGGAGTACAAGAGTGCTGGTCGCTTTTTAATCACTTCCTCCATGCTTAGGATCGGTGCATCCCCTTGAGTAAGAAATCTGGAAAAGGAGGCAGGAGACCTGCATGGATGAGCAAGGAGGTGCTAGCAAAACTCAAACGGAAGAAGAACATCTACGGAATATGGAAAGAGGGACATGTCGCTTGGGAGGAATGTAGAATGTTGTCAGAGTATGCAGGGATGCAACAAGGAAGGCTAAGGTCCACCTGGAATTAAATCTGGCAAGGGATGTTGAAGATGACAAGAATGGCTTGTTCAAGTACATCAGTAGAAAATGGAAGACTAATCAAAATGCGGGCCTCCTGATGAATGAAGTGGGTGCCCTGGTGATGGAGGTCACAGAGAAGACAGAGTTACGGAATGCCTTCTTTGTTTCAGTCTTTGCTGCTAAGGATGGGCCTCAGGCATCCCAGTCGCTGCATGTAAGAAAAGAAGCCTGGAGAAAGGAAGATCTTCCCTTGGTTGAGAAGGATCGGGTTAGAGATCATTTAAGCAAACTGGACACCCACAAATCCAAGGGCCCTGATGGGATGCACCCATGAATGCTGAGGGAGCTGGCAGATGTCATTGCTAAGCCACTCTCCATCATCTTTGAACGGTCCTGGAGAACAGGAGAAGTGCCTGAGAACTGAGGGAAAGCCAGTGTCACTTCAGTCTTCAAAAAGGGCAAGAAGGAGGACCCAGGGAACTACAGGCCGGTCAGCCTGTAAAACTGATGGAACAGCTCTTTCTGGATGTCATCTCTAAGCAAGTGGAGGAAAAGAAGGTTATCAGGAGTGGTCAACATGGATTCACCAAGGGGAAATCATGCTTGACCAATCTGATAGCCTTCTATGGTGGCATGACTGGCTGAGTAGATGAAGGGAGAGCAGTGGGTATTGTCTACCTAGACTTCAGCAAAGCTTTTGACACTGTCTCCAATAACATCCTCCTAGGGAAGCTCAGGAAGTGTCGGCTGGATGAGTGGACAGTGAGGTGGGTTGAGAACTGGCTGAACAGCAGAGCTCAGAGGGTTGTCATCAGCAGCGCAGAGTCTAGTTGGAAGCCTGTAACTAGTGGTGTCCCCCAGGTGTCAGTGCTGGGCCCAGTCTTGTTTAACTTCTTCATCAGTGACCTGGATGAAGGGACAGAGTATACCCTCAGCAAGTTTACAGATGACACAAAACTGGGAGGAGTGGCTGATAGACCGGAAGGCTGTGCTGCCATTCAGTGAGACCTGGACAGGCTGGAGGGTTGGGCAGGCAGAGAGGAACCTGATGAAATTCAACAAGGGCAAGTGCAGGGTCCTGCACGTGGAGAGGAATAACCCGATGCACCAGTACAGGCTTGGCGATGACCTCCTGGAGAGCAGCTCTGTGGAGAGAGACCTGGGAGTGCTGGTGGACAACAAGTTGACCATGAGCCAGCAGTGTGCCCTTGTTGCCAAGAAGGCCAATGGGATCCTGGGATGCAGTAAGAGGAGTGTGGCCAGCAGGTCTAGGTAGGTTCTCCTCCCATCTCTACTCTGCCCTAGTGAGGCCCCATCTGAAGTACTGTGTCCAGTTCTGGGCTCCCCAGTTCAAGAAAGATGAGGAAATACTGGAGAGAGTCCTGCGGAGGGCCCTGAAGATGATTAGGGGACTGGAGTGTCTCTCATACAAGGAAAGGCTGAAACAGCTGGGCTTGTTTAGCCTGGAGAAGGCTGAGAAGGGATCTCCTAATTGCTTATAAATATATTAAGGGTGAGCCAAACTCTTTTCAGTGGTGCCCAGCGACAGGACAAAGGGCAGGCAATGGGCCCAAACTAAAGCATAGGAAGTTCCATCTGAACACAATGAAGAACTTCTTTCCTCTGAGAGTGACAGAGCACTGGAACAGGCTGCACAGAAAGGCTGTGGAGTCTCCTTCTCTGGATATATTCAAAACCCACATGGACATGGTCCTGTGCAACCTTCTGTAGGTGACCCTGCTTTGCAAGGGGCTTGGACCAGATGATCTGCAGAGGTCCCTTCCAACGCCTACAATTCTGTGATTCTGTGATTCTATGAAACTGTGAATCTCTGGCAAAAAAAAGTTTTGGTTTCTTGTAAAAAAAAGAAAATTCACATGCTTTTGTAAAAGTTTTCCCTGTACTCACAAAAGTTAACATTTAAACTGAATGTTAATATGTGTATAACTGGATATAACCAAAAGCTTGGAGACCAAATGCTTAATGGGATAAAATTGTGTGTGAAAGTATTGAAAAGGTTTGATAAATTATATATTTTTAATAAATTGCCAGTTGTATATAGGAAAATACTCATTTATACACCAGCAGGTAAACTCAATATGAATTTCTAAATCTATCTATCTATACAGATATAGGTTTCACAAAGCTTTCCCAATGTCCACTTTTTTTTTCCCTGTAAGTATTTCCATGTAAGAGTGAATATATTTTATTTTTTTTCTTCAATGTGCCCTGTGTTTTATCTTTGAAAATCTCAGCTCAATTTGTGGTAGAACTAACCTGTGCCAAATTCGTACTCAAAAAGAGAATTCTGTGTAAGTCTATACTATGGATATAGAATTTTAAATCTTCAGGTTAATTTTTGTAACTGGGATTGTAGTTAAGGCAAGAGCATTAGATAATAATTTGCTCTTTTGCTGTTTGTGGTGAGAAATGTAAATTCATTTTATTGACTTGGAGAAAATTAACAACAGCAAAAATGTGTAGTTGGGTTTTATAGCAAAAGTGATTGCAATTTCGTGAAACACATTCTAGGAATATTCTATATGCCTGGTTAATATTAGTAATATTCTGATCTAATACTTAAATGAGGCTTGCTTAGTTATTTTATTACATTTATTTAAATCTTCATTTATTTTGAAGTAATCATTGCCTTTATTATTTTATTATATAAAAAAGATAAAATAAAATACTGATTTTGTGTTTTAGCTGTTTGTATTTTCTTAAAGTAATCACATTTTAACAAATGAAGGAACCTCTGAAAACTAAATTTGTCACCAGTTACTCAACTTACAATCTTGATTATTATCTTGTGATTAACCTTTAGCTCTCTAAAACTAGATTGTTTTAACTTTTGAAAAAAAAAATACGTGCGTCCTTTAAATAATACACATACAAAATCCCACACAAACAAACACATACATAAGGATTACAAAGTGTATGTTTCAGTAATCCCACACTCAGAGCTATTTAAAGCCCTCTCCTCTTAAGCATTGGATAACTGGTCTTGAGGAGGGGGAAGACAGGTTCTGATAGCAGCTAGTTAAAGAAAAATCATATTAGAATACAAAACTTCTGTAAGAAGCTTGTTACACAAGGTTACTAATGACTTTGCTGGAACAGAAATGTCAGTGAAGCATAAGCAGCCTGTCTTTGAGAGACATAGCCTAGAGAGCAGAGCAAAGCAAAGAAAAGCAGACATTTCTGTAGCTGAAACAAAAATAACAATGCTGGATAAATAATTTTGAAATTAAAAAAAATTTCTTGTTTTTTAGTCTATAATTGATTTGGATAGTTAGTGATAAATTAACACTTAGAAAGAGCTGAAGGAGAATAGAGAAGGGGAGGAAAATAACTTAAACCACAACTTGTTTCAAGTGAGTTTTTCTGTTAGTTTTCTGGGTTTTCTGTTCTAGCATGAAAATAATTTTCAAAGACAAGATAATACCTGTATTTTTTCAAATATTCAAACTGTAATTTTTTTTTAGTTCAAATATTTAAGTCTTAAATTTTCTAAGAACTTTTACTGAAGTTGTGCAGGATTTTTAAACACCGTGGCCAAAGTCTGAAACTCATCAATTCATAACTAAGGCAATTAGTATCAAAAGCCTTTTTCAAAACTATGACATTAAGAGCCAAAATGATGTCTGGAGTTTCCTCAGTAGTCTTAAACAGAAATAAAATGAAACAGTTGGCATTTGCAAGATGATGTTCAGGAAGGTCCAAAGTTACTTAAAATTTAGATTAAGATTGTTTTCTGAAATTTGTTTTCATACAGTGGAAAGACTATTTCTGACATCCTGAAAAGAGAATTTGCAAAAATCATATAAAAATTCATTTTTCAAAATATTTTAAATATTTTTCTTATAAAGTAATTACAAAAAGAGAAAATATAGCTTTATTTTTAGAAATAATTTTCAATTTTTTTAAAATCTTTTGAAGGAAACATTCCAACCTACTCTATAGAGTTCTCAGAATGCTGTTGGAAGGTGGTTAATGTTAGTTCTATGTATTGCATTTTGTTTCTTTCAAGCCGAATGCTACAGAAGCTATTGAATTTACTGTATTTCCTTCATTTTAGTGATGTTTCCTAATAGTTCAGTTTTACACTTCCTTTTGAATTTGCTTTTTTTATGTGTGTCCTATTCCTATTGGTCTTTTCCATCTGAAGATATGGAAGACGTAACTGGACTTTGCTTCTCCATTCACAGAGGATGAGCAGCTTGCAGTGTGTTATACTGTGCTTCACACTATCTTTTGGTCCTTTTTCAAGATCTTTACTGCTGGCCTCCAGCAGTAAGAAATAACACCTCAGTTAAAGAGGAATAATAGGGGGTAGGGGGAGAAGTACATCCTTAAGCAGTTTTAAACTAGAACTTGCATGAATGAGATTAAAAGAGACAAAGAAATTCAGCTCAGTATTCTAGGAAGTTCTTTTCAAGTTATATGCTCCTGTATTTCTACATCTAAAGAAGGAGTACAGTTTTCCAGTACTTATTTGTTAAAAAAAAGCCAACAGTTAATCGTTCAAAACTAGAGATTTGAGTGCAGTTTAAAAACAGTTACTGTGTCTGTGTAGACTACAAGACAAAATTCTCAGAATATTTATTTTGTTTTGTGAGGTTTCTCAGGTTCTGGTTTATCACAGAATTGGTGGGACGAAGAGACACAGATTGTCTTTCTGAGCAATATGAACACTGCTGAACATGCGGTCTGCGAGGATCTTTTGGAAGCGTGGACAGCAAATGATTCATAATATGCACTAGCAGCAAGTTATGGCAATCTAAGGCAAGACTGTATGATTCCTCTGGTGTCTCAGTGAACAGAAGTAAACAGGTATTTGCTGTGGCTCAGATTTAAGACAGTTGCAAATAAGAAGATCAAATTCTTTGTTAGCAGTTCTTGTTTTATTTTGCTTAATTATCTTATTCTTTAGAAAAAAATGCTTTAATTCTAATCAACTTCAGTATTCCCCTCTTTCTCACTGTGTTACTGATAGGAAACTTGTTACAGAACCTGTCTATACCAGATAATGTAGAATCTTCATCCTGAAATTAGGGGTGAATGAAGCTCAGAAAGCTTCAGAAAGCTTGGATAATCTTCCCAAAGTGAAGATGCTTACCACGAGTTTTCATGAAGTGAGCTGACTGAGGTGATGTTTTTGCAAGTAATGTTTAGCTTCTGTCATCTTTCAGATACCTCATATACATTGACTAGTTACTTCTTAATAATGAAAGCATTATCTAAAGTAAGCAATTATGGGATATTCAAAGATCCAGAACAGTTCAGAAAGGAATTTAGCGCGTTCAAATTTCCCATATGCTCTTACCATTTTCCTACTTAACATATGATCTTCTCCCTTCTCCCTCTTGAGAAAGGAAAAAGAAAAGTACTTGTGCTGCCCTTTTGCACAAGGTGAGTTTTATTCTTTGTACAGAGACGACAAGTCTCTTTCTCTTTATTTCATCTTCCAGAAATTGTAAAGGTATGACCATGAGTGGATGTGTAAGTTTTGTGGCATATAGAGCCTTGCATCATAGTTTGATTTATCCAACCATTTTAATCCTTACAGATCAGACATATTACTGTGCATATGACTTTGAAACTGTTGTTATTAACTTCCGGTGTAATAAGATAGGACTCAGCATCTGCAATTTCATCTCATCTAAAACTACTTTTGATAGAAGAAAATAACTGAGGCACTTAACAGTCCTTGTAGCATATATATCTACAATTCGTCTTACCTTAAAACAGACATCTCTAACTTAATCTCTTGTGGGCTTTTTTCTTGCTTTTTTTAAAAAAAAGTTTATTTCAGCTTCTCATTAATTTATATACATTATAAGTTTAAAAAAGAGTAGTGTCTCCTTGTCCACAGTGTTAAAATGTCTAGTCATAATCAAATTCAGTCATTTTGAATATATCTGATTTATACACATAAGCACTGTAACATGAGAGCTACATTTATTAAGTACATTAAGGCGTCATGGGTATTTCTTGTCTTATAATAGTTCACCAGCTTGTACTGTACCAGGTTGACATTTGAAATTCTTTCCTCAATCTTAGCAGAAGATTCAGTGTTCTGGAATTTAATTTGCCAGACAGTTACAGACTAGCAGTGTGAACATATATTTTTCTCTCATTTTCATTTCTAGCAGAAATAGTTATGTCAGGACTGTTCACTCATGATTAAAGAAAAGCTAAGTAAGTGGACTTTCTCAAAGCTGAATGAGTGTGATTGTGAAAGTGTTTTGTTGTGGGTTTTTTTTAGGAAAGTACATAAAAAATTATGTTTGGTTTTTTTTTTAAATGGCTTGCTTAAAGGACAAAAAATAAGACAGTGAAGAATTTTAAAAGTCAGATATTATGGACAGCATTTTTTTATTTTTTGTGTGTGTGTGTGCGTGTGTGTGTGTGTGTGTGTTAAGACTTTCTTTTAATATACTTGGTAGAAATAGAAATGTACACATAAGAAATTGACATATAATCTCTGACTGCACCGAGTTCAAGCTCGTCTCTGATAGCATGCTCTACTTAATGTTTTAAAAAAATCTCCAATTCCACTAAACTTTATCTTGCATATTGAAAAGGAACATCTTCCTGCTTCCCATACAATTTGTCTGCTGTTCTAAAAAAGCAACCTTCCAACAAGTTTACAATATTTTTTCTATCATATGTGTACAGTTATTATTTTTGACCTTTTATGTTGTAAAGAAACTTAATACCTTTAACTTATTGTTTGTCTTCATACTTTCATACGGTGAAGTACTCCACAGCTGCTGCAGGATATTTAACAACATACTTCATTTAATATATGTTTTTAAATAATCTGTTACTTCTATGGTACAACAGTTTTCTCTGTTCCTGTATTTTAAGTAAGAATGGAATAAGAATTTGATCTCCTTTGTTCTCATTTATTTCTTTTTCTTGCTAATCCCTTATATTTGTAAATGTTGATCCAAGTAAATGTGTAGTGACGTCAATGTAACTCACTATATCTTTAATGTTTTCACTGGTATTCTCAAGGAAAACGTGCAGTTTTACAACAATGAAATCTGTTTCTGATTGCAATTTTGTGGAGATGAAGTGTGTGTGTCAGGTATGGCAGGCAAGGCAGGCCATATCGTAGAAGTCTTTGCAATTCCTCCTGTCCACACTGTAACTAAAATATTTTCTCAGGGTAATAAGAAGAGGAAACAAAACAATGACAAAGACATTTTCTTTCCTCCCTTGTCCCTTAGTATAAATTCGCGACAGAAAGCTTTGTCAATCTTTTATTTGTTTATGATTAGAAATCCATGGCATTCACTTCAGATCCTAAAATTGCTGGTTGCAACAGCTTATTGGGCAGGATTTTTTGTATTTATCTGGAGGTCTCTCATTGTGGAGTGGATTGACTTAAATAAGAAAGCAGTGAATCATGATTTAAACAGTAAATTTTGATGTTTTGCTTTGTAATTTATATATTCCCCTCAAAAATGCTGTCCCTTACTAGCAGACACAAGTTGTACCAACTTTATGGTTTATATTTTTTTTTTCTAAGCCAGTATGTAATTTAATAGCATTTATGCAGATATGTCTGAACTTCTATATTATTTGCAAGTAAGAAGTGAAGATCTCAATTATCCCTAAATGATGGTTCACTTTTACCCATTTTTTTGACACTTTCATTAAAAAGGAAATTTGAATTTAACTATAAATAGGAAAAACAGCAGTTTGATAAATAAAATAGTGTCTTAGACACATTAGGAAAAGAAAAGATATATCTAAACTTGTTTTTAAGTGAAAACTACTTGATTTATAATAAAGGAAGCACATGTAGGTTAGCAAAATTATCAAAATGCATATCATTTTCCTGTCCTTTTGGATCTTTTCTTATTATAGAATCATAGAGTGGTTTGGATTGGAAGGATTCCAAGCTCATCGAATTCCAAGCTCCCTGCCATGGGCAGGGACACCTTTCACTAGACTAGGTTGCTCAAAGCCCCATTCAACCTGGCCTTGAACACTGCCAGGCAGGGGGCATCCACAGCCTCTCTGAGCAACCTGTTCCAGTGCCTCACCACACTCACAGTAAAGAATTTATTTCTTATATCTAATCTAAATTTACCCTCTTTCAGTTTCAAGCCATTAGCCCTTGTCCTATCACTACCTGCCCTTGTAAAAAGTCCCTCTCCAGCACTCTCGTAGGCCCCTTCAGGTACTGGAAGGTTGCTATAAGGTCTCCCCGCAGCCTTCTCTTCTCCAGGCTGAACAACCCCAACTTTCTCAGCCTTTCATCATTGGAGACGTGTTCCATCCCTCTGATCATCTTTGTGGCCCTCCTCTGGCCCCCCTCCGACAGGTCCATGTCTTTCCTGTGTTGAGGGCTCCAGAGTTGGACACAGTACTGCAGGTTGTGTCTCACCAGAGCAGAGCAGAGGGACAGAATCACCTCCCTCGGCCTGCTAGACACACTTCTTTTGGTGTAGCCCAGGATACAGTTGGCATTCTGGGCTGCAAGAGCACATCACTGGATCATGTTGCGCTTCTTGTCAACCAGCAACCCCAAGTCCTTCTCTTCAGGGCTGCTCTCAATCCATTCTCCAAAGAGCCTGTAGTTGTGCTTGGAATTGCCCTGACCCATGTGCAGAACTTTGCACTTGGCCTTGTTGAACTTCATGAGGTTCACACAGGCCCACCTCTCAAGCCTGTCAAGGTCCCTCTGATCCTACTTTCTATTCGTATATTAGAAAAAGCTTTCATGATTTTCAGTGGTGCTTTGTGACCACTGGCTGCTATCAGCTGAACAAATTGAGGTGAAAGAAATGTTTTCTCTGTAAAAACAAAAACTTGGTTAGAACTCCGAGACCTTTTTGTCTATTCTGTTATAACCCTGAATGAGTCCTCTGAAGTGGTACGGTTCTTTAAAAAAATCTGGATAAACAAGTTAACAGGTACATGTAACCACAAAAGGTAACTAGGAGACAGTTTAATAGCTCTTAGGTAGAACATACACCACCAGAGTCACATGCAAATATTTAAAAATACCAACATACATAGCAGCCAAGCTAAGGATACCTTATAACTTTATAGGAAATATAAAGTCTTTAATGATAACAGGTCAAAGAGTGTAATCTGTTTTCATTACTGGGAATACAAAATGATGCAAGAGATAGAAAGAAGACAAAAATGTCTGTGACCGTGCCCACATGCGATTAGAAAACAAATCAGTCTATCAAATTCTTGAGGTCAAGAGAGACATAAAACTGAATACTGAATGAGGTAAACAAATAAAACAGTGTTTTTTTATTCTTACCCATCATAGCTAATAATCATAATAATTATAGTAAGAATAAAACAATAACAAATGAAAGAAAAAGAAAGCACTGACAAGATCAATATGACTATATAGTTAACTAGTTTTCTACAAAATTACTTAAGTTAGAGGTCTTGCTTTTTTCCAAGTATTTGTGTCTGTTTGTTCTTTCCCATAGAAACTTCCATACTTTCACTCTAGAAAAAAAAGTTATGAAATAAAGTATACCACAGAATAAAATACTGTCAAGCAGCTGTATAAAAATTTTAACCAGTGAGAACTTTAACTTTATAGCAACGTGATGTGATCAAGTCTGATGTAGATCCTCAAAAATGATTTAGAGTTATGAAAATGACTCTGAAGATTTTCGGTTTTGAAGAAAACTGAACATGTCATGTAAGTGTATAATTTCCCTCCTGATGCTTACTAGATATTGTAGTATGTCCGTTTGCTTATTGCATGTTTTGTCTTTTAGTTCACATTCTTTTAACTCAGGGGCAGTCAGTATAAAGTGAGTCGAGTTGCAGAAGTGGAGTGAAAGATCAAGACGAGGTCATGGATGCCAATGTGGCACTCAGATTTCAATTGTATAATAGCTAAACTAGGTCTATGTAACAGCTAAAATAAAACATTAAAATATTCTGTACTTGTTTTTCCTACTTATCTTCACCCTCATTAATTTTTTTTAACATAATGTTATCTGGCCTTGTCTATAACAAAAGTGTTTTCAATCTGCAAATGACACCTTTCTTTTAGAATATTATGTGCCCCTGTTTCCTTTCAAATCAATGGCACAGCCAGCCAGAGGTGAACACCATTCTGTTTAAGATAGGTAAGTGGGAGAAAGTCATAGGGTCTATGCATTTTAAACTGTGTTGTATGATGCAGGATTCAGCATCTGAACAGTACAGTTCTAAACAGAAAGTCTATGAAAACTCAATGCTTTTTATACTTTTGGGTATGTGAAAACAATTGATGCATATTATTTATATTCATATTCCCTATAGAAATCTGAACACCTAAAAATTTCCCTGACATATTTCAAATAATAGACATTTGAAAACCATCACTTAATAATACTTCTTTCATTAAAAGCAAAGCATATATACCTTTTCCATATCTTCTGCTAAATATTAACACCTGTTTTGTAACACATTACTTTTGTTGGTTTATCGGTATGATAGGTTTATTTTATGTGAAAAACTCAGCAGTGAGACACTGTCTGGAATTTAAGTAATACCAGGAAATCCTTCGAAGCTGCAACTAATCTTTCATACATATTTAAATACTGGAATGTAGTTATGTCTGGGGCTTTAACTTGCATTCCCTTCAGCAGATTACATAGTGTCTGGCCATATAAAAGCCTGAAATTTGTTTTAATATAAAATAAATAGTTTTCATTGCAATTACTTGCTGTAATTCAATTAACTAGTAAGTAAAATTATTGTAATTTGGGCATAGATAAGTGTAAGCATAAAATACAATTCTCTTACTGTTTTCTTACTATCAATTTATTTTCTTTTTTTTCCTTAGCAGACCATTTTTTTTCTTCAACACTTTTTACAGAAATCCCCTTGAGAGACATTAGATGTTTCAGTAGGATATTAGCTGACAACCAAACTGAAAAGTAGAATACATGATTCCCAATCAGCAGAAAGACCAATGATTTATTGCTTTTGATTACTTTGAGGTTCTTATTTGTCTTCAAGGACCTGGAAAGCCAGTCAAAGACTTCTGGGAAGTGATAGATTTTTAAGAACTTCAATAGCTGCTAATCAAGAGCTTACCAATTGATCACTAAACCACAGGTTCATGAGATCATAGGAGATATTTTAACTGCTTTACAACTTAAATACTTTGGATTACTACAGTAAAACTATATTTTAGAAAATGTTAAAGAGTATATATTGTAGTGCACTCATTGTGAAAGTACAAAATGTTTGCCATTTTTCAAATCACCTGAACTTCTCAAAATGTGAGGGAGAAGATGGTGGCACAATGACAAGTGGCAAATTATGTGACAGCAAATGCTTATCTCTCCCAATTCAAAGTGTTTGAGTAGAAGATTTGGATTTTTTTTTCTGAAATAAGGAAAAAAATCAATATCTTTTTTTCAGATGTGCAAGTCGAAAGAAACTGAGGAAACTCAGGAAACTCAGGAAAACTGAGGAAAAAATGATCTCACAGTTAGGTCATGGGAAGACCTGAATATATTTATAATTCTGCATTTCTAGTTGCTTTTGGTATAGCTGCAGTTTGCCTTTCTAGCAATCCAGAAAACAGGTTTATTAGTTTTGGTATTTTAATTGAAAATTGTACATTATTATATATCTAAAGATAGACTGAAATGTATCAATACAACTGTACTTTTTCATCATAAATTTTCCCAGAGAAGAATATAAAGAGCATAATACTTGCTCAGATTAATCTAAACTGTCTGCATTCATTCATGGTTTTACAAATGATAGTTCTTTTACAAAAATTCATGATCTTTCAAATGATATTTCCTTTCAGCCAACTCTTTTTCTGAGGTGTGGAATCTACTTAGTGTCTCCTCACATAGAAGGGACTTCATGAATCTGATCATCCTGATCATCTGGATTTAGCATTTTCAAAGCAAAACTGAAAAATTGAACAGAAAAAAGAAAACAGTAGCAGCTGCCAGGGAAGGATTTAGTCTTTCCTCATTATAAAATAATCTACACCTTAGAGAATGAGAGCATATTTTTCAACCTGGACCTAAGGAATATGTATTAATTGTACTTAATTACTGTTAAATAAAATGCCCTTATAGTCAGAGACATTAAGTTGGATAAGAAATCTAGCCTAATCTATAATAAGACACCCCAAATACCTAAAATACTTGGGTCATTTTCAAATAGTGCCTTCTGTGTCATAACCTAAACCACTGTGGTAGATGAGTAATAGAATATCTAGATACCAGTTCATTGTAATATGCAAAGCAGTGTCTTCTGTTTCAGTTGTGAGAGTGTTTCAAGTCAGTTTTGGATATCAGGTTGTGCAGGGGTTAAAAGTTATTTTAATGTACACCTGTAACAAAAACTCACTAATTGGTAATGTCATCACATCTTTTTCTTTGTTAAACAGGATACACTGAGTTAAAGATGACATCTGAGCTTTCAACTTGAGGCTAAAGTGACAAGGATAGTTGAGCCAGCCTCCTATCAAGGAAGAGGTCTTGATCCCTATTGCTACCCTGGTCCCTACTTCCCCTCCTTCCTTCTTCTTGCCCTGGTTCTGACAGTACATTTTCTTTCTCTTCTTTATACCGTTACTAGGTAACTCATTCACTCAAAAGAAAGCTATTCATTCTGGGGGGAGAGGGAGGAGAAAGGTATTAAACCAGTTCATGGAAGAGATCTGTGTGCTCCAGTTTTAGTACAACATAAATAGCAGTTATAAGGGAATAGGAAAGGTAGAGGGATACCATGAAGAAAAAGGCTGCTTTGTTCAGTGACAGTATGACATTAGATCAGCACAGCCTACCACATAACAGTTTTTGTGAATATACTTTAGTGAAACCTCCACTTTTAGTTTGAAATACTCACCATATATTTATGTCACATGGCATGTTTGCATGATATTAAATGCAGCGCACTATGGAAGACCAAGACAAACCCTTAGCTGGTGGAAAAATGGCATAACTACATTAAATTCTATCTATGTTGACATAGTTGTGATGGAATGTAATATGATTAACAGATCATTAAACAACCTTTGTCCTAATGGACAGAGGACAAAGAGTTTCAAGAATATTAGAGTATCATATGTTTATTTTAAAATAAATGTGCACATTAGAAGAGAAAACATTTATTAAGCTATGTTTATACTGCAAAACAACCCAGAGCAGGGGAGTGAGCTTGATCACAGGATCCCTCCACAGGGGAAAACTGTGAATGGATTCACCATTTAATTTGTTTCAAAGGATCAGAATAAGAGATCAGTTCTGAGGTATGAATCTTTAAGAAGAAGCAGCAGAAACTACTAAGAGAATTATTATAAAGTTATCATTTAATTTGTCATTTAATGTCTTGAATTTCTCTCCAAAGTTCATCAGCTGCACATAATAACAACATAAGGGAACAACCTCAAGCATGAGGGAAATCTCAAATTGCTTTAAAGTCTCAGAAGGAAAATCCAAAAATTTAGTTATTTGTTATTTTATGGGTGTATGTGGACTTTAATCAGTCTTGAGTATTAATACCTGTAACCTGCGAAAGTATATGCAGAAAATAAATGGAAATTAGTAAACTATGGCTAAGAGAAATGCAATCTTTCCCTCCATGGAAAGAGAACATATTTTTTAACAAACTATTCAGATTTCTATTACATGGTCTCCTACAGATGTCAGATCTCCATAAGTGATACAGGTTTCTGAGAAAGCATATAGTTTGTCACCAGATGAAAAAGCAGAGCATATAAACTGAGGCTTTGGAGAAATACATTACTGGAGACTAGATGTAAGCAGAAATACATAAACACTGTAAACATAAAAGCTATTTCCTTCTTCCTGTGGTGGTATATTTTACAAAGTGCTTTCATTATTGTGCTGCATTTCTGTATGACATGTGCTTCTGGAATGCTTTTTACTCTACCTGTTTCTTTTCTCCCCTTAAACAGCAAGAATTAGAACACTGACATAATTCTGTGAAGAATGAATCACATCGTTCTTTCACATTATGGTCAAAGCTAGTAGCAGAAGTAGAAGTCTCCTTTGATAATATGCAGTATTTGCTAGACAGATTCATATTAAATGTTCATTGTTTTGATGCACTGAGTGGTGATGTAATTAAACAGCTTCTTCTGTAAGAAACAGGATAGTCATTCTCCTTGTCATAATAAGTTCAGTGACTTTAAATTGTGGCTAGAACACATGACTTAACCCTGTACGCAAACAGATCCTTTGATAATGTGATTTTATGTAATACTCAATTTATCAAAGAAGTATTAAAGCACAACTAGTTGATACATTTCCTGCTCATGTTTCATGGAAATCGTAATAATTCACACATGCACTAAGATATTAAGCAGGTTATATTTTTCAGTTTATTCCAGAACATATTATGCATTTGAGCTAATGTATATGCAAGACAACTAGTTAAGGCATTAGGTCCATGATTTCAAACAGGACTGTGCCAATGTAACAGCATGTTTGCACTCCTAACGGATCTGGCCTTTGAATAGACTAATCTGACTATTGTTTAAACACTCCTGTGGTTTATGCAAGACCTAGATCTCTAACTGCTCCATCAGTGCAATTCCAGGCATGAGCACTACAAATAATTTCGAGTGCTCAGGGCTGGCTTGTTCAGCCTGAAGAAGAGAAGGCTGAGAGGGGACCTTATAACTACTTGCAAATATCTCAAGGGTGGGTGTCAGGACGATGGGGCCAGACTCTTTTCAGTGGTGTCCAGCGACAGGACAAGGGGCAACAGGCACAAACTGAAGCAGAGGAAGTTCCGTCTGAACATGAGGGAGAACTTTTTCACTCTGAGGGTGACGGAGCACTGGAACAGGCTGCCCAGGGAGGTTGTGGAGTCTCCTTCTCTGGAGATATTCAAGACCCGCCTGGACAAGGTCCTGTGCAACCTGCTGTAGG
>Ga0065711_1000785_pt1 | contig 55201 bp, 44 predicted proteins | sample Hoacrofraction12_FD_59098 | JGI IMG/M metagenome (GOLD analysis project Ga0065711, IMG submission 59098) | Hoatzin crop microbial communities from Cojedes, Venezuela - Epithelial fraction 12 v2 (version 2) | ecosystem: Host-associated > Birds > Digestive system > Esophagus > Crop | place... | reverse complement strand
GATGGAGCTGAGGTTCCAGTCCACCGGCGAGTACATGGAGCACTGCTCGTACGCCCCGTCCGCGTCCCGGGGCAGGGTGAGGTTCAGCTGCTCTTCCTCGGTCAGGTTGGGGCCGACGGCAAGGATCCAGCTGGTGTTGCAGTAATGAGGCACATCCACCACCATGAACACTTGACCAATCATTTGGAAAGGACCAAGAAGTAGAGGGAGGGAGAGGAACAGTACTAGCAATTTCTGATACAGCCCAAACTCCCCCAAAGCGCTTATAAAATCTCCAAACTCAGTCATGGTGACTACCTCTATGGCCAGGCTGTGCTAAGGCACATTGCTTAAATAGCCAAAAATTAATATTTAAACTATGTGAGCAGTAAATCGATAATCAAGTGTGATAAAACGAGCACTTGTACCAGCATGTTTCTCCTTTATGATGATATACTGTAGTCCTCTGGGGTGCACTTTGTCACCTGCCATTCCCTCCCTGTTCTTGGGGACAGAACAAAGGTGCCAGAACGTTGCCGCTCCTGGGGACAGTGCAGGGACAGATTCTCTTGTCCCAGCCTGGAGTGTCTTGCTGGGCCTTCTGAAGGCAACTGTGCTGCAGCGCAAGATTTTTGCCTGAGAAGTGAAGTTGTGACTCTGCAAATGAGGGCCAATTTTCTAAGTGTGATGAAACAGAGTAAATTTACTGCTCTTATTAATGACTTAATGGATAACCCATCCTGGAGACTATAGGAAAGAGCAGCAGAAAAGCACTGCTCCTCTGGACGAAGAAATATGGCTGGTAGTCAAGTAGACTTGGTCTTGACAGCTGTGTCCCAAGCTGTTGGTTTTCATTTGCCCCATGTAGAAATCCTGGTTAGTCACAAAACTATATCTAAAATGCAGTATCTTGGGGAGAGTCCTAAAATAGACTTGGCTTAGAGAGTACTCTTAAGAAAAACACAGCACGTTATGCACACAGACATACAGAGCACACAGGATCTGGGGATAAGAAATCACACCAGCTTGGCTTTGCGCGAGGTTCTGATGTCACTTGAAAAGCAGATTGACCTGATTTCTGCTGCGTGTCTGAGCTGCTGCTTGGACAGACTCCCGGAGTGGTTTGTGTCTTTCTTCCTGGAAACTGGGAAGCCAGAGTGCCCTCGGTGTAGGAAATTTGGTGTGTAGTTTGGCAAAGGTCTCCTGGCTGCTTTCACCTGAGCAATAAGGACAGGTCACTAGACACTGACCTGCTCACCTCATGTCTCCTCTGAAATTCTTTGTCCTGCTCTCTCAACCCAGATAGTACGTCTGAGCCTCCAACAAAGTTACTCAAGGGTCACACAAGTCTGGGTGGGTATTTCATGAGTGGATACGGCACTGGCATGCTTATGGAAGTGGGAAGAGGGGTAGCAGGTAGAATCTTAAAACTTCACCCCCTAAGCTGGGGTGGGAGGGAGAGGCCATATTGGTTAATGCTATTGGCAGTAAAGGAAGAGATGAATAAATAAGAATTGTGTATATACAGCAGTGACATGCACATATCACGTGCATGACCACACAGCCAAATACATCACTGGGCTCTGGATCCACATCCTTGGATGAGAGGACTTGCTATTATTCAGAGACATGCCTTGAACAGGAGATTGAGCTAAGCAACCTCCAGAGGTTTCTTCTATTCTAAATCCACCTCTGAACATGTTGTGGGATGACTTGGCCAAGGAGATCCACAGTGGCAGAAGCCTTTTGACCCAGTCCTGCTGAACAGGGGGTAGATGCCTTTTCCATCAATGTGCAACAAGCTGAAGTCTTCAACCTTACCCCATTGTGTATGGCTCGTGGTTTTCCCTTCCGCTTCTCAGCCATCAGCATCTCCTATGGCAAAGAGGTCAGATTTTGACTATAAAAAACTCCTGGGGGGCAACCCAGACATGACTGCAGTCTCAAGCACTAACGCACATGTGACTGCTTGAGGCTGTTCTGCCTAACGCCACCAGACAAGCTGTTCTGAAACCCTGGGAAAGCTTCAGCCCTTGCAAACTTTGTCACCTTAAGATGACATTTCTTATAAAGAGTCATTGTCCTGATGACTGTCTCCATCATCTGGGGCTGAGTCGGTCAGTCCTGCATGGTGGACATCTCTCAGGGACAAAGGCTGCGTCATCCCTGCAAATCTCTGTTTCCTGGAACCGCACTGCTAGAGTTTCTGTGCTTATTTCTCTCTGGCTGACAGTTTTGCCCAGGTGGATTACTAATGCTTGCAAAGCCTCCTGAAAATTAAAAGACCTCTATCAGAGGACATGAAAAATCAGCAGGTCTCAGGGAAGACTTGGGATGGAGAGCTGGAAAGCCTGTGCATCAATGTACAAATGTCAAGGACTAGGGGAAGGGAGAGGGAGCATCCAAGAGAGTAGTTCAGAAAAAGAAACCCTTGCCTGAGGAGGAAGGCTGATGCGGGCAGTAAGGCGTTGTTGCACTAATTCACGGACTTGGCTTTCATCTTACATGGCTCTGAACATCAGGGGTGACTGTGGTTGGAGACTCGTTCGGACACTTGCAAGTTGGGGTGAATTGCGGCCAGAACGGGTTCATAACCACCAGCTGTGGAGGTCCTGCATTGTCCCTCTTCCTCTTAGTGCTGGCAGGGAGAGGTCAGGTTTATGGGTCTCGTGTGCTAGTGACAGCTTGGTCTGGGGTGTCACTCAGAGCATCTTTGGCACAGGTAACAGGTCACACCCTTCTCACTGCTTCAGCCGAAGGTCCTTCATCCCTGCAAGATTTTAGGTCTCGTTTCTCCATCTCTAAATGGAGAAACGACCAAGTTTCAGGGAGGGTGTTGAGAAGGCAGCACCTCTGTTCCACATCTCTCACCCCATCCCAAAGTGAGACCGACTTCAGCATATAATGAGTCATGCAACATTCAACAATGTCTCTCTTTTCCCTGATTCATGTTAATTGAGCAGTCTCCCTGCACAGGGCACTGAAATCCTGCTTTGCAGCAGGTGCAGTCACTAAGCAGCTTTATTCCTCCAGCAGGTCTGACAAAGCCAGGGTTACTTCAGCATTGATGAGGCAAGGAGGTTATTTTGTTTGTTTTTTTCTTTATTTTTCAAAATTAATTATTTTTACATTGTCTTTTTTTTTTCCACAGACAGCTGATTAGAACAGGTGAAGTGATACGATCCATGATTCTTTTCATAATACAGGTGTTCTTGCTTTGACTCTGTGATGTTTCTCGTTAGTATAATTGTTGACTCCTGTTACATTTATGTTATGGCAGCAAAGGGCAGTCAGGGAGATTTAGAGTGCAACCACAAAGGGAGAGAGGATGTAGCAATGTCCATACACCCCAAGACTTCAAGACCCCTGGGTTTCCTTTCCTCCTCTGCCCTTCTGACCAGGTGACCTTGGTAAGGTTATTTCACTTATCTTTGCTCCTCATCGTATAATGAGGCTAATGATGACTATCTCCTATGTGAAGCAATTTTGCAGTCTACTGAAGGAAAAATACAATGAGGGGAGTGAGCTATCATTATTACTTGTAGGTAAACCATGTGTATGATGTTTTGGGTTGGATTTGTCTCTGGATGTCTAAATGTAGTTGTCTGTATGTGATATAGATACCTAAGGCTGCACTGTATTTAGTGAAGAAGGATCAACACAGTTAACAGAGTCCAGAGAGCTGTTAGTTTTGAATGCGGTTGTCTGTTTTAGGGTGGGTTGTACAGTCCCCAGACTGTACTTGCTAATTCTCTGTTGACTCTGATGTGGGCTTAAGCATCTGGTTTACATTGAAATGTTAATATTGTAGACGTTTAAACCTAATTTGGAGACAAATCTTCACCCTGCTCCCCTCAGCTTTGCCTTTGCCAATTGCATTTTACTTGTGCGCTTGTGGTGAAGGATTTGGTGCCTTCCTGATAATTGCATTCTCATCTCATCTGAGTTTCTAGTTCCTGATTAGCTTATTGTTTGTGGCTGCTGGCTGGATGAATCTCTTTGGAGGTCTGCCTCCCCTCTGCCACGCAGTGGCTATGCAGACATCCTCTGAGGGACCTCGGCAGCAGGTTGTGAAGAAGATCCTCTCTGCAGAAGAAACCTGGGTGCAGAGAATGGGGTGCTGGTTGGTGTCTCCTTGGAGTTTCCTCACAATGAAATCAGTTCTTGCAATGTTCTTTTTTGGAACTGAGCACTGACCCACTTATGACCAGGATAGAGATGTTAAATTTTGCTCCTTAAGCCATTAATGGATAAGCCTATCTGGACTTCTGTAAAGCCTTTGACACAGTCCCTCACAACATCCTTCTCTCTAAATTGGAGAAATATGGATTTGATGGGTGGACTGCTCAGTGACTGAGGAATTGGTTGGAAGGTTGTAGCCAGAGGGCAGTGGTCAACAGCTCGATGTCCAAGTGGACGCTGGTGACAAGTAGTGTCCCTCCGGGGTCCGTCCTGGGACCGGTGCTGTTTAACATTTTCATCAATGACTTAGTGAGATCGAGTGCACCCTCAGCAAGTTTGCAGACCACACCAAGCTGAGTGGTGCAGCTGACACACCAGAAGGATGGGATGCCATCCAGAGGGACCTGGACAAGCTCTAGAAATGGGCCTGTGTGAACCTCATGAGGTTCAACAAGGCTAAGTGCAAGATCCTGCATCTGGGTCGGGGCAACCCCTGCTATCAACACAGGCTGAGGGATGAGGGGATTGAGAGGGATGATCCGAGGGCTGGAGCACCTCTCCTGTGAGGAAGGGCTGAGAGAGTTGGGGCTGTTCAGCCTGGATAAGAGAAGGCTGTGGGGACACCTTACAGCAGCCTGCCAGTACCTGAAGGGGGCCTATAGGAAAGATGGGGAAATATTTTCAGCAGGGCTTGTTGCCCAGAGAGGTAGTGGAGGCCCCATCCCTGGAAACAATCAAGGCCAGGTTGGATGGGGCTCTGAGCAATCTGATCTAGTTGAAGATGTCCCTGCTCACTGCAGGGGGGTTGGGCTAGATGACCTCTGAAGGTCCCTTCCAAGAAAAAGCATTCTATGATTCTGTACACATCTGAATTTGGCTCGTGCCAGGGGAGTGGAGGTTTTCTAAACCGATTTCATGAATCAGTTTTTGTCCCGTATCAGCTAACTTGTGCTGCAGGGGTGGGTGCTTTTTGTAGTCTACTTTTTTTTCAACTATATGAAGAACTCCTGGTCTAAAAGGCCATCATTCAGGTCTGCAGAAGAGAGACTTTCGTAGTCGTCTTCAACTCCTGATATTTTTCTGCTCCTGTTCATTTCTTCAGTAGCCTCCTGGCCCATTTTGGTTGAATCAGCAGTGGAAGGATCAAAGACACCCTGATTAAAGGTTTCAGAAGCATGGCTGCTGAACAGGTACACTGGGGGAAAATCGTCTTCCTGAGGAGAGAGATGCTTGCTTGTCGAACTTTCAGCACTGAGACCCAATCCAAATGCATCTTCGGCAGCCTTTGAAGTGTGGCACTGTGGATTCAACTGCTGCATCAGCTCACAGCTCTGAGTCCTTTCTGGGTCTCTAATATTAATCTCATCCCGTCCAGCAAGAAGCGAGTGACTGGAGGTGTCCCACGGCACTAGTCGGGCATTTGTTTCTGCTGAGATTTCCTGGCATAGTTCTGAAGGATTTGGATCAAAGCAAGGTGGAGTTTCTGCCTCTGAATTTTGCAAGTCTGAATTTGGGGTTTTACTTGCTATGCTGGCAAAACTATGTCCTCCAGAAAAAAACAAGTTGTTGTGCTCCAGAAAATCCACATTGTCTAACAGAAGCTCAGCTTCCTTAGGTAACTTTTCTGAACCACCTGGTGAAAAAAATATCCCATCCTGTATGACTGTGTCCTGGACATCCAAACTCAATAGATTCTGTGTTTCTAGCAGATGAGCATCATGAGGATTTCCTTCCCTGATGAGATTTTTGCCGTTATCAGCTGCAGGCATAAGCTCTGAAGGAGGGTGTAGAGTGTTTGTTCCACCTGCTGAGGTTACTGCAGCTTCTTTCTGATTTTCCTGTGCTGGCATAAGAGAGGGCCAACAGCTGTCCCATTGCTGCTGAACCTGGCTATTTAAAGCCAGTTGTTCATGAATGTCCAATTCAGTGTTCTCATTTTTATCATGGCACGAAATGCTTGTGCCAAGAGCTAACAAAAGCATGTTGGTCTTTTTGCCTTCAGTAGAGTCTGAGAAGCCTCCAGAGGTCTCCTGGATATGCTTAGGGAAGACCTCCATCTTTCCTGGCTGTGGCAGCTGATCATTCTTGGAGGCCTTTTCTTTTGCCTGGCTGGAGGAACTGAGGAGGCCCTGGCGCTTTTCTGTCCAGTTGTCAATCTGTGTATGTTCTGAGGATCTTGCAGGTTTTTCTCGTTGATTCTGCTTCTTTTCTGAGGAGTAACCAAACAAAGTGACAAGAGCTGACTGGGGCTTAGTGGGTTTTCTTTGGGTTGTTGTTTCCTTCTTGGGAGTGCTACCTTTGTCTTCAGAACCAAAAAGCGTAGTGAAGGGGTTTTTCCCAAGCCTGAAATCTTTACCTAACACAGCTCTGCAACCTTGACTGCTTCCGGTCTCTTTGCTCTGGACACCAGGCCTTGACGTATGCCTAGTCTTTTCCCCTGGGAGTTTCAGATCCATTTTTTCTTCACTCGTTGGAGGACCTCTGGTTTTATCCAATGATATATTCAATTTGGCAGAGTCTAATGTCTTGGCTGGTTTCTCAGCAATGTGAGAGGTGTTTCCACCAAGAACTTCTCTGGGATCCTTTGACTTGGAGTTGTTGACTTCATCATGTGAGGACCAAGTGGCACAGGTTCCTTTCAGAGGTGTGTCTACTGATACTGGAAAATTCTTGCCAGGTGACTTTACATCATGTCTCAGAATATCCTCATGAGGGTTAACTATCAGTGGGCTGCATGTGCCTTGAGGTTCTGTTTCTTGTAGACAGGACATGCTGTGATCATCTGTCTTATATGGCAAACCAGATGAAGAGACTCTGCTCTTTCCTGCACTGTTTTCCTGAGATGTATGCTCAGGACTGGGCTTTTCCAGAAACCCTGATGTACTTGTTGGTTTGACTTCTGTTATCTTCTCAAATTCTGCCCCTTTGCTCTCAGTTCCATGCAAATAATTTATGCTGGATGGCTGCGTATTTTCCACCAAAGTTACTGGTATCTGTTTCCCAGGGAACTCCTCAGTGTTTGGCTTTGATTTCTCATTCACTGGCTCAGCATTCTCAGGGGATAGACTCAGCCCTCCTGGCTCCAAGGAGCAAGAAGAAACATAGGCGGTCCTTGACACACCAGAGAGGCAATGGGCTTCTTCAGCTTCATTTTCAGGGGGATAAACACCCTCAGCTCCACATTTTAGTGCTATAATTGTGGTGTTTCTGGTTTTGGGCTCTGTTGGCACATAGATAGGCTGTGGGCTGTTCATTCTCTGGCCAAGATGATGCTTGTCTCCTGCAGTAGCTGGGGTGGCTATGGTCAGTTCAGGCTTGTCAGCAGTCATTGCAAACATTGTGCCTCCTTTCCTGGGTGTACTTGGAGACCCACAGACCTCATTTTCCTTCACTGGGAGCTCTGCCGCAGAGAGGACGCAGCTCCCTGTGTCCCCCAGGTACATGCTGTTGGTGGGTTTAGTGCTTTGGTGTGTCATTTGGTGAACAACAAGTGAACCACGAGGCAAGGATTTCACAGGCCCCAGGACTGGAGGGGATGAGGAAGAGACAGGTCCTCTCTTTGACTGGGATTTGTTCTGCTGGATCGCAGCCACTCGCTGGGACACTTTGCCCCCTCGCTTCCCTTCAGGCACGTCCCCATCCCCAGTCTTTTCACTGTCTTTCTGTTCTCTGGTCTTGGGCCAGGAACACACTTGATCTCTTTCCTTGGTATAGGTGACACCAGGTAAGAAGCTTCCCTTCTCCACTGCTGATTTTCCTTCCTGACCCCTAAGCAGCATCCTGCCTGCTCTGCTCCCTGCAGCCTGGTAGGTTTGCAGGCTCAGGGTGGGCTTTTTCCAGGAATACACTGCCTTTCCAGCTTTTCTATCTACAGCCAACAAGGCTGTTTCTGAAGGTGGCCAGCCTGTTCTGAGCTTGTTCCCTAAGAGGATAGACCTGCTGTTCAGCTCTTGCCTGTGCTCAGCCAGCCGCAAGCTGCACTGTGCATTGAAGGATGTGGGTTTCTCTCTTGTTTCAATCTTCTTTTTGGCCCTGTTATACCAGTCCTGGGGCTGTGGCCCTCTGCCTACCACTGCTACTCGCTGAACCTGATGGTCTTCTAGCCTTTCCATCTCACTTCTGCTTTTAGCTCCAGCCATCTGCTTGTAGTGGACTTGGCAGTAGAACACCCCATGGAGGGCAGCATAGTTTTGCAAGCTGGAAAACACACATTGGCATAGCTGTTAGCGGCTGTGTGGGAGGCAAGGATTAACAGTAGCACTGATGGACAGGTTTTCAGCAAAATTGTTTTTCAGTGGAAACTGTTGGGGAAGGGAGGGGGTTTGAAGAATGAAACCTTTCAAAGGTAGTGTCATTTTTCTGAGGATATGTTTGATTTTTCTTTCAAAAACCAAAACACATGAAAAATTAAACATGTCCTTGCAATGCCTCCAGGAGCTGTAGTCCAGGTTATGTGCAATCCCTTTCTCCTTTATGGATCAGGCTTCATACCAACACTTCATTTCTCCCACCGTATGCACAGCATGGACCATATGGGTAAAACTGCGCAGGGCTGCTGTGATACAACAACTGCATGATGGGAGAAGGCGTCTATACAGCTGGGGAGCCAAGATGATGGCAAGCAGCCTCACAGAAGAGGACCAGGGTGTCTTGGTGACTGACAAGCTGAAGACAAGCCAGTAGTGTGCCCTTGTGACAGAGGAGCCAACTACATCCTAGGCTGCATTAGCAAAAGCCCAGCCAGCTGGCCAAGAGAGGTGACCGCTCCTCTGCATTTGGCATTTTTAGGACCACATGTGGAGTGCTTTGTTCCAGATTTGGACTCTTCAGTGCAAGAAAGCCATTGATGTGTTGGAAGGAGTCCAGCAAAGGGCCACCAATGTGGTCAGGGGTCTGGACCATGTGTCATCTGAGGAGAGTTTGAGAGCTGGGTTAGCTAGGTCTTATAAGGAGAGGGTTAAGAGGGAGGAACTCATTGCTCTGTGTGTGTCTATTTTGTGGGAGGTTATAGGGAAGACAGGGCTGGAGTGCACTTGAAGGTGGACAGTGACAGAATGAGAGACATTGGGAACAAGTTGTAACATGGGAAATTGTGATGAGATATAACAAACCCCTTTTCACTGGTGGTCAGGTTTTGAAAGAGGGGCCCCAACCTATAGGCTGTGGAATCTTCATCCTTGGAGTTGTGCACACCTCTCCTGGACATGTTCCTGACATGGAACCTGCAGGAGGCTGGATGGAGACTTCCAGAGGTACCTTCCAACCTACCCAACTCTATGAATACGTGAGACACCCAAACAACTCCTCTAACTAAATTCCATGTCAGCATTCCCAAACTGTAAGTATTTCTTGTATTTTCAGCTCACCCTTGCAACACAATACGGATTCCTGATCCACAGGTATCTACAAGCCTGAGGCGAGTGGTCTTCAGATTCTAGTGGTAGATTGCGTCAGGAAAGCTGTCTGCCCTTTCTCGTTTTCTGAAGCCTGCTGTGTTGGAATTACCCTTGGACTACTGCGATGGAAAATTCTTGGACATCCCTTAAAAATAAATTCACCTGGGTCCACCACTCACCTCAGCTTCCTCCCACAGACCTGGCAGCAGAAACATGAGCGGTGAACACAGGCTTTGTCAGTGACCACACGCTCCACGGAGTAGACAGGCTGCAGGCATGAGGCACACACTTCTTTCAACATGGGCTGAAGAAGAAGGAGAGACTGAAGTTAAATAACTCCAGACCATGACCATACATCTGCATCTAACTTGCTGAAACTTTTGATTGAATCTGATTTTCTTGTTGACATTCTTTTGCAGATCTGTTGTGAGAGTTCGGATTCCTGCCTGACTCAATTTACTTGTCATCTTGTATAGATCAGCGTTAATTTTCAGACAGGACAGAAAGACAAGACAACCTTGGCTCCCCGATGAGAGGAATTATTCATTTGATTGAGAGCAAATGATTGAATCATTTAAAAGCCTTGAGTGAGGTAGGAAACATTGTTCAGAGGCTCTGACTCAGTAACTCTGGCTGGGCAACTCTTGCAATCGCTGATATCACATGGCTGCTCACACCAACCACATAGTCCAAACCCTAAAAAGGCAGCACATATCAACGTTAAAGCTTCCGCAGCTCTGTAAACCTGGTGGTTTGCTCCAGTATGTTTACTCTGTGGACTGTATTTTATGCCATGACCTGATTCCTCAAACATCACTTTATGCGAAGAGTCCAGGGAATCTCTCTGGAAAACATTGCCAACACCAGCTATTTTCTTAGTAGAGACAGAAAGGGAATAAGGAAGCTTGGACACCAGCCTAGCTGCAGAAATATCTCCAGGTTTTCTGCATGGTCAAGTAAACCAGAGGATGCTGGTGTCAACGTGTTATCTCTGTGCACTCCTTTTCACTGCGGTGTGAAGCAGAGGCTCAGTTTACCTGGTGAGTCCATGCACAAGTCAAGTCTGTCTAAAGCCCCAGAAGCAGCGCAAGTGAGCCTAACCTCACTCTGACTGACCAGGTCAGTGTTCTGAGTATGGATACTCCCTCACATGAGGGCATCTCTGCCTCTTTGTTGGGGGTAATTTGCCGCAGTTTGATTTGATAGAGTTTTGCTGGTGCTTTCTGATCCCTCCAGCTTTTTTTTCTGTGTGGACTCGCCCTGCTTAGCAGTGTTGTCAGGCCAAAGAAAAGCCAATTTTACTTTCTGCTTCTATGTGGAGTGGGCTGATGGCCAGATTTTAGCTTTGACCAGAGGAAATATGTTGCCCAGAGAGGTGCAGATGTCCCGTCCCTCGAAGTGTTCAAGGTTAGGTTGGATGGGGCTTTGAGTAACCTGGTCTGGTGGAAGGTGTCCCTGCCCATGGCTGGGGGTTGGAACAAAATGATCCATGAGGTCCCTTCCAACCCAAGCCATTCTGTGATTCTATGAAACATGAAAGGTCTTTCTGTATCTCAAGAGGTGAGTTGACGAGGAAACAAGAACCCTGTCTTTTATTTGCAACAGAGACCTGGGGGGATCATTTTTTTTTTAATTACTTTCATTCTGTCTGAATATACCAGTAAGATCAAGTCACCTTTGTTTTCCTATGACCACACTTTCAAGGAGAAGAGTTGAACGTCTTCAGTTTCCTTCCCTTTGTCTAGAGGGATGTATACAAACCAAACCCCTGTCTTTCCTTCAGTCTTTGATGATCTAAGCACACCTCTGCTATTCCAGTCCTCTACAGAGAGGAGACCATAGTTCTGTAAGTGTCTCTGTATGTAATGGGTGTCTAAACTCCCAGTATATGCCGTGGAGGTCCAGTTACGGGAATCTAGAAGGTGACACAGCTATACTAACACAGGTCCATGTAGGTGGACAAAATCCATCAGTTAGGCAAGATGAATTTCACCAGTGTGACTACAGAACCGTGCTGATGCCAATGGGAGGGCAGTGCTGGTGAAGGTGGAGCAGAAATATGCTTTTGTGCAAAGATTAGACAGATCTTTCTAGTGGAAAATGGTAACAGAAACCAGATGGAATTCAGTGCTGCGTTATCAGGTCTCTCCAAAAGAAATTGAAGCTCTGCACCTTTGGCACAGATGTCGTTTCACCGGAGAAAGTGAGCAGGCTATTTGCTAAAGAACAGTGAGTGATGATGGGCAGCTGCATGAACCTGAATCATCTGTGAAGATGAAGCAAAGTGACAGTCCTGGTGACAATAAATCCCATCCAATGGATCAACTTTGCTGTACGTGGCAGCACCGATCTCAGTTACGCCTAGGTGCTCTGGCAGGCATTTCCTCTGACAGTGATGAGTTCTCATACAGCGCAAAGGTGTGTGTCCTGGCAGAGAGGAGAATGACTGCTGACACCTCTCTGTTGTATAAGAAAAAAATGCTTTCCTTTAATCTTGACCAAGGAAGGCAGCAGAGCTGTTTAGCAGAGAAACAAGCTCTCTCTGCTCTTAGCTGGGAATGAATGTATGTGCTTCTGGAGTGTGTTTCCAAAGTGCGATAATCTTTTATAGGGGATGCAAGTCTCTTTCACCAGGGGATTTATTTTAAGTGCTCACTGCCTGATGTGTGGTAAATACTCTTGCTCTTCAGAGGTATTTTTATCAGCCCCAGGAAGAAGTCTTGCTTATGGTTTGGAAGATAGAGAGGTGATCAGCAGCAATCAAACGTCACTGTGGGCAAGGAAATTATCTTAAGACTTCTGTGAAAAGCAGTTACAGAGTGTTCCTGGAAAGCTCTTCAGGTACATGGCTGATTGCTGCCACGCTGAAAGTTTCAGCTGGCTTATGGCTTATCACTTGTTGCCTTTTTTCCCCTAGGTGAGCTAAAATCTTTATAGTAAGAGGGGTCAGCCTGAAAATGCCTGTGTTATTGATAGGTGGAGAAGGCAGTGAGCACAAAGCTTTTTAACCAAAGACTGAGCATCCTCAGGAAGACCAGTGGCTGAAATGGAGCTGGGAAGGGTAGTACTTGCTGTAGGCACTTTAAATGTGGCATATTTCAGGTCTACTGCTGTCAGAGAACCAGATCCGTAGCTGAATTTGTCCTTTGAGCACTCGGGGAGGTACAGTTAAGACAAGGCCATCTGTCCTCTGTCCACCGGCCCATCTAATTCTCCCAGTCATTTTGCTCTTGAAAATATCTACCTAGCACTGGGTGAGAACGTAGTGACGCACTAGGGCAAGGAATGGTGAACAAAGCCATGTCCTGTATCTAAAGATCACAGAAAAACTATGACAACACATTCGGGATTTGAAAGTTTGTATGTGCTTTTCTGGTTTATTATTGTAAGGTCTGAGAACATGAGCTGATCCTTCAGCTTGTATTTGAGTTTCAAATCTTTTCATTTTTTATTTTTCTCTAGCTTTTTCAATGCTTCAAGGAGCCGTGTATGGTCCTGAAATAATGCGGCATCTGTCCCCTCATGACATTTCAGTTCCTGGCAGACAGAAATACCATGAAAGAAACACATCTCAAATGATCTTAGCCTCACAAATGGCTCACTGAGATATTTAGAAACCGTGTCACACCAGAAACACAAACAGTAAGATCAGTATTTTCAAGCACTGGCAGTGCAGGATATTTGGGTTTATTTGAGTTCCTGTGAAATAATTTTCATTGCCCAAGCAACCTGTTTGCAGCTTACTAAAACTGCTCTACAGTTGTCCTTGAAAAGAAATGAAACAAACATGGTATGGACATCTGGAAACGAGTTAAGATGAGAAACAATCAAGGATAAGAAAGCAGAACTGCAAAAATTGTGAAGACCAACTCTAAATTACTAGTTCTCCCCTGTTTCTACAGTTGGTCCTACTAAAATAATTGAGAAGGTCCAAGCAGCTATTTTTTCTGATTCCCTGAAACCAGATATGCTCAGTTTATGACAATCTGCTCTTCTACCTCAAACTTTGGTGTATTCTTTGGTGAAAATGAAAACATTATTTTTTTAGCATATCTCACTTTCAAATTCATGGGGTCCTATAGGCAAACTAAAGAGATCTGGGTATGTGCCTTCTTTACTGGGTGTTGAAATAGAACTTCTATTTATTCTACAACACCTTGAACAAGGTATTGCATGATGTGAGATGTTATTTGCTATTTAAAAACTTAGCTATGGACTCAGGGATATGAAGTGATAGATGCTGAAACAGTCTATTCCTCCCCAGGGTCCTGCTCTTCAGTCACCAGTGTGAGCTCTTTTCCCTCAGAGGAAAAAAGAAAATACTAATCACAATATCTTACTGAAACATGATGGTTTTTTGAATGAGGTTGCTGTCCCTTTCTGCAATAAACTGATGCACTGAGAGATGAGACGGCTTGCCATAGACCGGCCAGAAGGTCTACAGTCAGATGCAGGGGTCCGTAGCCTAAGCCTGAGCCAGACGGTGGGAGACAGCTCCCTGAGAAATCATCCAGTCACTTGGTAGGCTCCTCACCTTCTCCTACACCTGGACCAAACTCTGTGCTTGCTTGCCTCGTTCCCAAGCTGAGGCCAACCTGTAATGTGAGTTGAGGCACAGCACCGAGCCATGGCTGGTTCGTCAGCTGCCCCTCCTTGTAAGGTCTGTGGAGAAACACCACCTCTGCTGCCTTCTCACATGGAGGAAACGGGGACAGGCAAGTGTTCAGACCTTTCTTGGTGTACACAACCTGCCCAGTCTCCACACACCTACACAGGGTCCTGGATTGGGTGGTGTACATCACCCTGGACTCAACTCAGTTTTCAGACATAAGTATAAATGCTGCCTGCTGCAGAGCTGTTAATCCACCCACACTGTGAAGAAGACACAGACTAAATCATGCCAATGATTTAGAGTGCTCTCAGTATGTCATTCGACTGGTTCTTTGAGAGATGATTTCTAGATACTTTGAAAGGAAACAAGGACTCGACAAAAGAAACTCAACCAGACCAAAGTATTTTTAGAGGTAATGTTTACCTTCAGAACGCAGCAATAGAAGTTAAAAAAAAAGCCACAAAATATCTAAAATCTGGAGTTGAGAATGTACAAAACAAAGTCATAATAAAAAGAAAATTGCTTTACAAAGTCTCAAAATGAATTTAAACAGTAAACACGTATGAAATCATGGAAAATCTAAAAGAAATGTTTTGTATATATTGAATAATAAATTACAATTCTGAAAATAAAGAAAGGAAAGCAGTAACCATTCTGACTCAGGCAGAGAATCTTTCATAGAGTCTTTCTTTGGGGGAACAGCACTCGTAATAGCTGTACGTCTTGGCTTGACAATTTTCAGTAGCATCGAGTACTTTCCAGGAACTGAAAAATAAACTGATAAATACCTCCCCCCAACTCTGATAGTGACAGCGATTTGAGATTTTTTTTTTCCTTTTCTGTTATTAATGGTAAAGAGAAAACCTATCCAATCCACCCATCAATATGAGCATGTGTCTATATGTGAGTTTAGGATGCCCTTCTTGGAAAGTCTGTATTGAAATCACAAAAAGAAGATAATGTAAAGGTGTTTTTTTGCCAGTGACCAAATTGATTGGTTCTTTAGTTGATCCTACCTATCCTTTCTTCTGCATTATCTCAGAGAAGCCCAATACAAACATCCCCCCACCCCTCAAAACACACCAGGGGGAAGAAGCTACTCTAAGGTGCCCATGGATGGATTTATCCCTTGTGCTTCTGACAGTGTCAGGGCTCTGGGTTGTGGTGCAGCACCAAGTCTGTTGGGTTGGCCAGGGGAGGGCTGTTCCCCTCCAGGGTCAAGGCAGACTGCATTTGTCCTGTCTACGTGCAAACACCAAGACGATGACCCTGAGTAGTCCTTATGGTGTAGATGAATCCCTGTGTGTAATGTGGTTAAACCAGGAGATGTTCCTATTGTGGACTTTTTTTTTGTGAGTTCTCTCTTGCTCTCCAGAAGCTTCTATTTCTTTGGCTTGGAGTTGCCAAAGGTGACAAAGACCACTCCTGGCTCCTGAAAACTGCCGTTGGTGTGGAAGTCTTCCCTTGGGCTCTTCAAGTACCTCCGAAACACGGGTGAGGCAGATACCTCATATTGCGGATGAGAGGCCACATTGCATGTGGAAGATGTTTGTGTCTCAGACTGCTTGGTGACTGTGGTGGACGAAGTGATGATTTTGTTTCCAAACTGGTCCATTTCCTCGTACTGCTCCATGACAGTCCGGGTAGCTCCGTAGAGCTTGGACCCATCGGGCCCTGTCTGCAACTCCAAGATGCTTTTCTGTCTCCGTGGATTTTGGGGGCTGGGAACATTCAGGGAGCAGTAATCTGAAAAGCCTCCTTTCATCCCACAGTGGCAGCTGCCTTTGGAGATGTCCAGAGGGCACCTCTCTTTCTCATTGATCTGATGGCTGGCATTGCCAAGGGTGTGCTCTTTCGTTGAACTCAGCCCAACTTTTGTTTGGACAGGCTCTGGTCTCTTCTCACAGGGGGTCATGTCATGCCCAGTAGACCCTCCTGATGGATGATTAAAGGAGCTAAAGCTGTCCTGAGCAAAACCATCCCTCTTTCCTGGAGTGTCAAGACAGTCTGATGAAGGGATGTCCCAGGAAGAATGTGCTGCCTTGGGTGATTCTGCTGATTTCCTGGCAGCAGACTCGATAGAGATATAGGAAGGTGAGGAGGGAGAGCTGACGCGAGATTGAACAAGGCGGGGGACCTCTAGCTCTGCCTTGGTTACCTCGGTCTTTTCTACCACCTTTGAACCCTTCACAGATGCTCCTTCCCCTGGCTCTAGTGTGATTCCATCCTGCTTGGCTTTGCTTGAGACAATACTGATTTTACGGATGTTACTGCTGCTCATAGAGCTTTGGGTGTTCCCCAGAGACTCCTTGAACAGCCCTGAGAGCCCAGCGATATCTGACTCAGACTTGAGACTAGAGACAGAATAAAGGGCTTTCTTGATGGCCTCCTCAATGTCCAGAAGCCGGGCAAGTGTCTGCTCCTTCAGGTGGATAATCTCAGCACTTGCTCGTTCCAGGTCTCCGAAAACCAACTCCACTGAGGAGACACTGTCAGTGTCCTCCTTTGCCAGTGTCTCAGCCCTGTCCTGTTGCTTGGCCTGCTGGGCATTCTGATGAACAACCCAGTCAGGGACCTTCTCAAAGAAACTCTTCAGAGCTTTCACGTCCACTTTGCTTGTCTCCTCCTCAAACTCCTTCACCCGAGTCAAGATCTCTTGCAGCTCCTCCTGTCTCCTGAGGTTCTCAAAGATCTCCATAGCCTCCTTGACATTGCCTTTCATGATCTCCTCTTTGTGTACTGACAGCCTCTTCCGACGCTCATCTTCCGTTTCTCTCTTGTTTTTTTCTCTCATAACAACCACTGGCTTCTCCTGGGCAGTTGTCTCTGCCTTCCTGTCAGGACTTTTCAATTGCACACTATTTCTCTGCTGTTGCTGCTCAAAGGAGTTCATTGGCTGCTGATGCAAGGAAGTTGAATGACACGTTTGCATCCTCTCATTCACCTGCTGCACGACTCTCTGACTAGCCCACGATTCATAAGAATTAGACACACTTTCCCTTTCCACCTTGGATGAGGCATTTTGTGCAATGTCATCTCCTCTCTTTGGAGGAGTGATATGACCCATAGGGGAGGTGTTTGGCTCAGTCTGTCCTGGCACATGAGGCGGCTGTGCTCTGCCAGGACATGTTGGATGTGATACTGAAGAACACCTGTTCTGGTCTCGGCACAGCTCTATATGTCTCTGAACCACCTCACCTGGGCACCTCATTGGAGCTGCTGCTTTCCCACTCGTCATCCCCTGCTCTGCCTCAAAACTAACTGCTCCATTTTTCATTGACTTTGAAGTCTTAGCACTGTCTGATTCCACCTTTCCTTGTCCTGCTTTGCTTGCCTTGTACCTTTCCTCTGCCATTTGAAGAGGGGTTTTGGCAGTGTTTCTTGGCAGCTTTCTCTCAGGGCTCATACCGTTAACTGTGACAGCCTTGTCCACAGATGTCTCCAAAGTGCAGCATTTTGCCTGAACATCCCCATGGGCTGATTGCTCGTGTACTCCCTTGCAGCTTAATCCCAGCTCTGCAGGGAGAGGCTTTGGCTTGCTGAGCTCGCTCAGGCCTGGAGGTTTTGGAGGCAGGGGTGGAGGGAAGGGCTTGGTTAATCTGCTTGTGCTGTTATTTGCAGAGGCAGACTGCACCTCATGTAAGAGGTGCTCAGGTTTTGGAGGGGGAACAGGTTTTTTCCTGCATGGGGCAGTAATTTCTGGTTTTGGAGGAGTCCTGGGCTTCTCTGCAGGACTATGATCACTGGGTTTGCAGGAGAGAGAAGGGAGGGCAGGAAGAGGGTTCTGGAGTGGTGCAGAACATCCTGGGGCTTCCTCTTTGCTGGTTGGTAGTGGAAGGGCACCTTCTCTTGTTGCTTTAGTAGAGGGTGGGCAATGCTCTGCTTGCATCACAGCAGCTGAGGGAGGAGGAGGAAAGTCATTATCAGCCTGCGACCCTGAAGCCACTACAGCTGTCTGGTTACTAATGACTTGAGTCTCATTTTTCTTTTTACACACAGAATAGGACTGCCCTGCATTTCTGTATATCATAGCAGCTTTAAAATCCCCTCTGGAGACATTAACGTTAGACTTTTCCAGCGACTGAAGTGCGGCTTTTAAATTACCTCGAACAACATCCTCCTTTTCTACCACGCGCTGTTCAGCGGCGGCACTTTGCAGTGCTCTGATAGCTGTCTGTACATCCCCTCTGACAATAACATCTCTTTCTTCTTGCACTGATTGCTCTTTGTAATCAGACTCAACGAAAGGGTTTATATAGGTTTTCACGGGTGTGGCAGTATAAAGGCCATCCTTAATGCTAAAATCCCTACTGGGCACAACTCGGCTTTCCTGGCTCAATTGTTGTCCTCCCTGTACTTCCTCTGAAGCACTGACCTTTTTGTGTGACGCTATGCTCTTCTGAGACATGCTTGTGTGGGTCTTGGATGCCTCCTGGACTCTAGAGGTGGTGGTCCTGATGGCAGTGCTGGTGTTCTGCTGCTTGGTGGACGCAGAGTCTTGTTGGCGTACGGTTGATTGAAGGGTCACTGTCCCCTGTGTGCTGGATGCCTGCTGCCTGCAGGCCATGTGGACCTCCTCCCTGTTCCTTTGTAGCTTGCTCTGGACGTGACTTTGAATGTTTTTTGCTTCTGCTGTTGCTAACCTCAGGCTTTGCATTGCAGCCTGAAGATCACCCCCAAGGGTCTTTTCTTCAGGCTGTATCTGGCTGGCTTCCCCAGTCACCAAACTCTGCTGTTTCCCAGCCACTTCTACTCTCTGAGCAGTCACTTCGGTTGGAAATTTGCCTTGTGTCGTCATTTTGGGTTCCTTCAAACTGATGGTGGTGCCTTCTTCTTTCTCTGCCTTCTTGCTGACATCTGCAACCCTTTGAATTGATTTTGTAGTCACTTTAAGCCCTCCTGACAGAATTTCTTCCTTTTCCATCACTGTGGGCAGGGGCTTTCCAAGAGAATGCACGGTGGTGCCTGTTACACCTGCTGCATGCACAGCCTCTCTCTCTAATGCACCCTCTTTGCCCATGCTTTCACATGCAAATACCTTTTTTGCTCCCACCAGAGCCCCTGACTCACCCTCTGCAATTTCTTTCTCTTCTTGTTCTTTATTTGGTAAGATATGCATCTTAGACCCCTGCACAACCTGCAGGACACTCTCATCCACCCCCTGCTCTGCTTGGGAAGAGATGAGGGACTGTATCTCTGACTCCTGCTGGAGACTCTTCAGATAGTTTAGATCTCCCTTCTCAATGCAGCTCGCAAAAAGCTGGACATTTCCCTTCTCATTGTCCTCACGCTTAATGGTTGCTGTTGCTTTCTGTTCCTGAGAAGAAGCCAACAGGTTCCCTATCGTTGACTTCACATCCCCCTTGACAACTTTCTGCTGGACTGAATGGAACAGGAGGGAGTAGAGAGTCATCTTCACTGATCCTGACTTTGTCTCTTGTAAGACCATCCCCTTTTTGATGGACGCATCTTGACTGAGGAGACCCTGTAAAGCCTTAGCTACATTTCCACTCAAGTCCTCTTTGCCTTTAGCAGCTTCACTCTGGTCCAGTAGCTGCAATGGGCTTACTTTGATCTTGCCCTCTCTGTCCTCCTCCACCAGCACACTCTGTGCATCCACATTGGTTCTGTGCAGAAGCTGCAGCATGATCCTTTGCAAATGGCCTCCCACAATCTCCTCCTTCAGGATCTCTGGAGCACCTGGGCTACTGAGCTGGTACTTCACCATCTTCACACTCTCCATATCATTGGCTTCAATGAGGATCCCATCATGCTGAATAGCCTGGCAAGTGCAGAGCATCTCTAAAGTCTCTTTCATGGTCCTTTCTTTCAGTTCTGTTTCTATACTACCTTCTGAAGCTCTAAATTTATCCAAGGGTGTGCTCTCGAAGAGCCATGTTGTACTTTTCACATCTGCACGTGGGATCGCTTCTTGGGCCCCCACACTGGCCGTCACCTCTGGGTCCTTAAGGGTGTCCATTGGCTGGGTTTCAAACAACCAGGTACAACGTTTTACATCCCCTTTCTGGCTGTCCTCTCTCTGCACTGTACTGATAGATGAACCTCTCTCTGCATCTCCATACAGGGAGTCTATGGGCTGGTTTTCAAAAAGCCAAGTGGATGTCCTCACATCACCCCGCTGAACATCACTGACACTGACCATCCTCACATACTTCTTCTGGCCTACTTGCTGGGACTCAAAGAGCTGCTTGTTGGACTGAACATCTCCCTTCTGCACATCATCTACTGTCCTTGGCACAGACATCTTTCTCTCTGAGAAGGAGTCAAGAGGCTCTGTCTCAAATCTCCATCGGGCGGCCTGGACATCTCCTTTCTTGATGTCCTCTTGGGTGACAGCCCTAATCACAAAGACCTCTTCCTCCTTCTTGATCTGATCCAGGGGCTTAGTTTCAAACAACCACCGCGCACCTTTCATATCACCTTTCATGATTTCTTCTTTCTGCACTGAGGTGACCTCATGGTATCCCCCTTCTTTGTCCTGGATAGCATATAAGGGTTGGCTTTCAAAGAGCATTGTGCAGGACTTGATGTTAGCTTTGCTCATGGTATCTTTCTGGATCTTCTGGAGCTCTGTCTCATCCACTTTGTCATGGATTTGGTCAAGGGAATAGGTTTCAAATACGAACCTTTTGCCTCCAACATCTCCCCCCTTGATATCCTTTTCTGGAGGGATTTCCTGGATGCCCTCAGAGCTGTCCTTGAGGGAGTCCATGGGGTAGTTCTCAAAAAGCCAAGTGAACTTGTGCACGGATCCAGCTTCAATTGTCCCATCATCCTTCTGGGATTTTGGTTTGGTGGCTGTATCCAAGGGCTTAGCTTCAAAGAACTCCTTCACTCTGGACACTTCCCCAGACTGTATCTCCACACGACTGGAGTACCTCATGGTTTTCTTTCGATCAGCTTCACCAACAACACTGCTGCCCAAGGGTTCAGTCTCAAATAGGTGCCGGACAGTTTTGACATCAACTCCCTGTAATTCCTCCTGACTGTATGCCTTACTGACTTGTAAATACTGTTCCTCCTGGCCTTTCAGGGAGTCCAGGGGCTGAGTCTCAAACATCCATGTGTATGACTTCACATCAGCTTGGGACACAATACCATCCTCCTCCTCCTGTTTCTTTTCAGCCTTCTCATACAGGGTGTGGATGGGCTGGGTCTCAAAAAGCCATCTGCATGTCTTCACATCGCCCCGCTGGGAGATCTCCCGCTTCACTGAGGGATGCTCCTCACCTTGCGTGGCTTGGTGATGAATGACATCCATGGGCTGAGTTTCAAAGAGCCACTTGGCTGTTCTGACATCACCAGCCACCACCTCTTGTTTTGTGATCCCCCGTATTATATCCACTTTCTTGGTGCTTTCACCAAACTGGTCCAGAGGCCTGGTTTCAAACATCCATTTGTAGTTCTTGACATCACCACTGATGATTTGTTCTCTGCTTACAGAGGTGACCTCATGGAAATTGCCAAAGCTATCCTTGATGGCATACAGAGGTGTTGTCTCAAACAAGATTTGGTTGGCTTTGACGTTGCCAGCTGGAATCTTCTCCTCTTCTTTGGTGACAGGCTCAGCATCAGCCTGCTTAATGCTGTCTAAGGGGAGAGTCTCAAACAGGGTCTTGAAAGACTTCACATCCCCTTTCACTACCTCTTCCATGCTGGTGGCTGGAATTTCTTCCTCAAATGCCTTGGAGATGTTGCCAAGGGGACAGGTCTCAAAGACATGTTTTCTTTGTTTTACATCTCCCTTCTCCTCTGCTGAAAGCTCTATTTTCTTTAAACTTCCCACCTCAAAATTTTCTTTCAGGGTTTCCATTGGCTGCGTTTCGAATAGCCATAGTGTAGATTTCACATCACCTCCAATGACGTGTTCTTTGGTTACAACGCTTTCTGAAGTTTCTCCTTTCAAAGAATCAAGAGTCTGGGTCTCAAAGAGCATTCGCTGCTTACTGACATCTGCCCCTGTGACAAATTCTGTTGAAGCCTTGAAATCCTGTTCTTCAACTGTGATTTCTCTGATGGCATCCAGAGGCTGAGTTTCAAATATCCACCTTGCTCCACTGACATCTGGCCTTCCAATTTCTTCCAGCGAAATCCCTCGAATTATCTGCACTTTGGAGGTGTCCTTGTTGATGGTATCCAGGGGCTGAGTCTCAAACAGCCAGCGAGCCGTTCTGACTGCATTGCTCTGAATTTCTTCTCGGCAGACAGACTTGATTTCATGGATGTTCCCAGTTTTATCTCTGATGGCGCAGAGGGGCTCTGTTTGGAAGAGCCTGATAGTCTTCTTAACATCGCCTTTTAGCTCCTGGATTTCTGACTTGAGTTGTAGGATGCTCTTCTCCTCCACTGAGCAACAGCGTCCTATAGCATCCAAGGACTGCGCTTCAAAGAGCTGTCTGGCACCTTTCACATCACCTCCCTGGACAGGTTCCTTGAGAACTGCCTCCTGTACTTCAGTTTCATCCGAATACAGTTTATTTAATGAGTCTAGTGGCTGGGTTTCAAACAGCCACCGTGCAGTGTGTACATCCCCTCTGGCAAGGTCTGTTTCTGATACCTTGGTTGATGTTGACAGACTGTCCCCGTTGATTGACTGGCTTTCAAACCTCAGGGAAGTACTTTTCACATCCCCACCGGGAATAATCTCTTCTTCTGCCAGCTTCTTTGTGGCTTGATGGTCCCCAATAGAGTCAAGAGTCCAGTTCTCAAAGATCCAGCGCATGGACTGAACCTCTCCTGGAAGAACTTTGTCCAGGTTCACAGACGTCTGTGCATTGGCATCTTCGGTATTCAGTATTTCTGCCAGGTCCTCAGTCACAGCTTCTTCCAAGTTCTTCCTGAGCTCAGGATGCATGTGTCTGTAGAGCCTCTTCAGCTCATTCACTTGACGCTGCTGGTAGAACTTGGAGAAGGCTTGTTTTGGAGGAGGCACAGGGAGTGGGTTGGGATCCTGGCTGCCTGGAGCGATGACCTGTACTGAGCCAGGGGCAGGAGGGGGTGGTAAGTCGTCTTCCATTTTCTTGATGGCAGCTTTAGATGATTTCTGAGCCTCTGCCATCTTTAGGGAAACAGTTTTAAAAGTCAGCATCATCTCTTACCACCCAACCCCGTGGCTGTTAGTAGTGAGAATGGCAAAGGAAGAAGACAGCCAACAAGGAAAATCCATGCACCTACCGAGCTCCGTACCTTTGGTTCAGTAGCACACAGCACTCCAAAGCATCACACCACTGCACACGCTCCAGACTTGGTGTTAGCTCTGGTTCCACAGCAAGGCACTCTAAAGCAAGTCTCTAATCCAGGCACGTGTGGTGGTTAGTCTACAGTCCCCAGGTTTCCATCCAGCTATAGCCTAACAGACATGCCCGATTTGGGCTGCGTCAGCAAGAGAGAGTCACCACAAGAATAACATGAAGAACACTGTCTTAGAGTAGCAAGCTAAGAGTTAACTTCTCCCTTCTGCTCCCAGGTGTCCAGGGCAATGTGAGGACCTGCAGAGAGTCTGGGAACATAGGATATGGGGGCAAGAGAAAGCCAAGGAGCTATTTTGAAGAGGTCTCAAGAAGAAAATTGGGAGAGGGAACAAAAGTGTCGAGCTGAGCTGATGAGGACAGCCTATTTTTGGGTAGGCAGGCAGCATGGTGGGCTTTTGGTAGCATTATGGGCTGCCCACTGCACAGGGGTGAGGGCTTGGAGAAGGACATTTGTCTGATTGATGATTTCTTCTGTTGGACTCACAAGCTTACCCCATGTCATAATTTCCATAAAAATAGATGCACAGTTATACAATTAGAGACTTAAATAAAGCTTCTTTGACTTGCAGACTTGTACAGGCTAGAGGCTAACTAAGGTTTACAAACTGTTGGAATTAGCTGGCCAAATCCTGTCCTCTGTTAGGAGGAGCAAGCAAGGCTTGGACCAGAGGTTGGTCAAAGACCCGAAGCTGGGGCCCAGCAAAAGTTAGACGTGTTTAGACTCAAGTCAGCCTGAGCTCAGCTGAAATTCACCGCAGCATTGGCGCAGAAGAGAACAGAGGGTGCAGTCATGATGGGGTGGACTGTAGTTGTGTAGCCTACCTTTGAGCCTCAATTTCTGCATTTTTTGCCCTTAACTTGGGAAGCCTGGGCACCGAACACTGAGCTGAATACCTGCAACTCACGCTGGCGTGGCATTTATCCAAAAGGAAGGTAGCTGAGGCCTCTAATCATTATCTAAAAGAGACTGTAATCCTGGTGGCTTTCCTTTCAGTAAACGGATCTGCTGACCCTTGGCATGCCTTTGGAGTTACGTCTGCAGAGTTATGCCTGGAATATTATTAGTTGTTGCTCAAAGCAATGGCGCGTGGTGTTATTTCACTCTGTTGCACACAGATTGTTCTGGCTAAAAATAAGTTTTGAACATTAGTAAAAAAAACCACCCCAGAAAGCCAAAATCAGCATATTTTGCAGTAAGTGTAAAATGCAAATCTTTCATGGGAGCCAACATACTTTGAATGCACTTTTTAAAATAAGGGGGTTTTTTTGGATCTGTGAAGAACTTCTGAAGGTGGGGAAGGGCGACTGAGCAATTGATAGCTATATTCAGTATGAAAGTGCTCCTTGCTGCCTTGTGTGGGTATTTAAATCACATGCCACTACAGTCCACAAATATTTGGTTAGATAACGGTGCTTATCTTTAACATTTCTTACCTCGCTTTTTTTCTGGCTGTGGGGAGAGTGAATGGAGTTGTCCTTCACAGTACTCTGGAAAAGACATGGGGAGAAATGACATCAAACTGCATAGGAAGACACATCTGTTACCTGCATATATATGTACCTACTACAGAGACCTGAAAACAATTACAGGTGACTTTTTGTGGTTCACTGGCAGTTCTGTACAGCTGGAAAAAATAATCTTATCCCAGGTTGATCAGAAATATTTTTTTCCAGAGATTTCAGTCAGCACATGAAACCCCAAACACATTTGCTTAGAGTTGGAAGAAAAAAAAACCCAGGTACTGATTTCTCCAAAGTTTGATTTAGCCTGTATTTTTGTTTACACTTTAATATTTTAAAAATCAGACTGATCTACATTTGTAATTGCGATATGAGTTGTGAAATGAAATGTTTTGGAATCACTTTTTTATTTTTCTCAGACTTCTAACTGGTTGTAATTTTCCAACCACAGTCTTTTTTATTTTCAGCAGGGACTGTTAGAGTCTGGGCTTCTCCAGTGTAGAGCCCTGATATACACTCAAGTGACTGCATCTCTGAGCAGGGACTCTGCAAAAGATTCAATAGGGAAGGGAGCATGAATGAGCCTGCAGGAGAAGTCCAGATGTGAAACCACATCCTATGTTACCCACAATCACCAGTGGAGCTGGGGAAATGGGAAAAATGTTTCTGGATCCCCCATAATCCTTGTAACCTGAATTATCCTGTGACCCAATGATCAGCCTGGAGTGGGTGAGTAATCCCTGGATCCCAGACCAAGGGTTATAAATTGAGGAAACCAAGGAGGGTGCACTATAAAGTTATGTCTGAGTATGATGTGTGTGGAAATATATAGGTGTGTGTGTTGGAATGGGTATAGCATGGAGATGCACGTGTGGCTACATGCTGAATATTTCCTGGATGGATGTGAGTGTGTAAATATATATGTGCAAATAAAGTGGAAACTTAAGTATGAATAAACTATTTGTATGGGCTAGTGGATGTAGATGTGTGCATGTGTTTGGCATGTGTGTCCATGTATGAATATAATATGTATATATGTGTGTGTGTATATGCAGCATATACGTCATATTGGCACTTAAGGACATGGTTTAGTGGTGGACATGGCAGTGGTAAGTTTACAGCTGGACTCGATGAGATTAAAGGTCTTTTCCGACCTCAATGATTCCGTGGTATATGTACATATCAGCACCTCTGATAACATTTATACAATATTTGCAAATGGCAAAGCTGGTCGATTTTGGAAAACCAGGTGCTGTGTTTCTATAGATTCATGAAACCAGGCGTGTTCTCTCTCACCCTCTTACAGCCACTTGCTGGGACAGGACATTGTTCGGATGCCGCTGGGGAGGAGGGCGGCGCGCGGTTCTTACCGGCTGCGCGGGGCTGCCGGCGTGAGCAGCAGCAGCAGCTGTCTGGGAGAGATAGAGAGCTGACAGCTCCTTCACGGAGAGCGCAGAGGACCTCCCTCGTCCTTGCTGAAGTATGCGGTTAGTGTTGTCTGGTATGCCTAAAAATGACCTCGTCTTCTCATCTGAAACAGAGACAGACGTGCACGGTGAGCTATGTGCCAAAGACACAAGGGCACGGAGAGCCTGGAGTGTGAGCATCCCTTACCAAAGGCTCTGCCAGGCACCCCTGCTGTCTGCACACCCATTCCCCCGGCAGCCCCCAGCTTGCCCCCCAGAACTTAACGTTGTGCCCTTTTGATTTAGGTAGAAAATGTGTATATTGCCACGTGTTTTATGGCTGAAACGAACTTTGAGCCTGCACAGAGTAATACATCGGGCAGTGAGCTAATGCCTCCTTCCTGCCAGCAGAGCACAGAGCCAGCACCCATTCCTGCATCCACGGACAAGGTCATCATCAAACAGGAGCAAGTCGGAGGATGTGAAGGAGCTAAGCATGTTCAGCTTGAACCAATTTGCACTTTTTTTGCACCATGGCCACATCGCTCTCCTGTCAATATGCCTTACAAGCAGTTACATCCATTTATCTTTACCTCTCCCCTGGGAGCTCGTTTCAGGGAACAGAGAGATGAAGAGGCTACGAGACTTGCCTGGGGATGTAGCAGGGAGTCTTTGGCAAAGCTGGAGGACCAAACCCTGCTCTTAGTTCAGAGATCTGATATTTTGAGCTGCACCAGCTCCCACCGGGCCCCCACTGGGGCCCAGCATAGCATTGCTGAGGTATTCAAGATATTCAGCGTTCCTCCTACCTTTATTCAGATGCCTCCTATAGAGATGGCTACAGCTGAGGATGTCCCTATCATGTTCGTGGAGAAATGGCTACACTGGGAGGAGGTGATCTATTAGCCAAACCTCCCGAGGGGTTTGCAGAGAGACTGGGTGGTTGGAGCAGTCACGCACTTTTGGATGATGCTCAGGCCGTGCTCCCTCACTCCCACCCATTGCATTCCCTCTCCCTCAGTCCTCGTCCCCCGAAACAGCAGAGGCTTCCCCTCCCTCTGAGGATGAAATCTGTGTCCATCCCCAGAGAGAGGTTCATGCCAAAACCTATTGCTCTAAAGTAGACGGGTTCACTTCTCAAGCAAAGACACAACTCCAAATTCTAGCTAAGTACTTTCTTCTTGCATTAATCTGCTAGGTGTGAGCAGGACGGCCATCTCCACCTCCCACAACAGATGTACACAGAGCTTTACACCTATATGATGCATCTAGGTCCTCCAGGTTAGTCAGGTCAGTAATTTCTCTGTTACCACTGTAAAAATGCGAGAAGGTTCTTCTTTGATCTGCAGACTTGCACTGCTGCATTTGGATTTAGTGCTGTATTTGCAGTGCTTTCTGTTTAAACAATGGGCTCTCTCTCCACAAATCCAGCTATTGCACAGCCAGGAAAGGGCTGATGTACTTTTTAATATGTGCACATTAGAAGAACTGCAGCAGTTCTAGCATTCTTTGCCCTGAAATCTCAGTCCCCAAATCATGAGATTTTGTTAATAACAAACTGTATGACTCTTTTCTTTGTTTTCTGGGTTGTTAGTTCAAGCTTTCAAGCTTTTATCTAAAATACTGAAGACAATTTACTGTTTCCCTTTTAAAGTGACAACAGCTCATGTCGTATACTAACAGGATTCCAAGAGCTGGTGCTTCAAATGAAATACCAGTTCCTGCAGGAACAAACATGCACCCAAAAGCCGTGAAGATAAGAGCAGAGCGACCCCAGTGAGCTTGTCAGACACTAGCCAGTGTGTTGGTGGACAGTGCCAAACCCCAAGGTTTCTTTTATCCTTAGTTCCAGCTGCTCCTGCAGATGTTCAGGCATTTTGATGCAGAACCAAAGCTGAAGACATGAGGAAGCGGCTGGATACAACACAGATTTAGCTGCCCAGTTCTGCCTGAGGTCACTAGGACACCAGGGGAGGAAACAGAAAAAGATATTTCCTTAATCCTTTTTCTGCTAAGTCACCATGTAAATATGGGACAGCTCTCCCTGATTTCTGCTGTCCACAGCTTAAACACTGAGTCAAAGTGAATTATCCATCTACAGCCAGTGGAGACAGTGGCACTGCTGGGGCAGGTTTGGTGCATCTGAAGATAGGCTGCAAGGTTACAAGACAAACCACCCTCTGATTGAGTCAGTTTTCCCCCACTGTGCCCAGATTTTGACTAAGTCCTCGGCTTTTTGAGATGAACAGCACCCTGAAAACAGGGAGGAGAGGGTCAAGGCATCCCTGAGACACCGTTTTTACAGGACCCAGTGCCAACAGTTGCTAACATAAGCCCCTGTATCTGCTCCAGTGGGCTTCTCCCTTTATTTGGAGGTTTGAGGCACACATGTGAAGAGGTCTACTCTGTAAAAATGGAAGATGGAGTATTTTCCAGTGAAGGTATCTTAGATTTTATGGTCTTTGCTTATTATGGCCATACCGTGGGAGAAGAGCACTGAAGGATGTGCTGAATTAGCTGCAGAAAGCTTTGAAGAGGGCTTTGAAAAATCTTGTCTGGGAATCTCTTTCTTTTTGCCTACATTGCTGAGTTGCCTATTGGAAAGGCAAGAGGGTTCCGATCAGTCTGAAAGAGAGAATTTTTTTTCCCTTTAAGGTACTGAGCTTTGGCTAAGCCTCTTAGAGCAATGGGAAGAGCTCAGGAGAGTCAGGCTTGCTAGCTTTAAAGCATAAAGAAAACCAAGCACAGATTTGCAGCCTTTGTGGTTGGGAAAATGAACACAAGCCCTTGGCAAGTGCATAGCCATGCTGAAAAAACTCTCTTAAAAACTACCTCTAGGAGATAGTAGCACTTCATGGCACGGCAGGGACCCTGCCTAGGCTGACACAAGCATTGCTGTGCTTAATCATTTCAACGCTAAGTGCTTAGAAAAAGCATCCCCATGTCCTAGAGCTAGGCTGGTAATGTTTAATGGTCTCCTCCCACCCCAGGCTATGGGTATTACTGCTGAGCTGAAATAAATTCTATCGGCCCATGGGCCTGTGGGGCAAGGTATTGCACAAAGAGGAGGAATATGCCCCTCCAGCCAAGAGTGAATAATGCAGGTGAAGGAAGATTTTCAGTCCATCCCAGTCCAAACAGCACAGACTCAGTGCTGCCTAGTCCTTCATCCGTGAGCTTGGATGGATGAAAGGTCATAGGGCTTCTGTTTTAGTGATGGATATAATTAGATACAAGGCTTTCTTTACAGCCTTCCTCTTATCACTGCTTTTGTTTATTTTTTTTTTCTCTTTTCCTTTTTAACATTTTTGCAGTTCACTGTCTGTGCACAGCCCTCTGTTTGCTTATCGCTTCTCACCAAACTGCCTGCCTTAGATAGGGGCTGCTCAAACCCGCTGGTGGATGGCTGGCTCTGCGCTCGCGGAAAGTCTGGTCGCTCCAAGCAGCTCTGCCTGAAGAAACAGGCTGCTGCAACCCTCCAAATTGCTAATTATAGATAAGAGCAAAAGAACAAGAGTTCATTCCACTAACGAGAAAGCTGAGCTCTCATGTGTGTGCGGCTAACAGCGTCCAAGCAGCACCTAGGACATCACAAGGGTTGTGAGCACGGTGCCACTGCACAGCATCCCCTGGGAAGGAGGGGTGAACTTCCCAGCTGGCGATGCTAAGGAGAAGCCAAAGGATGTTATGCAGACCGGGCTTAGGGTGTTAGTTGTTGTGTATGAGATGGAGGGCATGGAAGTCCAGTTTGAGACCTATGCTGGGCTCCACGTTTCTGCCTTGCTGAGCAAAAGGGCTCCGCTGGTACGTTCGGATCCCTTCCAGTGCCGAGAGATGCATCCCGCACAGCGCTGATTGACTAGCGCTGACTGCAGCCCCAGGGGCTTTAAACCTGATCCTTCAAGCATTGAAGCATCCCCTGTAAGCTAAAATAGAAGAAAAGAGCTCCTGAGGACCCCCTCCTCCCATCCCACCCAGCGGCTGGCACCACAGCCAACGGAGCGAAGGATATGGGGAATGCTCCTCCCCGCCAGGGTTTGTCGGCAAAATGTCCTTCATGTTAGCGTCTGGCGCCGGATGAATCTGCGCATTTCGTGCGAGGGGCTGCAATGTTAGGACTGCCCATAGGGTGCAGCTGTCAAGGTTTCTTTAGCTCTTCCCTTGTCCAGCTCAGGCTCAGTTTACAGCCTCTCTGCCCCATAAGCCGCACCCCAGAGCAGGCAGGGAGGGCTGTGGGACCTGGAAACCTGCAATGGGGGAAAATCGTTCCTCGTATTCATTTGGACTCACTGATCTTTCTAGACACAGAGGGAAAAAGCAAGGCAACAGGGGAAAAAAGACTCATAAATATTAATCTAAAAATTCACTCACTTCCTCTTCAGTTATTGCCCATAAATCACTCAACTGCTCTGTCTCCCGCTGAAGATACTATTACAGGTCTCTTGAACCACCATCATGTTACATCTGACAGCCAACTTCCAACAAGTGGAATACAAATCACTGACAAAACCCCTTCCCCTGAGAAAACCCCATCTCTCCAGTAACACAGCAGCTATGGCTTGCTCTGCTTTCTATTTAAACCACTTTATCCTATAGACAAATGATGCTACCCACCTGTTGGTGTCCACCACCTCTGCCGCTGGCACTCCTTCGCAGCCCGGCTCCCACCACCAACCCCAGTGAGCTACCGAGTGCCTGAGTCACCTATTAAAAAAGGAAGCTGCAAGCTCAGCACCAGTCTCCCGGGTCCCCTGGCCAACCACATGTCATCGGCTTTGCTCCCAAAATCAGCCGCCCTGAGCAAACACAGCTGCTAAGCAAAGCCCTTTGTGTCGCCGTGTGTACCCCACGGCGGTCTGCGGACCGGGGGTTGTGTAACGGGGCCTGAGATCAGCTGGGGGCTCGCATGGGGCTTGCACGAGCTGGAGAGAAAGGGATAGCCCAGCAGTGCAAGTTGTGCCAGGGTCCCGTCCCTCTCTATCGCTTGCTGAAGGGAGAGGTGCTCTGGAGGGCATCCCATCGCTGCCAGCCGAAGCCGGCATCCTCCACCATCTGCTCAGGGGCTGCCTGACATTGCTTCTCTGCAGACCAACCTTGAGTTTGCCACGATGGCTTCTGAACTTGGCATGTCCTATGCCATGGAGAACAGATGTGTTACGGTCTCAGCCCTTTGCTGTGCCATGGCTCAGGCACCGTGAGACACTCAGTGCATCCCACAGTGCAGGATTCAAAACCCAACACTTGAAAGCCGATGGGAGCGAAGGGACCCATGTCCTGGACCTTCTTAGCAGAAGGGAAATCAGGGCAGGAAAATCATGATTTCTTCACATTGTGAAAGGGACTCTGTTTTCCAAGGGGATAGAGGTGAGCCAACATGGAAATGCTCCTGGGTTTGTGGTGCTCTGGGAGGACTGTTTCCTGGGAATTTGAGGCTATTTCTGCTATTCCTCCCTGCCTGGGATGGGTTGTGGGTTACTCCCAATCGGATGGTCATTGCCTGTTGGGTCCCCTGACTCAGGCTGTGTGGCTGGACATGTGTCCCCATTCCCACCTGCTTGTCCCTGGCGTGCATGTCAGTGAAACCTCAGTAACTCAGTGTCCCCTCCTGGGGCTAGAAGCCCATCCTTGCAGATGAGGACCCCATCTCTAAGTGCCTCTGTCCCTAGATGTGGGAGCTGCACAGGCTGAATCACACCTAACCCATCCTCCTTGCAGCTTTGCACCCCAGCAAATTGGTCCCCTGACAAAAGCAGCTCCTAAATACTGTCCCCACTGCGCGGCTGGGCTGGGGGTATTTGCGCGGATGGATAAGCACCCATAAAAGCTGTCTGGGAAACCAGTGCTGCTGCTTAATCCAGGAGCCTGGCAGCCCATTGGTGGTGCTTGGTCAGCGGGGAAAGGTTTAAATCCCTGACCCCAACCCCTGTGGCAGCGGCTCTGGTCCATGGGGAAGCTCTGCCGGAGGAGACGCATGCTGAAGGAGGTGTGGGAAGCAAGGCAGCCTGCCTCACTGCCCCACTTTGGAGGGTGCTAAAAGGGTGAGTGGTGCTGGGATGATGCAGCAAAAGGTATGTGGGGAAGGAGAGCACTGGGAGGGTGAGGGTTTGGGGAGGGGAGAGCAGCTCATTTCTCATTGGCTTCATGACTGGCTTTTGAGGCTTTAACACGTTGAAATGTCATGTGTTATTTTTTCTGAAGGAAGGTGGAAAAGATGGGACAAGGCTGCAGCAGGGGATCAATAGGATTTTAGGCAGCTTCCAGTGAAGGGTGAGGACCAGTGATGCTCTGAAGCATTCTGTATATCCTCACGGGTACTCCCTCCTGAGCCCTGGATCACACTTTCCTCTGTTTGCAAACTGCAGTGTTTTCTCTCATTTTCAGTTCTACAAAGGACAGCAAGGATTTGAAATTCAAGGTTTTTCCTTTTGCCATGGACTGGCCAATTATGTGAGAGCATGGCAATTTTAATTTATTTTTTTTTAAAATAAAAGTCATCTGCTTTTTGGCTGTTTTGGTCCGAGTTACCTTTTTGTTGTAACTACATGGGCTAGGATTCAACCTTTAGAAGTGAGAACTGAGATTTTCACATACTGTCCTAACCACCTCAGATGCAAGAAAACTGCTGGTTACAGTTGGATAGCTACGAAAAATCACACAACAACATTTTTTTTCTGATTCCAAACTTTCATAAGGAGACCTTGTCCTTTCAAGTAAGTTTGTACAGCATCGCATACAATAGATCCCTGATTTGGAGGTGGGGGGCATCTCTACTGTGGATCATAAATATGTCTAACACACATCAAAAAATATAAGTAATTCTCTTTTGAAGGGTTTAAGAAAGATTTTGTGCAGCCTGCAAGCCATATGTTGCAATCACTTGAGCAGCTCAGATGCACAGAGCTAATATATGAATTCTGGGGTGGGAAATGGGCTGAAAGGAAAAGTGCCAGAACCAGAGGAATGTGCTAAACAAATAAGTAAAATGAAATAATGTAAGTAAAGAGCAGCTGTGTTGAAGAGGAAATAAAATTTGAAATGCTATTTCATGCTTTAGGAATTGTCTACTAAATTATAGTCAAATAATTAGCATTTTGCACATGTATGAAGTTGCATTTGCAAATCTGAGGGGGTGTGAGGAGGTGAAGGATAAAACAGCTATTGAAAAGTGTCTTGTTTCCTGCACTTGAGTTTCCGAATCAGATCTCTTTACAATTTCCAGCACCTCTAAACTGAAGGTTCATGATCTTCAGACACTTCTGCAAATGTGTTTGGCTCCTCAGTGTCAGGTGGACTTTCCTTTGCAGGAGCAACATCACAACCCCCAGGTAATTTAAACAGCTCCTGAGAAGAGCTGGGAAAATTTAGCTTCAGGCAGAGCCGAGTATCTGCCCCGAGGCAGCTCGGGGCTATTTCTGGGCTTTGCAAAAATCCAGGAATGTGGAGGACTCTATTCCTGGTACCAAAAAATGCTAAGAAGCTCTGCCGAGAGACAGCTGCGAGTGGCATAGCTGCTTGGGGAGGTGGCCGTCCCGAGTGGGCCAACTGCTGTGGGGTTCTCTTTCCTGGGAGAGGGCCTTCGGCATCACCCGGATCGGCTCCCCTGCTTTTGGGGTACGAAGATCCTCGACAAGGTGGGCACAGCCCCGACTATCCACCTAGCCCTGCCTCCATGTCCCTCTGCTATTTGCAAAGGGTCGATAAAGAGCAGACGGCTGGTAAATGGCTGCTCTGGGCTGTGTACGGCTGGGATCTCTGTAGCAGCACTGCCCTCCCCATGCTGGGGATCGTGTATCGCACCCCGCTCACGCCAGCACTGTTCTCGTACCCTCCGGTAACACTTCATGTTATTTGTACAGGGGGTTTTCACTGAAATGGTGGCAAACACCGCTGCTTGACATCCAGCGAGAGCTGTTTTTGTTTCCCCATTTCTCTGTTTCACCTATCCCTGGACGCTGGATGACAGCAGGAGTATTTTTATCCCTCACCCCTCTGCGAGGCTCCGTCTCCTCTGCGTGACCTACCTTCTCCCACAGAGCAGCATCTCAACCCTTGCAGACTGCAATGTAGGATCACCATCCGTGATAGCAGCTTCCCTCCCTCTAAAATTCCCTTCCCCAGGGAAAGCAGCACTGGAATAACCTCTGCCTGGGGAGAGGGCTTCTCGGCATGCCACGAATACCAGACCTTTTAAGGGAAGCCCTCTCTAGTCATCTCAAAGAGATACCTTGGGAATGTCTGCTCAGGCTTGAGCCCTGCCTGCATCACCGGCCGCACATCCCGGCTGGGATGCAGGGCACAGCCGGGGTCGGGTCTGCCGCGTGCATCTTTAAGCATTTCTTTGCCGTGCCATGGTTTCTACACAGGGGGGGCATCGAGTGGATACCACACGTCTCTGAGGACCTGCTGAGGCCCTGCCTTTGCTTTCTATTCTTATCGTGGTGTTTCCATGCTGCTGTCAGCTCTTTATCACTGACAGCCAAGAAAACTTAATACTGTTTCGGAAGAAACAGCCACAGCCAAAAAAAATTTCACAGTAGCCTTTAAAAAGAAAACCCCAACCCACTTGTAGCTATTGAGTTTCCCCGCCATTTCCATTTGTTTCTGAATGAGGCAAATTGCCACTGAGAATAAGGGGGAGAAGAGAAATGGTTGGCCTTAAAAGAATAAACTACCAGGCTGTAAAGTACTTCATGCAGAGATTCCTGCTACAATGTTCAGACCCAGACCTGGGGCTCTTACCAGTGCCAAAGAAGGATTTCCATCCTCCTGTATCAAGGTTAGGGCATCCTCTCCTGGTTTCCCCCCAAATGGAGGCTTTTGCATCCTGCAAAGTACTGTATCTGTGCAAGGGCCGAAAATAGCCTATGCAGGAAGTTTCTGTGAATTTCCACCCATGCTGAATCCCTTAATTGACACTACTGGATTGTCTACCACTTTGCCTGGACAAGAACATGGGTTTTCATCTCTTGCCTCTTCTCATCAAGTGATATCTATACCTGAGGCATCAACTTCACCTCTCTTTCCTGAAATTTCTGTTTTTTAATAAAAATCCAACGCTACTTCACATGTTTTTCAGCATAGATTTGGGTGAAAACAGGAGACCTGGAGGGAACTGGGGAAAGTTAAAGAATTTCTGTTATTCTCACAGCAATCAGCAGGTTGTGTGCCTCAGAAGGAAACGTTTACTATTGCCAAAAGCATGAGCAGAAAAATACTGCTTTCAGCTCATGCTGTTGGGGTCAGGCCCTTCACGGAGAGACTGAAGAGTGACACCGAGACCCGGACCTGGAGTTCCGGCTCTGTTCTGCTGGCCATGACACAGACCTTAGAACTAAAAGGCTTCAGAAAATGGATAATTGGGTATGAGACACACGCGCACACACACGGGGATATGTTTGTGCTCGGTCTTGCAGAGTTGCGCAGATGTTTGGAGTTACTTTCCATACGTGAGCACAAATAGGGAGTGGCGTGACCACATTAAAGCTGCTAACCCCGCAGGCTCCTGAAGCTCTTTATTCAGCTTAAGGTCACAAATGCATTTTTCAGCCTTCCCTGGAGCCTGGGAGAGAAGAGGAAGGGAAAGAAATTCCCTCCTTGACTACCCTTACTCCGCATCTTGTTCCCAAGGGATGTAAGATGAAGCAAAGCTCATTTCCCTCTGAACTGTCCACCTTTTGCTGCCTACCAGTCCTGAACACAGTTTTGATCTGGAAGATGTCCCTTCCACCCCTCAGTATCCATCCAGCTCACCCGAATCCCGTAGAGATTCCTTCCCCTGTTGCTGGTCATGGGGACCAGAGTCACAGTAACTAAGAGCATGTTTGGGGAGAGAGTAGACACTGAGATCTGGCAACATGAATTTAGTCCTCAAAGCTAAGAATTTTGAAATTTCAGGACAGGGGAAAAGCACAAATGTGCAAGACTCTGTTTCCACCTTGGCCGTGCCCAAGCACCCTAGATGACCATGCTGAACCAGATTGAAGCTACCATATGGGGATCACAGAGACAGCACCTTCCGTAGCAGAGAGTAGGATTTACCAAACTCTGGGCCAACAAAATAAAATCCATAGTTTTCTGTGAGCTGCAATCACCGCTTTTATAGCACGAGGCGCTAAGCATCCTCATCTGTCATGCATTTTAGCATCAGTCTGAGGTTCATACTCATGCAACACTTTGCCCCGCTCTAATCTACCCCAAAGTTACTTACAGGGATGTCTCGGTAGTCCCAGCAGCTGTGTCACGCCGTAGACAGCCCCAGTGGAAAATCTGCGTGAAACTCACGGCCGGGCAGCCCTTAGTGTATCCTGCGAGGAGCCCTGCTCCACTCCCCACACCCTCGGTCCTGTTCACTGCCTCCCAGTGGTCTCTGGCAGCTGGTTTTATCGCCGAGCACTGGGCTATGTTGAGAGGATGAGCCACTTAGTCTATTTTTAGGGAAGAGTGAAATTGCTCTTCCACCAGGCTGAGTCAATCATGAGTTTTAGCAATCCTACACGGAGGCTGGGCAAGACTGGGGGCCTGGCTTATTTTCAGAACTTATTCATTCAGAATACCCCTGGTGTAACCCGGTATGGGACAGGGGGTGCGTCCAGGCAGAGGTGCAATGGGGAGGAGGCTTTTCCCTGACTCACTGTCACGTCCTCGGACTGTGATCTGCACGGCCAGGCCCCTTTCACCTCTGGCCACAGCCAACGTTTTAAGGGAAAAGATGGGAAGGTGACAAGTATGAGCTACATTTTATGGTTCCCTATTTCCTCATCAGTTCCCACATTTTAGAATCAAGAAAGGAAACAAAGTATTTTAGGAAAAGTGAGGGGAATCGGGTATGCTAAGAAGGATGGTGGAGCTCTCTGCTTTATGGTCAGTGGGGAACCCTCCCCATCCTTGCAGTCCCTCTGTTAGCAATGCGGTGCTGCAGGTGGCTGCTCTGGGTGGTGTTTGGAGAGGGATAACCATAAAGCACTCAGCCCCGGAGGGCTCTTGATGCCCTCAAAGCTCAGCTGGGCAATGATTTAGCATATTAATGGTGGGTACAGCTGTGTGTCAGAGCTGGGGCCTCTGGCCTGGCTGTGTTGATTTACAAATACAAACATAACCAGTGACTCTGGGGCTTATTTTAACAGTCCACCTTCACCAGCCTGGGATAGTGATATGGCTGAGGAACGCAGTAATGTTTGAGTCACGTCCAGCTGTTCTCTGTCTTCGGTTTACTTTTCTGACACCTTTGGAGAGTGTATGCTTGAGTAAATCACCACGTGGTGATGAAAGATGTGGATTGGCTATGCCAATACCAGAAGTCACTGTCACCTGAGATAAAACACTCACTCAGAGGTGCTTTGGATCACATAACACAGGGTGAGAGCCACAAGAGACCCATCCTCGGTCCTACCCTGCCTGTACCCTCTCAGGCCATGCCCATGGCCCACAGCACCCAATGCCAGACAACACAGGACTGCAGCAGTGGGGGAGGGAGAAGCATGGATGTGAGCTGTGCAGGATCAGATCGTCTCAGGGCAAAAATCTTATCTATTTTATCTGCCAGCACAGAAGCCGTCTTAGCCTGCATGTCCCCCAGTGACCATCAGAAATACAGGGTAGGGGCACTTCCCTTGGGTCTTTCAGCCTCTCTGCAGTATTTTTGTGTAGTGTGTAGCACAGGGACATCTCAACTTCAGTCGAGCTCAGTGGTCACATAAAGATCTCAGCAGCACTGTGCTGAGTAAGTGAAGCATGACCCTGGTCCCCAAAGGGAGTCCATGCTCTTTGCTCCAAAGGGCCAAGAAACTCACTGCTGCCTATATTCCAGTTTGAGACATTTAAGTTTTTTGGTTCCCTCCTCCTGTATACCTTTGCTGGAATTTTACAGGGGTGTTTGGAGGGGCTGGTGTCCCTCTCTTTTCCCTATGGGTCTGCAGGTATCAGTCCTTGGAGAGGATGCTACACATCAACCAGGCTGCAGTTCAGCATGCAATGAGGTTTCCTCACTAGCATCACATCACATCGCATCACATCATATCATGTCCAGCTCCAGATGACCATCTACTTTTACTAAGGCTCCTGGAAGAGCCCAGCTCCTCCCTGCCATAGCTCAGTTTCTTTAATCGTCCTGCAAATCTACGAATTACCAGTCCTCTGCTGTCTGTGTTAAACTCAATGCGTCGGAAGAACAGCACCCCTCCCTTTGAAGTGGTCTCTGTTTTCTTTGTTGCTTCCTTCAATAAATGAGGATCAGAGAAAAAAGCTGAATTAGAACAGCCTGAAATTGAACCGTCTTGGCAATGGGGGGAAATCCAGCCACCTTGTTACTGCTGCATGCTGAGGAGTCTGTATGTTGTGAGTGAGGGCTGTGAGCGAGGCAGCACGAAGCAGCCAAGGAGGTGCAGACTGAAATGCTCTGTGCTGAGTGTATCCCACAGTGTGGAGCAGGACAGCGAGCGATGTTGTTAGGAGGGTGGTAGACAGGTCTTTGGTCGTGAGCCAGGCTGTGAGTCAGAGGTCTGAGGATGGCAGGGGCTGTCCGCAAACACGCACCCGCTCAGGTAGCATGAACTGGGTGGCAGAGGTGTCAGCAAACACAGTGGCAGGCTGGGGGCAGAGGTATCTTATTTATTCCGTACAGGTGGAGGGCCATAAAGGCAGAAGGTGAAGGGCAGAGCATATCGGCACAGTCAGCAGCTCATGATGGGGTGGGGTGTGTGTGTCCTTGTGGCATGCATGTGCCTAGCAGGAGCACACAGGGTGCATGCACACATTTACGTGGAGCTCCCACTTCATCTGCAACGTGTGTTTGCCTGTCTGTCTGTCTAGCTACAACATACGTCTACAGGGGGCATGGTCTGTCTGCATGCATGGCTGGCTGTTCATCCTCCTGCTGTCTCTCTGTCCATCCCTAGGTGGAGGACCTGGTCTGCTACGGGTTGTGACTTCCATGAGTGTCCGCCCATCAATGCCCCTGCACACCGTCCATGTCAGCACTTTCCTGCAAGCCTGCGAGATCTGAGCTACCTAGCACCTCTTCACAGCTCCTGGGGAAGGGTTTTTCTCCTTCTGTGTGGAAGACAGCAACTCATTAGAAAGCAGGAAATGAAAAAAATATAATCAATGCAGCACTGGGCCTTTCTGAGAGGCACTGAGAGCATTACGGGGGAGATCAGCAGCCGGGGGGTGCAAGAGTCTGGAGCAGAGGGCAGCCTCCAGCCCTCGGACTGGGGTGGCATTTGCTGGGAGCTGAGACCAGAGGGCAACAGGGTTGGGAGAGGTGGAAGGAGATGGACAGCACCTGCTTCTGCCCCTGCTTTCTGCAGTGTGGGGTGCTCTAGTCAAGGAGGCAGACAGATCTCCTGCTTAAACACCCCAGGTTTCCCTCCTGGCTGAGTCACAGCGGCACAAAGCGCTTGGAGCTGGACAAATTGGCCACTTACAGGAGTCCCAACATTCAACTCCCACTTGTCATGTTCGTGAAAAGCAACTGCTGAAAGGGAAATGAACTTCTAAGGATTATTTTGACTGCAGGAGCCTCTATCATTGCAAGTGCCAGAGCTGCCTTGAACTCTGAGCCGTCTGTAGCACAAGCACAGCCTTTTATCTTAAATCAGCATTTTTCCCCCCGCCTTCCAGATCTTTCCAGTTCACTTGTCACGTTCTCCCAAACCCATCTGCTGCTCAGTGTGCTGCAGAAGGGGGGATGCCAGCTGCAAATCCCCAGGTCATGGAGAGACGGAGGACGACAGCCTCCTTCAGCTGCTGGGGCTGAGACACGGTATCCGGTGGCTGCTGTGCAGCTGAGTCCTTGCGGAGACCGATTTTGGGACCAAAGATGGACGGCTTCATTGTCGCTAGATGGCACCGCACCCCCTTGCAGGAGAAAGCACGGGTGCTAACAGCGAGCAGGGGAAACACCAGCCCCAGAGAAGCCAGTGTTTCGACCAAGCGTGGGTCTTCCTCCGCACAGGATGGGGGACCCTGCTGTTTTCTGCCTTCTCCTCCACCTCCTCTCCTTGCTTTGAAAATTCCCCGGGGATGGAGGTCGAAACGAACACAGAATAGAAAGGGGGAGGGGGAGGAGGGAATTAAATGCATTTTGGAGGCTGTCTGGATGCTCTGTAATTGGCAGTCGTGTCAGGCTCCCGTTTCATCTTTGCGCTGCGCTGAGGTAACATCCTCGTGTGCCCTTCAGCAGAAAGCACTGAATAATGGAGCTATATTAATACATCCATGCACAAGCATATGTATGTGCGCGAGCTGGGGGAACGGCAGGCCCGCTTGCTTGCCCCTCTTTTCTCTTTCTTGGCCGTGATGTTCCTTTCTCTGATTGCCAAAATTCATCTAGAGGTTGTTAATATTTAAACCCAGAGTACTCAGGAGACTCTACCTGCAGCAAATTAGCTGGTGCCTTCTCCTTTTTAATATTAAAGGACTCGAGCTTTCAACCATTTCCCTCTGGAGAAAATTGTTCCTGGATTAGCCATTTTCCTTCCTAGGAAGTATTTTGTTCTATCATGTAAGTCTTCCACTGCTCAGTTTAATCTCGTTACTGCAAACCACAGCTGTTAGGATCACTTTAATTAGTGACTTGGTGATGTCTTTGGTGGCAGCTTCCTCTGGATCATCTGATATCGTCAGCGTGGCCGGGGATGTAGCCTGGCTGGTTTAGCTGCCTGTCAATGGGTTTTTCTAAGGGGTGTTAGCAGCCTTCCCCTTTGAGCGATGGTCAGGACTCCAGCAGTGTCTCAGAGGTGACTATGCCATGTCTGGAAAGAGGTACAGCAACCAGTGCTTTGATTTCATGGATAGTTATTCATCTCTGAACGGTTGCATGGTCACATGTTTGCTGATAAGCCAAATGCCAGTCAACAGAGCTGTCTTGAACGCTGCCAAGCTGTTGTCCTCCATGTAACAGCGTCCCAGACCTGAGAACCATGCTCTGTTCTTTACCTCACAACACTGTGTGGCTTCAAACCGCTCAACACTGTCTTCCCCATCCCAGGTCACTGCATAGGCTGGGTGTCCCCTCCTCAGCCCTGGGGAGAGGCTGTGGGGAAGTCCCTGGGTGATGGTGAGGAGACTCCTGTAGAAGACCTGCTCTGGTCACCTCTGGGACACATGGAGCACAGATGATTCTCGGCCCATGGGAATGACCAAGCACAGCACAGGTATAGTGCTGGACATATCTTGTCCCAGAAGAGATATGAGACAGCTGGTTCCTGAACTTTTTTAGGAAGCATTACGACTCCTGTCTCTGAGCAAATCCAGCACCTACATTAGAGGTAGCTGTCATCTTCCCAGCTCAATGGCTGCAATTGCTTCCCTAGAAGGACCCCACACCACGTAAATGCCAACCTTACCAAAGAAGCCATGCTGGAGATGACATGAAGTCTTTGCTATTGCAAGGCCTTTGAGTCAGGGGCTGGAGAGTGGCATAAGGCTCGAAGATAGACCGTGATTCATCATTCGCCAGCTAGAGGAAAAGAGGTTCCTCGTGCTGTAAAAGGCACACTGCAACTAATACTGTCATCGTGTTGAGCAAGATAGCACAGTGACTTTGTGTGCTTTGATATTTAAAAAAAAATCCCAGTAACGCTGTGGAAAGTCCAGCTCCTTCACTTGTCTGTGTGCTCATGTAACAGACTTGTTTCCCCGTGCAGTTGGGTAATTAAATACAGTGTCTCAAATCCAGGCAGCATGTGATTTTTTTCCCTGTGCCTTCTTGTGTGAAAGAAAAGGAAGAAATGGAAAGGAAAGAGAACAAATCCCAGACAGATGGGATATGGAGTCCCTGGATTCTTGATCCAGGCCCAAAAGAGGCAAGATGATCCCCCCAGTCTCAAATCCAGTCTTTATAAGATTGTTGGAGAGTTGTTTCTTTCTATCCTAAATGTACAAAACCTTCCGGACAGTGAGTTTTGGTAAAATTCAACCCTTTGCCATGCACGGCTTTGAGCTTGGATCTCTCACTGTTCACAGATGCCTCTTGCCTTGAAATATCCCTGACCTGCTTTAGTCCCGATGATATCATAGCATTAGGGATCACTTACATGTCCTATCTTAAGCCAAGGATGACTGTGTCTGATACACCATGCTGCCAAATTCAAAAAGGAGCCCAGCCAAGACTCCTTAGTTAGGTACAAAGGAACCTTTCCCTTTTCCTATCCTCAAGGCTGAGGTGCAGGGAGATATTACTCATCCCAAACTAAACATGGATGTACTTATGCCTTAGTATATAATACCAGCTATTTTTAAATGCTGGGATAACAGCATAGGCAGAGTCAGCGTGGCTCTGTGGACTCATCACTGGCCCAGATCCCAGGTGTGCTGGGATTTGCCAGCTCTGTGCAATGGGAACGATCAGGCCTGGAAGGGATACGGCTGCTGTCGTGGGGCTGTCTGCTCTCTGCTCTCCCTATCCTTGGACACATTCCTGCATGGCCAGGCCTGGCAGAACCCACACAGTCCCAGCCAGGATTACCCGGTCAGTCTCTGCCATGGGATTACATGGGAAGTAAAAGTTTGCACCAGTTGCCCCTTCCCAGTTGCAACTACTTAGCTGGCAGTAGAGCAGCAATGATGACCGGTAACCAAAATAAATCCAACTCACAGCTTCTGCCTGTGGCTGAGTCATGGGCTGTATCCGGCACCGAGGAGATAATCGCCTGCCTCTCGCGGGACAGCTTCCCTTCCTGTGTGGGAACGACAGAGGGTAAACAGGTAATTTCCCATAAAAAGAGGAGAGGAACTGCACAAAGTTCCAGTGCTGGAAAGGCGACGGTACCAGAGGCTTTCCAGAGGCAAAGGTGGCCCTGACATTGCCTCCAAATCCTGTGTCTGGTTTGGAGTTCTTTGATGTAGACCTGATTCAGGCTTGGCTTTGCTCTGTTCTCTCCAAAGACAGAGCTTCACAGCTTTTTGGACCCCTCTCTGTTTCCAGAGCCAAGTGGTCTTTTCTCTACCCATCCTTGTTTTTGAGGCCACCACTGCTGCGCTTTCAGGGTCAGGATTATCCATCCAATTCCTTTACCTGCTCCCACAATGATTTCAGTGTCTCAGACCCAGTAATAGTTGGTGTTGCCCTTTGCTGTACTCCCAGGGAAGGGATCAGTCCCTCCTGTGGAGCAGTAATCACTGGGGTGGTATCATACAGTGGTGAGATAAACATGACTGTTTCAGAGAGGATCTCATCTATAATTAAAATTCCAGGTGACAATGACTTCATGGGACTCTCTTGTTTCCTCGGTGTAGGTCTACCTCCAGCCTAGGCTGCCCTTTCCTACCAGCTCCTTCCATCTAGGAAAAGGATCATGGCAAGGAGTAGTTTTTTGAACATATGACCTGTGCCCCTGATACCATTAAATCATCCAGAGCTGGATGGGATTAGTCATAAACTATGTGGAAGCACAGAAAGAAAGATGTGTGTCTGGACTGAGAGGACCGGCCCAAGGAGAAGTGTTGTGTCTGGGCAGAGTAACAGGGCTGGAAGGAAGTTTAAGCCATAGGCAATTATGAATTTGTGCTTGCGAACCAAAGGAGCCTGGTTCCAGCCTCTGTTAGCTGCTTGCATGAACTGGCACTGCCATCCATTTCCAGCTCCTTTGGTTCTTTACTATTTAATAGTAGAGTCAGGTCTATCCTTCATTTGTCACAGCACACGGTACCCCTTTCCCACTGGATGCTGTGGAACTTCAGAACCTGGCCGAGGAAGACCCAGCATGCGTTTGAGGCTCTGGTGGTTTGTCTGACAGCTTTTAATAATACAGGTGGCCTCTGTGCTGCAGGGAGGTGATGTGCCAAGGAGTTTTGGTCCTCCTTCCCTAACCATGGAAGGTTAGGCTTCTACAGGGCAGCCCCCAGGCCCAGGGACTGGCATCAGTGGATGATGAAGCAGCACCATGAAGCCAACCACTTACAAGGATGACTCTGGACACACAAAGAAAATAAATTTCCAGGGGATTTCAAAGAAGAGCACCTACTAACCTTTGCAGGAGACTCCTTCCATCTGATAGTGGCAGGACTTGATTGTGCCTTCCTCTGGATACTTTGGAGAGAGGAAGGGAAGGATGGGTCTTTACGGGGTTTGTTGTCCATGCTCAGGGGTTGGATTTTTGTCATGACTCTGGCATCAGCCTCCCTCTTCCTCAAAATGCCATTGGGAGATGATGTCTTGAGTGGAGCACAATGTAAAGTCTTACACTGTTGAGCGGCTTTAGGAGTGTCAAAGCTGGTCAGGAGTTCTTTGATATTCCTTTTTGAAGCATTGATGTTAGGGATGGGAAGAGCCTCCATGGACTTGCTCCAGGACATATTACTGTGATGGCTTTGAGATCGGGCTGTTTTTTTCCCCATTGGACTGACATTGGTCTGTGATGGATATCTTCTCTCCATGAGCTAAAAAAACCCCAAAACCATCAAAATAAGCTCATATTTAACTTAAATAATAAGTCAACTGAAGTTTTTATTTCCTGCTCTTCTACTCCAAGTATTATGTCTGTTGGCCTTCTAACTTTTGGGGACAAAAGTGTGTCCCATTACTTTCTGCTTTATGTTCCCTGGAGTAAGTGTCAAGGACATGATCTAAACACACTCTAGCCCTTTCTGAAGTGTGAGAGAAGTTTCTGTCTTGTCTATTTCCAGTGCATCCTCCTAATTTGTCCTTGGTCATGCAATGAAGCCTTGGAGCAGAAAAAATAGGACCACTGGCTGTCTTCCCTCTTGGATCATTGTCTTATCCTCATCTCCATCCTCTTCCTCTAGGAGATTGTGTTTACAAACAGTCAGGAAATCCCCCTCTCTATAATTTCATAGGAATACTCCAGTTGCATCTTAAAAACTTGGACTGGAAATAAAAAANTNCAGATTCTGCCTTTTTTCAATCAACTTTCCCTGGTCAGTGGGAACAGATCCTGCCTTCAGCAGGGAAATTGAATCAAGTCCAGAGTATCTGGCTTCCAGTGTGTGATTTCATCATTGTTATTCCGGGTTGTAAGAGGCCCTCATCACAAAATAGGACCCAACATGCAAATACAGAGCCAAGAACTGCACCTTATGCCAATGAGTTTGCAATCAAAATGTGATATGAGGAACACTGGTATGTGGGAGGTGCACCTTTGCCATGATGTGAGAACAGTAGTCACAGCTTCCATTAGGGGGGAATTCAGTTTAAGATGCTGAAATGTAGACATCTAAACGTAGCTGTAAGCAAAATCTACTGCTGAAATTGATGTCAAAGTTCCATTACAGTCAAAAGTGCCAAGAAAGTGATTTCTGCACCCTAGTGTAGAAAGTTTTCTTTGGTAGGTGCTTAGTGTCATTTGAGACACGCAGAGCAACCTCCAAAGCCTCCAGCTGTGGGTGCAGAAGGGCAGAGATGCCTCAGATGTGGCTGTCTAGATGCCTTCATGACTTTCTGTGCCTTTGTCTCAGGCTAGACCCTTGCCTCGCTTCCTAACCAGTGCTGAATCCTCTGCCAGGTCCTACACCTCTTGATGGTCTCCCATTAGGCTCTACCCCTACAATTTATTCACTCCAGAGCAATTTGAATGTTATATATATGAAGCTTTCATCCCATCCTGGAGCATCTTATATGTTTCAGTCCATCCGTACATGCTAAAAGGGACTTGGATCTGACCTGTCCTGAGATATCCTTAGAACAGCACCAGATACTGCAAAAAATGCTGGGTTTTTTTTGTCTCTAATTGCCAAGAACCGAAGCATTATGTTGTTAAGACATGCCCTGTCCCACTTGCTTCTCACCTTGGGATGCTCTTGCTTTGACATGCTGCTTTCACAGTCCAGGATGCTCTGGTACCTGCAGGGAAGACAGTAGATGGCACCTTAATCTGTTTTTACCCTGAATGTATTTTTCCATATAGTAGACAGGCACTTTCCACCTTCCCCTACCCTCTGGAAAATATCAAACCTAACAGACTTCAAAAGTAATTTTGAAGAGTGAGAGAGACGTGAAAAGTCCCCCAAAGAGGACTGGTTTTAGGTATAACGGATTAGTTCAACGCAGTGCTGCTAGATCCAGTGTGAGTCATCTTCTCTCAAACTCTGCGTAGACATGTCCCTGGAGCACCCCGTCTCCCCACTGGTGGAGGATGTGCTGGGGGATTATATTGGCTGGAAGTGGTGTATTATTGCACCTTGCTGAAATGTGGCTTGCAGCTGAAGACAGGCTTTCCAGAATGTCAATGCATTCTTTAGTCAGCTTTAACCTAGTGCAAAGGGATTTATCAAGTCAGCACTTGACCTAATATAACACCAGTGACGAGTGAGACCTTTGCAGAAGAAACCACCTTCCTTCTCTTCCTTGTTGTGGGGTGGGGGGGGGTGCATTTTCAGCTTTCTACAAAGACCCTGTCAGATAGATGACTATTTACAGTGAAAACTGACTGAGATTGGGATATTTGGAGCTAAACTGTCCCAAGGGGAAGTTCAAGAGACAGTCTTGACTGCTGCTCTGTCACTCTTACATTGAGGGATGTTTACTTCAGGTTCTGTTGCTAATCTTATTTGTCTCACTCTTGGCAGAGTTGTGGTCTGATCTCAGTTATGGGTTGTAACCAGAAGAGAAATTAGCACTTAAAGGGACTGGGTTGAAATGTGACTCTCCCTGGAGTATTTTGGTTAGAGGCAGTTGAGAGAAACCAGGAGAGGATGAGATGCCCATACCCCTCTTTTCTCCTCGTCAGCTCATCTCTCCAGCACTTGCTGGTTCCCCTCGTGGCACCTTAGAGACTATCAAGATTAAAAGCTTTAATAATACATCTGGGAACACTCCAGTCGTTGAGGTCGAGGGAAAATTCCTCTGTGTCATTGTATTTGGGGAAGTTTGTCGAGTGGGTCTGGCTTTTAAATCAGGACTTGTCGTCCAAGACTTAATAAAGCATTGGTAATATATAATAGCTAAGAGCACTTATGGCAGAACAGTAGTTGCCTCTAGCTCAAGACCTGACAAGCTGGGATGCTGTGCTTGGGAAAGACCTTATCTGTGTGAGATTTCGTTATCACGGGGGTGGGCGGAGTCCATGATGGAAACCCCCAGATCTAAGATGAACTGCAGCTGTAGATTGATCACTTACCTGGCAACCAGTTCAGAGACGGACACAGATTTTCTCAGAGGAACTGCCCTGCGCTCTGGACTGCTTCTTGGAGAATGGCACAGAAAAGGAAAGGACTGAGCTGGCCTCAGCTTCTCATTTTTTTCCATGTTCGCTGTCTGCTGGCTTCAAAGTGAGAGCAAAGGTTAGAGAGCTGGATGTTCCAGGGAAAAGAGGCCAACAATTAGTGCATCTCCACTCATGGGATGGAGGCATCGGTAAAGGGCTGTACAACAAATGCTGTCTTCACTGGTACAGCTGCAAACCTCACCAAATAAATTCACTTTTGAAAAAATAAAATAGGGTTAAAAAAGACACAATTTAAATTGCTCTTAATGCAGTGAATGGGTCTTTTCCATTTCTACCTATGAATTTTCTCGTTCTCTTAGATCACCCAGTTCATCTCTGTGACAGGGAGAGGGAAAGAACCTGAAGAAGCATTAGCTTTAAATAATTTAAAACTATTTGATGGAAATTTTGTGTACTCATAATTGGATAAAATTTTCTTATGTTTCCAATATTGCATAGACCTGAACCGGCTCTGAATTCAGCCCATAATTGGAGAATTAAGCACCTCTTGGCCTCTTCTGCCAAAAATGTTCTTGTTTTCCAGGCTTCAGAGAAGCACAGAGGAAGTCTCAGGCACTGAATTTGCAATGACAGATCTGACACTTGGAAGTACGTTAGGTCATCTGGAGTTCATTTTCTGAATTTAGGCAGAGCTTTAGGGACAAAGTTATACAAGTTATATGTAATTGCTCTTTAATTACTGACACAGACACTCAAACAATGGGATTATTAGATAACTTGTATTTAGATTTTGAAAGGATTTGTTTTAAAAGTCATGTTGCTTGCAAAACATGTTTCATATGTGATTTCTATTGCATTGCCCCGAGTTTTGGGCTGTGCACAGAGCCATCGTCCGCTTGTGCTGACTTATCTGCTTCCTGATGCACTCAAGAGGGGCAGATTTTCTGGGGGAGAGGGGTGTCATTCAGCAGTCTGTGAATCTCTGGCTCCTCTTTCGTGCCTTTAAGGCACCTGAAATCAAGACTAGCGGGAGGGAGATATATTTCTTACTAGTTGCTTTAGAAATTTCCTCTTTTTGTTTTCCAGGTCATTGCCCATGATGTTAGAAAAGAAACAGATTTTTTAGATCACAGGCTCCCACCTCCCAAAGTCCAGCGATTGTTTCCCATTTTTGTGGTGGTGTCTAACATATTACACAATTCCAGGTGAAGAGCCCTCAAGTGATTTACTTGGTGGCAGAATGAGTTAGTAGGGAAATGTTCCCTGTTAGTAGGGAAATGTTCCCTGATTTTCCGTTTAGATCCCCCCTTTTCCTTAAATACAATGCAGGCAGTATATACAGTTCTCGGCCCACCCCGAACAGTTCCCACAATCGGCACAGAAATCCCCAGTTGCTAAAGGTTTACAGGATTTTTCTGATATTAATTCATTCCATCTTCTGTGATCTGGGAGGGTTTTTGTGTAAAATCACTTACATGCTAGAGTGCTTTCCTCCACCCGAGATCTGCCATTTGATAGTCTCCGTGGGGCTTTTCAGTACCACGCTTCTGACTCCTTCCTCTCCCCTTTCTTTACAAGACAGGAGGCAAAGTCCCTTGGCAAAGCTGCAATTAAATATTAAAAGCTGATGTGCGAATGGGGATGGTGTGAATTGGAGAGCTGGCAGTGAAGAGCAGAGGAGGTGAAGCCTCCTCCCTGCTTTCTGTCAGCCTGTTGCTAATTATGGAGGTCTCATTCTTTCCCATAAAAATACCGGGAAAGTTCAGATCGCAGCTGGGGCACCAATAGCCATCTCGACCCAAAGCTGGACTCCAATTTAGGTGGAAATCTGCTAGAATCCGTCTCCACACCTTATCTCAGGTGGAGCAGAAACGAGCTCCTCTGCATGGGGATTTTAAATGGATGCTTCTGGCCCAGGTCATGTATTTTTCCTCTAAACCAGTGGTTTCACTGGTTAATTTTTGTGTGAGCTGCAGGAGAGAGCATCTCTCTGGGGTGTGAACAGCCCTAGGGAACACACTGCTCCTCCTGGCAAAAATGAAAGACGGACCAGACCTTAAGGCAGGCAGGGTCCAGGTGAAATGAGTTGAAATGCTTCACTCGAGTGGGCAATAAAGTGCAGGACTGTCTGAGGGGATCTGATTTAGGCAATATCTAAGTCTGATTATAGTCAGAGTTTGGCAAAGGCAACCTCTCAGCCCTCACAAAAAGAGGGCTTTTGCCACAAAGAGAGATGCTTTTGCACCTAACAGTGACTGGGTTTCTATGAAGTTCTTTCTGGGGATTTATTCTGTGTATGCTGGAAAGTTGACCGAGTAACAAAGTCAGAGCGCAAATAAGAGCAGATAAGAGTGCATTGGTTTATAATGAACAAGAAGGGCTGCATTTGACATGAAAAGCTGGAAAATCATTTACCTAGAAGTGCCTAAACTAAGCAAGAAACCTTTGAGACGAGGAGCGAGAGAGTTAGGGCAAAGTAGAGATGTGGATAAACAAACTGACTGTCTCTGTTCTTTATGAAATAGTAACTTGCAATTCTCCATGTGTTCTGATTATATTCTTACTGAAACAAAACCTCCTTATCAAACTTCTATTCCAGCATCTAAAAGAAAATGAGAAACATTAATGAGTTTAATTCTCTATCCTATGGGTACAGTGAGTCTGATTTCATACGGCAGACTCTTCTCATGCTATCAGTTACGTTCACTGCACCAGTGCCTAAGCACCAGCCTAGAGCAAAGCTCTGGCTTTGCACCTGCTCAGATTTGTGCCAGCCTTGAACCCTTCCCTCTGCTCCTCTGCTCCCAGGGTCTCCCTGACCTGCTGGATGTTTCCCACTGAACAAGATTTAGTTCTTGGGGAATTGTGCAGGAAGTCCTGCCCCATAATGGGAAAATGCGAGTGACTTTAGTAGCTGCTGGGCTATCAAGAGACAAGTCTGATGGAGGCTAGAAGGACTTTAGTTGCATGGACAAAACAAGGCTCTGAAACTGGGATGCTTCCTTGTTAGTTGTTTGATTTAGAGGAGAAGGATTTGCCAGACAGAACAAAACAATGACTATTGCAGTCCATCCAATAATGAGTAATAGAGGCTGCTAAAAGACTTATGCATTATTTTAGGGACTACTGCTATCCAGTTCCCCCTTCCATAAAAAGACTGCATGAAACAGTTCTCTGCCTAGCTCCAAGGCACACTCCCTAGACAAAGTGTGTTTTGAAACTGTTTTTGCCAGGATTACAGTGCCTCAGGCTGGTTCTTCAGCTCCTGTCCCTGCTGGCGACCCTGCTCAGCTCACAGTGATTTTAGCCTTCGCTATTAGCGGTGCGCTGGGTTTGCTCTGCTGGCAAGCATCTGTGGGAAGACGGGAATGAATTGTTCACGCCAAGCAGTTTCTGTGAGCTGAGAAGAAGAGAGGGATCCCAGTCCAGAGAGAGAGAAGTGTCTGCTGGGTTAGAGCTACACACACCTACACACTGTTGAGCTGTTTTGCTCCCTCTTAGGTGCTGCTTTCCAGGTCAAAATCTTCCAAGTCCTAGTTCCTGCTCCTCCTCTCGTTGCATCATTTTCATGCTGCTCTAAGTAGCTCTGCTGGTTTGCACGGAAACGTGCCTGGATCAGGTTGACTTGCCCTCAGGTACCAAACCACGGCAGTGAGGGACTAGCTAGAGGATGGAGGGACTGAATGGACCAATCCTCAGAACACATTTTGCTCCCACAACCAAGGAAGGGAAATCATCACTCTTGAAGACTCTTGGAGTTTATGTCTTGCCTTGTGAGAAGTTGGAAGAGATTTCTTGCAGAAACTTGGAGCTTTGATGTGACTGGACTTTTGAGCTTCAGCAGTTTTCCCAGGTGGAGGAGATGGGGTAAAGAGGTGCTGTGAGGACCCTTCTGTTCATGTTCCTCTGTGGCCACCCAAATGCTCTTTCCAGTCACCAGCCAAAGCAACCCTTGCCCTGTTTGGGACACAGATATTCTTTTGGCTGCTATGCTCCTGTAGTCCAAGGGATGCAAATGGTTTAGCACCGACTGTGCTCCTGGAAGGGACTTTCCAGGTGTCCTTAACTCTAAAGAAAATATGGTGGCCTAGTATGTCCAGCTAGAAAAAAGCAGCCACCCACAAATAGCCCCTCTGTTTCCTGCAGGAAGGTGGGAACAACTACATAACTTACGTGTGCCTCCATCCTGATGATGCCTCTATGGGGTCTCACCTTGGGACAGAAGATAGCTGAGAGGTTTTAAGAAGCCAGGCTTCCTTTTCTTTCCTTTTTGTGATAAACAGCCAAATCACACTCTTTGCCCTCAAGCAATGGGAATTTCCCTGCAGAAAATGAGAAGGGAACTAGAAAGTCCTCCAGGTGCTTCCATGGGTCTGGGCAGCAAAGTGCTGCCACTGGCATGCTCCTCTGTAGAGTCACAACTTTACTTGTTGGAGCCATCCACCCTTCCTCGTCCTGTGACTGCAACGAAGGCCTTCTCCAGGGTAGGGGGCTGGAGTTTTATTCCAGGCTCTGTGAGGCTTTATTGCCTTCCCAGGACATCTCCTGACCACTACACTAGGAATGATAAGGTCTGGTTTTCGGTTTTGTTTGCTATGGTCAGACAACCTGTGGGGACACCGAAGGCACTTGGTTCTGCCGGCCAGGGCAGAGCATCCAGGAGCATCCCGGCTGGATGCTGCGGTTCGGTGTCTCACCCCCTTCCGAGGCGCTGAGGTCTCCAGCACGGATGTGAGCAGGGGTGGGCAACGCTGCCTGCTCCTTGCCTGGGCAGTAGGCAGCAGGCAGGCAGCCACGTGAGCCAGGCAGAGGGACTACAGGCAGGGCACAGAGGCAGCTAGCGGGGAACTTTGAACTGGGAGCTACTAATAGTTAACGCGGACAATTATTTCTAGCTGTGTCAAACAGACTGACCTAAGCTCACACGAGATTTGTGCTGACTAGACAGGGACAGCGGTTTACATAACCACCTCTATTTTTTTTTCCTTCTTCTTCTTTTGCAGTTTTGTAATGTTGTTTGGATAGCTGTATTGCCACCAACAGCGTGCGCTTTCCTCTCTCTTTCCCCCCGCGTGCGCAGCCTGTGTTGCTTCGCTGCATGCAGGTTTGTGCCCTGCCTGTCAGGTGGCTGTGTGCAGGGACGGTGGGACGGGGCAGGGAGTGAGCGAGCACGAGAGGGGATAAATCAGTTTGGGTGCTAACAGAGATCTGCTATGTGTTATAAACAGACTGAGGCATAAATTGTTTTCTGAATAATACCGGTTGTGATGTGTGTCTCCTCCAGATCTGATCTTCTGTCAGGGAATTTACAGCAAACTGGCTACAAGCAGTGGAGAAAAGCCAGATTTTGCATTCTCACCAGCATGTTCTCCCCACTTTTTGGGGTAAGGAGAGCTGCTTGCCTGTGAGGCCTCAGGGCTGTGTATGTGGCTGCACAGCAAGTGTTTAATCCTGTAGCTGAAGGCACTGTACATCTCCAGGGAGCTGATGCTGGCCGAGCCAATTTCTTTCCTTTGGTCTGGTGGATAGGGCTCTGCACTAGCATTGGTGTGCATGGGTGCATTAGGGGAGGAAAAATCCCTGCAAAGTCCCTGGTATTGCTTTCTCTCTGCTCTCCCTCTTTTTCTTGTGGAGAGTATCTGAATTCTCACAGTCATTTCCATAATTATTGGTTTCATGTTGAGTAACCAAAAAATTATCTATCAAACGCACATGTGGAACTAATGGGGCTTATTTGAAAAGACCTGTCTTTGCATTTACAGCTGGCACATTACTCAGTCCATTTTAATGAGCTTCCATGGCATCGGCACATGCTGGGGAGGGAGCTCATGTACCCTGGGCTGCCTGTGCCCCGCTGGACTTTGGGGGTCCAGTTTCACCCCAAGGTGCTGAAACACCAACTCATGGTCTATGGGGGCAAGCATGGGAAAACTGCTGCAGCCTCCATGGATGCACACTCCCTTTGAAGGCTCCCTGCAGCAGATTGCCAAGTCTTTTTTTCTAATTTTTTCATTTTAGAAATCAGGGTGGAAAGCTTGGGAGACTGGATTTTCTTGGGAGACCTCTGTAGTGGCCGGGTTTTATGAGGGCTGGAAATACTGTGGCAGGAAATTTGGTGATTTCCACTTCAAAAAGTAGGATGACCTCTGACTTCCTTAAAGAAAGAAAGCAAAACAAAAGGGGAAGTTTTTCAAATTTCACAGTCTCAGATTCAGGTGAAGGCTGGGTTGCAGAGATGGCTAAGGTTGTAGGGTTCAGGGTGTGGGGACATCCAAGGTCGACTCCAGCTCCTGCTTGGCCTCAGCTTTCGCAGAGACCTTGGAATGAGATGCAGCAAATTATGGGCATACTGAACTTCAGTGGAGTTAAGATGTGTCCCTCAGGACATCAGCGTTGCCATAGGTAAGTTCACCCACTGCTGCAGGGTCAGTGAAGGTGAAGTTCACCTTAGGCTGAAAGAAAATGAAGCACTGGTCCTGACATACTCAAAAGGAGAGGAAGTTTCTGATGGCCTTCATTTCGAGTTTTAGGGTCTGATTTTGAGAATAACTCTGGCATAGCCTGTAGGACCTGGTGGGGTTTGTGGGTGGAAACAAGATGAAATTCCATCTACAAGATTTCTTGAGATGAGAAATGTCACTCAGACTCTGGGTAGAGGAACAAGGACTCAGGTCCCATGGCATTTTAAGGATGCCAAAGAAACAATTTGATCATGTGAGACAGCTAAAATGTGTTTTCGTGTCAGGAATGTTACTACAACCAACTCTTCCCAGAAATGGCCTCTGCTTTGACAAACTGGAGTTTTCTGCTCATGTTTCCTTACTTGCCCCCAATGTCTGACTGGTGCCAGAAACTCCTCAACATCCACACAGTGGGGACCTGGTGCTGCCCTGCAGTTGACTAGCTCATGACATGCAGGGGACCGAGTGACGGATGGCAGCAGGCCTGTCTTTCCTGAGTTGGGGTTGCACTCAGCCACAGCCCGCCATGTCCCCAAGGAGCAGAGCAGTCCTTGGACAATAGCCCGACGATGGTCTCCCCTGGACACATCTTAGCATCCACCCCTGCATGAAACATCCTGAGGTCATCTTCAGCATAGCCAGATGCTGCACCTCGGTGGGCTCCTCTCAACGCTCACAGCTTCTGGTGGTGTAGCCTAACCACAAGGTTGTGAGGTCCCCACTTTAGGACCTGACTCATCTCCCCAGAATGCTGCTGCTTAAAACTTACTTTGCCCTGTAACCCGGGTGGATTCAGTGCCCATCCCCTTGGCTGTCTCGTTTGGGGTGAACCCTGAGCTGAATCTGCCCCTCGTGGGCCCAGTGATGTGACCAGCCACACCACAGGGCCCCCATGCCAATGCTGGGGAGGGGGAAATGGATTTTCCCCTGCAGAGCAGGATACACCCCTGCAGCCGTGCCTGCGGAGCAATGCCCCGGGCTTCCTGAGCTGCTCTCCAAGGCAAACGACCATCCCCGAAAACCCCCTGATTTCTCCCATTCCTTTCTACGGCTGCAAGCCCCACCCCCTAACTCTGCTTTTCACTTCTTTATTGCAGAATAGAAACTGGTCATTTGTGTGGCAGCAAAAGATGAACGCTGGAGTGGGGAGAAAGGTGGAAAAGCAGAAAGGTGGCAAGAAACAAAGAAAGGAAGAAAAAGCAAGGAAGAAAGAAAGAGGAGGGAAGGAAGGAAGGAAGGAAGGAAGGAAGGAAGGAAGGAAGGAAGGAAGGAAGGAAGGAAGGAAGGAAGGAAGGAAGGAAGGAAGGAAG
>Ga0065711_1001284_pt1 | contig 55224 bp, 36 predicted proteins | sample Hoacrofraction12_FD_59098 | JGI IMG/M metagenome (GOLD analysis project Ga0065711, IMG submission 59098) | Hoatzin crop microbial communities from Cojedes, Venezuela - Epithelial fraction 12 v2 (version 2) | ecosystem: Host-associated > Birds > Digestive system > Esophagus > Crop | place... | reverse complement strand
GTTAGGGAGAGGGAAGGAATAATAGTGAAAAAGACCAGATACAGTTACCTCAGGATTCTCAGCCTGAATAAGATAGGAAGATGCAAGGCTGACTTTCAGAGTGAATTATGACTAGCAACTGCCTGATGTAAATCAGCTCTGAAGAGGTGTGTTTGGTGCTGGGAGGTTCTACAGCCTTCAGAGCAGGTGGGAAAGTAAAAAATCGAGAAAGAGAGGAACCTCTTCTTTTTTTAAGGACCAGTATTAGTTATGCGTTGCTACTTAAGCCACAGACTTTTGCAGGTATTTAGTTTGCTCCCAAGCAGACATCTCACGGAATTTATTCTAGTATCTAAATGCAATAGAAGCTATTTTAATTGATTTTAAGACTCCAGCATGCCTTCATCGTATTTGCATAGCACCATGCAGGGAGGTCTTGCAGCTTAAGACTTCCACCTTTACAAAAATATTTTTTTCAGTGTCTCCAGTGCATAAAAATTGAGCTGTTGAAGAGTTTGAAAAAAATAAGAGTTTAGGCAGCTGGTGCAAGACCTATATGTGGACTGGAGAATTTGCTCATCCATTTTTAAGAGAGAGGCCTGTTTCAAAAATTAGTTTCAGAAATTTAAGAAGTAGCCCTGTTAATAAATCTGAAGGCAAGTTTGGAGCACTAAATCGTTTTGGTTTCTCAGCCTGAATGTTGGGTGAGGCAGAAGTAAACCTATATAAGCTGAGTTAAGATCTTGTTATACATTTAACTCTTTATATGGTAAGGGTTTTTTTTTCTTACATAGAGTATAAAAGAGTATAAAAGACATATTCTTAATATTTTTATTTGACAGTAATTTGTTTTGTAAAATATTTTCTTCAGGTGGCTCATAAAAACTTGATGGAAAATGGCAGCCGTGAGCTGCACATTTTAACTACACTTACACAAGAGAAGGGAGTGTGGAAGAACCCAGTGTTGTGTGGTATTCTTTCCCAGGAACAGTTGGATCCAGATAAAGGTAAAATTTATAATGATGATTGGGATAAAATATGCCTCATTTTTATAGTACAATGGAATAATACTAGGATACATGGAAGTCTTTTGTTGGATACAGTTAAAGTGACAATTTGTAAGCTGTATAGATAAATATACGTGTAGCATTGTCTGAATTATTAAGACATTATGTTTCGAGAAATATACAAAGAATTTAATGTTGGTATTTTGCATAAAACGTAATCATACCTGATGATGTCTTGCCAGTTTCTTTGTAAGCTGTGTGAAGGGAGATTACATACAGGCTATTTTACAATGGAGTCAGTTCAGTACTGGTATACAAAAATTATTTGACATAAACCAAAAAATAATAAATACATTTTTTTTAATGAGAATGGCATTTACTGAGTTGTGAAATGCAGAGAGGACCACTACCAAAGACTCATTTAGACCAGAGTTCTGAGAATGGCTAATAGCAGTTGCATAGGGAAGAGTCTGTGATCAGCAGAGGCTTACAACAGTATTTACCTGATGTGTTATTTCCATTGTTAATGATTTGCGATTCAGAAGTGGTATGCTTGTGTTAAGAAGTCTTAGCTGTTGTTCTGATTCTTTGCCCAATTGGTTTTAGAATCTGTATGAACCGTCACACCTATGCGTCTGTGACAGTTACGCAGTTCTCGCATCAAGTTAAGTAGTTCCTCTTACTGTCTGCCTCCTTTTGGTCTGATGGCTGCTTGTTGTGTGTTAGACACTCTATTGATTAAAAAGTAAACTATTCTCACATCTTTCAATGAATGCATTGTAAAACATGATTCTTAGGCTGCTGTCATCTCCCACCTTCTCTCTTCTGTAGTGTCTATTCCATACTATCTTCTGGCTTTACTGTCCCATTCCTCATATGAGGGACCGAAGGTTTATTCAGCAGTCAACATGTAGATGTAGTGATTTTTCTGCTTCATTCTGCATTCCTTTTGTAACATTTCCTAATATTAGACGTGCTTCTTGACTGAGCATTGAACCGATGTTTTCTTAGAACTGTCTGGTTTAGTGTGTTTCTTGCTTGAGGTGTAGTACCTATTTCAGTGTTAAGATTTTCCCCTAACAGACAGCGTGTTTTTCTGTATGTACAATTAGGATTGCATTGTTTCACCATGAAAATCACTTTTGGGGTATTATCAACATTTTAATTTTGTCTGTTATGCCACATTATGGAGTGCAGTCCTCTTCCGTCTTTTACTTTTGGCATGTTTTTACTACCCTGCTTTTATGGGCATGTTTTGTCACCTTCTTCTCTACCCTCTTGGCCAAATATTTATAAAAATCCTGGATAGCAGAGGTCCTGGTACAGACCCTCAGGGAAGCCACGGAGAGTTTGTTTTCTTTTTTTCCTTTTTTCTTTTAACTGATAATTTATCTATATAAGGATCTTCTTTTTACTACCAAGATAGTAAAGATTGGTACCTTTAGGGATTTTGAGGAACTTCTTTTGAAGCCTTTAGAAAATTAATTGGATCTCCTTTATTCATATTTTCAAAACTGCCTTCGACGAGTCCAGTAAATGTATAATGTGTTTTATGATTTTTTTTTTATAAAAGTCATGCTTGCTCTTCCACAAGATTTGCGTTTTGCCACTTCTATTACTAATTTTTTATGCTTCTAACACAGATTTTGGATTGGTATTCAGGTTTCAGAGTCCCCCAGAGTACTCTCTTACTAGCTTCATATCAACCATCTTCTAGTCTTCTTAACAGTAAGGTACTTATAAGAAAGAGGTTTAATTAGTATTTTACTTGCCTTACATTTGAGGATTTTTAAGAACTCCCTCATGAATCTGGTTTTGATAACTGTTTGTCTTATCAGTATTTTCCTGCAAAGTTTTTAACAAGTATTTCAGGACTGGTTTTGCTCCTGCATGTTGTTTGCTCAAGGATGCTTCTGCTTTGGACTTGGCTGACTGCTGTTACAGTTGTTACTTGTATCAGTGGCAAGATTGGCATACTACATATCCGTATTTTTGTTGCTCAGTTGACAAGCTGTTCTCAAGCTGTTGTCATCCTCTGTAATACTGCATTGTTTTGTGTCATCTTCTTGCTAATTTGAAGGATTTTTCAGTAATACCAAAACTCCATTACCCAGAGAACTGGCTTTCTTGTCTGTAATCCAGCGCTCCTACTTGCTACCACTAAACTGTCTCAGCGGTCTTCAACCTTAACTCTAGTATAACAGTCTTTGGAATATTTGTAAACTTAGCTTACAGGATTTTGGTTTTGTTCTTAATACTGCATTTACTATTTGCTATTTCAGAAGTTCCCAAGTATTTAAGCAGTCAGCTTGTTACACAGGAATGGTATCATTTGGCAGATTTGATCAGCTCGGTCTTTGAGTAATGGTTACTGTAAACGTTTATCTGTTGGAGACGAAACAACTAGTTGAGACCGGAGATGTTTTTCCTAATATCCTCTTAAGCTTCTGTTGCCTGTATTTGTTTCAGTTGTTTCTTCATGGGTTTTTTTGTTTTATTTCAGTCTGGGTAGTCTCAATTATGACCTACTCAGAATAATTATAACCTATTCAGAATCTTTGACATAACTGGATATCTGCTGAACTTTAGGTCAGATTATCTGTTCTTGAAGGCTTCTGTTGTTGACTCCTGAAGGTCAGTTTGCCTCTTTGCATCTCCTGTAGAAAGCACAGCTAGGTGTCTGTTTCATCTCAGAGACAGATCCTTTTGAGTTCCTCTATTTTCAAATTGTACAAACTGGGTACATAGTGTGAGAGACAAGTTCATTTTCTCTGACCACACAGCACAGCTGGTTTGTTCTGATTACAGTCAAGCAAATGCAGATTTGTCTGAACTGGACTATTGTCTTGCTCTGCTAGTTTTGGGAATGGACTGTGGCATGGGTTCCACCTAAATATGAGTGGGTAGTACTCGCTTCCTAAGATGTTAGGGAGACTGTTCTCAGAGTCCCATGTCATTAAGTAATGGCCTTACTCCTGACAGCATGCCTGTCGCCAATGTATTTGCTGGTGGGTATTACTGCATTAGTATAAGATGTTCGTACAGTACCATGATATAAAGTAGTAAAATCTGTCTTGAACTGTACTGCAGGAATGACATGCATACAGTAGATAGAGTTGTGTTTGTGTGCACGTATAAAAGGGTTTCACATTGGAAATACTCTCTGGCCCCTTGATTTGTCACCTGCTTGGGGGAAAAACATTGGCATTGCCCTGGATTTTTAGCCCATCTCTGACCACAAATGTTGGAAAACCTGAAAAGAGAATCTCCTTTTAGGAACTGTTGTAGTGCTGATATCCCACTTGAGTTGTTTCTGAAGAGAATTAATCTCTTTCCACCTGCAATTGGAACATCAGCATTGTCATTTGGGGGGGTTCTTGTTCCAACAGTGTTAGTCTGTTTTGCATGGAGGATTAGCCTGGAAATAGAAATTTGGATTCCTAATGAGCTGAGGAATATATTTTTTTCTTATTCCTGACTGATGACTCCAGAGAGAACTTATATGCAAAAACTGAACTGTCAGCAAGGTCTTTAGGGGGCCCACAAATGACACCCAAATGGCCATCTAGAGTTGATAGCACTACTCATGGCTGCCATCTGAGAGATTTGCTGAGAGAAACTGCTTTTGAGTTTCCTGAATCTGTTTGGTATGGTGTCATGGACCAATCTGCCCAGGCAGTATTCCAGTCCCTCGGAGCAGTTCCATGCCAAAAAGAAAGATCCTTCACCCAGTTCTGCTTATCTTGTTTCTTGCTTGTGTCCCTTGTTATGTCTTTACCCAACAGGACGCACAACAATTATGGATCTAGGCCTCCAACTTCTTGATTCAAATTCTGGTTCCTCAACAGTATTATGTCAAAAGCGTGCTCGGGAGCTGTAAACTACTTGTTTGCTCATGTGAATTTTCGTCATTTTCCACCTAAACCTGTCTCCTGTGCCTTTGAAGAATGACTGTCAAATTTTGGATTTTGTCTGTGCAGCATCGTGGACATTTTAGACTTGAGACATCACCCAAAGTTACATGATCACATCGGGTCATGAGGATAGCACCCAGTTTCCTTCAGTCTCAAATAGTGGGAACAACTAGTCTCGGTACCAAAGGGGAAAGAAATGTGCAAAGATGTTCTAGACATGTGAAAATAAAAAGAGTCCACATCATTAAATTCAAGAAGGCAGTATTAGCTATGATCACTGACTAGTTTGAAAGTAGATGGTTCACCTGCTTTAGCACTCGTAAGCTGTTTTCATATTGCTATCAGACATTGCATTGCATTTGAGTGTTGACTGGACCTGCTACTACAGGTTTCAGCTGCATGACTACTTTTTTCCTTGAGATGGCATATGATGAACAGGAAGCACTTGTATTTGGAGAGAGGAATTTTCCATGTTTCACTGCTTTATTAATTGGTTAGTGAAGGAAACGTGGGTAAGATAGTCTTCATTCTTCACATGATAGTGGGTCTTTTGTCTTACTGGCCTCCTCCTGACCTACCAGATGGCTTAATTTGAGATCAGGACTGCTTTTAATCTTGAATTGAACCTGATTTGAATTCATGATAACCAGAATTTGTGTTTCTTGAAGCTGTGTGGCTAATCTGTTTGGCCTTATTGCTCAGCATACAAAAAACTGTGAGTTAAAGTATGCCTAAGTGTTTTGGATTATGTGATAGCCTATACAATGTTAAAACACTCTGCTACTGCACTTCCATCTCAGTTTCTGTCAGTGTGGCTTGTGCTCTTCAGCATGAACCTGTTTTTCCATCCTTGAGGTTGTCATTTTCTTGTAGTAATGGTGAAAACCTTCAAGGCTGTCATTGGTATCTCCTCAGCTGGTACTGAGGATGAGTGGAGGAACTGTCTAGAGGAAAAGGATCTGAGATAACCCTACAAAAAGACAGGCTGCTGCTGCTTTTTTTTTTATCTGATTCTGTTCATTCTTGGCATCCAGGTTTAAATCTCTAAGGATAAAGTTCTTGAATTTTTCGTGAGTTTAAATGTAGTAGGCAGACTTCTGAAATATGTCCCACTAAAAAGAGGTACAAGGATACAACCATCACTGTTCAGAGATTATCAAGATGCATAACAGGCAGGTTAGAATTTAAGAAGGCAGGATGGGACCATTTTCAGTAATCAGAGCATCCACTGCCAGAAGTCGAATGATACCAGCATCCCCACTTTAAAAAAGAAAAGAAAAAAAAAAAGTATTTGCATCCTGGGTATATTCAAAGCAGCCACCTGGAACTTCTTTTACCCTTTCACCAGACAGTATGCCATCGTAGAAGCATCCAGGATTGGTGCTGCATTCAGCAGAATTGTGCTGAGATGTTGTTTGCATGAAGGATTCTGAGACCGAGCTTCAGGTAAATATGAAAGTGTCGAGTACAGTTCAGCCACGCACAGTGTGAACGCACATGTGGACTAACACTTGAAGATGACTAAAGAGGTTACTGACTAGTAACTGAAGTTCTTTGAGATGGATAGTCCACATGTACATTCACCTCCTGCCTTCATCCTCCTTGGCCAGAGCAAGGTTGAGAAGACATAAAGGTCTGTGGTAGATTAATCTGTACCTACCCAAGAACTGGCGAAGGGTAGACTAGTAGGATTATGAGTGCTTTTAAGTAAGGCAAAAATTATTTTCTCGTGCTCTACAAGTCCTCCAGCCAGCCAAAATGTGACATACATGTGGACTGTCCACCATAGAGAACTTACTGCTACAGAACTGTGCTTGCGGCTTATTCGTGCTCTTGTGTGCTACTAATCTATGGATTACCTTTTCTCTTTTTTAATTCATGTGTGGTATTAGCATTAGCTGTAATAAAAGTTCATAGTAGTTCTTGTGAGCTAGACGTGGAATCACTTGGGAGTATGACATGAGACTCCGGCTACAGGATTTAAGGAAATAATGGGGAAACTGTGTCTAAAAGGTTAGATTCCAGTATCTCCCAGTTTATTTGCAAAGTTAGTAGATCACAGTACTGTCTGTGAGATGTCATCTGCTCGTCTTCTCTTCTTTCATCTTAGTTTTGTAATTTTATATGAATTCGGCACATGGCTTGCACAAACAGAAGTCTGTGAATTTTAATGAATGGTGAAGCATTACACAAAAATGACATTTAATAATTTTTTCCAAGAATCATGCTATTGATGGAGTAGATGATTTTCATTAAATACTTCAGGTTTTGTGCTCAGAGAGGTTAACTGAATTCTGCTGACAGAGCACGTGTGCCTCAAAGCATTTTTATGAAGTTCTATATGCTATGGTAAACTAACAATTTGTCTACAATAACTTTCGAAATAAACATTGTACTATAAAATGTATTTATAAAATGAAAAAAAAAAACAAACAACAAAATCTTATCCTTAAGATTCTTCTCCACCATAGACTTGCTTCTGCAACCTCAGCACTGTGTTTTGTTTTAAATGTCGTACATAGTTCAGTTATGAAATAAATATAGTTAAAACTTGTGTTTTGAATGAGCTTTGAAATGCGAACTATAGTGATTATAATCACTGGGATTAGAGTAAAGGCTTATGAGCTAATATGTAGCTTTAACCCTGAGGTCTTCCTGTGTCTTGTTGAGATGAGAACAGAAAATGTTCTGATGCTTATGCAAGGTAGGCTGGCTGAGGCAGTAAACACTACAGGAGGGGGATTACTGAGGACTAACAGATAGAACACAGTCTCTAAAATATTAAATGCAGTAATTATAATAATAAGTCAGAGTGAAACATCTTGGGTTACCAATATAGCTTAAAGTCTACAGTCTTCCTGTATCTTGTTACAGAAATAAGGTAAAATGTTCCCATATTACTCCAGGCAGACCAGCTGGGAGTAAATGCTGTGGGTGAAAGGATTACTGGTACCTGGTGGAAGGAAGAGCAAGGCTAAAAGTGTTGAATGTAATTAATCACTGGGTCATTTGTGGGTTGACTGGAGTATGAACGTTTTTCAGAAGGCACTGGTAATGACTTTAAAGGAACACTTATTCTGCTGCTTAAAAGGCAAACATCCTCTAATAAAAACAAAAATGGTTACCATGTCTGTTAGTGCGCTCTAGTTTTCCTTTGTTCCTACATGAATAAAAATCTGGTCGTGTCTTCAACGACATGGAGAAAGGAAGAAAGAACTCAGCTGAATACTCTTACACATCAGTGAGCCGTGGCTGATCATTTGTAATGGTACACAGGGATCCTAAACAAATAACTAACAAGTTGGTTGAAATGATAACTCAACCATAAATCTGAAAATGCGTGAAAGATAATGATGGGGTCTAACAGGCCTGATTTCTGCAAAAGGCAGTATTTTCTGCCCTAAAATTCTGTGTGCTAAAATGATAAAAAAAGAAAACGGTTGACCTAATTTCAATTGCAGGATGGGCTTTTAGTAATATCCTGCATAAGTAGCTAGAAAAGGAGAAATCATGAGAGAAAATGAAAGACAGTCATGAATCAAAAACTAAATAGAATGGGAGGAAGCAAAAAATAAAATGAGATTCCCTTTTTGCTTTCTGTAAAACTCACGTTTGTTATACTAATACTCCAAATACTAGAGAGGTAATTAGTTTTGTGAATGCTGATATTACTTAATGATTTCATCAAGACCAAACAGGACTTTGAAAGTCAAGGAAATATAAATCAGGTAAATGGGTAACATGATTCAAGTGAAATTCAAGGAGAGTAAATTAAGGGGAATATAATAAATGTTTCTACCAAGATGTGTCAGAAAGTGAGCACTGCAAATGCCCGGAAGGTTTCAGGGAGGGGTGGTGAAAGTACTTAAAGGCTGGAAAAAAAAATCTCATTTAGAAAAGATCAAGATTTTACCCTAACACTGAAAGTATATTGTGAATCTGCTGGTTTTCGTGAAAGAATGGAAACAAAAAACATTAGAAAATTCTGTGTTTTTAAAAAGATGAGAGAATGTGTCATGAAATTACGATGTGGATAATTGAAAACCAAAAAGATTTTTCATGCAGCGTGTAACAAGCTTGTGGAAACAGTTGTCACAGGGAGGGGCTGATGTCAAAATGATTAAACAAAATCAGTTGTCTCTGTATCTAGTTTTAATAACTGACTTTAAATATTTTGGAGGTCATACTAAACCTCATGCTTCAAAGCTGAAGCACTTTTGATCCTGAAGATGTGGATGAGACCTGAGATGTATGTGTAAGAGCAGGAACATTAACCTGTTGCTCCCCTTTTCTGTAGGCTTCTTATGCCTTTCACTGAAGCATGTAGAGTTAGTGTAGACAGAGTTTTAACTCTGGTAGCAGCATGCTTACGAAATGTAGTTAAATAAAATACAGCTGTTCCTGTGTCTTTGAGTTATAAACTATACAGAGTCAAATGTATATAAGATAAACCTCTTTTTATAGGGAACTTATTTGGCTGAAAAACTTTTAAAGGAGTTTGACTGCATTCTGTGGATGCATAATATGAAGCATTTAACACCAATAGAAAGGACTTCAGATACTTCCACACTTGTGAGATTTATCCTTTCATAGCAGGGTCTTTAAAAGGCAAGTATTAGCAAAGGTGTAGCACAAATATATAAAGAAGGATGTGAGAGTAGTTGCTTTGTGTTATTTGTCTTTCTGTAGAACTATAATCAAATGGTATCTAAATATTTTAGTATTTATATGCTTTCTAAATCTGTTTTGTGTGCAGCTATTATGCCAGGAAATTAGAATGAATTAAAATCTGCAAGCAGATAAAAGGCCTGTGGCAGGGAATCCTTACAATAGATAACTACAGTTCTGAAAGATGCTTTTTCTCATCTCTGCTTCACACCTTTTGTACCTTTTTTTGATTTGTATAAATTTTAGGGGTTAACCATGAATAAGTAAATGCCATCTGTTAACTCTGTAACCTGCTGTAAAACGTGTATGTAATATTTTGGCTTCTTTTTCTTTGAAGTGAATGAATTTTTAGTGTTTGAAGGCCCCGTGCTGCTGGATATGCGTATTAAGCACCTAATGAAAACAAAGCAATTAACTCAAGCTACTGCCCTGGCAAAACTGTGCTCTGACCATCCAGAAATCAGTGCAAAAGGCAATTTCAAGCAAACCTACTTGGTCTGCCTTTGCTCAGGATCACCAAATGAAAAGCTAATGGAAGAAGTAAGTAAAAAATTAATAACTTTTTTTTAGATTTATTACTTTAATATAGCAAAGTCACTAATCGTGGGCTGGTTTTCTGTAGAAGAATTTTTTCTTTTAAAATATGATAAAAAATATTTTTTGCTATTTTGTTTTTTCATGTAAGTCACTTCTAAACTGACCAGTAGTGACTCGTTTAAAACACTTATGGAAGTGTAATATTAAGTCACCAGTAGGCATTTTCTAGCTCTGCCACAACTTTATGCTTGATTTTGCTTGAAGTGTTTTAAAACCCTGCCTCAGACCTTGTTAGTAAGGTGAGGATAATGGTTTTCCCACTCTTACTATGTTAACTATAGCTTTATGTGTAGTAACTAGTACGAAGAATGGGGCCTTTTAGATGGTACTTTCAGTTCAGAGAATAAATGTAACCTTTTTTGACCCAAATGCACAGGTGAAATTGAAGGTGAAATCAGATACTTGATCTGGTTTGAAATATAACATTCTTCTTATTTAAATGCATAAGTCAAAGAAGCGATAACAGGTTTTCTCTTCTGTGTTCTTTCAGGTGACATCTTCATTTCTCACCCCACCCCAAAGTTCTAGCTGAGCTTTTTTCCTACTTAAAGGAAAACTAACTGTAACTCTCAGTTTTCTTGACTGTCTGCATCTCTCTGCTGTCTTTTTGTCTCTGTCATCTGTTTTTGTCAAGTATTAAGCATGTTGAAATTGATCTTAAAGGGATTAAAACTATGCAGTGATTAGAGCTGGAAAAGTTTCCTACCCTAGATATAGACTAAATTCTAAGATGACAGCTTCTCACTGGGCATGTTCTTCTGATGCTCAGTAGGATTGAATCGGTTGTTACCCTCCCAGATCTGGCTGCTGTAGGTCCTGCCAGAACACGCTCAGTAGGAGCTGTGACAGGGCTGTGCAATCTCAGGTTTGTTTGCTGGTGACTCTCAATGGAACTTGTAATTTGTGACCCTGCAAACATGCTTCCTTCGTTACTCAGCCCCGCTGTGCTCCCAAAGCAGAGTGGGCTCAGTCGGTGAATGAACTGTGGACAAAAGGAGTGAGGTAGCCTGGTTTCTTAGAATGCCATAACATACAGATAAGCTCAAACTGGGTTATCACAGAGAACCTCATTCGGGTATTTCCAAATCTTGGTTTGCTTGGGTTGCTTAGCTTTGCAGCTTCAGCTTCAGCACAGTTTGCAGTATTAGTGAACATTTTGGAAAGTTCATGTATTATCAAGAGAAGGCAGCTGTTAACGTGCCAAGATGGGCTTCTGAACTGAGAAGGATAGTCGCTTCATAGCGTGAGAACAGTAAGAAAATGGGAAAAAAGGTTAAACTGTAAAGAAGTACAGCTCATTTTGTAATAATATGGAAATTTTTATACCCATTCCGAACAGGCAGAAAAGTAGCACTTGAGGTCATTTTCAGCTTGGATTGGTCTAATAGTTTGTTTCAATAATGTGAGAATTCAAATCTGCAGTATGTGAAATGCTAGACTGACAGACTTGATGACTGGATCTGAACAGACCTTTGCTGGAATTTGGGTCCCTTAGGAACTCTGAGAGGCTGGAAAAACATTTCAGAAAAAAATTCCCTTTATTGTAAGCTCAGTTTCCCATATTCTTCCCTAAGCTTTTGACTGATGGTCCCTTTCCGAGATGGGGTGCTGAGCAAAGCAGACCTTCAGTCTAAATTGATATTACAGTTATGGTAATCCATTCTCTCTGAGGTCTTGAGAAATGCAGTTTTCTTTAGAAGATGACTGAGGTTATTGAACCTCAAGTGATGTTCAATTAAGGGTTATCAGTATATTTACAAAGCGTCAATTTAGAGGAAAAGATGAGGTGCTGTACTCTTGAAAACTGTAGTTTGATTGCTGGACCAATAGCTGAACACCATTGTGCCCAGCCAAGCTGTGCTGCCACGTTATCCAAAGTACCAAGCTAGCTGGGTGTTTGGGTGGGTGCTTCTGTTTCTTGCCTTCGGTGGTCTTACGATTTCTCAGGAGAGGCTTCCAGTAGTGCTGTTGCAATGGTCAAGTTATTCTTCAACTGCCAGATGTGCTACTTGATGTAATCAGACCAGTCTGCTGAGAATTGCATTAGACAGTAGTTGTTATAACAAGTGCGCTGATTTAGTACTGATAGAACTGTCTAGTACTACTGGGTGACTGTGGTTTTTCCTTTGTTTTGCTACAAAATGAACTGCTTGCATTGTTACTTGAACAAACAATTTACGTTGCAGAGACTGTAATGTTCTTTTAGAAGAGCATTCAGCTGACCTGCTTCTTACTGTACAGCTTCCCTTTTTATCTTTGATTTATTAAAAATACTGGAATATTCATTAATCGCTCAACTGTTGTATTAAAGCAGCAGTAACATCAGTGACTAGTAAACTGATTTAGAATTTCAGGTAGTAATCTTTTTATGTTAGGCTGCAATTTAAAGTTATAAACCTGCTTATTAAAATTATCATATATGTAATGTATATGAATAATTCATATTGTACTTAAAAATCTTTAGGTGACTGGGATAGTAGATGCAAATAAGTTATGTCTGAGAAACAAGTTTATATTCACTGTAGAAAAGTTTTTCTGGTGGCTTAATCAGTTTTGACACTGTATCTAGAAACACTGATTTGCTTTCAAGCTTATCTCTATCTGATAGAGTTAAATATTCACAAAGTTCTAAATTACTGCCTTTTTGCAAAGGATCAGATGACTGTATGTCTGAGAATGAAACCACTTGCTTGGTCTTGCTTTCTTTCCTCCCTTCTAGATTGCAGAAGTAGATTGCAAAGATGCTCTAGAAATGATCTGTAACCTAGAATCTGATGGAGATGAAAAAAGTGCTCTAATTTTATGTGCAGCATTTTTATCTCGCCAGCTGCAGCAAGGAGAGATGTACTGTGCCTGGTGAGTTTGAGTATTGTTTTCTATCTAGTGGAACAAAAATTAGTTTTGGGGAGATAGAGCTGATACATAAGCCAGAAGTTAACTTTCTTCAGCTGATAAAATCTGAGCTAAACAGGAAGGAGATAGGCTCTTGGAAAGCTAACGAAGAAAGGTAAAGAAAAAAGTATTTGTCAAGATCAGCTTCCATTATGGGAATTTGAAGGCTGCATGTGTGATGAGGCATTTACAAATACCAGTAGCTGGTTAATAATTTTTCTTGACAATAATCTTATGCTGTAAAATAAGGAATTTAATATCTGCAGGCAGCTAGTCAGCGTTATGTCAACATTTAATGCATAAGTCCTTATTTCTTAACACAGTATTTCTTTCTCTTAAAAACTTCTAGAAAAGAAGGAGCTCTTTGCTACTATAACCAAAATAATAAGCTAGATGAAGATACTTACTGTTTAGGGCCTGCTTTCATAAATGTGGGAACAAATAACTGGTCTTTGTTGGCAGACATTTGAGCTGTCAGGGTCTGAATTTCCAACTGCTAATAGTTTGTTGTACTTCCAAACTTGTACAATTCCTGAAGTATTTGCTTTGTGCACCTCCTTATGTACACCAGCAGATGAAGATCTGCTAATGCAAGATTTGATTTAACAGATTTTGCTAAAGTTTTGGGGGTTACACCATTCCACAAGGCACTAAATACTCTTGGTTGTTTGCACCTAAGGAGGAATTAAGTAGTGAGTTAATGTAGATACAGTAATACTGTTTGGTTTTGGGGGCTAACTCCTCACTAAATCTCAGTTAGATTCAGCTCTTAAAGCAGAGCAGCTCAAGAAAAATGTATCTACCACAAAGGAAAGCCATCCTCCTATAGCTGTTAGTAACACTAAGAATTTAGAAGGGTAAAATTCTAGTCTGTGAAGTGAAGAGTAAACTACTTTGCAAGACTGTTTTCAAGACCACATCATGAGTCTGTAATTATGTTACATAAATTGTGGTAATACTGGTTTTATTCTGATCTGTCCTTCTGGAATTGTGTCATTGGAATAATTTTGAAAATTACATATTAATAGTGTGGGTATATTAATAAAAGCTTTTATCTGTAAGATAAGTTGTGGATAAATTTAGATTTGTTCCTTTCCTGAAGACAAAATAGAAACTGCTCTCAAACTTGCATTTCTTGTGATCAGATTAGCAGTTGTGTTGCTGGCCCTGAAATATTGTTCTCTTGTTCTAGGGAACTGACTCTTTTCTGGAGTAAACTACAGCAAAGGGTAGAGCCTTCCATTCAAGTGTATCTAGAGAGATGTCGTCAACTTTCTGTATTAACTAAGACTGTTTATCACATTTTCTTCCTGATTAAAGTAATTAATTCAGAGGTAAGAATACGCCTGAAAGAATATTTTTGGCACTTTTAATTTAAGTGTAATGAGGAAAACTTAAGAAAGCTGCTTAGACATCCTGTCTCTCTGTGTAGCATCAGCTTTGGGGCAACTCTAACTGATTTTAGGAAAGGCTGTAGCAACTTCCTTCTGCAGGTAAACTGTAAGTTGATTCATTTTGAATCATTAAAATGTCTTTGTTCCTTTGGAAAAAAAAATTGGGGAGTAAACAGAAGAGCTAGATGCCACAAGTGAGAGGAAGGAAAAACTAAAGGTGAGGTTATAGCCTCTACTACTGTCCATGTCCTCTAAGTGAGGTATTTTCTCTTAGCACATCCTAACGTTCCTCTTCATTATTTCCCGTATTTCAAATATTACAGAAAATGGAGAGGAAAAGCTTATGAGGAGAGGAAATGAAGCCTGTATATTAATATATAAGAAAATTACAGAAAGTTTAAAAAACAGAACAAAACACCACTCCTGCCCACCCCACCCCACCCCCCCAAAAAAACAAACAAAAAAACCCAAGACTGTTTTGAATTGCCATGTAAGAATGCAGTTTGTTTTGATAAATGAAATACTTGCCTTTTGTGGACTTAGATCCAATGTTGTATTAAACTCTGTTCATCTCAGCATCTCAGCTAACCTTTTGATCTAATTTTCCCAGTTTCCTCTCATTAGCAGTTGCACTGTTTAATGTTTATAGCTAAATTGAGCTCTTCTGAAAGCTTTTAGTTGGGAGATTTCTGTAATTCACTGTATTAATTGTAAGAAAAAAAATTCCTTTTTTCCTTTTGCAGTGTTCTGGTATGGCTAATCATGGGCTTCTAATCTTAAAGGTTATTTTTTCCAATGATCTGAACTAAACTGGAGTTAGGGAGGGGGAGGAAAATAACTTTCACAGAGTCGTGATATTAAGAGCTCTATCTGCACCATGCCATACTCATTTTTCTCTAGTGAGCTGTGGATCATTTCATTGATGGCAGAAATTGGAGACCATGAGAGTAGTAGACTTGTGCACTCATAAATTTGCTGGACTTTATTCTCATGTATACCACAGCCTCTCTGTGCATCCTTGGCAGTGTAAAGGGACTGTAAAGTGGACATAAATGTGATTTACATTGCCTGGGGGTATGAATGAGAAAAGACCACGTGACCTTTGGAACACTTACATGATGGAACATTTAACTATACTTACTACTTTCACTTGGAATGAAGCCATGTGTTCGGTTGAGGTCAGTTGAATTTAAGTGGCATAATTATTAAAAATGAAAATAAACCTTTATACCTTAAGTTATTTCCAAAGTAGAGATCTTTTTGAAGATCACGTGCTTCTCTTACTTTAGCTGTAGCAATTCTTACCACTTGAATTCTACCCAGTGTTAACTTAATGCTCCATAGAAGCTCATCTCAAATAACTGTCACACAACTGGCAGGCTTTATTTCATGGAAAAGGCTCAATATTGCTCTAATAGAAACTGAATGCCTCTAATATTCAGTCCTGAAGTCCTCAACCTAGACAGAGCGTACAAGTAATTTGTGTTTTAGTTGTATGCTTTCACATTTTGTTAGTAGCATAAAGACAGATTATGCAATGTAAGGAACAGATAGCATCTAAAGACAAACCACTATGTTTCTTAAAGTAAAAAGTATTGTTATAACTCCAGGTGCATTTTTTCTGACACTTAGGCTTGAGTAATGATATCTTTTATTTACAAATATAGAAAGGGTTATGATAATCTGACTACTAAAATTAGTCTTGCTTTACAGATCGATGGTGCTGGACTTGCAACCTGCATTGAACTGTGTGTGAAAGCATTGCGCTTGGAATCCAGTGAAAATACAGATGTCAAGATATCTATTTGCAAGACTATTTCCTGCTTGCTTCCAGATGATTTGGAGGTTAAACGTGCTTGTCAGCTGAGTGAATTTCTTCTTGAACCCACTGTGGATGCATATTATGCTGTTGAAATGCTGTATAATCAGCCTGACCAGAAGTATGATGAAGAGAATCTTCCAATACCAAATTCTTTGCGCTGTGAGCTCTTACTTGTACTGAAAACTCAGTGGCCTTTTGATCCAGAATTCTGGGACTGGAAAACTCTCAAGCGTCAGTGTCTGGCACTTATGGGAGAGGAGGCGTCCATTGTGTCATCAATAGACGAACTAAACGATAGTGAAGTTTATGAGAAGGTTGAAGATTGCCAGGAAGAGACTAAAGAAACTTCTGTGAATGGGCTTGCTGGCACTTTTGATGAAGCTACAGGCCTTCTTAAGGGTATCGGAGATGAAAAGCAGAAAAAAAGAGAGATTAAAAAACTCAGAGAGAGGGGGTTCATATCAGCTAGATTTAGGAACTGGCAAGCTTATATGCAGTATTGCGTGTTATGTGACAAAGAATTCCTAGGTCATAGAATAGTTAGGCATGCACAAAAACATTATAAAGATGGAATTTACAGTTGCCCTATTTGTGCCCAAAATTTTAATTCTAAAGAAAATTTTGTTCCCCATGTAACTTTTCATGTTAAAAAATCCAGCAAAGAGCGATTAGCTGCTATGAAACCACTGAGAAGACTGGGAAGACCTCCTAAAATAGCAACTGTCAACGAGAATCAGAAAACTGATGCTGTATCCAAACAGGACCAGCGACCCATTAAGAAGAACAGTCTCTATTCGACAGACTTCATTGTGTTTAATGATAATGATGGCTCGGATGATGAAAACGATGACAAAGATAAACCTTACATACCAGAGATAGTGCCAGTTCAAAAGCCGCTCCCCGTTAATGAATTCACGTGTCCTGTAACGTTTTGTAAAAAAGGCTTTAAATATTTTAAAAATCTAATAGCACACGCAAAGGGGCATAAAGATAACGAAGAAGCTAAACGTTTTCTTGAAATGCAAAGCAAAAAAGTGATTTGCCAGTACTGTAGACGACATTTCGTAAGTGTTACTCACCTGAATGATCATTTACAAATGCACTGTGGCAGCAAGCCTTATATCTGCATACAGATGAAATGTAAGGCTGGTTTTAACAGTTACGCTGAGCTGCTGACGCATAGGAAAGAGCATCAGGTCTTCAGAGCAAAGTGTATGTTTCCTAAATGTGGCAGAGTGTTTTCCGAAGCCTATTTACTCTATGATCACGAAGCACAACACTATAATACCTACACCTGCAAAGTCGTAGGCTGCGGAAAGGTATACCGTTCTCAGAATGAACTGGAAAAGCATGTTGAGGATCACAACAAGCAGCCCGAAAAAGTGCAACAGCCTGAAAGCCAGACTAATCAGTCTGATCTTAGTCAACCTGCTAAAGCTAATGGAAATACCGATGGAGTTGCTGTTAAAGAGGAAATGACATCTCCTCTGGCTGACAACCAGAGTAGTTTTACCAAAGGAGAAAACATTGTCTGGAATCAAATCAAAGCAGAACCAGTAGGGAATGAAAGTGCAAACGCATTGGCGAGTGTGCTGGGGCAAAGCGATTCCTTGCCTAATGCTGGTTCAGAGCAGTCTCCTGCAGGTTTGGTGAAGGCAGAAGTGGCAGTTCCAGCAAGTAGCATTAAGGTGTCTACTGTTAGCCAGAAGATCCGAGAGAACTTTGTAAGAAGAGGTAAACTGGCTGCTGCTGCCAGTAAAGTAGATACCACTAAAACTGGAGCCCAGCAGTTGTGCTCGTCGGTTGATTCCTGTCTTCCAGTTTTTCAAGAGAGAAAGGAAGAAGACTGTCTCAGTCAGACTCAGAATATTCAGATTATTTCTGTGACCTCAGACACACTAAAACCAGAAGCCCTTGAATCAAAAAGCTTAGAAAGACAAGTGAGCATTGTAAATCCATTCAGTATGCAGAATCAGGCAGGATATCGAAACAGTGTACCCATTTCCAAACTTGAAATTGAAGACAGTATTAAGGCTGCAGCTAATCTATATAACCTGCCTTTAAAAACTTTAGAAAGTATTACGTTTATTCCTTCACAGCCTAACATAAATAGCTCTTTAGTTCCAGCCGTGTCGCCAGCAGCCCCAATTCAGAAATTTAATTGTCAGGTTGAGGGGTGTACTCGAACATACAACTCATCACAGAGCATTGGCAAACATATGAAGGCAGCACACCCTGACCAGTATGCAGCTTTTAAAATGCAGCGTAAAAATAAGAAACCACGAAAATCCAGTAATCTGCAAAATGTGCCGAACGATGGGAAGGTTGTGTATCTTACGCCATCGCAAGCGGGAAATCCCAGTGGTGCTGCTATTACTGCACAGCACAAGCCTAATTTGAATGCCACCTGTTCCAGTCAAGTGCAACATGGCTCAACTACGCTTTTCCCAACCCACCTAGAAAATCTGACCAATCCTATGTTGCCTGTAGTGGAAAGTGTCATAAATCCAAGTTTGTCTGCTCGTATTAAAAGTGAGCCTGAGAGTGTTTTATGTTCACAAATGGAAAATCTGTCTGGTGCAACCTTACCTTCCCAGTTGGATGATCTGGCAAAAACAGTTATGCCTCTGAATATTGACGGCGGTTCAGATCCTTTCCTTCCTTTGCCTGCAGAAAATGGTCCAATGTCTCTCTTTCCTTCGTCAGCAGAGAATCCTCCAAATTCAGTCTTCTCACAACTGGAAAATAACACAAATAACTTTTCATCGCAACTAGAAGGAAACACTAGTTCTGCTTTCCCGAAAGAGGAAACTGATGATCAAATATTTCCCTCACAACTGAGTAATGAAAGTAACTTCAATGAAACTAGTTCTCAGCATCCAGCTTCAGAAAAGGTGAAAAAAGATCGTGGCCGGGGCCCAAATGGGAAAGAAAGGAAGCCAAAACACAACAAGCGGGCAAAGTGGCCAGCAATAATTAGGGATGGCAAGTTTATCTGTAGCAGGTGTTTCAGAGTTTTCACTAATCCTAGATCACTTGGTGGTCACTTATCAAAGAGGTCTTACTGTAAGCCTCTTGAAGGATCAGAAATTTCTGCAGAAGCTCTGCAGGCTAATGGACAGTCTTTGCTTGCCAGTATGATTCTTTCCTCAAATTCATTAAACTTGCAGCAACCCCAGGAGTCTGCCTTCAATCCAGAGACTTGTTTTAAAGATCCATCATTCCTCCAGTTACTTGCAGCTGAAAATCGTTCCACCGCCTTACTGCAGACTATATTTCCACGGGCCAATGTGACTAACTTTAATACTGGTGGGAACGAGGAAGGAAATCAAATTATGAAACAAGCCTTGGAAACTGCAGGCATCCCGAGTACCTTCGATAACACAGAAGTACTTCCACACGTAATTACAACAAGTTGCGTCACTGGTACAACTCAGATAAATGCAGCTGTTCTCCCCACCTCAGCTGCATCACCTCTGCTGCAGACAGTCTGTAACCCCAGTACCCTGCTAACAGACCAAAACAGCACCCTCAATGCCAAAATTCCTCCAATGAATGAATGCAAGAGTTTGCCTGTTTTTGCAACAGAGGACTTAATGCTAAAGACTGTTGAAAATGGCTTATGTCCTAGCTCGTTTTCTAATACTGTTGCAGCAGCGCAAAACTTTGCAGGGAACAGTCCACGAGTTTCAGTTATAAGTAGTCCCAAGAATTCAGGATCAAGCAACTTGAATAAGAAGGGAATGAGTGCTTCAAAGAGGAAGAGAAAAGCATCTACGCCCTTGCTTGCGCCCAATGCGTCACCAGAAGTAGCAGTAAATAATACAATGACAATGGGACTTCTAACCAAAAGCACTGAAGGAAACATGCAAATACAGGGAGAAAATTTTCAGTCCAACTTGCTGGCAAATTGTGGCTCTCAAGTGGTGGTGGAAGATCTCACACAGAAACTCAATAATGTTGACAATCAGTTATTCGTGGCCAGTATCAAAGAGAACTTCAAAACAAATCTTGAGGCTCATACGACATTACCCTCCTTAACAGTAAAAACTGAAAACGGGGATTCCCAAATGGTGGCTGTAAATTCTTGTGTGCAGGCAAATTCAGAGGAACAGATTTCAGAAGACAGTGTTATGCAGAACTTTGAAAAAACCCTGGAAATAATTAAAACTGCTATGAATTCACAGATACTTGAGGTGAAAACTGAAATTCAGGATACAGTTGCTGTTTCAGGACAGAACTTGCAAGTAAATAATGCACAGGCTTCTGTGGGAAATTCTGCACATAGTGTAAAACTACCCACTCCCGCACAGTTTGTTTTGCATGCAGGGAATGTCACCACTGCAAAGAGTAGCTCTGCTCAGTCTGAGACATCTCAAAAGGATGATACTCAAATATTGGAAATTCTGGAGGGCTTGCAAAAACTGAAACTAGAGAATGATTCACCCATTCCAGTCTCTGAGACTGTTTCCCAGTGTCCTCCAGCAGATACGCTAGCACCGGTAGTTCCTGTGGTATCAAGTGAAAATAAACCCATCATCCAGATATCTCCAGAGGCAAGTAGCATTCAGTTTAGTGATAAAGTTAATAAGCCTTTTGTATGTCAGAATCCAGGCTGCAATTATAGTGCTATGACAAAAGACGCATTATTTAAACACTACGGCAAGGTTCATCAGTACACTGCAGAAATGATACTAGAAATAAAGAAACATCAACTGAAGTATGCCCCATTCAAATGTGTTGTAGCTACCTGTCCAAAAACATTCACAAGAAACTCTAATCTCCGAGCACACTGTCAGCTTGTACATCATTTTACGACAGAGGAGATGGTAAAATTAAAAATTAAAAGGCCTTACGGCAGAAGATCTCAAAATGAAAGTGTAAACACAGCCCCGCGACCTGTTGAAATAAAAACTTTGCAGACACTAGTAATAGAAAACAAAGCTGCAGCTCCGTTGGTCAGAGAAGCTCAGATAAAGGAAGTTGTAGAGCCTGTAAAAGTCTTGGAAAAACTTCTGCCAGAAAATAATATTCCCGAAAGACTGGAAAAACCTCCCCATGTGGTTTCTGTTCCACTGGAGCAGCATCATGCAGCCTCTCTTGGTAGTACACAGGCACAACCCATAGTACGCAAGGTTAGGAAGTACAGGAAGGAAAAAGAGGAGAAAAAACGTAGGAAGCCTGTAACAAAATCTCTGGAGTTTCCTACCAGATACAGCCCTTATAGACCATACCGGTGCGTCCATCAGGGCTGCTTCGCAGCGTTTACGATTCAACAAAACCTAATCCTTCATTACCAAGCTGTGCATAAATCGGACCTCCCTGCCTTCTCTGCCGAAGTGGAAGAGGAGAATGAGCCAGGCAAAGAGGAACGCAATGAGGTGGAAACCAAACCCACTGTCAGAGAATTCAGGTGTGAGGTGAGTGACTGCTCTCGCATCTTCCAGGAAGTTACCAGCTTGATACAACACTATATGAAGCTTCATGACATGACCCCAGAGCAAATTGGAAACATGAAATCGCCTCCAGAAGTGGGAAGGTTTTCTTGTGATCAGTCTCAATGTAAGTCTTCGTTTACAGCATATCTTAACTACGTTGTACATCTTGAGGCAGATCACGGTATTAAGATAAGGCCAAACAAAGTAGAAGATGACGGCGTATTCAAGTGTGACTGTGAAGGCTGTGACCGTGTTTATGCTACTAGGTCTAACCTCTTGAGGCATATTTTTAATAAACATAATGACAAGCATAAAGATCATCTAATAAGACCCAGGAGACTGACACCAGGTCAGGAAAACATTTCAAGCAAAGCAAATCAGGAGAAACCATTGAAGTCCAAACAGAGAGGGCTAAAAAACAGATCAGGAAAAGAAGGTAACAGGCTGTCGGTGAAAACAAAACGAAAGAAAAATGTGAACTTGGAAAACAAAAACTCAAAAGGAATGCAAGTTCAAGAAAATAAGGCTTATTCGCTGAAACGTGGCAAGAACGTGTATTCAATAAAGGCTAGAAACGATGCTTTGTCGGAATGTACGAGCAGGTTCATAACTCAGTATCCATGTATGATAAAGGGATGTTCATCCGTAGTTACAAGCGAAAGTAACATAATAAGACATTATAAATGTCACAAGCTGTCCAAAGCATTTACTTCCCAACACAGAAATCTTCTTATTGTATCTAAAAAGCACTCCATCCCACAAGTAAAGGAGGCCTCTTGTGAGCAGGAGGAGACTGATAAAAAAAGTGATGTGAAAGAGCCTGAACCAAGTTTGATAGTGAGCAATAATGATTCAAGCACATCTACATTACCACAAAAGGAAACTGAAAAAGGTGAGAAAGATGAAGTGGACGAACTGACAGAACTATTCATTACTAAACTGATTAACGAGGATTGTTCAAGTGCTGAAAATCAAGCAAAAATCTCTTCCAGTGTAAATAGCGACTTGCAGGAGACCACCTCCTGCCCCTCAGAAAAGCAAAAAGGTAACTTAAAAAGAGCAAACAAAGAAAAAAATCTGTCTCAGAATAAGAAGAGGAGAGCTGAAAAAACTGAGGAAGTAGTGCCCATTGACGTGAGTAGCGTGCACAAGGAGGAAGAGACTGCTGTCGCCATTCAAACAGCCGAAGAGCAACCCGCGGCTTTCGACTGGAGCTCGTTTAAGCCAATGGGTTTTGAAGTGTCATTCCTCAAGTTCCTTGAAGAGTCTGCTGTGAAGCAAAAGAAAAATACCGAAAGAGACTACCATAGCAACGGAGCCAAAAAAGGATCCCATTCGTACTCACGAAAATCCAACGAGAAGACCTCTGTAGCAAGTAATAATGTCACTTGGTCATGTTCTGAAACCGAAACCCTGGTACCGTTTGCCAACCCATCACGGCTTCTGTGTGGTGATAATGTAAAGATAGTTTTAGACAAGACTCTCAAAGACTGCACTGAGCGTGTGTTGAAGCAACTTCAGGAAATGAAACCTATCGTCAGTTTGAGAAAGCTCGAAGGACGTTGGGAGGATAATCCAGAGGTTACAGCTGCAAAAGTAATTGTCCTGAGTACCGAGGAAGGAGAGTCAAAATACTGAAAACCCAATGTGTTTAGCCGTGACCTATAATAAAATTTATTTTGACTAGGAAGCCATCAAGCATGCTAGTAACTGTGGAGTTCTTTTATTTTGAAGTGATTTAATCTAGCAAAAAACATGACATAAGTCATGTAAATTTCTTATTTGTTTTTATCCCTATGGGACTTGAAGAACAGAGTAATTGCTTCAGTTTTGTAAATACTTGATCAAAACCTCAACTTTCTATCAGATTGTCCTTTCCATGAACTAAATCTTTGTGAGTTGTCTGTGATTGGTATCTTTCACCAGGTCACTGCTCATGTATAACAGTACTCTTTATTTGTAGATACATTTTTTTTGTATATATTTATTATTGTAAATCATTTGCTGCCACCAGCAGTCTGTAAGTCTAAACTATTAAATGACACATTTATATTCGGAATTTTAATTTGTAACTAAGTGAGCAAGTTTTTAAAACTGTCCTTTAATCATTTTAAATTAAGAACTTTTGAACTAAAATTAGCTAAGTCTGCCATATCCAGTTTATTTTGCATAAAGCATTTATTTACAGGAGAGGAGCTGGATAAGATCACATTTCATAGGTTAAATGTACTGACACGCTCTCATTTTTGTAAATTTTAACATCCAGTATCTATGGATGATATTCGTATGTAGTTAACTCATAAATATAATAGTTTTCTTATAGCTACATTTTTCATTGCTTTTAATTGGATACAAAGCATTTATGATTCCATAATAAAAATGGAAATGTGAATAAAAATAGTTTGCTACATTGAAGACTTAAAACAATATTTGGTATTAAAGAATCCGTTGTGAATGTGATAGAAAATTAGTAGTGTGGAGCAGTGTATATATTTGAGGTGGTGATTTGTGAAGTAGCCCAGTATTGCCTTAAATAAAATCACATTTCATTTCTTGTTTTATACATGTGATCTTATAAAGGTTATTTTTGTTTCTGTAACTTAGATTGGTGTATAGTTTAATTTTTGTTAAAAAAACAAACAAAACAAAAAAACTTCAGAAACAGTTTTTGTAAATAGTGGGTTTATAAAACAGATGGTTTATTTTGATAATACCAGTTTGGTATCTATCTATAAAATACGTGAGTCCTTATGCCATACCGTTAAAAACTGAATAAACAAGGCACTTTCTGAAAGGGAAGTGAGATTGTGATCTTACAGATAAACTCGGTGGTTGTGCTCTATTGATGGCACAGGCTCCCTCTGCGCTCTTCAGCCTCTTGCTGACTCTGCCTGGCAGCACTCTCGCCACCTCTCTCTTTTCCACACTGGAACGAGCCTCGGAAGCGGTGCCGCTTGTAGTGCCCGGGACTGGAGCAATTCCTCTGTATGCTGCTAACCGAAACGACAGGTGTCCAGTTTGTTGAGTAACCAGAAGCGTGAATGCCTTGGTGGGAGCTGTCAGTGCCCAGGAGTCTCCAGTGTTGGTTTTCATGCGTGGTCATGCTTAACTCGGATGGGACAAGCCAGCTGGATTGTGCAGTACCAAAAATTTTTCCTGGATTATTCTCATTACTGGATGTGACCTACCTTCAGTAATATAAAATAGTCTTTATCTTGGGAGAGATTGGCTTGATCTTTTCTATAAACTTGTCTTGCCATGTAAAGCTTTGCATTAAATGCTACACTTGATTGCTCTTAAGCTATTCACCTGGAATCTTTGACAGTTTACTTGAATATCAATGCAGAGGGCACATTCCTACAACCAAATGAAGTGACTTGTTATTAGAGCGAGGATTATATGTGAAAAAGTGGAAAGGCAACAGCATTTCAACTTGGGCATAGCCCTTGGTTTGCTATCTGGTGCTACATTGCATACCTTCTCAGAAAGCCCGTGCTTCCATTTGAATGGAGCCCGTTTGCTCCTCTCGCTTTCGATCCCTCCTGAGTGACTAACCTGATATTTCTGCCAAGTTAGTAAGTCAAAGGTGCGGTCTGAGAATGACAAAACCAAAGCAAATCCTTGCGTTTTAACTCCAGGAGAGATCATTATAAGCGTACGATGCCACATTCTACCTACCAGAGGCTGCACGGTCTCCCTGGACGGAGCTGCTGTTGGATGCCAGCCGCAGGGACTGCAGAGGAGATCTGCTGCAGGGGAGGAGAGGGCGGAGAACCTCCTCTGGTGAGGATCCACAAAGCTTGCCTGAAATACTTTGTTTTCAGATGTACCTAACCACTGCAGTCACTGTCGACAGACCTCACAACTGTTAGTTTTTAGAAGAATTTTATGTGGTGTAAGTTAAATAGTTTCAACACAGACATTCCCAATAATAGACACTGCATCATTTGCAGTTTTTAGACTGAGAATAGCATGCAACTATTTAGCTACACAGGGCTATACTAGAACGCTATTTTAAAACAAAAAAAAAAATCCAATGTCACAAGTGTCTAGGAAATAATTTCTGGTTTGGATCTGAATATAGGATTTAAATTTCTGAGAAATGAGATTTTTGATATTGTCTCATTCTTGTCCCAACTAATGCAATTAAAGTGGGTGCTGTACCAATATAGTCAGTGCCTTCCATGGCACGCTCCCTTTTACGTGGGTATTGACAGCCTGTCCAACAGGTAACCTAGTATGGGGTCAACAGGTAACCTAATATGGTTGGGGGTTTTTTTCCTTTTTAAAAAAAGTATTTTAAACTTAAAGGGGGGACCGAAAGCAGGGTCTGATTTAAGATGTCATGGACTGCAGAGGGCACTGTGGTTTGGCAAAGCCACTTACAAAAGTGCCCGAGGAAGTAAATCTGGTATTTGCATTTAGATATTTTAACTGGAGTGATGTATAATAGCTCCTGCTGTAGCTGTGCCAGCCTGCCTGAGCTGACAGTTCCTCTGGAGTCTGGAGCCGTGCCCCTGGGGCTGCCGGCGGGACAGGGGCTCCAGGGTGGCTGAGCCCAGCTCCACCAGCAGCACCTCAGCCTGGTGGCTGCCCCGGCACCTGGGGCCATCTCCTCTCCCTTCTCTTTCCTCCCCTGTGTCTCTGTCCTCCAGACATGTCACGCATGCACTGTGGTGCGTTTGAGCCAAGATGCTTGCTTTTACACTCCTCGTCACCATCAGGAATGTGCTGAGTAAAGCAGCAGTTGTCACTGATGGGGAAGCAGCTAAATCAGTCTGGATGCAGAGTACGGGCTGGTTTGTGATTGAAAGACATCTTTAAGCTGACAGTCAGCCTCTCTTAGGGTTAACTGTTGTCTGAGCCCTAATTCAGTGTGAATAAGAGTACTACTGGGCTTGTCCTCACATGTTTTGGGGTGGCCGTTCTCAGCAGGGTAGGGGGACAGTCGGTCCTAGAGCATTCTGCTGGGATGTCCCGTCTGTGGCTGTTGGATAGCGAGGGAGCGATGCTTGTGGAACTGAGACAGAAAAACAGTCATTGGTTCAGGTGAGAAAAAGCAGGATTCTTGCAATTAGTTTCTGTGCCAAAGAATTAGTTGGTTGGGGCTCCCAGCTGCGCAGGCAGGGCCACACTACCCCGAGGTTTAGGCCCCCCAGGCTGGAGGAGCTCCTGCTCCTACTGTGCTTGCCCCTGGCTGGAGCCTCGGGTGTGAAGAAGATGGTCCTGTTGGAGAGGTGGGAAGAAGGGCCGGGGGTACTGGGGATGGCAGTAGAAGGAGGAAACTATCAGCAAATAGGGAAATATTTTTTTCTGTGACCCCTTTTTTTTTCCCCAAACATCATGTGTCAGAAGGCAAGGAGATTACCTAAGTTTTAAAGAAAATTAGGATCTATGTAGGTTTTGGATCTTTTAGTGTTTGCAGACACGTTTTGAAATATAAGGTAAATAGTTTTGTATGAATGTGCACGGAGTGGTCTTGCTACTTCTTCATTACAGTATGGGCTCAGGTCAGCTTCCTACCAATTGCTATGTGCTTGAGGAGACTGTAGTTTTACGCTTCAAAAAGGAAAAAAACATAGCACTTGAATCTTTTTTTTTATTTTGTCTGTTTGAGTGACGTGGAAGTTGAATACACAAAAAAGCCCTTAAACCTTTAGTTTAGGGACTGAGACTACAAGCTCATTTGAACCAAAAATGTAAAAGCAAACGACTTCAGGGATGGATGGATGAGTGAAACTTAAACCAGAGCACAAAGGAGTATAAAGGCGGGGAAAGGGCTGTGGAAGGGAAGGAGCCAGTGAAAAACCAAATGCTTGCGAAGAGCAAGGGTTTAGAAAGTGGGTGAGGTTGTTTCTGTTCTCTCAGGTTAAGTAAAATCTGACAGAGCTTCCTTGTGTGATGTTCACTTCCTTTTCAATAGTGGCTCTGTCAAACGCTCTTCTAGTTCTGCAGCACATGGTGTAAAAGCCACTTGTCGGTTTGCTACGAGTGAGTAGGGGGTTACACAGAGTTGGTCCGTAATAATTTTTCAGAATATTTCTCATGTAAGGTACTGGCTTTGTCAAAACTGAAGTGTCCTCCGAGACTTGAAACCTGTTGACTTTGGAATTTGTTTATCATTTCATGGCTGTTGAAGATAGGAATTGGAAATAAAACCTTGAATATACTTTCCAAAGAATTAAAGTTACTGTTTCACAGGAGAATTTTCGGTCTAAGCGGGAAGCTCTGACCAGCCGCAGATCTTCAGCGGATGCTCTAAAACCCTTCAAGCCCTGACTTAATACACTTTTTTTATTAGAGAGCAGCTAAGGCACAAATTTAATCAGAAACCTGTGTTGGCTAAACTGTGTTTGCTTCTCTTTGTTTTCTCTCAAATAAACCTTACTTTAAAAAAACAAATACTTTTTCATTAATGTGCTGTCTTAAAATCTGTCCTCAATAATTAAAAAACAGTAATTTTGGAAGCATTTCTTATTTTGATAGAGTTGCCCTTGTCTTAAAAAATGATACATTAGGGTACAAAAGAGCCAGGATAATTTGGGGTTTTGGTCTCGGTCACTCAAACTGTGGCCGTCAGAGTTACACAGGGCTGGCGGGCAGTCGTTTTGCTTCATGGGCTTCTTGGTGGGTTTTGTCCAGTAGCAGCAAAAGAATTTCTGACTGCATTTCTGTCACAAGCCGCATTCTGTGCATGTAGAGGTTTAACAGAAAATGTTCCCAACTGTGTGAAGTGTGTTGCCTCGACGTATGCGGATGCAGCATTACTCAAGATGTAAGACTTTAACTGGCCACAAGCTGTGGCTAATATCTGAGGGATTGCTGTCGCTCTAAGTTCAGCAGCAAATATATTTTCACCTTTTATAAAAGCAGGTTTGTTTTAGGAAAAAAGCTTGAAAATCACAGACAAAAGCACATAGTTTATTCATTAGTTCTTAATTCCGTAACTGCTACCCCAGGACTCATAAAAGTAATGCTTTGTAACCGAAGCTGGGGGTTTTTTTTGAGTGAAAAAACAGTTAACATGCTTTTGCTATGGTTTCCTACTCTTTGTCTTGGCACAAACAATAAAATTGGTTCAACATTCAGGCAGCTATAATAGTTCACATGTTTTTGCTACTGTTTCCTCCTCTTCATCCTGGCGTGAACAATAAAATCAGCTCAACAGTCAGGCAGCTCCCCTTATTGCAGGCGGTGTTTTTCTCTGAAGAGTGTATTTTGATCAGGCTCAGTACTGATATATGTCCAAAGGTCTTTCATCCCAGCAATGGAAAGAGAACAAAGCTACCCTGAAATAAGTCATTTTAGGCACTAATTTCTATCATCTTGGGAGTCTAGGTTCAACAGAAGACACATCGTAGCTGATTTCCATCCCTTTCCTGTCAGCCTGAGAGACACCCATAGCAAAGAGCAGAGGTGTGTGGTGTTTAATATTCTGAACTGTGCAGGGAGGGAATAGGTGACTCTTTTTCACTTTGCCTCTGCTGGAAGCTTTTCGTATTTTTAGATTTCCCATGTTCTTCTACGGCAGAGAAATCTACTGAAGGAGGAGCAGTATTCTCAGCCTTACTAAAGGGACCTGGTTCCAAGCTACTGAATGCTAGGACTACTGGCTACTGTTTTGCCATGCTGTGCGGTTGACATTGCTCTACTTGGATACTAGAAAACTGGGAATGATCTTTTCCCTTAAATGCCACAACCACAGAACAGAAGCAAAGTCTAATGACTCGGGAGCAGCCCGGTGCAGGTGACCAGGCATTAACTCTCTGCTCTGGCGTATGCTGCCTGCACAAACTTGGGCCAGTACCTTTGCTTACAGGATGGGTTCTGATGATGAAGACCCTAAAACTGTAAAGGGCTCAGATACCTCCAGAAGGAGGTGCTCAATAAATAGCTAAATAACCAGGTCTGTCTTTATCACCATGGGCTAAACTAGATGTGTCTACCTCATCTTATTTTTTTCTTTTTTCGAGATGTTTTACGGTAGTCCAGTGGAGTGGGCTTATGACCATCCAGCTCACTTCAAAACACCAGCAGCCACTGTACGCCAGCGCTTTCCGATTGCTATTTCAACAGTTACCGTATCCACTCACCTGACAAAGGCTGTACACCCCCTTACTGTTCAGCGTCTTAAATCAATCCCATGTTCTTGAACTCTGCATATAAAAAGCCTCTTTCTGCTTGTACCAAAGCAATTCTGTGTAATATTCAAAACACAACTGTTTGAGCAATTGTTTCAGCATGACTTATCATAAGCATCTGTATTTATATTAAAACTTCATGGAATTTTCAGACTTCTACACCTCTTGTTTCAACATTAAAAGATCTATATAATTCTATATATCCTATACATAATGTGACTGAATTTATCTGCTTAAGTAAGGGAGAATTAATAGAGAAAAAGTATTTCCTACGTAACTATCCTTTCAGTTCTGTAAAGCACTGATTGAAGAAGCAGTTCGTCAAACCCAGCTTCCCCTGTAGGGAAGGTGATCTCTAACTTTCTCTCAAGTCAACAGGGAACATTTTTCACATTCATCTTGTATATTCAGAGGGCAAGGACGGGGAGCTGCTGGTCTGTTCTGACTGATGAGTTCTGATTTGTGGCAATCACTTTTTGAGCCATGACGTTTCTTGATGTATCTCTTCAGATAACATTTTATGGAGTATTTGAAAATGAGATAACTCAGTTCACTTAGATTTAATACAATGCACAGGCATGAAGTTGCCACCAGAAAATAGAGGAAAATCGTCTTCTCTGTGGGTCTGGAAATATAGCAGTCTACAGTATTGGGACAGGGTCTTATGTCACATTTCACAAGACGTGGTACTTTGAAACCATTGTACAATTTATAAAACAGAACAAGGAAAACTATTTCAAATCCTGTTTTTAAAATAAGGCTGACAAGGTAAGTGCACAGCAATCCACCATCTGGCTCCCCTGAACTTCTATAAAGTTTCTGGTTGTGGTGTTTCTCTCTGTTCTCTCGGTAAGCAACATGAAAAACAACCAAGAGTGAAGGGGTGGAGACCATAATTAATTGCAAATCCCAAAGTCTGATGTGTGAGACAGGGAAAAAATGGTCAAAGCAGACGTTTTCACAACCAGGCTGCCTGATGTTGCATTCAAATTCATCATGTTCGTATTTCCAGATGCTTTCTGCAGCCACAATGTAAAGCAATAAGCGGAATATGAACACAACTGCTATCCAAATTCTTCCAATTCCTGTTGAATATTTATTGACTCCACTCATCAGATCACATAGGCATGCCCAACTCATTTTTCTCCTCAAGGAAGGAAGGAAATGCTGTATCAAGGAAAGACAAGATCAGAGAGATGCTTTTTCTTGGGTGAAGAGAAATGAGAAGTTCATTCAAGGTGAAACATAACCAGTAGCTGAAGTAATTTGAAATTATTAAGCATTTAAAAAGGAAAACAACAACAAACTGCTTTTAGTTCTGATATTTTGTATCTTCTGAGGCTACTTTATAAAATTTATTTGCTGTTAAAGTGAATTTTGTCAATTAGACGGAAACCTAATCATTCTGCTAGACTGCCCTCTGCAAGTAAATGTGCCTGTTCTTCCCCAGGATCTCCTGAGCATCAGGCAGAGCTTTCTCCGTCGAGTTCAGGCTAGCACTCAACCTCTGAGGTACACTCAAATTAACACTGTCAGTTACACAAATACTAAGCAAAGTCAAATCAGATTTCACTTTGTGTATAGGAGCCAAGTGTCCCATAATAAGTTGACTACCAAAATGCAAATTGTTTTCCTTTTGTCTTTTCTAACTTGGGAAACTTGTGCAATATTTTAAATCCTGTCCTGCTTCACTAGATTTTATTTGTTGTGTTACTCATCATGTAAGAAATGCACTAAACTTTACTCCAAAAATGTTTTTATTTTATACTTTCTTTTCCGCACTAGTCTTCCCCTCTCTTAGTCTCAAATGCTTCTTTTGGAAGACCTGCCTAAGGAGCCATGGGCAGCCAGACTCTCCTCAAACTCAAAATAAGACCTGAGATAACCACCAAGAGCATATGGTCACCTTCCCACCAGGCCCCAGCTCCGAGGTCTGCGCGGATCTGTGAGGATACCAAGCTCCTTTGTTTTGCAAGAGCAAAAAGTAAATGTGTTCCCAGGACACAGAATGGCTGGGAGGTGTGAGGAGGGACATCTGAGAAGTTTCCAGAGCTGTGTGTTCTATCATGTACTGTCCTCATCCCATCTCCTACTCCTGCAAGCTTTGCCTAGCAGGAGAGAAAGCGTACCCCTCTGTGGCTGCAGTGGCACGTGCAAATCCCGCCGCCACTGCCGTAGCTGCAGCTAGTACTGATGCATGAGCAAGTTCATCAGCTGTCAAGTTTGAGTACGAGTAGTAATCGGGCCACAGCATCTCACAAAACTCATCCCAGACGGAAAGCTCAGTACTTCTTTTGCTGTCCCCTGATTTTGCAGCTCATCATGACCTCTACCTATGGGCAGACTTCTCCTGGAAAACAAGGTTATTGGCCTATTTGGGTATTCCTGCACTGCTACCATTACAGCTGGTGAGCTGGTGACTTACTTGAGGAGCTGAGGGACAGCTGCAGAAATGGATATATTGCTGATTTATACCGGGAAGGATGCTGGAAAAAGATGTTCTCACGAAGAATGGTTACCAAGCTACTCCTTTATGCTGCAGATAAAAAAGAATAATGGGAATATCAATTGGCTTATATCCTATCAGACATATGCTTATATGCTTTTAAATATGCAGGGTAGTGACTTTGTCATTAAAGAGCTATTTCTATCCTCCATGTCTGCAATTAGAGCTCAAGCAGAAGTTTAAATTAAGCTCTTCAAGACATCAGCACTAGGGCTTTAATGCTTTCTAGAGAAGTAATACACAGTCAGTACAACATCAGTCTCAAAGGAGCTGAATAGTAAAGCGTGAAGATACTACTATGTAATAAAGCACAGGCAAGGAAGGAAACCATTGACATAAGCAGCATGAATGTTAACGACAGGACAAGGTGCAATGGGCACAAACTGAAGCACAGAAAGTTCCATCTGAACATGAGGAAGAACTTCCCTCTGAGGGTGACGGAGCACTGGAACAGGTTGCCCAGGGAGGTTGTGGAGTCTCCTTCTCTGGAGATATTCAAAACCTGCCTGGACAAGGTCCTGTGCAGCCTGCTATAGGAGACCCTGCTTCGGCAGGGGGTTTGGACCAGATGATCCTAGGATTCTAAGATGTGTGCAAGCACTACACAAGGGAAGACTGAATTTTGTTACTCCATGGAAAATTAATATGGCTGTGAGTGGGCTTTTGCTAATGGCCATAAGAACTGCACCATCCCTTTCTAATGTCACCTATCAATCCATGACTGGAGTTACACTAGTTCTGAGCCTCCAGCTGAACAAATTGGGACAGAAATGAAAGATGTGTTGGGTCACCAGCAAGGTACTAAAATCAGTGGAAACCAGCACTGGTGGAAATCAGGCCATGGAGATACCTAAACACAGACTGAGAAATTTACCTTGAGGTCTCTTTTCCCAAGGCTGAGCTGCTACTTCCTTACCTGAGTAGCAAGAGGATTTAGAAAAGAGCAATGTTTATACCTGCTTTTGCCAATCCCACATTGAGCAGAACTATGTGAATGGGAGAAGAAAGTCCTGCCCAGAGAAAATGGGGATGAAGGATTTGACTAAAATCTCCAGCAGATCCTGAGCAATGGGCAAATTCTAGCCAGCCAGAAGATCAGATGGATGAAATTCCCGCAAAGCTATTTTGAAAGACAGCGACACATTCTCATACCTAGAAGTCTGGCAGTGAGGCAGCAGGGATTTCACAGCAGTGAAGATGGCTCCTGGTCTATGGGCTCTGTTGATGAGAAACTGAAATTTTTTTAAAGACTGCAGGACAGGTCTTGTAGCCGCTGGTGCTTCTGCAGCCAGAAGTCTGCAGAGCCTTGGTTATATTTTCCCACTTGCAGCCTCCACTTGATGTTGAGAAATGGTTGTATAGGACAACCTTCAGCCACAAGCCTAAAGGGCCACAGAGCCTGTTGTGTGGTGGGTTGACCCTGGCTGGATGCCAGGTGCCCACTAAAGCCACTCGGTCACTCCTCTCCTCAGCTGGAGGGCAGCAGAGAGAAAATACAATGAAAGGCTCCTGGGTTGAGATGAGGACAGGGAGATGGCTCAGCAATTACCATCACAGGCAAAACAGACTCGACTCAGGAAAAATTAATTTCATTTATTACCAATCAAATCAGACCAGGATAGTGAGAAATAAAACCTAAATCTTAAAACTCCTTCCCCCCACCCATCCCTTCTTCCCGGGCTCAATTTCACTCCCATTTCTCTCCCTCCTCCCCACGAGCGGTGAAGGGGGACGGGGAATGGGGGTTACGGTCAGTTCATCGCACCCTGTCTCTGCTGCTCCTTCCTCCTCAGGGGGAGGACTCCTCACACTCTGCTCCAGCAAGGGGTCCCTCCCATGGGAGACAGTCTTCCACGAACTGCTGCAACGTGGGTCCTTCCCATGGGCTGCAGTTCTTCATGAACTGCTCCAGTGCGGGTCCCTCCCACGGGGTGCAGTCCTTCAGGAACAGGCTGCTCCAGCATGGGTCCCCCGCGGGGTCACAAGCCCTGCCAGCAAACCTGCTGCGGGCTCCTCTCTCCATGGGGCCACAGGTCCTGGCAGGAGTCTGCTCCAGCGCAGGCTCTCCATGGGGTCACAGCCTCCTTCAGGCATCCACTTGCTCTGGCGTGGGGACCCTTCCATGGGCTGCAGGTGGAGATCTGCTCCACCATGGACCTCCATGCACTACAGGGGCACAGCCTGCCTCACCATTGTCTTCATCACGAGCTGCAGGGGAATCTCTGCTCCAGCACCTAGAGCACCTCCTCCCCCTCTTTCTTCACTGACCTCGGTGTCCACAGGGCTGTTTCACATATTCTCATTCCTCTCTCTGCCTGCAGCTGCTGTTGCGCAGCAGCTTTTTCCCCTTCTTAAATCTGTTATCACAGAGGTGCTACCACTGTCACTGATGGGCTCGGCCTTGGCCAGCAGCAGGTCTGTCTTGGAGCCGGTGGCACTGGCTCTATCGGACATGGGGAAGATTCTGATGGCTTCTCACATAAGCCACCCCTGTAGCCCCCCTACTACCAAAACCTTGCCATGCAGACCCAGTACATATTCTTTGGATTGTAACCAGCACAGCTCCTCTATTCAAAAGAGCTGCAAATGTGCCTTTAAAGGTTATGTTTGCTTTTTGCACCACTGTTGCTACAGAAGATTGTGGATGTTAACTGCTGCCTTTGTATCCTTTGAAAATACAATTAATTCACTGAAGCATTGCAAAGAACATATGGAACGGAAAAAATAAAATGGCCTTCAAAGATAAGGAGTTAGCAGGTGAACAAGAGATAGTTGACTTCATGGGACAACACAGGCACAGACTGATGAGAGGTGAAGTCAGCTGAGGCTAGAGAAGACAAAGACATTATATGGGCTGTATGAAATTCAGAGAAAGGTGAGGATTCAAAAAAAAGGAATCTTCAAGTAAGCACACAACTGAGCAGTAGAAGAGAGATTTCAACTGTAGCATTTGGGGGAGGTTCATTTTGTGCAGAATGAATCAAAGGGAGTCAAGAAGGGAAACTGGCTAAAGAAATTGGGTAGAAAATGTAGATGACATCATTTTGCATCAAGGTAACGTCCAGCATTGAGGCTAACAATGAAATGACTCAAAGGTTTAAAAAAGCAACAAAAGGGTCAAAGGGGGATCTGTTTAGCACTGTGGAAATAAAGACAAGGAAAAGACTTAGCCTCTACTGGAAATTACAAAGGAGCGACTAGAGAGTCTTAAACAGTAAAAGAAAGATTATTTGCTCCAAGCGCTCAAGAAAAGTTGAATGGAGCAAGAAGTGATGAGCAGGGATCTGAGGTTAGATTTACTTCAACCTGCTGCTCCATACACATCCACACACGCACACCCCAACTTGGACAAAAGCTGAAGATTAGAGATACGTTGATTTGTTGTACTGATTTCTAGCTGAAGTACCAGGGATGAGCATGAAAACACGTGCCTGGGCTTCTTCTACTGCCAGTCAGGAAATGGAGCAGGTAATCTCTCTCCTCCTCACATATATTTAATTCCCTAGATGTGACTTAAACACCCACCACCGCACACGCATCGTGTCCTGCTCACTAGAGACAGAAATGACCAGAAAAGCGTCCGCACCCCCTGCTTCCCTCAGAGGTACCAGAGACTTGGTTTCCCCCCTTAAGGCTGCACACGTGCTCTGCTGAGCAAACAGGGCAACATGAACGCACCATTAACTTCTGGGTGTGCTGAAGGTAATTTATTGAGTGAAGTGTTTGAATAATGCTATTGTTGTTGAATGTATTCATCAAGTAATCATTTCTGTTGTTCAGTGAGGTCTACAGAAGGTTGGGTAATGTGCATTGAGTAACGCACCCATTGAAAAGCGTAATGCTCAGAGAATTAGTTCACCTAGATTTCAATCAGCTCTGCTAATTTAATTACTTTAAAAGCAGAAAAGGTATCTTTATGCAGAGGAAAGTGGGGGAAGAAAGTAAGAAAATTCAAGAACAAACTAAGTAGAGAGGAAGTGAGGAAAGCATCCAAAGTGTTAGGGGCATAAAGAGGGCAGGCAGCTGGGAGCTCAGCGAGCAGGCAAATTACAGGAAGAAGGCGCAGTATTGCGGGAAATGGAGATGGAACAGTGAGAAATAACAGAAAGAACACAAGTCTGGGAACGGTGGATCTATGAATGCTGTACAAGCAAGCTGAATTATTCTCACAAGCTGAGAGATGGAAAAACACTTTCTGATATAAAATTTTAATGGGAGTATTTTGCTGCACGTACAACTTACCTTTTGTTTTTTGACAGGAAGAAAGAGAACTGTAAGTAGTGGCAAACATGATAAAGCAGAGAGCAGAAGCAGAGAATCATAAAAAGCAGAGTCGGTAACAATCTTGAGAGTTCATCCTCTCCATTTCTTTTACAATTTAACCAAAACATCATCGCAGTGCTTCTTTTTTAAACACCAAGGATCATCTCAGTTTTATGAGGAGAAGAAGAAAAAAGTGTTGGCACAATGCTTTCCATAAATGACCAAACAAATAATGAAGCTTAACTTCAGATATTCATTTAGTAACTGCATTTTCCCCTTATTTTCTTTGTTTGCTGATATAAGGAAGTGTGCATCTGTTTTACGGTTGCTGAGTCTTTGTGCTTGTTTCATGGACTACCCACTGCTTCCTTAACTGACTGTCAGAGGTGTAAGGTCCACAGGCTGAGGAACACTGACTGGCTTCATTCTCTGGCCCTAAGAAGGCTTTGTTGTGCATATACTGTTCCCGACAGATGTTTGTTCAGTCTGCTCTTAAACTGATGGAAGCTCAACTAGCCCCCCCACCCCAGCATGGTGCACCTATTCCACTGCTCCGCTACAGAAGAAGAGGGAGCAGGAAACCTCTTGGGAACACCAAGGTACAGTGTAACTCCATTCAAAATCACCCTACTAAACTGCGTGTGCATCAGCTATTCAAACTGTTGCACATCTGCGATAGGAGCTGAAAAACTATTGCTACGAGTCACTAACCTTGCAGCGCCTTAGTTTCTTGTTCAATGGTGAGAGTCCCAATGTAAGATGATTTCCAGGTCCTTATAAAAGAGCCAATGAGAGAAAACAGGTCATAAAAATTAACTTTGTCTTGTTCAGACAACCCGTCTCTCATCATCAAATAAGTAAAGCTGTAACATTAATATCGTGTTGATACTCATTGCTTTTTAAGGCTCTTCAGAAACAAGCCAGGTGAGGCTTGACAACCCATGGACAAACACAACCCTCCTGGTCTGCGTGCTGGCTGAGTTCTTTGCTTCTGCCACGACCGCTGCTGGTGGTAGTGCAGCAGAGTCCATGCTTCTCAGGCTGACGTGAGCCAAGGGCTTCCCACCTATTTCATCCTTCAGACGCTTCCAGTGGAAGTGGTGGCAGATGTACACGTACTGGCGATAGCTTGCTCTTCTCTCACAGATTGACAAGAAGTAATCTATAGATACTTTACACTGAACTTCACTGGTATAAACCCTTCATTAACACGTAGTAAGAAATGGAGTCCTTTCCTCAAAACATCAACAATCTAGACAGAGGAAACGTGCTGTGGAGAAGGAGATGTCCACCAGTAAGGTGATGTGGTTTATCCAGCATCAGTCAGCACATCAGAGGCAGAGCTAAGAAAAGAGCCATGGTCTTTTGTAGCCCTGTCCTTCGCTTTCACCTTCCCTAGCTCACTGATTCTAACCTCTCACTGTTTCATGCCTGTTATTAACTTTTAACTCCTCAGAGCAAGAAATAAGCCCTTTGGTACATTGGGAGATAAACCTCTGGGTACTGTGATATTAAAAGTAGAACTCCACAAACAAATAGTGCTTAAAATACGCATGTGGTGTGTGAAAACATCAGCCTAGGTGTTTATTTGCCAACCAACTACAGGAAGGAAAAGACAAGACCAGATGGAAGAGGACTCAGTTGGTCATTTATCACTAGACCGGAGCTGGTTGGTTTGGCTTTTGCACCTGACTTTCGCACAGGCTTCTGCAATGGCTTGGGACAAATCTCCTTCCTTTCTGGGCTTCAGGATCTTAGCTGCCAAACATTCACTTCTCTGAAAACATCACTTCTAAACTACATCTTCAGTAGGCTTCGTAACCTTAAGCACGCTTGGCATTCTGCTTTACAGCCAGTGGTGGCAAAATCGCGTATTGTTTTGTGTTTAGGGAAACCGGAAACACCACTTAATAACCCAGCGGCTGCTGAGTGTGATGCTTTGCCAGCTGCTAATTGCTGTGGTCTCCCCTCTGCAGCAATGAATGGGTTTTGAGAGAGGGCAGACACAGTTCACTGTTGTCTTTGTTACTTTGGTAAACTGTGTAATTAAAAAAAATTAAGCTCAGAAGTAGCCCAAATGACTTCATTTTTTTGAAGTTGTGATGTCTGTATTTTGCCTACACAACTGCTACTGCATTTCTCATCACCTTTGTGCCAAACATAACCCATCTCTCCCATGCTCTCCTGCTGTAAACAAAAAGTCCCTCTGCAACAAAGTTCCTTCAACATTAATAAATGTCACTGCCTCATTCACGCTACTGTTGTAATGCTTTAGTCAACTGCCAAAAAATATGAATTGACAAAGTCAAAAATTTCTACTTGAACAAGCGATGGTCAATGGCCACACTACAGTTTGTAACTCTTCAGTCATTATAAAGTACTGCAATAGCGCAATGAAAAGAGGATTATACCTGTACTTTATGCTGACTGATGGGACACTTTCACGAGGCTATTATCAAGCCTGTTTGATTTGGTAAAACTACATTTTATAACTATATTTTATAACAAGTAATTCTAACTTACCTGCGTCACAGTGAATGATTGCAGCTGGACCCCAGCTTTCTAGCGGCATTAACAATCAGTGATTCATTTCCAAGCAAGGGAGTTACTGCTTTAAGCCTTCAAAATGGAAACTGCTCGTCTCCTAGGTAATATAAACTAAACGAGTGAAACCTGATCACCTCTCCTGGCACAGTGTTCAAACCAGAACCATAATGTGTGTCCTATCATCAGAAAGATACCAGGAAACTACGGCGTTTGTTTAAAGCCGCAGGCCTCATCTGCATCTTTTGAGTGTTTGTCGGCAGCTGCTCTGATGCTGCAGGCTTCGTGCTTTCACGTTAGCGACAGCACAACCTGAAGACACGCGCACTGGGCCGTCCAAAGCAGCGGGCAGTGATCAGTGGCAGCCCGTGAGACACGTGTAGCCTGTGCACTTGTGGCCAAGACGTCACTTGACCAAGTCAACATTGCATGAACACACGCAGGAGACTCCCTGCGAAGAGCCTGCCTTCCATACGCCATTCCGACAGGGATGACCTGGAGGATCCGGCTGGCTCCCCATTTCAGATGCTGCTTCATTACTAACTTTCATCTCTTCCATCTTATGCTCTCTCTTCGATATTAACTTTGCTGCAATATGGAAAGAGCAAGAAAGGCCTTCATGAAATACTTCTTGACTCTTAGTACCCCTTCATAGTATGGCTATGAATTTTTTTCAGAAGAACTTTGTCCATGTGAAGAACTTGAGACCTCTCTATGGAATTACAGTAACTTTCTGAAGTCATATAACTGACCTAAGAGCCTTACCTCCTACCCTGCATGCTCTTTGACATTTTATGTCAGATTTGTATTTCAGGTTCTCTTGGGCAAGTGAATTGTCTGGTAAATATTCTCTTAGGCACACATTACTCCTAAAAATACACTAATGTTCAGACGGATGTTTCTATCAAAATTTTAAATCACAGTGGTTTTCCTAAGCACTGAAGCCTGGTTTTTGTTATTAAAATGTGTTTGGTTACTGTACATGCTAATCAGTTCCCACACTGGACTAGGCAGCTGAGCCACTCCCTACCTGAAAGCCCATAACTTTAACTTTAATAACTAAGCAACGGAGTGTTTATGTCCTGCCTTATGCATCTTATCAAGCATCAGTGCTTTGGCGGTCATTTTTTCCTGGGATGTTGCTATACCGCTGAGTAACATTACAAAAAAATCAGAAAGACTGAACTCTTTGCCTCTTAGCTGAATTCTTCATGGTATAATTTATTCACAGTATAATTAATTTACTTGGCTTAAACTTACTGTGGCTTTTATCTGGGAATCATATGTGAATGTTCAGTAGTTTTACGGCGAGGAGGGTACCACACAGCATAACACATGTGCCTGAATCAGGACCTTGGTACTGTCCCCAGAGAAGCCGATGCCTCCAGAGGGTGGTTGAAGGTGCCGGAGCTTGGAGCTGGACTGCAGGCAGCGCAGAGCCTTCCTCCCAGTTCTGCCGCTCGGTGCCTGGCAAAAGCCACGGCCAGCCGAACAAGGTTCAGTTCACATCAGTAATCCAAAAGCCAAAATCACTGTAGGAATATTGTGATTCTCAGTAGTACTGAGAAAGCAAAAATTTAACTTTAAATCTAAACTTTATTACGGCATTAAAGGCATCTGAACAATTGTAACTGTCCTACAGAGACGGAAAAGAAAAAAGCCCCAACAGACCATTTTTTATTAATTGGAACTGTGTGGTTACAATCTCGTCACTGAAATGTCAAAGCTGTTTAAGCGTCTTTATGACACCCACAGCTATATCCCCATCGTATCTAGTATGTAAATGTTAGTCACTGCCAGTCTCTACTGTATTTCATTATGTGGTGGTATTTATGTATCAAAAGACCACTGTAAGGTGCAGAAAATCAGATTACAGAATGTCAGAGACCCTTACTACGGAGTTGACTCCATTAAACCTGTGAAACTCCTACCCTCTGGAGTCTGCCTAGGAGCTGTGTTCCCTGCCGGAGATCTGAAGGGTGCCTAGATCAGAGAGGGCAGTAGCTGAAGAATTTCAGCTTCTCACAGCTTAGCTAATTGGGAACGCTGGTGTTGCAGGCAGAGGTTCGTTCCTGGTCCGTGCCCCCACTTCCAGCTGCCTTCCCAGCTGCACTGCCCTGCTTACAGCAGACTGACTCACCCACCCAAATGAAAAATAAACTTTGTTCTTCATTTTTTCTTTTCTGGCAATGTCCGTTTTCAGCTGGACCAGGGAGCAAAACTGGCGTACTCCAAGGCTGAGCAATTCTGAGTCCTCATGCAAGGAAAGCCACAGCAAACACAAGCGGAAACAGGTCTCCCCTTGGCCCCTCCTTTTTTGGAGGTACAGTCGGAGATTAGGTCAAGTTTGTCTTTAAACCCCACTCTGAGGTATCTGCCTGTGTATTGTTGCAGTGAGCAAATTCAGTGCTGCACATATTTCTCTGCTCTTCCTTTTCGGTAGAAACTAGCCTTTTCTTTCCAGAGGGGGTGCTTTCGGTTTTACCATTCTGTTCCCAGTCAGAAACAATTTGCCTACTCATTAATGAAAGCAGACTCAGAGTGCCTTTCCCCTTCCATACCGAACTCAGTTAAAAAGATTTATAAGCTTGCTCAGTATTTGAAGAGTAACAGTTGCTTTAATCTTCGCTGGAAAGCACGGCTGGGTGATTTGTTTGTCTCTGTCTCTCAGAGACGCAGCCGGCTAACAAGTGTTACAGAAGACATACACGTAATGTTATGAAAGACAGAAGATTCACTCTAGCAGATTTTTGTTATTAAAATGCATATTGCCTTAAAACTGTTTCGGATGGTGAGTGGTCAGGTCCCAACCTCTGCATGCTGCTGTCTGAAAACACTGCATTCTTTCAACGGGAACGATACAAACGAGCAATAGCAGCTGAAAAGCAGCATAAGGGCTCTTGAGACAGACACAAGCTGAGCAACAACCACACAGAAAGCTCTCCACGTCACCATTGTCGAGCTGCAGATCTGCTTGTTTCTTCTGCTGCGTTTCTGTCCCTAATCTGGCAGTGCTGTTTCACATGCCTCGGTGAACGTAATTGTTCCCCTCGCCATTAGCTCTGTAACTGTGTGTCTCTAAAGCAGGGAGAAGCTTATCAGTAGCTTGGGGCATCCTATCTTCATTTTGAAGACAGTGTGAAGCTCTGTTCTTGCTCGGTACTTGAAACAAGCAGGATCTGCGAGGTGAACCAGCAAAGGCGGGGAGGCACGCGGCTGCTCCCCGGACCGCATCGGGCTGGCTATCGCACGCTAACGACGGCTGCGGGACACAGCGTCCGACCCGCTCTGCTCCCCGCAGAGGCTCTGCTGCAGCCTGAACGAGAAGGGGGTGCCAGCCTCAAGGAAAGCAGAAACTGTGATGAAGTTCTGAATGGCTACGACTACAGCACAACACCGAATGTGGAACCCCAAAGGAATTTATTTAAAGGGGAAATAAATCTCAGCAGCAGCCTCAGGTTTTGTAAAGGAAGGGGGGTTTTTGCATGGTTACTTTTTGTGAGAGATACTCAGATATTAAGAGGATGGGTGACTCAGAAATACCACAGATGTTTACAGTTCTACCCTTTATAGAGTCTTTTCTATAAAAAGATGCCAGACAACTTCAGAAGCCTTGATGGATTGAGCATTTCAACATCCTGTTGGGTCAGATGATAGCAACATAATATTCACATTAAGGATCAAACAAGGCATGTTCCCACAGTCATAAATCAAAACTAGAAATGGCAAGCAGTCCCAGCTTTTTCTGTTGCAGACTTAATCTAGATAGTTGGCACCTGCTCAATGTAGGCTGAGTACCAGCACTCACCCAACCCGATTTCTGCGTCCCTCTCTGCTGCTTCTCTTTCTGTGCATAAAGCCTTATCCCACAACTCTCCACACAGAGAATATTTTCTCTCCAGCCGACAGTGTTCTTTGTACAGTGTAAGATTTCTTCCTCCATCAATGATGTCTGCGACTCGCCTGTCCTTTGTAGGAAAGAGGCTAGAGAACTAGCAGCGGTCTAACAATCCTAACCACCATTATCAGGCACAAACCTACGTTCTGGCATAAACCCATCCTACCACGACCAGGAAAATACCATCATGACGCTGGCTGACTTTGGGTCAGAATTTTTATCTGCGTGGATGGGGTCAATTAATGACAGTAACTGCTGGGAAGGCATGCACGTGCTGACAGGCGAGTGCACTTCTCCGAGTGCTGGTGTAAAGTTTTGCATTCCCATATACAACGTGTCAGTTACTTGGGAGCTGTATGTGGAATGTCTCCTACAGTACAGCAAAAACTCCCCCTTCCCTCAAGAAAACCAAGCTACCTTCCCAAAAATGAAGGCTCATGGAAAAAAAGACTTCTATCAGCTTCTTTCAGTTACACAAACATGAAAACAAACAAGAGCAGCAACCTTCACTCAAACCTGACTTTCTACTCAATGGTTTCCAAACAAAATCATCTGTGTGGCATCTGCTACCAAAACAATAAGTACCACATTACCAGATGGTATGTTGTGAATTAAATGTTGACACAAAACCCAGACATACCACTCAGTCCTCTCTTGACACCAAAACTTATTTCCCTGTTTTTTCTCACCTCATGATATTTACACACGGCAAAAAAAAATTCTTTAGATACTCCTGAATTTGGAAGAGACAAGTTAACCTGCAATACCCTATTACTCTGCCGTCTTTAAAAAAAAAAAAAAAAATCATGCAGTTTTATTATAGCAAAATAAAACATGGAGCAAGTGGTTCTGAGAGCCTGGATACTGCTACACGTATGTTTGTCCCCCTCTGCCTCCACGGCTGCAATAACCAGATGCTCAGTAACTGAAATCCACTCACACAGCCTCCAGATGCGGGGAAGCGTGAGCTGGGGCTGGCCAGTCCAGAACTACGTACGTGCCGGCTGCAGCTAAATCTCTGTAAGATTATCCATCACATCTCAGTTCTGCCCGCCTGCTACCTAGGGGAGCACTGGTCTGGGTCTCTCCCTACCCCCCAGGTATTGCTTTTAACGGGTTTGAAGTTTCTACCCTTCTTTCTAACACGGCTGAAATGGCATCGAAGTCAGCAGCAGCAGCAAAGGAGGCACAAGCAGGCAGATGCCGTTGCCATGGGCTTTGTCTCCTTGGGACTCCGGGTAATTTTATTAATTTTACTGTTTACAAATAATAGAAAACAAAACACCGCCTCAAAGCTGCATTTACGTAACAAGGAGTTTCCAGACGCCTGAAATCTTGAGTCCACGTGTAAATACCAGAAATTGGATGCTTGAATGGCAGCGTATTCTTGTGCCCACACAACTGCGCTTCCAGAGGGGCATCTCTGCCTGAAACACCCCTTCCCGACCCCGGCCCTCGGGATCCGCAGGCAGGGGAATCTCGCCGCTCCTCTTTTTCCATCTCCTGCGTCGAAAATGTAATTGCTGTTAGCCTGAGCACCAAGATTTGCACCGACCGGACGAGTCTCGTGCAGCTCTGGGGATCTTTGCAGGGAATTACCGGGACCCGGCCGTTATCGGGGCCAACGCCCGCCGGCCGACGCCCGCTCCCAGGCGCTGAGGGGCGGCTCAGCGCTGAAGTGCTCCTCCTCCGACCCGGCCAGCTTCTTCCCCCACCTCCCGCTCATTATCTGCAGCTGTGCTCGGGGAGGCAAACCCAGAACCCCGCGCGAGGAGGACGCACACCGCACACGCCCATCCCGGCTCCGCTCCGCCGGCGGCCTGAGTGGACGGGTGGGGCGGGGCCCGGCCGCTCTCCTCCCGCCCGTGCCGGCGGCCTCCGCCCAGGAGGGGGCGCAAGCGCTCAGGCGTTGCTGCGCCCCGTCCCCTTTCCGTCTCGGGGAGGCCCCGTTGGCGGCGCGGGGTGAGTAGCGGCGGGGGAGGGGGGCGATTGGTGTGAGGGGGTGTGCGCGGCGGTAATGGTCGCCGTCTGCTCGCTGAGGCGCTGTTGGAGCATGGTGGCGGCGGCCCGGCCGTGCTCGTTACGTCCGGGGCTTTTCCTCTGGGGAACTGCCCCCTTCGTCCCCGGCCCAAAGCCGGCAGTGTCGTCCGGAGCCCCCTCACCGCCCGGGCGGAGGTTTCTGGCCTTGCCCTCGCGGTTTGTGGTGCTCGGGAGCAGGTGCGGGGGTAGCGCCTCACGTACGGACCGGCGCTGTGCCGCCCTGTGCCCGTGTGGCCGCTTTTAGGTGGCCTCCCCGCCGCCCTGACCTTCCCGCTGTGCCTGGGGCCCTGCGGGACGCGGCCCCGCTGCCGCGGCTGGGTTGAGTTTGTGAATCGTGCCCGCGGGCTCCGCTTGTGTAAGCTGCGGGGCAGGGGGGTCCTCAGCACCATGTCTCCCCTGCCCCTCAGTGAGCAGGGTTACCCGAGGGTGTGTTGTGTTCACCTTCCTCAGGTGGCATCTTGCAGGTGACCTGCCCCTTGCGTGTAGAAGTGAGACCTGAGTCCTAGGGCTGCTGGGGCAGGTGGATGGAGCCACCGCACTGCAGTGGGGTGTGGGCAGTCCTGTCACCTGTAAGGTTAGGGAAAAGAAATAAAATGTCCTGGCTTGGCCTTTTTAGCCAGTGGTCTGAAGACTGCTACTTGATCCACAGGTAGCTAAAGCATTAGCCAAGGGCCAGTAAAAAAACCCAAGCCCGTTACGAGGAGGCTTATCTTTGCTATATAAAGATGTGCATCTCCACAATTTGGCATGCACAGAATTGACAGGATTGAAAATCAGTGTGGTTAAGCTGGGAATGTTAGGTAACGCCAAAGGCAGTCGTTAATATGTACACAAACTAAAAATCAAGCTGTGAGAAGATCAGCTGAGTGTGAACTATTCAGTGAATGTAGTTCTTTCAGATTTTTGTAAAAACGACATTTATTTTTCATTCTGTTTTTAGGAAGTATTCAACGTTAATTAAAATGTCTTCTACCAAGCATCCAAATGAAAATGAAACACCCAAAGAGAGAAAACCAGGACTGAGGAGTGTTCGAACAACTACGCTCTTCCGAGCTGTGAACCCAGAGCTTTTCATTAAACCTGTAAGAGGCTCATTCTGAGAGAAACTAAATATGCTTGGAGAGACACAGTTGCTTTAACATAATCATCTCAATTCTGTGTGCATGATATGACCACCTCTTGTTATGCGAACCACTTGGTAATGTAACTAAAAATATTTTTACCTTTTTTCCACTCTTGATTTTTAAGAGCCAGGAACGCTACATTTTTTATTTCAGCTTTTATTTCACTGTTAGATTTTCTGATTCTTCTGTACCTAGCGAAGCTGCTTTCAGAAAGACTGTTTACAGGCGTATTACCAATGTAATTTGACAGGTCAAGTAATAGGAGTTCTTTTTAGTATTTAAAAGGGAACAAGTCATAAAATGCAAGCTTTTTGATGTGAAAGGAGTGGATTTTTGATACCTGTTCAGTATTATTGATTTTTCTTTTTCTTGCTTTTGTAATTAAGTTGATGGTACTCAGGTTTTATTTACACCAGGAGAACCCAGCAAGACTGGATGAGATTTTGTGCATACAATAGAAGTAGATGTTGTGATGATAATACATGGTCTGTTTTAGAGGAATATGATCACGGTTGCTTGGCAAGAGCAGGGTATGTAGTCCCAGTAGTATATCCAGATAAATTCCATTAGAAGTTTGTATTAGTTACCTTTAGCAATTGATTTTGGTCTGTTCATTCATGCTTGAGCAGCATTTGTGAGCAGCAAAACACAGAGCATTGGGCAATGCGATGAGAGTGGTCATTTTCATAGGGAATTCCTTTTGCTATCAGAAAATCAGGTCTCCCATCTTGCTGCCTATTAAAGTTATTTGGATCAGTCTGCAAGAAGGCAGTGGTGATTTTTGTAAATATCACCATAGTTTACTGTTTGCTTTCTAAGGTAAGGTTGAAGAATGTAACTGTGATGAATGAAAAATATTTTGACTAAAAATGTGTACAGTTTTCTTTTTTTTTTTTTTGTTCAGAACAAACCTGTGATGGCATTTGGACTCATAGCAATTAGCCTCTGTGTGGCCTACCTTGGTTATTTGCATGCAACAGTAGAGAATAAAAAAGACCTTTATGAAGCAATCGACAGTGAGGGGTCCAGGTACATGAGGAGGAAAACTTCCAAGTGGGACTGACAACGTAAGGAAGGAAATCAGCAAATCAGTTGCAGAACTTTTCAAGGCAACTACTATTTTTTTCCCTGTCCGTTAATGTAATGGATAAATGTCTCTCTTGCTATTTAATCCAATTTAAGCGGCTTTATAAAATGCTGTGCCTGTACAAAGAAATTTCAATTAAGCTATATACAAACATAAAAGTGATTTTAAGAATTGTTGTCTGCGACCTCCACAGTATGTCAGAAGATATACAGTTCACTTGGACATGCAGCTGAGACTGGTACAAGCCTTAGAAATTTAAATGACAGTTCAGCTTACTTCTCTCTTTGCTTTGACTAAGTGAAGACACACGTTTGTCTCTTATTTTTTTAAACGGAAGTCATAATGTGTTGTGTGTGAAAAGAAAAAGTTGATCTCTTGGTCTGTTGAAAGTTGATAACAGTGGTGCAAGTAAAATAATTTTAAGGCAAGAAAGATCTCATAAAGTAGTCACTGAAGGGTTTTATTTAATAAAGGACTTTAAAATACTGGCCAAAATATTCTTTGGATGCTAATACACTCTTCCTTACAAATGGAAAAAAACCCCAAAAATCAGTAGCTAGATAGGGGAGAAAGTGAAGCGAGTGCTTCTCCCAGGAGAAAGGCAGGAAGAACTCAGCCCTTGCTTCTCCTGTTTGGCGTGAGACAGCGGATCAGTGAACATACCAGTATCAGCTTGCCAGTCGCTCCAGGTTAGCCAGAGCTTGTGGGCTGTTGTTGATTAGTCAGCAGGACTAGATTATTTAAGCTGCATTCAAAAATTAAATTTCTCTGTATTGCAAAACATTACATAACATTAATTTATTGTAGGTTACTGAGCTCAAAATAAGGAATGGAAAGTCTAAAATCAACAGGAGCTTACAGAAAAAAGAACGCATCAACCTGAACAAGCCCGGTCTTGCCGCGCAGCCCTGCGCGTGGGTTGGAGGTGGCCCTCGGCAGGGTGCTGGTTGGTGCCGCTGCGAGTGTGGCTGGAGGGCGGGTGGGCGTAGCGGCGTTTCCTTAGCACATGAGCTGGTCGCCTGCGAGCCTTTACCTCAAGCAAACCGTACAGGTGGGTACGTCCCTGTTCCAGCGCTGAGGCCTTCTCCTGTGAGCGTCTCCAGCTACGTCTGTGNGCCTGTCATTTCCTAGGCGGTATCCCATTAACCAAACTCCAGAACACCTGGTGGGAGGGCGCATGCCAGGCCGTGCCCTTATGAATGTTCTGGTGGCATTTGAACTCCGCTCCTCATATCTGCAGCCCCATCAAGGGCTCCGAAGAAACTGAGAGACCTCTTTGTTAACTCCCTTCTGGCCAAGGTGGCTTCTGTCAGACCAAAGAAGCAAGAACATGTGAAGGACATCTACTTTGCCGCTCTGGGAATGCTTTGGGTTTGGTTATCAGAAGATTTTGTTACGGAAGATAAAAAAGGTGATGGACTGCCTTGCTGGACAGCCTTTGCTCGGTGGGATTTCTCTGCATCTCCTTCTAAACCCTTCATTTTGAACCTGTGATTTTCTTCCTATCCATGTTTTGTAGTTACCTGTATCCTAAATTCAGCTGGGCGTTGCTTTGGTTACCTCCTTCCTGAGAAGTGAAGTGAGCTCTACCTTTGATGAAACTATAAAAAAATAGCATTTTTACAGCCTTTAAAAGCATATTCCCTTCTGTGAGCCTAGCTGCCTCAAAACAGCAATCCAAAATCTTGCAGATGAGGAAACTACTTGCCTTTTGATTAGTGAAGGAATTTCCAAGTGAACTGATTAGATATTCAGAACTGTCACATACTGCGCATATCCTGTGGAATATGTTGTGTTTGATAGGGCGTGATGGACCTGTAGAATTAATCTCTTCTTTTAAAAAGGGTCACTCAGGATTTTAGCTTTCTTCAGTTCATTAAAATGCATGAGTCTTGTATGTTTGCGTGAATTTGACTAAATTATTCCCAAACCAGTGCTACAGTAAACATTTTATCCTCTTTTTCTGCAGGCTTTTAAAATACACACTTTGATCCTTATGCCTGCAGGTGATTTGAACTGAGAAAGCCCAGTCTCTCATTTTCAAGTAATGCAGGATTTGGGTTCTCAAAATCTTGAATTATCTTTCGTGAAGTGAGTATGGTTCTGGAAGTTACTGGGGGGAAAGGAAGCAGGGTGTGTGTGGGGGGGGTGTAAGATAAGGGTGTGGGACTGACCTGAGCGGGGTCTGGGCGATGCACATGCCAGTCGCACTTCATAGAAAAGTCTGAGATGGGGCCTCTTGCCTGTTGCATGGAGTAAAGTCCTGTTAACCAGGTTAGTTTAGAACTGCCCAGGCTGAAGGAAGAACGAGTATTTGGACTTGTCTTTATTTTTAAGGAGCTTCTCTGTGTTTATTTGTGGTAGCTGCTGTGCAGGTAACTCTTTTAATGCTACAAAAATTATATATAAAAAAGGAGATAGAACATTGTAAATACAGAGAAGAATGTAGTAAATTAATAGGTGTTATAGTATCAATACTGGCATTTGCTGGTTTAAGTATCTGATTTACAGACATAAAAACGATGTGTGTATACAGATTAAAGGGAAAAAAACCCCACCCAAACACAACATCGGTAACAAAATTTGTTCGCTCAGCTCTGAAAGGACCGCTCCCCTTATGCATCTGGAGGGAGAGCAAACAGCAGCAATACAATTTCTTTTGTTCCATTTTTCTGAATCTCATCTTCAATATAGTAATAATTATCTACAAGGGATGATAGCTGGCTTGACAGGAAACGTAAGTCAGAATGATTTCCAGGGCTTGTTCAGGTTTTCGCCAGACTTTTACATCTTTACCAAGAACAGTAGCAAAATGCTATGATTCAAATATCTGAAACAGTAGCTATTGTACTGCTCCTAAAATCTCCTTAGACTACGTGGTTTGAGTAGGAATTGTTGACATTCAACAACGAAAAAAGGCATTAAAAAGGCAAAGCCTGCTGTGAGACCTCTTAACCGTTACCAGGGAAAGTTAGTTTTTGTGAGCAAAGCCAGCCCTGCCTGGTAACAGTTGCTATGTAGGGAACTGTATGAAGGCTGGACGGGTTGCTTCCTACCACCCTCCCTCATCATCTGCCTGCAGCTGCTGCTGAGTTGTCAGCATGTGTGAATCCTAATCTGAAGGCTAATGTGGTAAAAAGTAATGGTCAATGATTCTTCTCTCTTCACCAGCTTGCGTGTTTTCTGTAGCAACAACAAGCGTTCTGCCTGTGAGCAAGAGATCCATCAGGAATAGAGTTCTGACATTTTGGTAACTATTACAGGAAAATACTAGTGTACCACAATGATTAGAAGTCCAGATTTAGACTCCTTTGTTTATTGTGCTGTGTGTTCAAAAATAATACCACCACCACCTTCCAACGCTACTTTTGATCAGATTCGGGAGTACAAGCCTTTCAGAACACGGTATTACACGCATCGCGATATACTGGGTAAGTTTGTTTCTGAAATCATTTCCTCGCAATCTGAGATTTAGGAAAGCTCCAAGAGCTGTTGTATCCATCTGATCTTGACGGTCATGAAGGCAATTCACATGTTGGTAAGAAAGAACTGCATTTACTTTCTGAATATAATAAATCCACCAAATTTGGGAGGAGGGGGGGCAGGGTGGGGGCAACACAGGGTCAGCCATCCTGAGGTGCATGAAGGCATTCAGATTTGGGCATAATGAAGTGCAAAGAAGAATTGGCTGCAAGACCGTTAGCAAATGTTTTCTAAGGCTCAAGTAGTTTGGGAGTAACTGTGCCTGATTTAACATTTGCAAAGATCATCCCCTCATCCTTCAACAGGACACAGCTGGGATGTTTTATCCTGAATCCTACCTTCTTATACCTGGTTCTGGCTGCTGACCTCAGACTGAGGCTCTATAGAGCCTCTCGAGGTCTGATTTTTTTTGACATACCACAGCCATAGCCTCAACGATGAAGGAAAGTGTGTGGTAGCACTCATATGTTTGAGGATCTAGCAAGAATCTGAAGTATCTCTATGTGCTACTCCTAATTGTCATAGGGGTTTCTGATCAGCTGTGTAAAGTTTTGTGGAAATCATGTTGTGCACTTTAAATAACTTGGAATGTGAAGAGGAGTGTGCTTGGGATTATCAGTGTACTGAGAGCCCTGGCAGCAGGGTGAGTGCCATGTGTGTCTCAGAACACGAGGTTTCAGCCCTGCATTGACACACACAGCGTAAAGCAGATCCAGAAGGCCACAGAAAGTCTCTTAAAATTATTTTCTCTTTACTGCTTAATATAATGGACTGGGGAGAAGCTATGCAGTCAGAGCACAACATGGTTGTTGCTAAGATTTGTGCACTGTTGGACTTCTGTTTTGCTGATTTAGGTCAGTTGACCCCTTCGTCCCATCCTGCCACTGTTTTCCATGTACTCAGTGTTAGCCCCATGAGAGGACTGCCCACCCATGTGGAGTGGGGAAGACGTCTGGAGTGAAAGACGGAGACTTAATCCTCCAGTGACTGTGTGAAAGCTAGATCTCCTGTAGCTCTATTCCTTTTTCATTTTCCTAACAACCTAGCAAAATGTGACTTTTTGGCCCTGCTGAGCAGGGAGAATGGGATCCAAAGCAATGTCCAGGCTTGGTACTGAGTAGGAAAGGTGGAGGAGGAGGATCTGAAATCTCACTTTTGCATGGGGCAGGGGGGAGTTTTGAGTTGCAGAAAGACATCTTTATCCACCTACCTCTGCACTGGCTTCTCTCCTTCTGGGCAATCCTTGGTGCTGAAGACCAGTGTCTCAGATGAGTTAGCAGGGTTACCTATTTTTTTTCACAGCATGTCCACAGGAGGAGATGGTGATGCTCGCATTTTACTTGGACCCCATCCACGTTGCTAAAGGCAACGACCCTGGCCTAGGCCCCGTGAAGCGGGGTGGCTCACCTCCACGCTGCTTCGCTCCCCCTTGCTAGGAGGGGTGAGCTGTGCTCCTGCAGCACTGCGCTTGGCCTTCCTTGGGCCCAGGGCAGACGCAGCAGCCCTACAGACAGGGGGATTGCTCTGTATACGCATGCTCTGTTCCAAACAGGGGGGATTTTCTGCCATATCCTGCTCTCCTGAGAATATTTATTGTGTGCCCCTAAAGTGACATGAAGGCATCTGAGAGTGTCTCGGCAAGAGACCTCACTGAAAGCCTTGGAAGACCATGAGGGCACAGGGAGCCACAGAGGGCACTGTCTCGCCAGTGGTGTCTACAGAGAGCAAAGCCATTTCCCGTGCTGCCACGAGGTCTGATCACAGCCAGAACCAGGTAAATCATTCCCAAGAAAGCTGAGGACTGACCTACTGCTGGTGCTGTGTGGATGACCATCACGATACGGAGTCAGGAGGGCCACCCATGATGCTCTCCTGTTGTGCAGCCTTGCCTACAAGGTGAGAGTTGCGTTCAGCACCTTCCTATTACATTCACGGAACTGCACAAGCAATAATGATTGTATTTTCCTGTATATGAAATGAGGGTGCGTGGTTTTTAGCCTTTTGATTTTTAATTCAGCTGTGGAGCCAAGGAAAGGCATCAGGACAGGGGTACAGGTTTCTGCACTATGGTTGTTTGCTGTGCGTGAACTGCTTGTGTTGATTGTGCAGAGATCGGAGCAGACATTCAACAAGAACAACATAAAAAGAAGGAGGCAGAGACACAAGAGCACATTGAAAAAATGAAAGCTGAACTTTGGTCTCAGGTAAATTAAATTACGCTCCTGTCATTTAAATGATGGTTATTCTTTGGAATAATTGCTATAGCATTAAGACAGTTAATAAAGAACTTTGAGGTCACTGCTATAGAGCTGTTATTAATTTCAGCTCATCCTTTGTTTACAGATCTCTGTGTGCATGTATTTCTCCAGTTCTGGTCACAACATGGCATACTTGGAATTAATAACAAACTTTACATCTGGTCTGAAAGTGTCCTCTAAAGCATACAGAAGTTATCAGTTGTTAAAGCAGTTCCCCATAGTGCTATGTAAGATTCTGAAACTGCCCTTTATGTTACACGTATTACAGTGGTTACACCAGGGTGGCTCAGTGCTATTGTGTGGCCACATTTTAACAGGAATCACTGCAATAACATTGCCAAACAGGCCAAAATGTATTTTGCCATCTAGTTTTAAACTTAACCTGCTCTGATTTCTTAAATAGAAAATACAGATCTATTGATTATGTAACCTCTGCTTCATCTTAATAGGGTATTAATAGAATGTGAGCTGCTATACTTAAATAATAACTTGTTTTAAAGGCTGAAATGCTCAGGGAAGATGCAGTGGATAAAGCTCTCAAAGAGGCAGATGCTAACCATCGTGCATTTGTAGAAGACCTTAAACAAAAACTTCAAACAGAATTAAAGGTATGAACCAGTTTGCTTTCATTACTGTGGAAATAGCCAGAATGATAGAACCATGTGTTTGGCAACCAAGAATGTTATTCTATGTAAAAACCAAATTGGTTTTTTTTTTAAGTACTTGCCATAACCAGGACCTTCATTCATCTGAGATTTTAACTCTAGTGCCAGAAGTACTTGGCCTGAAAGATGACTGGCTTTGTGCTAGATGAGATGTGAGCTTGAGCTAGCTGGACTTTTAATTCACTTTCAGCACATTTAACTTTTGTTGTTGTTGTTGTTGAATTAAGTTTGGGGACTTTGTTGAAAGTTCCTTGTCAGGCCTTGATTCAGCCAACCACTGAACCTGATTAGGTGCATTTCTTAAGAGCAGTTAAATACAGGCTTAACTTTAAATCTGTCCTGAAGTTTTATGACCATCAAAGCTAGAAAAGTATTTAACTGATTTACTGAACCTAACCGGGGTGGAGGAGAAGGAAAACTGCCAGCATATGTATATTCCTAAATGAAACACACCAACTGTAGCTTTGAATTTCTATATATGCTTAGCACATACTTTATGTGACTGTTTGGATATCTGAGAAAAGACAGAGAGATATGCTAAGGGAAAGGAAGGCAACTGCTTGCTGGATCTGAGCCTTCCTGCCTTCTGGACCGCTTCACAGGGCTTTTTACCGCTAGAGCATCCAAGCACTTCTCAGTCAGGCACTACGCAGTCTGTCTAACACCTGTCATCCTTAGTCTTGCAGCCTCCCACTGGCAGATGAAAGGCACACAGAGAATTGCTGGAGTGTTTTGCTTTGGTATTTTATTTTATACAAGTTTCTAAATAGCTATCTGTTTATACTGCAAGCAGTCAAAGCAATGTGCTTGGCATTGCAGGAGCAAACGCAAGGAGGTTTACAGTGGTCTTAAGTTTCTGGATGAATTAAATCCATTTTTTGGAGCCATTTTCCAAGTGAGCTCTGTCTTTTGCTGTCATAGCATCTGCCAACAATAGTTGGCAGAAGCTTAGTGCCTCATGTCTAACCACTCAATTACTTGCCATAAGACTATTACATAGCTTTGTTAGACCTGAGTGCTCAGGCTTTGAACATGTACGATTTGTCCTGATAACATTGGCTTCAGTGAACAAGGACTAGGCAGCAGGTACAGAATTCTGCAGCTGAAACAAAAGAAGAGGCAGATGTATAGAATCAGAGAATCATAGCTTGGAAAAGACCTCTAAGATCATCAAGGCCAACCATCCACCGAACACTACCATTCCTACTAAACCATATCCCGAAGTGCCACAGCTACACCTTTTTTGAACACCTCCAAGGATGGGGACTCCACCACCTCCCTGGGCAGCCTGTTCCAATGCCTGACCACTCTCTCAGTAAAGAAATTTTTCCTAATATCCAATCTAAACCTCCCCTGATGCAACTTGAGGCCATTGCCTCTCGTCCTATCGCTAGTTACCTGGGAGAAGAGACCAACACCCACCTCACTACAACCTCCTTTCAGGTAGTTGTAGAGAGCAATAAGGTCCCCCCTCAGCCTCCTCTTCTCCAGACTAAACAGCCCC